>OCTA010003645.1_pt1 | contig 13648 bp, 9 predicted proteins | sample 1538991 | NCBI WGS metagenome assembly OCTA01 (sample SAMEA3539302, study PRJEB22396) | soil metagenome | biome: tundra; feature: field; material: soil | place: USA | collected 2010-05 | depth 0.15 m
GGATCGGCCGCCGCCGTCGGCTCCGGCCGGCGACCCGCTCGCGCCACAGCCCACCACCATCAACGCACCCATGGCGATCGCACAAGGGGGGGCCCGCACCCGGACACTATATCCTGTCGGCGCATCCACAGGCAGCGCGCTGAACGGGCATCGGCCCGATCGCTCGGTTATGCTCCCGGCGTGGCGACCTCGGTCGCAGTTTCGGATTTCGGTGGCGCGCGCGTCGGCGCGACGACCCCGCGCGCCGACGCCGACGCACCCGGCGCGCTCTGGCCGCTGTGGTGCGCGCTGGCCTCGTCGCTGACGGTCGCGTTCGGCGTGCACTGGGACATCGCCTGGCACCGCTCGATCGGGCGCGACGGGTTCTGGTCGCCCCCGCACGTGGCGATCTACGCGGCGGCCGTGCTGGCGGCGGTCTCCGCGCTGGCGCAGGTGCTGCCGGCCACCTTCGGGCGTGGCGCGGCCCGCGACGCCTCCGTGCGCGTGCTGGGGTTCCGCGGACCGCTCGGCGCGTTCATCGCGGCCTGGGGCGGCATCACCATGCTGTCGTCGGCGCCATTCGACGATTGGTGGCACAACGCCTATGGGCTCGACGTCAAAATCCTGAGCCCGCCCCACGTCGTGCTGGGCCTGGGGATCATCGCCCTTCACATCGGCGCGCTCGTGATGCTGGCCGGCGCGATGAATCGCCTCGGTCCCGGGCCCCGGCGGAAGATGCTGGAGACGCAGGTGCTGGTGGTGGGCGCCATGATCATCGTGGCCCTCCTCACGATGTTCATGGAGAAGACCGTCCGCCCCTTCATGCACGGCGGATCCTTCTACCTGGTGGTGGGCCTCTGTGTGCCGGTGGTGCTGGCGGCGGCGCAGGGCGCGTCCGGTCGGCGCTGGGCCGCCACCACGACCGCGGTCGTCTATTCGATCTTTCTGCTGGCGCTGCTCTGGATCCTCCCCCTGGTGCCGGCGCAGCCGAAGCTGGGGCCGGTGTTGGTGCCGACCCACAACCTGGTGCCGCCGGAGTTTCCGCTGCTGCTCCTACCGGCCGCCATCGCGCTGGATGCCTGGTTCTGGCGGCGTCGCGCGCGGCCCGGAATAGCGACGGTGGCGGTCGCGGCCCTGCTGTTCACGGCGATCTTCTTGGTCTGCCAGTGGCCCTTCGCTTCGTTCCTCATGTCTCCGCACGCGCGCAATTACTTCTGGGGCGCGAAGTACTTCGATTTCTGGCTGCCGCCCGAGACGCTCTACCGGCGTTACCGATTCCTGGCCGAGCCGGCGGGCGCCGTCGTGCGCGGGCTGGCTTTCGCGTTCCTGGGCACGGCTCTTTCGATCGCGGCGGGCCGGGCCGTCGGTCGCTGGCTGGCGCGCCTGCGGCGATGAGGGCGATGAGATCCGTGCGCCGGTTTGCGGCCGGGCTGGTGGCGGCACTGGTGGCCCTGGTCGCTGCGTCCACCGCCGAGGCGCACGTCGGCAGCCCGGACGCCGTACAGGACGGGCAGGCCGGCCCCTACCACCTCCTGGTGACGATTCGTCCGCCCGACGTGGTTCCCGGCATCGCCCGCATCGACGTCCGGACCTTCGACGACGATGTCGCGGGCGTCTCGGTGGTGCCGTTGCCGATGCGTGGCCCGGGCGTCGATTCGCCGCCGGTCGCCGACCGGGCGCGCCCGAGCGCCGCCGATCCGCAGCTCTTCGAAAGCGCGCTCTGGCTCATGCGGACCGGCGCCTGGCAGGTCCGGGTCACCGTCGACGGCGGCCGCGGCGCCGGTGTGCTGTCGATTCCGGTGCCGGCGCTGGCGCGCTCGGTCCGGCCCATGCCGACGGTGTTGAAAGGGATGTTACTGGCGCTGCTGGCGCTGCTGGTGATCGGTCTCGTCACCATCGTGGGCGCCAGCCTGCGGGAGGCCGATCTGGTGTCGGGGGCTCTCCCCGACAGGCGGCGTCTTCTGCGCGGCCGCGTCGGGATGGTGGTCGCCGCGGGCGTCTTGGCGCTGGCGATCGTGGGCGGCCGCGGCTGGGGGACCGGCGAAGCCCGGGTCTATCGCCGCCCCATCTACAAGCCCATGAACGTCGCCGTGACGCAGGCGTCGCCCGCCACGCTCACGCTGGCGCTGACCGATCCGGGCTGGATGCGCTGGCGCGAGGTCGACGATCTCGTTCCCGACCACGGCCACTTGATGCACCTCTTCTTGGTCCGCGCGCCCGATCTGGACGCCATCGCCCACCTGCACCCGAAGCTGGTCGACACCGCGCGCTTCGACCAGGCGACGCCGCCGCTGCCGGCCGGAACGTATCGGCTGTTCGGCGACATCGTTCATCGGACCGGCCTCGACGAGACCGTCACCACGACGCTGGACCTCGCCGGAACGCCGCCGCCGTCGGCTGTTCCGTCATTGCCGCCAGATCTCTCCGATCGGCTCTCCGATCCCGACGACGCCGTCGCGCTGATCTCCCACGCCGCCACCATCGAGGCGCCGGCGTTTCCGTTTGCCGACGGCCGTGGCCGCTTGCGCTGGGTGGCACCGCGCGCGCCCCAGGCGGGCGAGACCGTATCCCTCGAGTTCGAGGCCGAGGGCCCGGATGGCCGCCCGGCGGCCGGCATCGAGGCGTACATGGGAATGGCCGGGCACGCGATGATCGTCGCGCGCGACTTCTCCGTCTTCGCGCACATCCATCCGACCGGCTCGGTGCCGATGGCCGCGCTGGCGATGGTGGCCGGCGCTGCCCCGCCTATCGATGACGCGCACGCGCACGCGCACGCGCACCACGCGATGACCTTCGCGCCGCGCGTCCGTTTCCCCTGCGTCTTTCCGCACGCCGGCGACTACCGGCTGTTCGTTCAGATCAAGGAAGACGGACGCATCGAGACCGCGGCCTTCGACTTGCCGGTCGCGGTCGGCGCGCCGCTCAGCCCGCGACGGCCTTGAGGTCGGCTTTCAGTGCGGCCAGGTCGAACCCGGACGGCGCCGGCTTTTTGCCCGCCCAGAGCTCCGACAGCAGCGCGTAGGCCTCGTCGCAGTAGGTGTCCCAGAACGACCAGGTCATCCGCTTCTTCTGGCCCCAGGTAATGCAGGTGAGGCCGTGCGGATCGTAGGCTTCGATGACGACCGCGTGGCCGCCCCAGGAGCCCGGCGCACCGGTTCCGATCGGTCCGCCCGGCGGCACCGACCAGACCGACTGCTTCTGCGCCGAGACCGGCAGCGCGACGCCGATGTACGCGCCGCCGAACAGCTCGACGGCCGCCTGCACGTGCAGGTGGTTCTTGGGCTCGAGCGCCATGAAAGCGTCGATCTTGGTGCCCCCGATGCCGGTCTTGCGCCAGTAGCGAAGGACGTCCAGCTCGACCGCGCCGCGATCGGTGTCGGGCTCGCCGGGCGTGTAGCCGCCCACCGCCTCGTACGCCGTCAAGATCGCCGGATCGGGGAGGGTGACCTCCGCCGGGCCGGCGTTCGAGGTCCAGGCCTGGGTGATGTGGCCGGTGGCGGCGCAGGTGCAGTCGCCGAGCTTGTCGTTCAACATCATTCCCCAGTTGGCCGCCGCCTTGGTCGTCCAGTCGCGTGCGGCTGGAATCTGGGGCAGCTCCACATAGTTGGCCATCTGCAGGGTTCGCGGGTCGATTCGCGCCGGTCTCTTGCCGAGCTTGTTGCCTGAATGATCGACGGTCATGGGTCACCTCCGTGATGAACGTGTTCCGGCGGCTCCCCCTGGACCGCGCGCACACAAGGAAAACGGCTGTTACGTCCTATCCTAACGCGGGCGGGCGCCGATCTTCCCACCTTCCCACCTGGCCGCCTTTGGCGCCCGCGATCTTCGTGCGGACCTCGCGGTCAGAATTGAGCGTGCAGGCCGACAGTCGGAAGAACGAGGAATACGCTCCCGGACTGGGTCGCGGGTTGCCCCGTCACCGGATCGAGCGTCGCGGTGAGCTGCAAGACCTCGTGATCGTAGGTGGCGTTGGCGACGTCGACATAGACGTCCATCGCAAAGCGGTCGAAGACGAAGTGCCGCTCGGCCCGCAGGTCGAGCTGATAGTAGGTGGGGATCTGCTGGTACTCGCCATTGCTATTGATGACGGGCGCCCAGCGCCCCGTGTTGAGGTGGAACCGGGCGCCGACGGTGTAGCCACCCCGCAGCCGGTACCCAGTAACCAGATTGAGCACATGGCGTTCGTCCCAGTCCGACCGTCCGTACACGCCGTTGTCGTCGGCCCTCAGGCTCCACGACAACGTGTAGGCCAGCCAACCAAATAGTCGCCCCTCGTTCGCGCGGCGAAGCAGGAGCTCGGCGCCGTAGGCGCGGCCGAGACGGGAGACCAGGAAGTCGGCCTCGGTCGGCTGGATGTTCTGGAGGTCGATGTTGCGGACGTCGGTCAGCCGGAGCGTTTCGTAGTAGCCGGTGACGCCGAGGGTGAAGCTGCGTGGCAGGCGCGTCTCGACACCGACCGATCCACCGATCGACGTTTGGGCGCCGAGGTCCGCCAGCCCGAACGCCTCGAAGCCGGGGACGCTCACCGGCAGGCTCGGCATCTGGGCGAAACGTCCGCCATCGGCCTTGAGCGCGATCGCGTCGGAGAGCCTGTACAGGACGTCGAGACGCGGCTCGAGGAAGAAGGCCTTGGTGTTCTCCTCGGCGAAGAGATCGCTGCGCAGGCCGGGCGCCACGACCAACCGGCTCCCCAGCCGGAACGACACCGTAGCGAACGCGGCCTGCGAGAAGGCGTCACGCGAGCTGCCGAGGTCGCCCTGCTTTTGCTCGAACGTCGGCTTGACCGTCGCGAACGTCTGAGCATCGGCGCTGGCGCCGAGCTCGAGGTCCACGGATCCACCGAGCGCGCGGTCGTAGACGAGGCGCGGTGACGCGTTCCCCGCCCGGACCTTGATGGGGGCGTCGAACAAGGTCGACTGCGTCCAGTCGGCGCCCACGGTGGCGCCGACCAGCAGGCGGCCGCCCGCCAGCGCGCGGCGCCAGCGCAGATCGAGGCGGTGGAATTGCAGCGAACCGTACTCCTGCGCCGCGGCGCCGGGATTGGTCCAGCCCAGGCTGTCGACCGATCCGAACGCGAAGACGGTCGCCTGGCCGCCGCCGAGCGGGTGGTCGATGCGCACCTGGTAGTCGCCGTAGCGGAGGGTCGTGCCGGTCTGCAGGAGCGAGAAGATCTCCCCGGTGTACGAATACCGGCCGGCCACGGCGACGGTCCCGCGCCCGCCGTCCCAGGGCGCCGTCACGATGCCACCGGCGTCGAAGAACGTGATGTCGGCGGAGGCGTGCACCCGATCCGCGGGCGGCGCCAGCGTGCGCGCCGCCATGATTCCGGAGACGTAGGGGCCGTAGTTCGCGGGGTAACCGCCGGGGTAGAAATCGACCCCGTCGATGAGATACGGGTGGATCACCGACGGACCGAGGGCGATGTGAAACAGCGCCGGCACGCGGATGCCGTCCAGGAAGAATCCGGTGTTCCCGGGGTTCGCGCCCCGCACGACGTAGAGCGCGGCGGGCCAGGCGATCTGGATGACCCCGGGAAGCGAGCCGATGACGCGCATCGGATCGCCCGAGGTTCCGGCGGTTTGGCGGGCCTCGTCGCCGGAGAGCGTGACCTTGGCGAGCTCCGGCCGCCCCGCGTGGACCACCGTCTCGTGGTGCTCGCCGTTCAGACCCGGCGTCATCCGATAGGTCTGCTCCGGCAGGTCGGCGCGCGCTTCGACGCGGGCGTGAAGCGTCGCCTGGCCTTCGAGGTGGATCTCCAAACGATGCGGGCCCGGCGCCACCAGGAGCAGGAAGCGACCCTCGCCGTCGGTGCTGCCGGCCGGGGCCGCGTCGACCTTGATCTCCGCGCCGGCGAGCGGGCTCTTCGTCCCGCGCTCGAGCACGCGCCCGCGCAGCTGGACGCCGGGCGTTGCGGGTGCTGCCGGCGGCGGGGAGACCGGCACCGTCGAAGACAGAGAAGCGTCGCCCGCGTCGCCTGCGTCGTGCGCGCCGTCGACGGAGCTGGCCGCAGCATCGACCGCGGCGAGATCCGCAGCGGCGTCCGCGCCCGCGTCTGGCGCGGCCTCGGCCGCGGCTCCAGCCAGGGAGATCAGGAGGACGGGAGCCAGCCACGCCGCGGGTGCAGCTCTCAAGGAAGATCGGCCCGGTTGATTGTCGCCACCCAGACGCCGTCTTGCGGTGATGGGTTGCGCCCCCGCACGAGGTACACGATCTGCAGGACGGGCGTGCCGCCGTCGACGAGCCCGCCGGTCCTCATCATGTACTGGGCGACCTCCGGAGAAATGAGCTTCGTTTTCGTGGGGGCGTCTCGGTCGATCACGCCCAGCGTGCCGGTATCGTTCTCGGTGTTGAAGGCGTAGCGGGCCACCAGCCACGGTCCCTCGCCATACTTGTTGGCAGGGTCGAGGTCGTAGAAGGCGCCGAAGGCGTGCTCCGCGACGGGATGGACGGCGTTGGAGCTGTCGGTCGCGTCCACCCAAACCAGGTCCTGACCGAGATTGAACTCCAGCTCCGTCCCCTCGACGAAGCGGGGAAATGCGACGTTACCGCCGACGGGCCGAGCGCCGCTGCCGTCGCCCGCGGCGACCCAGAGGGTTTGGTCGGTCAACCAGAACATCTTGCTGCCGTCCGCCGAGAATCCCGCCTCGGTGGTATCCGACGATACCAACACCGTGCAGGTTTCCGAGGCGAGCGAGACCAGGACCAGCCGTCCACCCGGTACGCCCGCCTGGCTTTCGTCCCAGAGCGTGGTTGGGCCAAACAGGATCCTCGTTCCGTCCGCCGACGCCAGGCCAACCTCGGTGATCGGGCCGGTGGTCGACGGACAAGGTATGAGCTGTTGGTGCCCGTCGTCCCAGATGACCAGAGAGCTGCCCTGGGAGGCGACGTCCGGGACCTCCCAGGCGAGAACGCCCGGGCTCGGCCTTTGCGCCGGATAGCTCACCGAAACGGTGCGGGCGGTCGTGGCGGGCGGGACTCCGAAGAGAGCGAGCTCGCTCGCCGGTCCGGACGGGAAGGGTCCGGCGAACATGATGGTCGAGCCGTCGGTCATCGTCCGCTCGTAGGTGAAGTGTCCGTCGATCGGCGTCACGCTGAAGTCCATGAGGAGCACGCCGCTGGACGCCAGAGCTGCCGTCTCCGTGGCAGCGCCGTTAGCCCAGGCCGCGGTTCCGAGCGTCGCCGGAACCAGCTCGGTGGCGACGAGCGTCGTCGGGTCGATCGAGAAGATCCCCAGGCCACCGGTCGCATCGGGCCGCAGAACGGTCGCCGTCGCCCCGGCGACGCAGGGGCATTGCACGATCGCGGAGACGCCGTCGACCGAAGCCGGCTGGCCGGTTTGAGGGTCGGTGAAGGTGAAGGTGTACGTCCCGGTGCCCGCATCCTCATCTTGGATCAGCCCGCAGGAACAGCCGATCCGGGCGCCCCCATCGGGAGGCGTCTGCGGCTGGACCTGTCCGCTGGCGAGGTCGAGCGTCCAATTGCTCACGCCGCCATCGCCGCCGTCGACGCCATCTTGGCCCGTCGAATAGTCGATGGCGCTCGACCCGTTCTGAGTGAAATGGAACGTCGGGTCGCGAATCGGCAAGACCTGGCGGGAGCCGAAACCGCGCGCCACCGGCGTCCCTGCCCCGCACGAAGGCAGCGCGGGGAAAACCGCGGCCAGCGCGCAAGTGCACAGAAGCCCGCGCCCGGTCATTGCAGATCGCTTTCGCCGATCGTCGCCAGCCAGATGCCGTCCTGGGGCGAGGGGTTGCGCCCGCGGACGAGGTACGCGATCTGCCAGCTTTTCGGCACGCCACTATCCGCTGTCGAATTGACGAAGAGCCCGTCGCCTGCACCTGCCGCGGGGATCTCTTCGTAGAGCTCCACATCGGCGGAGATGAGGTGCTTCGTCCCCGCGTCGCGATCGACGAGGCTCAGGGTGCCGGTCCCGTCCTGCGTGCTGAAGTCGTGTCCGATGACCACCCAGGAGCCCTGAAGATCAATCGCGGTTCCGAAGACCTTCTCCACGATGTAATGGAGGGCGCTGGACCGGTCGGCCGTGTCGACCCACACCAGATCTCCGCCCAGCTCGAACTCCAGCTCCGTCCCCGAGGTGTAGCGCGGCTGGGTGATGGCGCCTTGGCCGATCACGCGCGCGCCGGTACCGTCGGCCGCGGCGGTCCAGAGCGTGGCGTCGCCCGTCTCGGGCGCGATCAGCCAGAACACCGAGCTGCTGTCCCTGGAGAATCCCGCCGCCGCGACGTTGGTGGGCGCCAGGATCGTGCAGGCGCCCGCGTCGCCGGGGCTGCCGGTGGGCAAGGAAACCAAGGCCAGCGGCTCCTGGAGCCCGACCGTCGGACCGAAGATCGACGGCACGCCATAGAGAATTTTCGTCCCGTCGAGGCTCGAGACGGCCTCCTCGTTGGTCGGGCCCGGCAACGGACACGAGATCAATTGCTGGTGGCCGTCGTCCCAGACGAACAGCGTGACCTGCGGTCCGGCGCTGTCCTCGACCTGCCACTCCTGCGTGGCTATCGCCGCTCCGGCCCGGCTCGCGACGAGCGTGGGGTCTACGATCGCGGATGGGGGGACCCCGAACAAGGCCAGCTCGCTGGCCGGCCCGGAGGGGAAGGTCCCCGCGAACATGACCATCGAACCGTCGGTCATCGTGCGTTCGTAGCTGTATTGGGCGCTCACGGGAAACACCAGCCCCTCGATGGCGTCGGGCACCGAGAGCAAGCTGCCGGACGACAGCGCGCTCGTTCCGGCGGCGGCCCCGCTGGCCCAGGCCGCGGTGCCGAGCGTCGGCGGGATCAGCTGGGTGACGGCAAAGGACCCGAGGTCGATCGAGAAGAGCCCCACCGCATCCGGCTGCGCGGGCAGCCCGCCCAGAACGACCGCGCTGACCACGCCTTTGTGGTTGGCGCCGTAGAGCACGTTGGTGATGACGATCGACAGCGGTACTTGCTGGACCGCCGCGAAAGGTCCGCTCCACAGGGTGAGCGCGCCGCTGGCGTCGACCCGCAGCAGGACGAGCGTCGGGCCGGCGCTCGAACACTCGAGAACCTCGACAACGCCGTCGAGGATCGTCTGCTGGCCCGTCTGCGGGTCGGTGAGGGTCAGGATCTGATTGTTCGGGGTCACGGAGTCGCAGGGGTCGCTCCCGACCGCCGGGCCGGCGTCGGCGTCGGCGCCGGCATCGACAAGAGGCTGCCCCGCGTCCGGACCCAGTAGATTGATGGTCGCCTCGCGGGATCCACCGTCCGAATAGATCGAAAAGCGGATGGTTTGCGCTTCCGGGTCGCTGAAAAGGAACGTCGAGTCGCGAATGGGCAACACTTCCCGCGAGCCGTAGCCGCGCGCCACCGGCGTCCCGGAGCCACACGCGGTCAGCGCGGTGGTCAGCGCGGTCAGCGCGAAAAGGCCAGAGTGCGCGGCGCGGCCGCTCACTGCAGGTCGCTCTCGCCGATCGTCGCCACCCAGATGCCGTCTTGGCTGGACGGATTGCGGCCGCGGACCAGATAGGCGATCTGCTGGGCCGGCACGCCCCCGTCCTGGGGCGCGCCGCCCTGTTGGTACTGGGCCACGTACGTCGAAACCTCCGGAGAGATGAGCCGCTTCGCTCCGGTGTCGCGGTTGACCAGGCCGAGGAGCCCGGTCGCATCCTGGCTGCTGAATTGATATCCGGTCAGGACCCAGGAGCCCTCGAGATCGATGGCCGTGCCGAAGACCTGTTCGGCCACATAGTGAAGCGTGTTGGAGGTGTCGTTCGTGTCCACCCAGACCAGATCGCCGCCGAGCTCGAGCTCCAGCTCCGTTCCCACGGCGAAGTGGGGCTGGGTGATGTTGCCGCTCCCGATCATTCGCTGGCCGCTGCCGTCGCTGGCGGCGGTCCAGAGCGTCGCATCGCCAGTCGGGGGCTGAACCAGCCAGGCGACCGTGCTCCCGTCCGACGAGAAATCTGCGTAGGTGGCTTCGGTCGACAGGAACGTGCAGGTTCCCGGGCCACCCTGCGCGGCCACAGCCAGGTCGACCAGCATCAGCGGCGCACTGGCGACCGAATCGTACGAGTACGAGTACGAGGACGCATTGACGCCAAACAATATCTTCGTCCCATCGGCCGAGGCGGCACTGAAGTCGGACAAGACCGAGGGCTCTGGACAGGCGACGAGCTGCTGGGCGGCGTCGTTCCAGACCTGCAGCGAAAGTCCCTGGGAGACGGTGGCCTCATATTGCCAGGCGGCGACGGGGGCCAGCCTCCGGGCGGTGGGGGTCTCCGTGAGGATCGTGGAGAAGGGCAAGACATCCGCCGAGGGCGCGATCGGGAAGAGCGCCAGCTCGCTCGCGGGACCGGACGAAAACGGCCCCGCGAACATGATCGTCGAGCCGTCGTCCATCGCGCGCGCGTAGGTGTATTGGACACCGGTCCTGGAGACGCTACCCTGCAGACCGCCCACGGACGCGACCAGCGTGCTCGACGTCAGAGATCCGGCGCCGGTGGCGCCACTGGCCCAGGCGGCGGTTCCGAGCTGGGGCGGAACGATCTCGGTGACGGTCAGGGCCATGGGGTCGATCATGAAGAGGCCGAGAGCGTTCGGATGCGCGGGGAACGCCGCCAGGAAGAGGTTGCCGTACAGGACGGCTTGCGAGAGGGTTATCGGCAGCGCCACCTGCTGGAGATTGTCGACCGGTCCGCTCCAGAGGGTCAGTGCGCCGGTCGCGTCGGATCTCAGCACCGTCAGCGCCGGCGAGGCGCTGTTCGGGCACCACAAGATCGACGCCACGTTGTCGATCGTCGTCATCTGGCCGGTCTGCGCGTCGGTGACGGTGAGGCTTCCGGGGTCGGCGGGGTCGCTGCTCAGGGCGAGCTCGCAGTCGTCGTAGCCGCCACCGCCGGTGGTGCCGCCGTCGGGAAACGCGTAGGGCAGCACCCGATCGGTGGTCAGGTCGAGGGTCAAGAGGCTGGTGCTGCCGTCGGCCGTCGTCGAAAAGCCGATCGACGTCGGGCCGAAACCCCCGTTGAAAAAGAACGTCGAGTCGCGAATCTGAAGCACCTGGTGGGAGCCGAACCCGCGCGCGACGGGCTGTCCCGCCCCGCAGGCCCCGAGCACGGCGACCAGCACCGTGAGCGCGACGCCCAGACGCCGCGATTCCCGTCGCCAAGCCCGGCGGTCCATTGATCGGCGGTCGATCGACCGGCCGTCCACCGTTGAAGGAGCCACCATGCCGCGCCAAGCGAAGCGTAACCGGAACTAGAATTGCAAAAAAGCTGTCTGGGTCACTTTCGGGCGGTCGCCTCGCCCGATCGAACCTGTCTGTTTTTCGAACAGCGCTCGGGCGCGACTGCTCTATTTTGAAACAGCCCGTCGAGCTAGAGGTAGCCGGCGGACTTGAGCTTCGCGCGCGCCATGCCGGCGATCTTGCCGCGGCCGCCGCGCGCCAGATCGGAGAGGATCTCTTCGCCTGCGGTTTGGCGCCGTTCGACCAGCGCGAAGCCGACCTGGTATCGCAGGGCGGGATCGAGAGTGCGATCGCGCCGCAGGGCGGCCGCCAGATCGAACCCGCGATCGAGGAGCTGCTGCCCGATCGCGAGCGCCTCGTCGCGACGCCCGGCGCGGAGCTCGGCAGCCGCGAGCGCATAGCCGTCGTCGGCGGTGGCGTCGGCCGCCTGGCCAATGAGGCGCAGGAGGGCCAGCGTCGTCGCGGTGTCCTTGCGCCTTTGCGACTTGGCGGCCTGCGCGCGGAGGCCGGCGACCGTGGCTTCGCGGTCGAGCTCACGCGCGAGGGGCAGCAGCTGGTCGGCGCCGGCGCTCCCGGTGCCGGTGCCGGTGCCCACCTTGCCGGCGCAGTCCACGGCCGCGGCCACCAACTCGCGAGCCAGCTTCTTTCCAGCGGCGCCCGCGGTCGCGAGCGCCCGCGCCCGGGGTCGAAGGAGTCGCGCCAGAAGAATGACCCGCTCGCCGTCGTGGGTGGCGAGGATCGCCCGGCCCAGTGCCAGCGCACCGTCGGGCCGACCGTCGAGCGCCACCGCGGCGGCCTCCGCGCGCCCACGGTCGGCGGTGGCCGCCAGCACCGCCGCCAGGGCATCGCCACCGGCGGGACCGCCAATCTGAGCCAGACGCTCGATCGCCAGCAGCGCCCGTTCGGGCTCGCGGCCGAGCGCGATCTTGCGCAGGCGCACCGCGAGCGCGGGCGCGATCTCGAGGCTCGCCAGCGTGAAGAACGCCGCGCGCGCCAGCTCGGGCGCCGCGCGCTCCGCGAGGTCGGCGAGCGCCATGGCCACCGGGCCCCCCTTGCCACGGGCAGCGAACCGCAGGGCCACGATCGCCTCCTCGCGTACCGCCGGGATCTGGCGAGCGTCTCGCGCGAACGCGATCAGCGTCGGGATCGCCGCCGGATCCTCGAGGTAGCCGAGAATCTTGAGGCCGCCGACCAGCAATCCGATGCCGCCGCCGCCGCTGCCGCCGACACCGCCGCTACCGCCACCACCCCGCGCGTGGCGCGCCGTGGACTTCGACTGCCGCGCGCGTAACATCTTTGTGACCGCGCCCAGATAGGCGGACTTCTCGCGCGGATTCGCCTCCTTGATCCGCTGGCGGACCGCCAGCGCGGCGCTGCGTGCCGCCTCGACGTCCGGGGTGTCCAGGGCCGCCATCAGCGCCTTGAACGCGTCCTGGCCCCCGACACGTCCTAGCACCTCTTCGAGCGCGCGCCGTTCGGTCGGGTCGGTGCACTCCTCCAGCCGCGCGCGCACGGGCGCAATCGAGTCGTCGCCGAACGTGATCGCGGCATCGACCGCCGCGCGCCGCACTGCCTCTTCGCGCGCGCCGAAGCAGGCCAGCACCGCCGGCAAGGCCTTGCGGGCCGCCTTGCCGGTCGCCAGGCGGGCCAGCGCCTCCAGGGCGTGGCGCTGCACCGGCGGGATGCCGCCCGCGACGGCCGCCGCCAGGGCGGCGGTCACCGCCTCGTCGCGTGCGCCGATCTCCCCGAGCACGATGGCGGCCGCGATCTGCCGCTCGTGCGCCTCGCTGCCCAAAAGGGCGCGAATCTTGTGAACGATGCTGTCGGCCACCGCTCCCGATGGTAGCCGCGCCCACGGCGTTCAGGCAAACCAGCCCCCGCGCGGACCGCGAACCGTCGTGGGACCCACGGCCGCTCGTGGGCGGAAGGGGCTTCTCGGGCTGCCGCTCCGCTTGGTGCGGGTTCGCCTTGCAGGGCACGTCACTTGCACTAGATTTAGATCATGCTGCGCGGGGTGAAAGTCTTCACGGCGACCAAGGCCAGGGATCGGGAAGCGCTGGGAGACGCCGTGACACGGTGGCTTCACGATAATCCAGATCTGCGTGTCATCGACAAGACCATCACGCAAAGCTCGGACAGCCAGTTTCACTGCCTGACCATCGCGCTCTTCTACGATCTGGCCGGCCCCGGCGGGGAGTAACGGCTCAGCTTCGCCGGCGGCCGCGAGGCCGGCAGACGGCGATCAGGAAGAACAGCAGCAGCGCGACGGTGCCCGCTGGGCTCCCGCCGGCCGCCCGGCACGAGCAGCCGATCTCGCCGCCCGCCTCGTGCGGTCCCGTGGTGGTGGTCGATCCGGCCGCCCCCGACGGCGCGATGCCGCCGCCCGCGCCGCCGTGCGCCCCGCCGGTGGCGCCGCCCGTGCCGGGGCTCGAGCCTCCCTGACCGC
>OCTA010003646.1_pt1 | contig 13647 bp, 13 predicted proteins | sample 1538991 | NCBI WGS metagenome assembly OCTA01 (sample SAMEA3539302, study PRJEB22396) | soil metagenome | biome: tundra; feature: field; material: soil | place: USA | collected 2010-05 | depth 0.15 m
GCGGCCAAGAAGTCTTTTTCGGCAACCTCGCCAGGCCGAACAAGTCCTAAGCGATGGTACTGTCACGGGGTGCGTTGCTGGGGTGAATGAATGATTATTCATCGTTTAGAATCAATGATTTGCGCTGATTGATCCACAGGAAAGGCAAGGCGTCAAGAGGGGCATGGTATCCTGCCAATATCATACCGCCGATTCGGCTGGCGAAGAAAGGGGAATAAATTACTATTGACTCCCGCTTCCAAATGCCTATACACTGAAAACAGGCGAAACTAGCCGTCTCAATGCCAATCGCCTTCCAATTTGACCCCGAGAAGTTCACGCAGGCGGCTGTATACGTGACGTCTCGCTGCCCCGCGCGGATGACGAAGAAAAAATTATTTAAATTGTTATATTTAGCCGACAGGGAACACCTTTTTAGATATGCGCGGCCGATCCTAAAGGATCGCTATATCAACATGGATCAAGGTCCGGTTCCTTCCGGCTCGTACGATCTGGTAAAGGCGAACCTTCGGACGTGGCCGCAGTCGGTCATCGATCAGTTTTCTCGGCACATTGAAGTGCGCGGGATGCAGATCGTCTTGCGGGAACCCGCAGGAGTCGATTTGCTATCCAAGTCTGACACCGCAGTGCTGGATGAGATAGTGGACCGATACGGAGCGCGCAGTGCCGATTATTTAAGCGCACTAAGCCACAGGCATGTAGCTTGGTTACAGTCACAGCGCAACCGACCCATTGACTACGTATTATTCTTTGCTGATAACCCAGAGGTAGAATATATGCGAGAATTGGTTGAACACAATCAGCCGATTCGGGATATCCCGAAGAATGCCAGGGTCCAGTCTCAGCCGCCAACTGCTTAGTACCGGAACGGTCTTTTATTATCGTGACTTTGAAGGTCACACCGAGACCAAAGATCGTTATTTCATAGTCATCGGATGTGACGACGTGAGTTTCTTTTGCTTCACCACATCCACGTCCCCAACTCTAATCAACCATCGTTACCTGTCTAGTCAAGTAACACCACTTATTCCCCAAGGGGCTGAGTGCTTTCGGAAGGCGTGCGTAGTTGACTGCACTGAACTGCACGCATTTGACGATATCTTACTCTCAAATTACCTAAACAGTAGGCGTGTCACCGTAGAAGGAACTCTATCTGAGGAGCGGTTGACGTGGATAGCCAAGACCGTCAGAGATTCTACGGTCCTCAGTGAAAGGGAACAGTCCGTCGTTAGGCGTGCGCTTCATCTGTTCTGGAATAATTGCGATTGAGCGGAGGGCGGGGGCGTCTCTCCCTCCAGTGGCTCAACGAAGTCTTTGCGTAAAGGCAGCGGCTACTAAAAGGCCAGTAGTTCCGCGACATCCCAAACATGATCCGTAACGCCCGCTTCCATGGCCGGGGTGACCCGCAACGTTCCGTGAAGTTGGCAGAAGTTGTAGAATCCGAAATGCAGCGCGACCGCCGCGCGGTGATTTTCCAGCTTTTTGCTGAAGCCATTCGTAATGGGTCGGGGGAAATGGGTCGGGGGAAATGGGTCAGCCTGAACTGCGCGATTATTCCGCTTCTCATGTCCGCTCCGCAAACAGCGCCAGTTGGCTCGTGGGGGGAAATCGGGGGGAAATGGGTCAGCCTGAACTGCGCGATTATTCCGCTTCTCATGTCCGCTCCGCAAACAGCGCCAGTTGGCTCGTGGGATTCGCTGCCGGGGCGGTGGCGTGCTCCTTCTTCGGCCGCCCGCGCACCCAGTGCCGGCCGAACTGCTCCGCGATTGCCTTGACGAACTCCTCATCGCCAAATGGACGCCCCGCGTAAGTGCAGCGCCTCAGCGACGCGGATTGTTCCAGTTCCGGCCCGCCCAGGGTTTGCCCCCAGTCCACCCCATCATACTCTCTGCGCCACCACTCCATGTCAACCAGTCCGCGCGTGTCCCGTCTGCCGAGGTGCGCGGCGGCGCTCGACCAACGATAATCGCCGGGCCGTTCCACAAGCCCGGCCCGCACCGGGTTCATTTCCACGTACGCCAAGGCCGCCCAGAGGCGGCCCGGCCCCAGGGAACAGGCGAAATACCTGTTCTGCCAGAGATGGCCGCTTCGCCCGTACCGCGCATTGTAATACTGCGCGTATTGCCCGTGGACCCGCCGCTGCAACACGGAAAGAGAGTCTTCCCGTTCGGGCATGGCAATCAGATGGATATGGTTCGTCATCAAACACCAGGCGAGCAGGCTGGCTCCGGCGTCTTCCAGGTTCTGCCGCATCAGGTTCAGGTAGGTTTCGCGGTCGGCATCGGCTGAAAAAGTCTCCCGCCGGTCCACTCCGCGTTGCGTCACGTGGCAGGGGACGCCTGGCAAGATACAGCGGTCACGCCGGGGCATACACCTCATAGTGCCGCTAGCCATCCGAGGCTCTCAAGAAAACCGCTCAGTTCAGGCTGACGCTTTTTCGACCGACGCTTTTTCGGCCTGCGCCGATTCCAGCCAGGTGAGGTTCATGGCCCAGGAGAGGACCTTGTTCCCGGCGAAGGGGCACGCCGCGTGGCGGCCATGCTTCACGTACGCCAGTTTCACCCCATCGCCCCATTTCTTGGATTCGGCGGTAAGGGCGATCACGTCGAACGCCGGACCGGTCGAGGTCGCGGCCCACATCCCGCCGCCGTTGCGGACAATGACCAGCCGCAGCGTCGAGTTGTAGGCCTGGTTGGCGTCGACCAGTTCCAGCAACCTGCGCCGCAAGCGTTCGGGGTCGTCGGGAATCGGGACGTGGAAGGCGGCCGCATCCCGGGCAATGCGCGCCCAGTGGCGCTCGAAAGCAAAGAGCACGCCTTCGGTGACGCGCAAAGTGCTGAACACGCCCCATCCGGTGAGCAACCCAACCTGCCCCGGGGACAGCATTCGCTCGGACGCCTCGCGAATGTCGTCGTTATGGAGAACGAAACGATGAATCACGAAGCTATTCTATCTCGCGGCAAACCCGGTGCCTTAGCGTTAGCAGGCTGCTGAAAAACTCCTTAGGATCAATGGCCACAGAGGAACGCCGATGAACACGGATTGAAAACAAAACACTTACATTCTTCGAATCCGTGTTCATCTGTGTCCATCAGCGGCCAAGAAGTCTTTTTCGGCAACCTCGCCAGGCCGAACAAGTCCTAAGCGATTATGGGGCCCGCCCGCCCATGACCGCCGCATGAACCCCGTGTTACCATTCCGTTTTATTCCAAGAAGTCCACGGACCAGGGGGCTAATCTCTTGAAAGTCTACGAAAGCAGGGAAATTCGGAACGTCGGTGTGGTGGGCCACGGCGACTCCGGGAAGACGACGCTCACCGCCGGGTTGCTGTTCACCGCCGGAGCCACCAACCGCCTGCTCCGGGTGGACGAAGGCAACACGATCACCGATTTCGACGACGACGAGATCCAGCGCAAAATCACCATCTCTACGGCCATCGCCGTGGCGGAGTGGAAGAAAGCCAAGATCAACATACTCGATACTCCCGGGTACAACATCTTTATTAACGACACGCGCGCCGCCCTGGCGGCGGCCGACGCCGTTTTGGTGCTGGTGGACGGCGTCGGCGGCGTGGAAGTTCAGACGGAGAAGGTTTGGCATTTCGCCGACGATTACAAGTTGCCCCGCGCCATCATCGTCAATAAGCTCGACCGCGAGCGCGCCGACTTCGGCCGCGCGCTGGAAAGCGTTCAGGGAATCTTCGGACGGACCGCCGTGCCGATCCAGATCCCCATCGGTTCGGAGCGCGACTTTAAAGGCGTGGTGGACCTCATCCGTATGAAGGCCTACACCTTTACCGCCGATGGCGACGGCAAGGGCGTGGAAGGCGAGATCCCCGACGACCTGGCGGACGCCGCCCAGACGGCCCACGAAGCGCTGGTTGAAATGGTGGCCGAAGCCAACGACCACCTGATGGAAGAGTTCTTCGAAAAAGGGTCCCTTTCGGCCGAGCAGATCGTCGAGGGCGTGAAGCAGGGCGTCCGCGAGTTGCGCATCTACCCGGTGATGTGCGCTTCCGCCCTGCACAACATCGGGACCGGCCAGATCCTGGACTTCATCGTGGAGAACCTGCCGTCGCCCGTCGATCGGGAAGGCGTCCCCGCTACCGTCAACGGCCAGGAGACTACCCGCAAGTTCAACGAAAGCGAACCGCCGTCGCTGTTCGTGTTCAAGACCACGGCGGACCCGTTCGCCGGCCGGATCAACTACTTCAAGGTGGTCACCGGAGTGGTGAAGAACGACGCCAACCTGCAGAACATCACGCGCGGCGCGGCCGAGCGCCTGGCTCACATCGCCAGCCCTCAGGGAAAAACACTGCAGCCGGTCACCGAGGTCCGCGCCGGCGATATCGGCGCGGTCGCCAAGCTGAAGGAGACGTTCACGGGCGATACCATGGCCGACAAGGGCGCCGACATCGCCTATCCGCCGGTGAAACTGCCCGAGCCCTCCATAGCCTTCGCCATCCACGCGAGTTCTCGGAACGACGAGGACCGGATGGGCCACGCGGTACATCGCATTCTGGAGGAAGATCAGTCGCTGCGCTTCTACCGCGATCCGCAGACGCGCGAGTTCCTCCTGGCCGGCGCCGGCCAGCAGCACGTCGAGATCGTGGTCAGCCGGCTCAAGAAGCGCTATGGCGTGGAGGTCATCCTCAAGGCCCCCAAGATCCCCTACCGGGAAACCATCCGCGGCAAGGCCGACGTCCAGGGCCGCCACAAGAAGCAGACCGGAGGCCACGGCCAGTTCGGCGATTGCTGGATCAAGATGGAACCCCTCCCGCGCGGCGCCAAGTTCGAGTTCGCCAACGAGATTTTCGGCGGCTCGATTCCCAAGAACTTCATCCCCGCCGTGGAAAAGGGTATCGTGGATGCGGCCGAAAAAGGCTATTTGGCCGGATACCCGATGGTGGATTTCAAGTGCATCGTCTATGATGGCTCCTACCACGACGTCGATTCTTCGGAACTGGCGTTTAAGCTGGCCGCCCGCAAGGCTTTCAAGGCCGCCATGCAGGAAGCCAAACCGGCCCTGCTGGAGCCGGTCGTGAACGTGGAAATCCAGGCCCCGGTGGAATACGCGGGCGACCTGATGGGCGACCTCAACGGCCGCCGCGGGCGCATCTCCGGCATGGAAACCAAAGGCAGCAGCCAGTTTATCCGCGCCCAGGTCCCCATGGCCGAAATGCTAAACTACCAGAGTGACCTGACGGCCATGACGCAGGGCCGGGCATCCTTTACCATGGAGTTCGACCACTACGATTTTGTGCCGCAATTGCAGGCGGAAAAGATCATCGCCGCTGCAAAGGCCGCCAAAACGGGCGAAGAGGAAGAAGAGGAGTAAGAAACTCCTCCCGTTCGCGAGGTTTTCGCCATTGCGCTACAAAGTCACGTTATTGTAACCTGTGGATTCCGCGCCGGGCGGCGCGCGCAGTGGAGTGGTTTGCTTTTCCCTGGTTCGAGGTGGAATGGACGTTCGCACGAAAGCCGTCTTCTTTTTCGCGCTTGCCGTGGCCTTCGCCGCCGCCGGTTGCGGTTTCGCGCCGCAGCAATCCAAGTTTCAGACGGCGTTCCTCCCGCCGGCGCCGCATGCCTCCGCGGCTGTGGCCCTCTCCGAACCTGCGCTGGTTCCGCCGCCCCCTGCGCTTCCGCCCGATGTCCCTCCAGTTGTTCCGGCCAAGCCTGAGATTTCACAACGCCAGGTCCGGGCCGACCGCATGGTCCGGCAGGCCGACCAGCGGTTCCAGCGCGGCCAGCGATACTACCAGTCGAAGGATATTTCGAACGCCCGGACGGAGTTCGATGCCGCCGTCGACCTGATGATGGACGCGTCCGGACTGAACCCTGAAGGCCGCGCGGTCTACCAGGGCCATCTGGACTCCATGGTGGACGCCATTCACCGCCTCGACCTGGCGGGCATGGGCGCCGCCGCCGGTCCCGAAAAGGACCAGTTCGATAAGGCCCCCCTCGAAGACATCCTGGAAATGACCTTCCCCGTGGATCCCAAGCTGAAGGACCGGGTACGGGAGCAGGTCTCGGCCACCATCTCGCAATTGCCGCTTTCGGTGAACGACGCTGTCCTCGGATACATTCAATACTTCAGCAACCGCGGACGCAAGAGCCTGGTCTACGGTCTCCAACGCTCCGGGCGCTATCTGCCGATGATCCAGCGCATCCTGGATGAAGAGGGCGTGCCCCAGGAACTGATCCGCATGGCGCAGGCCGAATCCGGCTTCATCCCCCGCGCGGTTTCCAGTAAAGCGGCCGGCGGCATGTGGCAGTTCCTGGCGTGGCGAGGGCAGGAGTACGGTCTAATGCGTAGCGCCTATGAGGACGACCGCATGGACCCTGAGAAAGCCACCCGCGCGGCGGCCCGCCACTTGCGCGATCTATACCAGGAGTTCGGCGACTGGTATCTGGCCATGGCCGCGTATAACTGCGGACCTGTTACCGTGGAGAAGGCCGTAGAGCGCACCGGGTATGCGGATTTTTGGGAACTGCGCCGGGCGGGGGTCCTGCCGGCCGAAACTACCAACTACGTGCCCATCATCCTCGCCATGACCCTCATGGAGAAGAATGCGGCCGAGTATGGACTACAGGATGTTCAGTTCGATGCTCCCCTCGAGTACGACACGGTGGAGATCGCCGCGCCCACCAGCCTGGCGTTGATTTCCGATATTACCGAGGCGCCCGTTTCCGAACTGGCGTCGCTCAATCCGGCGATTCTGAAGGATATCGCGCCCGCGGGCTATTCTCTGCACGTCCCCAAGGGCGGCGGCAACCAGCTCATCGTGGCTCTGCAACTGGTTCCCAGCGAGCATCGCGACCTCTGGCGCATCCACCGCGTGGGCCCCGGCGAGATGCTGGCGTCCATTGGCAAACTCTATGGAATTGCGGCCGGCGGCATCGCGGCGGCGAACGGTCTCCGCTCCGCCGAAGCCGCGGAAGGCGATCGGTTGCTGATCCCGGCGGCCCCGCGCGCCGCGGCGCCGGTCCGGCGGACAGCATCCCGGGCGACCGCCCACAAGACGGCCACGGCCCACGCTTCGGCCAAGTCGCCGGCTTCGAAAGGCTCTAAGGCTCCCGCCGCCAAGTCCGCGCGCAAACAGCCGGCTGTCCTCGCCCGCACGGCTTCGCGCTAGCGCGCCGCGAAAATTCTTACCGCAATAAACTCATTTCCCTGTTGTCTTTTCGCAAAAAGGGGTATTCTATGGGTGATTGTGCCCTGAATACAGGAGGCTTGCTTAATGTTTGATAGCCCGAAGTTCGCTCCCAAAGAGGACGAAGAGATGGAAGACTTCCAGGACTACGAGGACGGAGAGCACACGGAAACTTCCAAGCTCGACGACTTCGAGGACCAAGAGGACGACGAAGATGAAGAAGAGCCCGTGGCGGCCGCTCCTCCTCCCGTAGCCGAACCGGCAGCGGCGCCCGCGGTCGCCGCCCCTGAAAGCGTGCCCGCGCCCGAAGCTCCGCCGAAGAAGCCCGTCAAGAAAGCTTCGGCCGCCAAGAAGGCTCCGGCGCCACCGCCGCCCGCGGCTAAGAAAGCTCCGGCGCCACCGCCGGCCCCGGCTAAGAAAGCTCCGGCGCCGGCCAAGAAGGCTCCGGCTAAGAAAGTCGCAGCCAAGAAGGCTCCGGCGAAGAAGGCCCCAGCAAAGAAGGCCCCAGCTAAGAAAGCTCCAGCCAAGAAGGCTCCGGCAAAGAAGGCCCCAGCCAAGAAAGCTCCGGCCAAGAAGGCCCCGGCCAAGAAAGCGGCTGCGAAAAAAACGCCCGTCAAGAAAGCCGCAGCCAAGAAGGGCGGCAAGAGGCGCTAGGAAACAGTTCGGCCAGGGGTCGAACCGAAGGGTCTTTGGCCTTCGGCAGTGACCCCTGGCCTCTTATGGGCAGTCCCAGCCTGCGTAGTGTCTAACTTTCCTTCTTCACCACTCGCCGGCAGCGCTCGAACAGATCGAGGAGCGCCTCCGCGTGTTCTTCCGTCGAGCGGGCCGCGGTTTTTCCCGAGAATCCGGCCGCCGATTGCGAAGATCTTGCGTAGCCGGTGCTCACTGCGATGAACTTCATCAATTCCAGCGCGACTTCGTCTTTGCTGCGCGCCGCGCCGGTCGCCGGCGCACTCTCCGCATTGGGGGTGTGTGCTTCTTCTTCCGCCATCGGTGATCCGTTCCTCCGTGTGGTACAACTCTAGGTTACTGCATCTCCCTTCCGATGCCGCTAACCGCCGTCCGGCACGTACGAAAAATGCGAGGAGGCGCCCAAGCCCATCTGCTGGAGGCGGACGATGGCCATTGGTACGTCGTCAAGTTCCGCAACAACCCCCAGCACCGCCGGGTCCTGGTCAATGAACTGCTTTCCTCGGCGCTTCTGGAATATCTCCAGGTCTCCGCCCCGCGTACCGCGCTGATTCATGTCGCCCCCGCGTTTCTCGCCGCCAACCCGGAGATCCATCTGACGCTCGGGACGGCGCGCACCGCGGTGGAGCCCGGCTGGCACTTCGGGTCCCGCTACCCCGGCGACCCCGGCGTCACCGCGGTTTACGATTTCCTCCCCGACGCGCTCCTGGCGCAGGTCGCCAACCGGGACGAGTTCCGCGCCATCCTCGTTTTCGACAAGTGGGCCGGCAACGTCGACGGCCGCCAGTGCGTCTTCTATCGCGCCATGGTGCGGCGCGACCGGGGCGCGGATCGTCCGGCCTTTGTGGCGCGCATGATCGACCATGGATTCACCTTCAACGGGCCGCACTGGGATTTCCCCGATTCGCCCCTTCAGGGCCTGTATGCACGCCGGCTGGTTTACGATGGCGTGACGTCGCTCGACGGTTTTCAGCCCTGGCTCGAACAGGTGATCCACTTCCCGGAAGAAGTGATCGATCAAGCATGGAAGCGCATTCCCCCCGCCTGGATCGAAGGCGAGGAAGACGCTCTCCAGGATGTTCTGGAACGCCTCTTCGAACGGCGCAAGCGTCTGCCGGAGCTGATCGCCGCCTGCCGCCAGGCGCGCACGAATCCTTTCCCGAACTGGACGTAGGAATCCCATATCCCGCCCGAATGGGATTACTCTATGCTCATGAACCGACTTGCCGTTGCACTGCTTGCCTGCCTGGCCGGCGCGGCCGTTTCGGCGCCCGCGCAGACCAAGAGCGCGGTTTTCCAGGGCTCGCAAACGAGCTACACGTGGGCCCTGAGGGATCTGGACGCCAACCTGCCGGCCGATTGGTCGCCATTCGAATTCGTGGCGTTGGAGTTGCGGCTCTCCTCGCCACAGCGCTTTGAGTTGAGGATACACAACAGCGACGGCGTGCGCGCGGTGCGCCTCTCGCCCCAGCCGGGCGCGTGGGTGCGCTCCGCTGTGCCGCTCGCATTTCTGACCAAGCCCGCACAGCAGGGCACGGACTTGGCTTCGGTGCACAACAAGGCGCGGCCGATGATGTTCATCAACCTGATGGGCACGCCCGGGCCGTTGAACGCGGTGCGGGAGGTGGAGGTGGCGATTCCGTCGCCGGTGGGCGCGGTGTCGCTGGAGATCCGCTCGATCAAGCTGGTGAAGGAAGATCCGGGGGATGCCCTGCTGGAGCAGAAGCCGCTGGTGGACGAATTCGGCCAGTGGGCCGCCGACGATTGGCCGGGGAAGGCAAAGACCCTGGCCGGCTTGAAGGCGGCGTGGGCGGCGGAGGAGAAATCGCTGGGAGAGGGCGACTACGGCTATTGCCGCTATGGCGGATACAAGAGCACGCAGGCCAAAGCGACGGGCTTTTTCCGGGTGGAGAAGATCGACGGGAAGTGGTGGTTCGTGGATCCGGACGGGCACTACTTCTGGTCCGTGGGCTCGGACGTAATGACGGCCTCCGGATCAACCACCACGCAAGGGCGCGAGCAGCTATTCGCGGCGATTCCTCCGGCCGAGGCCGGCGGCGGGCGCGGCGCCTCATTCTACACGTGGAACCTGTTGCGCCGGTTCGGCGCGGACTGGAGCGCGCAGTGGGTGGACCTGACGCTGCGGCGCATGGCGGCGTGGGGCTTCAACACCATCGGCAACTGGTCGGACCAGCGGCTGGCAAACGCGCGGCGCACGCCGTACACGTTCAATCTGGGAGTGCGCGCCAACAGCGGCCCGATGGGCGTGACGGACGTTTACGACCCCGCGTTCGCGGAAGCGGCGGACCGCGCCGCGACGCAGCAGGCCGCTCCGCGCAAGGACGATCCGTACATGCTGGGTTACTTCCTGGGGAACGAGCTTCCGTGGCCGGGGCGGGAATCCGTGGCGGTGGACGCGATTCTGGCGGGTCCGGCGAGCGCGCTCCAGAAGGAGCTAAAGAGCTATCTGGCGGCGGGCGATACGCCGGACCGCAGGCGGGCGTTTCTCTACCAGGGATACCAGAAGTTCGTGGATACCGTGACGGCGGCCATAAGGAAGCACGACCCGAACCATCTCATTCTGGGGCTGCGTTTCGGAGGGAGCGCCCCGGCGGAAGTGATACAGGCCTCCAAGGCGTTCGACGTTTACAGCCTGAACAACTATGCCTACGCCGTGAACAGCCAGGAGATCGAAAAGATCCGGGGCCTGATAGACCGCCCGATTCTGATTGGCGAATTCCACTTCGGCACGCCGGGCAGGGGCATGACGCCGGGCCTGAAGCAGACCGCCAGCCAGGAGGAGCGCGGGGTGGCGTACCGCTACTACGTGGAGAACGCGGCGTCCGATGCCTCGATTGTGGGCACGCACTGGTTCCAGTGGGTGGACGAGCCCTCCACGGGACGTTTCGACGGAGAGAACTACAACATCGGAGTAGTGGACGTGACCGACCAGCCTTACGCCGGGATGCTGGCGGCCATGCAGGCGACTCACCGGCGGGTCCTGGAGGTTCACGCGGGCAAGACGGCGGCGGTTACGCGCCAGGCGAAGACGCAATAGGGCGGTGCCGACGAGCCCACGGCGTGAGCCGCATAGGCGTTAACCTAAGCGCCTGAAAACTCATGCAGTATCATAGACGTATGCCCGAATTGCTGTTCGAGGTTGTCCAGGAATCCGACGGTGGCTATTGCGCCGAATGCCTTACTGAAAACATCTTCACGGAGGGGGATACGTGGGAGGAGTTGCGCAAGAACGCGATTGAGGCGACCGCCGCGTTCTTCTTCGATCGGCCACGGCCTGAGCGGATACGCCTTCACCTTGTCCGCGACGAGACTTTGTCCGTGGCATGAAGATCCCTCGCGACGTCTCGGGCCAGCGCCTCGCCGATGTCTTGTGCCGGCGATGGCGGTACACGAAGGTGCACCAAGCCGGCAGTCACATCATCCTGGAAACCTCCGAGCCGACTCACCAGCGGATCGCGATCCCGGATCACCATCCCCTCCGGCTCGGCACGTTCGGTTCAATCCTCCGCACCGTCGCCCAGCACAAAGGTTTGACCCGTGACGCGATCATCGCAAGTCTGTAGATACCAATCGCCGACTTATCGGGATCTGTTTCCGAGAACGACATCCCCGGTGAGCGATCCAAGGACTGAGTCCCCGGCGGGATGCCGACTCGTTCCTAATCCGATTCACAGCCACTTCGACGACTCGGCGACGCTGCGACCAAGTGGCACGCCGAAGCGGCCGTGGGAGTCCGGGGACGACGTGGGCGTAGTTTCCAGGAATCCCGTTTTTCGCGCCGCACCGTCGTAAAACCCAGCTATATTATTGATTACGAGTTGGTTAGATTTGTCTATCTTCGTCCCATGACCGGTTCGTAAGCAACCAATATTTGGCGGTGGAAACCGAATCCTCGCAGCCTACGCGTATCACGGACCGCGGAGTCCTCTTGACGTGCTATACGGAAGTTCCGTATAGTGAAAACAGTGCGGGCAAGAGTATTCGCCACGAGTCGGTACGAGCGTGAGGCGACGCGCTTACTGGCGGAGGTGGAGATAGCCGCTATGGAAAGCGCGCTTGCTGCCGATCCCGAGGCCCATCCAATCGTTCCGGGCGCCGGGGGCGTTCGTAAGGCGCGCTGGGGTCGCGAACGCAAGGGCAAGAGCGGTGGCGTGCGAGTCATCTACTACTACTGGCTTCGCGACGGCGAAGTCTATATGTTGTCGATCTACGCCAAGAACGAACAGGCGGATATGACTGCGGCCGACAAGAAAGCCGCCAGGAAGTTTGTGGAGGCGCTGAAAGATGCCAAGGGCAGAAGCTAAGACTGCGGGGGATAGGCAGAGACTCTCGCGAGTGGGTAAGGACGTGGTCGCCGGGCTGAAAGAAGCCATAGCTCACGCGCGAGGCGAACTCACCCTTCCTGCGCGGGATTACGAAGTTCCTGGGCCGGTGGATGTTCGGGCTATCCGCGCCCGTTCTGGCCTGTCTCAGTCCGCGTTCGCGCGCGAGTACGGCTTCAGCGTGCGAACGCTGCAGGAATGGGAGTCGGGCGGGGCCAATCCCCCGAGCGCCGTGCGCGCATACCTCACGGTAATCGACCGGAATCCCAAAGCTGTCCGCGCAGCCCTTCGAGACAAGACAGCGGCCTGAGGGTGGAGGCCGACTGGAATCGACGATTCTCGGTGTGATCGCGGAAGAGCTGCCCGACCTGCCTGAGCGGGCGTTACCTCAAGGGAAAGGAGTCCGTTTCTCAGCCCGAGGGGCCAGGGCGCGTGTTCCCAGAGCGGATCAATTTTCCGTCGGTTTCTCCTCGATGTGATCGATGACAAGCACCGGCTCCGGCCGCTTGTGTACTTCTAACTTCAACCCGAGCTTCTCAACCGCCTTGACAAAGGGAACGGAGCCGGATGGGTCCGAGTCATCCCCATCGGGACTGATGGGCACGCTGCCGTACTTTTCGCCATTGCGTCGAAGTCGATCGTGAAATCCCACGCCCCGGTGATCCCGGTATCGTCCAGCACGGGATAGTCGATATCGAAGTCGTACGCCTGGATCTGCTCCGCGAACTGCGCCATGGTCATGTTTTGGCAAACCAGCCGAACCATGAGGGTTTGTCCCTGCGACGGTTGATTCTGCCGCGTACATCCGGTCCGATTCGCGGGGTCGGCTTTGGCCAGTTTCGGCTTCGCCGCCACAAGCGTGTAAGCGTCCATGGGACGGTTTTCGTAGTGGACCGTCATCTTGTAGCGGTCTATCAGCAGCGCTCGCAGCATCGCGTCGATAATATCCATGGCCTCTGCATTTCTCTGCGGGTCCGGGGCAATGCCCGCCGGCGCCTTCGCAGCGATGCTGATGTTGTATTTCCTCGAATTCATGTCCGCCAGCCACTTCGGCATTCCCACAGGTTGCTCGAAACCCAACCTCCACGCTCGCTTGATCAGGCTGATCAGAGGCACACAGGTCGCCGTCACCCGGCCGCCGGACTCAAATAGGGGAGCCCTCGTGTGATCGTCGTCGCAGGGCCACTTGATCGCCGCCACTTCAAACTGCGGCGGGGGAAGAGGAGGCAGGCTCGCCGCCGCGCCGGGCGGATCGGCCGTTGGCTGCTCATTCACGCTCTCTACGGCCAGGACCGGTTGCGGAACCTTTCCTAATTCGAGCTTGAGTCCAAGCTTTTCCACCGCTTCAACCAACCTCGCATCCGCGGGGCCGCTCGCCGACGCCATCGGCGTGGCGTACGGGAAATGCAACTGTTCAGGCCCTTGGTTTTTGGGCCGTTCAACGATCCTAGTCGATTCTGC
>OCTA010003647.1_pt1 | contig 13647 bp, 13 predicted proteins | sample 1538991 | NCBI WGS metagenome assembly OCTA01 (sample SAMEA3539302, study PRJEB22396) | soil metagenome | biome: tundra; feature: field; material: soil | place: USA | collected 2010-05 | depth 0.15 m
TGAAGGGCGACGGCGTGCGCCTGGTATCGGAAGAGATCAAGACGGGCGCGGGCGGGCACCGGTATGTGTTCGTGCATCCGCAGAGCACGGCGGGCGTGCTGCTGGAGCTGGTCGAGGGCAGCCATTTGTAATTTGCAATTTGTAATTTGTAATTTGAGATTTGAAAAGCGCAGGCTGGCCGCGCAGGTTTTCAAAATTACAAATTACAAATCACCAATAATCACCAATTACAAATGTCCCAGCTTCTGCTCGCGGTTGACACCTCCGGGAAGAACGGCAGTCTGGCGTTGGCCCGCGCGACGCCGGGCCAGAGCGAGATTGACGTGCTTGAAATTGTGCCGCTTGCCGGCGGCACGTTTTCCGCACAGCTGGTGCCGCAGATTGCGGCGCTGCTCGAAAAGCACGGATACAGCAAGAGCGACCTGGGCGGATTCGCCGTGGCATCCGGTCCGGGATCGTTCACCGGACTACGGGTCGGGCTGGCGGCGATCAAAGCGCTGGCCGAAGTCCTGCACAAGCCGATTGCAGCGGTTTCCTTGCTGGAAGCGGTGGCGTCGAGCGGCGCAGCGCGTGGCCGGGTTCTCGCGGCGCTCGATGCGGGCCGGGGCGACGTTTATGCCGGCGACTACGAACTCGCGCCGAAGTTGCAGATGCACGGTGAACGCCTGCTGAGCCGCGAAGAGTTCGTTGCCGAAGCTACGTGTGCCGAATCGCAAGGGAAGTCCATCGTCACGCCCGATGCCCTTCTGGCCCAGGTCGCGAGCGCTGCCGGTGTCCCGGTCGAGCGGATTGAGTGTCCGAACAGCGGGGTGATCGCCCGCCTGGGATGGGAGCATCTGCGCCGGGGCGAGACGGTGAGTCCCGAAGAACTGGAAGCTAACTACATCCGCCACTCCGACGCCGAAATTTTCTCAAAGTCGGCGCGGTGAGAGACTTTGCGTGCGCGGCCCCTAAAGGGGCGTCTGATTCTGAAGAATTTGCGGTATCGCTAAAGCGATACCCTGATACGAAACCGTGATAGAAAACGGAATTCTTCCGCCAGTCGGTTGAGACTCTGTATGCCCGTGGTCATCCGATCCGCTGTGTTGAACGATGTGCCGGCGATTCTTGCCCTCGAGCAGCAGGCGCCGGGTGCAGCGCACTGGACCCGCGACCAGTACAACCAGTTGGTGAGTAGCGGAGTTGTTCTGGTGGCCGAGGAAGCGGGCCAACTTTGCGGATTTGTGTGCGCGCAGGCGGGCGCAGGCGAATGGGAGATCGAGAACGTGGTGGTGGCCGCCGGGTTCCTCCGCCGGGGTATCGCCAACGAGTTGATGCGGGCCCTGATTCCGTGCGCGAAAAATGAGGTGGCGTCGGCCATTCTGCTCGAAGTCCGCGAATCGAATTTGGCAGCCCGTGGGTTGTACGAAAAACAAGGATTTCGCGAGGTGGGCCGCCGCCCGGCGTACTACAAGAATCCGGCGGAAGATGCGATTCTCTACACGCTCCGGTTGCAGCCCTGAGTTGGCCGAATCCCATCATCTTTGCACCATTTTTGTGGTCAACTTCGGTACCGCAGAGCCCCCTGATCACGGTGGACTCTATCTATGAAATCCCATTGGACCGCTGCCAATTACTGTGGTACTTTTTAACCGAGCGGTAACAAAAGAGCAGGAGGTCTAGCAAGGATGCTGACTCCAAGAGACCAACTCCTGACCGGTCATGATGAGTTCCAGCGACTGGTTCAGGAGCACTCGCAATACTCCCAACGGCTGGAATCCCTCACCCAAAAGCGGTATCTCACCGACGACGAAAAACTGGAAGAAGTACGGCTGAAGAAGCTGAAGCTGCGCCTCAAAGACCAGATGCAGAGTCTGGAATCGCAGTTCCAGCGGCAGTCCGCCTAGAGGACAGGGCCTGAGGAGTCGGGCCGGAATCGCAAGAATGACGCAGGGCCCCACCAGACCCATGTCATCCCGCAGGGCGCTTCTAAGCGCCTTTTTTTATTGCAGTTATGTAGAACGCGGCAGCCTCGCTCTATAATCATTCTGAATTCCCATGGTGCGAGACGGCTATTTTTATGGTGCGGGATGCCTGCTGGCTGCGGCCCTTGTCGCCTGGCTGGCGGCCTGGCCTTACGCCGTCCCGCTGTTGTTGCTGGCAACTTTCTTCCTGTGGTTTTTCCGTGATCCGGAGCGCCAGATTCCGACCGTACCCGGGGCCCTGGTTTCTCCTGGAGATGGCAAGGTGACCGATGTTTCGGTGGTTGCTTCTGACGGAACGTCTCCTGGAACTCGCCGCAACCGGATCAGCATCTTTCTTAGCGTGTTCGATGTGCACGTGAACCGCTCGCCGATTGCGGGCGTGATCCGCGAGGTGCGCTATCAGCGCGGCAAATTTCTCAACGCCATGGGAGCGCATTCGGCGGAAGAGAACGAACAGAACGTCGTCACCGTCGAAGGCGATGGCCGTACCGTAATCTTCAAGCAGATTGCCGGCCTGATCGCGCGCCGTATCGTTTTTAATCTTAAAGTAGGAGATCACGTGGCCTGCGGCGAGCGGGTTGGGCTCATCAAATTTGGCTCGCGCGTGGATGTTTTGTTCGATTGCGATGCCGCCATCCAAGTAAAGCCCGGCGATCGGGTTAAGGGAGGAGCGACGATCCTCGCGCTTCTGCCGGCAGGTCAAACGCCGATCATACGAACGGAGACGCGGCAAGCCGCGTCTCTACAGGATATGAAAGCAGGAACATGGAAGAGCTAGCGCAGCGTCAGTCGGACCGTCCGCGCGGAAAATTGCGCAAGGGCATGTACATCCTGCCCTCGCTGTTCACGACCGCGAATATCGCAGCCGGGTTCTACGCCATTCTGCAGACGGTGAATGGCGCCCCGGGAGAAGCCTGGCACCTGGACTTCGCCGCCAAGGCCATCGGCTTTGCCGTACTGTTCGACGGCCTGGACGGCCGCATCGCCCGCCTTACCCACACGGCCAGCGATTTCGGCAGGGAACTGGATTCGCTGGCCGACGTGATCGCCTTCGGCGTTGCCCCGGCACTGCTCGCCTGGATGTGGGGATTCCATCTATTGCCGCTGGTCATCGCACCCGATTTGCGCCAGAAAATTACCGAACTGGGCTCGGTAGCCTGCTTCGCTTTCCTCATGGCGGGCGCCAGCCGACTGGCGCGCTTCAACATCGCCAAGAATCCGGTGCCTTCGAATCCGGGACGTCCGGGAAAGAAATATTTCGTGGGCATGCCGATTCCGGCCGGAGCGGGAGTCATTGCGGCGATCGTCCACTACTCCGGCGGGTCGCCGGTGAATTCCTGGTGGACGGCAATGAGCTGGCTGCTGATGGTCGTGGTGGTCGGTTATCTGATGGTCAGCACTTGGCGTTTCTACAGCTTCAAGGATATTGACTTTGGTTCGCGACGCCCCTTCCGCCTGATCGTAATCTTTGGCGTGGTAGGCGCGTCGATCTGGTTCTTTTCCCGGCCGGCGCTTTTCGCCATCGCGATTTTATACATGGCTTCCGGCGTCCTGTGGCGACTGCAGTGGATCTTCCGCCGCAAGACTCCGCCGGCGCCTCCGCCGTACCGCGAGGCATCGCCGACTCCATGACTCCCCTTTCCAAGTCCGCCAGTTCGCAGGCCGATTCCCGCGGCGCGAAGCCTTATCGCGTGGCGATCGTGGGCGCGGCTTCACTCAAGGGAAAAGAGATCGCCGAAGTCTTGCACGAACGGAATTTCCCCGCTGCCGATATACGGTTGCTGGATGACGACGAGTCTCTCGGAAAGTTGGAAGCGGCCGGCGATGAGTTGAGTTTTATTCAGAGCATCCGCTCGGAACAGTTCGAGCGCGTGGACTTCGCTTTCTTCGCCTCCGACCCGCGCTCGACGCGCAATAACTGGAAGGCGGCGCGCGACCTGGGAGATACCATCGTGGATCTCTCGTTCGCCCTCGAAGATGAGGCGGGAGCCTCGATCCGCTCGCCCTGGATCGAACGCCAGACCGGCCAACCCCCCGCGCCGGAGTTGCAACCGGGCCCGGTGGTAGTGGCGCATCCAGCCGCTTCGGTCCTCGCGCTGCTCGCCTTGCGTGGCGAGAAGTTTGCCAAAATCGAACGCATGGTCGCCACAGTGTTTGAACCGGCGTCGGAGAACGGCCAGAAGGGGATGGACGAACTGCACGAGCAGACGGTGAATCTGCTCTCCTTCCAGGAGCTGCCGAAAAATGTGTTCGACATCCAGGTGGCCTTCAATCTGGCGGCGCGCTACGGGCAGAGATCCGATCTGTCGCTGGAAGCGGTATCGAAAAGGATCCGGAGGCACTACCGGCAGATCGCCCAAGGGGCGGCCCAGCCTGCGCTGCAGGTGCTGCATGCCCCAGTTTTCCACGGGCACGCCTTCTCGGTATACCTGGAGATGGAGAAGCCAGTTGTGATTGCGGAGTTTTCCGAGGCGCTGGCAGGAGAGCACGTGGTGGTGAGCGGCAGCCCCGAAGATACCCCGACCAGCGTGAGCGCTGCCGGTCAGGGAGACATCCTGGTCGAAATCGCCATCGATGTCAGTGCCAATCGGAAGAACGGGGTGTGGCTCTGGGCAACGACCGACAATCTACGCGTGGCCGCTTTGACTGCGGTCGAATGCGCCGAGAGCATGACCGCATCCCGGCCCCGGGGTCAGATTCAATGAGGTCGGATTCAATGACGGCGACACCATGGGCGGCGGCGGTGGCGCTGGGAGTGGGATTGGCCTTGATCTCAGCCGGCTGCGGTTATCACACGGCTGGAAATAAGGTCGACCTGCCACAGAACATCCGCACCATCGCGATTCCGGGTTTCGTGAGCCAGAGCCAGACGTTTCGCATTGAGCAACTGCTGACCGACGCCGTAGTGCGCGAATTCAACGCCCGCACCCAGTATCGTGTGATCCATGAAGCCAAAGGCGACGCGGATGCGGTGCTGAAGGCGACGGTTGTATCGGCATCGGCGACTCCGCTGGCTTACGACTCCCAGACCGGGCGCGCGGCCAGCGCTTTAGTCACCGTGAGCATACAGGTGACGCTTACCGATCGTCACGGCAAGGTGCTGTTCGACAATCCTTCCTACCTTTTTCACGATCAGTACGAAATATCGCGCGATCTCCGCAGCTTTTTTGAAGAAGATTCTCCTGCCGTCGACCGCTTGTCGCGGGATTTCGCGCGGACGCTGGTGGCCAACATTCTGGAGGCCTACTGATGTTGGAGGATAGGATGTTAGAGGACCTGATGTTGGAGGATAACGATTGACGATGCGCGCGTTCAGTCAGGCCGACCGCTTTCTCTCCGAGGTGGAGTCGCGCAAGCTGAAGCCAGCTTACGTGTTGGTGGGCGATGAAGCGTTTTTTCGCAAGCGCTGCCGCGATGCCATTCTTGAGCACCTGGTCGCGCCCGACTCGCGCGACTTCGGCTTGTTTGAGTTCGACCTCGCCGAAACTTCGCTGAATGAAGTTCTGGATCGCGCCCGTACCCCCTCGCTGATGGCGCCCTTTCAGGTGTTCTTCGTGCGCGGCGTGAAGACCTTGTTTGGCCGCGGCTCGAGCTCCAATGCTGAAAGAATCGGAGCCATCGAAGCCTATTGCAAGAACCCGAATCCCGATGCGCTGCTCGTTTTTGTCGCCGATCACATCAGCATTCCCGCCGACGCCCGCCGCATGGAGATGACGGACAAGGACCGCTACCAGAAGATCCGCGAAGAACTGGGCCCGTTCTGCGGCATTGTGGAACTGTCGCGCGTGCAGGAGGGGCAGGCCGTCCGCTGGATTGGCGAGTACTGTGCCACGCGCGAAGTCAAGATCGACGCCGACGGCGCCCGCGAGCTAGTGGATGCGCTGGGCGGCGACATGATGATGGTGTCGAACGAACTGGAGAAGCTGATTCTTTACGTCGGCGAAAAGAAAAAAATCACGCTCGGCGATGTCGAGACCATGGTGCTCGCCGCGAAACAGCGCTCGCTGTATGAGTTGACCGATGCGATTTCCTCCAAAGACCGAGTGCGCGCCCTCGAAATCCTCGACGCGCTGCTTTCAACCGGCGACGGCGAAGATGCGGCCATCGGTCATCTCTACATGCTGGCCAAGACTTTTCGCCAGATGCTGGTCATCCTGGAGCGCAACGTGCGCGACCAGCGCATGCTTTGGGCGGCACTGTGGCAGGGTTTTCGCGTGCCGCCGTTTGCCGCCGACGATATCATCCGCCAGGCGCGGCGCTACAAATCGAAGCGCGAACTGACGCGCTCGATTCGGCTGGTCGCGAAAGCCGATTTGGCGCTGCGCTCGAATCCTCCGGGCAAGCGGCTGGTCTTGGAAAAGCTGGTCCTGGATCTCGCCGGCGAGCCCAAGCTTGAAGCTGCGGGTGGATGGGCGCAAGAAGAACTGCCGGTGTAGAGACGCGGGCTGGCTAGGGCTTAGGCCACCGAAAGCCTGAAGAGTGTGCGCGAGAAATCGGTCGTCCCTCCGGGACTTGAATCCTTAGGTCGACCTTACCCAGCGCTGAAGCGCTGGGCTAAGTTAGGTCGCCCCTCCGGGGCTGCGTTCTCCTGGTGCCTTCGGCTCTTCAAACCGTAGGGGCTGTATTCTCCTGGGGCCTTCGGTTCTTAAATCGCACTGGGCAATACGAGACCTCTACCCCTTCGCCTCCGCCACGGCCCGCCGCAATTCCTCCACCTCCGGGAAATTCGGCTTGATCTTCACCACGCGGTCCAGTTGTTGCCGCGCCAATGCGGCCTTGCCACTCTTGGCGTATGCGAGTCCCAGGTGGTAGTTGAAAAGCGCGTTGTCCGGTTCCTTCTTGACCGCTTCCTTGAACAGATCGGTGGCCGAGGTGTAAACGTGCTTGTGGTAGAAAGCCCAGCCCAACGTGTCGGCGGCGTTCGGATTATCGGGAAGCTGACGCCGCGCTGTCTGCGCCATGGCGAATGCGACGTCCACATTGCCGCCCTGCTGCAGCATCACGTAGGCCAGATTGTTGGAGGCCAGCGGATTCTCCGGCTGTACCTCCAGCACCTTCTGGTACTGCTGTTTGGCGTGCTCCCAATCCTGCCGGCTCTCATAGATGCCGCCCGCCAGCAGGTTGAAAGCGATCTCCTTGGGTTTGTTCTTGGACCCATCCAGATAAGTTTCGAGCGCCTGATCGGTGTTGCCGCGTGCGCTCTGCATCATGCCGAGCTTGACCCATGCCTCGCTGTTCTTCTTATCCAAGTCGCTGGCTTGTTTGAACTCCGCTTCTGCCCCGGCTAAATCTTTTCCTTGCTCCAGAAGTGCACCCACCATGACGTGGAATCCGGCGTTCTTGGGATACTTGTCCGATTGTGCCTTGGCGGTCGCCAGGGCCTTGTCGTGCTGTTTCTGCTCCTGGTACACGTTGAGCACGCCGCCCAAAGCCTCGGTGGAATTCGGATCCTGGTCCAGCGCCAGCTGAAAGGCTTTTTGGGCTTCGGGCAACTGTTTCTGCGCCATCCGCAGGTTGCCCAACTGCACATAGGCCGCGGGATTATTGGGCGCTTTTTCCAGAGACCGCTTAAGATTTTCATCCGCGGTTGCGAACTGCTTGCGATCGATGTCGGCCACCGCCCGCAGCAGGTATCCGTCGGGAGAGGCGGGCTGCAAGGCGATGATCTGGTCCGCTTCCTGCGCCAGCCCCGCGGCATCGTTCCGTTGGATGGCCACGACCGCCAACGACCGGTGCGCTTCCGCCATCTCCGGACGCAGTCGAACCGCATCGCGCCACTCGCCTTCCGCCCGGTTGGTGCTGCCCAGTTGGTCCAGAGCCAGGCCGAGCTGGTAATGCGCCACGGCGTTATCCGGTTCGCTCTTCAACACGGCTTGTAGAGTATTGACGGCGTCGCTCGCCTTGCCGTCGTGAATCTCGATCTCGCCCTTGTAAACCCGGGCGTCGGAATCGTCCGGCTTCGCCTTCACGATCTCGTCATTCAACTTCCGGGCTTCGTCGAACCGGTCTTTCAGAATCAGCAGCTGAATATAATTCTTCTTGACCGTCATGTCCTTGGGATGGTCCCGATACAGCGCGGCATACTCGGTCGTCGCTTTGTCGAGCTGGTTGTTGGCAAAATAGAAATCGCCAAGCATGCGGTAGCCCATGGAATCATTGGGAAAATCCTGCTTCGATTGGCGCAGGAAATCTTCGGCCTGGCCGAGCTTGTTCTCCGCCATGTATAGGCTGGCCAGAGAAAGCCTGGGACTGGGATCGTCCTTGGCCGAGTCGATCGCTCGCCGGAACCACTGCTCTGCCTCGGGGAATCGCCCGCGCGTCTGGTAAAAGTTCCCCAGCGAGACCAGCGCATTGGTCGACTTGGGATTCAGTTCGGCCGCTTTCTTGAAACTCGCCTCCGCCGCGTCCCACTGTTGCCCGTGCATCTGGAGCATGGCCAGATTCAGATAGGAATCGGAGCGGTTGGGATCCAGTTGCAACGCCTTCTGCATGTCGGCCAGCGCAGCCGTCATGTTATTCATGCCGGCGTAGTAGTTAGCCCGTGCGACGTAGACCTCGGGGTTGTTCGGCTGTTTTTGCGCGAGCAGGTCCAGATGGTCCTTCGCGTCACTGAACTGACGGCTCAGGATCAGCAGGTTGGCCATGTCCAGGTGCGCGGCATATTGGTCGGGCTGCAATTGGACGGTGGTCGTCAGTTCCTGGAAGGCGGTGGGCCACTGTTGCAGCTTCATCGCCGTCAGCGCCAGCTTGTAGTGGGCGTCGGCGAAACGCGAATCCAGCTGAATGGCGTTCTGGAACTGAATCGCCGCTTCCCGGTATTGGCCTTTGTCGAAGTAGCGCTGGCCACTCTCCATGAGCTTCTGCTTGCGGACGTTGGGATCCCGCGAGCACCCTGTCAGCAACGCCGCCAGCAAACAAACCGCCACTACCGCACAACGAAATCCTGCGCCTTTAGCCATACCCATATCTCCCACCACCTCGCATCGCGCAAACTTTGTCGTATCAACACTCTACTGCACCAAGGTACTCTTTGGGCTCAATCCCGAAAAGTTACTACTGGTATTATCGCAAACCTCGCCATCGGCCGGCGCCAAATGCGTCCGATACTGGATGCCTGGGACCATGTACAGGTGCTTTCGTAATCTCCCGCAAAAGGGCGGAACATGGCATAGTTTGATCCGCCTATGTCCCACTTCCCCCAATCCAATGTCAATCAGCGTTCTCCCCGTGTACAACTCCATGGATCGGTTGCGGCCGCAGTGATGGCCGACGGCGGCCAGCGGGCGAGCGCAAAACTACAATCCATCTCCGTGACCGGCGGATTGCTGCAGTTGCAGCATGAACTCGCCGCCGGAGACTTCGTCGAAATCGCATTCCACACTCAATCGGGCGCCATCCACGGCATGGCCGAGATGCTCAACCCGGCGCGCAAGTTTCAGAGCGCGTGTTTTCAGCCTTTCCGCTTCATTGCCCTCGGCGACGATGACCACAACCGGCTGCGAATGGCCCTCGATGCCGCTTTGGATCGCGGTTTTCTCAGTCCCGCTTCCGAGCAGATTCAGAGGCCGCCAGGATTCTGAGAAGCAGGTCTCAGGTCTTAGGTCTTAGGAAAAACAAAATCAACCGTGCTTTCCTGACACCTAAGACCTAAGACCTGAGACCTGCTTTCCCCGCCGCTTCGCTATACTGAACCCTTCGGAATGGCGACCCAGACCATCACTCACTCCGCCGACGAGACAATCGCTTTCGGCCGCAGCCTTGCCGCTGAACTGTTTCCCCCGCTCATCGTGTTGCTGCGCGGCGACCTCGGGGCAGGAAAGACCACCCTCGTCAAGGGCATCGCGGAAGGCTTCGATGCCGCTCTCGCCGAAGACGTGACCAGCCCTACCTTTACCCTCGTCCACGAGTACCGCGGACCCCGCGTCACCCTCTACCACATCGACCTTTACCGTATCGATACCCCGCGCGAACTGGAAACGCTTGGCCTGGACGACCTGCTCGCGCCCAACTGCATCTTATTGATAGAGTGGGGAGAGAAGTTCCCTCGCTTCGAAAGCGATCACCACGTGGAGATTACCCTGGGGCAAGTCGGCGAAGAGCAGGCGGGGGAAACGGAGCGCAGAATCCAAGTGACCGCCCGTTGAATCCCGTGGGCTGCCGACATTGGCCGGGCCGCATCTCAGTCAGCTGAAGATGCAGCCAAAATCAATTTGAAACGCACCCAATTCGCACTGCCCGCTGATTTGGGGAACGTTGCCCGCAACTCACACGATAGAATGAAGTTCTATCCCTTACCGGTATTGGAGCTTTGGTTTTGAGAATTCTACGAATTTGGCTGCTGACCCTGGCGGCGATTGCTATCGCTGCGCCGTTGGCGGCACAGGACGTCAACGCACCCAAGCCGGACACAGGACATATTACCGGCACTGTAACCGATGTGAACGACGACCCCGTTCCCAGCGCCACCGTCGTTCTCGAAGGCCCCGCCCCCGCAGACCCCCGCACGGTCGTGTCGAACGACAACGGATTTTTTGAGTTCAACGATCTCGCGCCGGGAATCCCCTATCACGTCACCGTCAGCGCCCCGGGATTTGGCAACTGGACCTCACCCGACGTCATCCTCAAGCCAGACGAGACCCTGATCCTGACAGGCAGCAAGCTCCAGATCGCACAGGCGCTGACCACCATATCTGTGGCTTATACCGCCGAGGAGGTCGCCACCGAGCAGGTCAAGGTCGAGGAGCAGCAGCGTGTTCTCGGCATCATCCCCAATTTCTACGTCGTCTATGACCACAACGCCGAACCGCTCACGACGAAGCTGAAATTCAAGCTCGCCCTCAGAACCTCTGCCGATCCGGCTACCATGGTCGGGGTGGGTGTGCTTGCCGCTATCCACCAGGCAGCGGACATTCCCAACTACGGCCAGGGTTGGGGAGCCTACGGTAAGCGCTATGGCGCTAGCGCTGCCGACGGCTTGAGCGCCATCATGATCGGCGGCGCCATCCTGCCATCCCTTCTGCACCAGGACCCGCGCTACTTCTACCAGGGCACGGGCACAACTAAGTCTCGCACTCTCCACGCACTCTCCAACGCATTCGTCTGCCAGGGAGACAACGGACGGCTTCAGCCGAACTACTCGACCATCGGTGGCGATCTGGCCTCGGCGGCCCTCTCGAATGCCTACTACCCGGCATCGGATCGCGGCGCGCGGCAGACGTTCGAGACGGTCATTATCAACACCGCCGAGCGCATGTTCACCGCCCTGGCACAGGAGTTCATCGTGGGCAGGTTCACGTCCAAAGGCAAACCCAAGAACTAGTCGCGGACCTTGCCGGCTGGCGAAAGACTCTGGTTTTGCAGGCCCGGAGGGGCGACCTAACTTAGCCCAGCGCTTCAGCGCTGGGAAAAGTGGAAGAAATGACTCAAGTCCCGGAGGGACGACCGAGTTCTTACGTAAACACCGTAGGGGCTGGGCGTCGGGATCCCGACCTTTTCCGCAGCCAACTCTAGTGCCGCCAGATTTTCTGAGTGTGGTGGGCGGCGTCGCCCGTAGACGGAGCGGGTGCAGTCTCCACATTGGTGTTGGGCGCAGGAACATTGGGTGCAGGAACAGTGACCGGAGCCACCGGCGCGGCTGCGGTCAGTTCTGGTTTGGTCCCTACTTCGTCGCCACGGAAGTAGCGGTCTTTATTCTGGGCGGCGCGCATTTCCGGCATCGCGGTGTAGGGCTTCGAGTAATCGTTGTTCGCGTTCCAGAATAGAAAGCCAATCCCGCCTTTTTGTTTCGCTACTTCGGTTTGAACTTCAACATACTGGGGCGAGTACGTCTTAGTCCGCCAGGCGAAGGCTTGCAGCCAGGGGCGAATCACCACTCCGCTGTCTTTCGTGATCAGCTTGAAGCGGTCCATGGACTCGCCGATGAAATGCTCGGGCGCGTCGCCGGGGTGCGCGATGCCGTCCATGCCGAAGAAGTGCGAAGGATAGATCATGGGCGAGAGCACATCACACTGCTTGGCCATGGCCACGATGTCCTGCCCCGTGTGCGACAGATCGACGGGACGCTGCCACGCCATGACTCCGAAGACATCGACCGAGAACAGCGCCCCGGTAGGATGAATCTGGGCATAGGCGCGCTTCAGGAAATCGGCGATCACGTCGGAGCGCTGGAGGTCTTTTGTTTTCGGGCGGTCGTTCGTTGGATGTTCCGTTGGATGTTCGGCTGGATGTTCGGAATGACCGGTCTGGAAAGCGAACGCCGCATCTTTCTGGTCGCCTTCGGCAGGAAAACGCACGTAGTCGAACTGTACTTCATCCACTCCCGACTGGGCCACGAACTTCGCCAGCGCAATGTCATAATCCTGCACCGTGGGGTTCGAGGGATCAGTCCAGACGAGTTTCCCGTTTTCGCGCCAGGGCTGGCCCGAGCGATGCGACTTCACCGCCAGTTCCGGATGGCTCGTAACCAGATGCTCATCGCGGAAGATGGCGATGCGAGCGATCGCGTGCATGTTCTCGGAATGCAGAAAGTGGATGAGCTTCGGCAGGTCGGAAATATAGTGGCGCTGTCCGCTGGCCAGCGGATGGTCGAAGGCGATGTTGACGATGCCGTCGCTATCCTTGATGTCGAAGACGACCGCGTTGCCGCCCACCTCGCGCCAGTGCCGAATGATGCGCTCGCCATGATCGCTGCCCGCCATCACCCCGGTCAGGTAAATGGCGCGCACTTCAAAATCTCTTGCCACCGGCACCGTTTTCTCTACAATGGGCGATTCCAGAATTCCAGGGATGACGATCTGCTCGCCGGATTTGAGGAAGACTCCCTTACGGTCGTGGTTGGCGGCGCGGATGGCTTCGGCCAGTTCCGATGAGGTGAGGTATTTTGTCCGCTTCAGATTCTTGCGCGCCACCGACGGAATGCTGTCACCGCGCTGGGCGACATAAAGCGCCGAACCGGGCGGCGCGATAACCGAGACAGGCGCCGGGGGTTCGAGCTTCTTGGCGGCATTCGCTTTCACCTGTACCAACTGGACGCCGTGTGGATTTTGTACTCCGGCGGCAGGCAGAGAAAACAGGCCTAAGCCGGCCAGAGCCAGGGGGAACAGGGAAGCAGGGCTTGCGAACGAGGGTCCAGCCGTCGAATATCGGGACAAGGGCATTCTCCGAGTGTAATTCTCTTTACCGATTTTGGGCTGGCGGTAGTCTTGGCCGCCAGTTACGTCCTGCCAGCGCACTACCGGACATTGGGCGCCGGGGTGGTTTCGGGGCGCAAAGTAAAGTTCCCGCAGTCTGCAAACTATTGCTCTTGGGGAAACTGTGGGGAACTCGACCCGCCGCACCGGAGGCAGGCTAGCCGCATCTAAAACGATGAGAAGTGGGGGATTAACGGTTGCCCGGAGGATGGCTAGCGGCTTGCACAAGGTAGGGAACCGTTGAGGGAGTGCGGCTTCCTCCCAAGCGGTCACCGAGTGACAAAAATGAGCAGTTTTCCAGAAAAGATGCAGTTCCAGGAAAGAAGAACGGGGCCCGAAGCGATGAGAACGAACCTTGCCACCGTGCTTGACCCTAGCCGTCGCAGCAACGACGCCCGTGACTTTGAGTCATCTCTACGCCGCAAGATCGTGGGGCAGGACCAGGCGATCGAAAAGGTGGCGGAGATTTACCAGATGTTTCTGGCCGGGCTGAA
>OCTA010003648.1_pt1 | contig 13647 bp, 12 predicted proteins | sample 1538991 | NCBI WGS metagenome assembly OCTA01 (sample SAMEA3539302, study PRJEB22396) | soil metagenome | biome: tundra; feature: field; material: soil | place: USA | collected 2010-05 | depth 0.15 m
GAGATTGGTCAGTGACTGGAGTTCAGACGTGTGCTCTTCCGATCTGACGACGTCAGGCAGGAGGGCGTTGGCCATGTGCTCGCGCACCCGGCCATCGATCTCGGCCATGGTCTGAGGGTTCTCGCGAAGGAAGGCCTTCACGTTCTCACGACCCTGGCCCATCTGCTCGCCTTCGTACGTGAACCACGCGCCGGCCTTCTTCACGAAGCCAAGTTCGACGGCGACGTCGAGCACCGAACCTTCGCGGCTGATGCCCTGGCCGTACATGATGTCGAACTCCGCCTGCTTGAACGGCGGCGCGCACTTGTTCTTCACGACCTTCACCCGCGTGCGGTTGCCGACCACGTCGGTGCCGTCCTTGATCGATTCGATGCGACGGATGTCGAGTCGGATCGACGCGTAGAACTTGAGAGCTCGTCCACCGGGCGTGACCTCATTCGATCCGTAAATCACTCCTATTTTTTCACGGAGCTGGTTGATGAAGATCGCGACGGTGTTGGACTTGGAGAGTCCACCGGTCAACTTGCGAAGCGCTTGGCTCATGAGACGGGCCTGGAGTCCGACGTGCGTGTCGCCCATGTCCCCTTCGATCTCGGCGCGCGGCGTCAATGCCGCCACCGAGTCGATGACGATGACGTCGAGCGCGCCGGAGCGGATCAGCATGTCCGTGATCTCGAGGGCCTGCTCGCCGGTGTCGGGCTGGGAGATCAGAAGGTCGTCGACGTTGACGCCGATGGCGCGCGCGTAGACCGGGTCCATCGCGTGCTCGGCGTCGATGTAGGCACAGACGCCGCCGTTTCGCTGCGCTTCGGCGACCACGTGCATCGCCAACGTTGACTTGCCCGAGGACTCGGGACCGTAGAGCTCGACGATGCGACCGCGCGGCAGTCCGCCGATGCCGAGCGCCATGTCCAGGGCGAGGGCGCCGGTCGGGATCGACTCGATGTTCATGTGCAGGTTCTCGCCCATTCGCATGATCGAGCCCTTGCCAAACTGCTTTTCGATCTGGCCGAGTGCGGCGTCGAGGGCCTTCTCACGGTCTTCGGTTGCCATTACTGTCTCCTTGTTCTTCGTCATCGGAGGAACGCTATGAGCCTCTTGTGACATCGGTCGGTCTCCACCCGTCTTCACACTATACGAACAAGTGTTCGTATAGTGGAATGTCGAACGACCCCCTAATGATGCACCTTAGGGGAGGGGAAATACATTGATTTCAACGAATTTCCGGTCAATCGACCAGTGCCTGGTACACGAGTTGCTGGAGTTCTCGGCGAATCGGATAGGTCCCGCTCGGGAGCAGTTGGGTGTAGAAGCCAACGGTGAGGTCCTCCACGGGATCGACCCAGAAAGCCGTCGACGCGGCACCGCCCCACGCGAAAGTCCCTTCAGGGGTAAGGCTCTTGTTCTTCACCGAATCAGTGACCACCGAGAATCCGAGCCCGAAGCCGATTCCGGCGTAACTCGTCTCGGAGAACGAGTCGGTCGCGAACTCCTCGAGGTCGACGTCGCCCGGCAAGTGGTTGCGCGTCATCAACTCCAGCGTCCGATTCGATAGCACCCGCACGCCGTCCAACTCTCCGCCTCGCAACAACATGGTCATGAAGCGTTGGTAGTCGCGCGCGCTCGACACCAACCCGCCACCACCGCCGTGAATACTTGGAGCGCGCTTCGCGTCGTTGGCGAGGTCGTCGTAGGGGAACGAGTCGCCACCGTGGGGCACGTAGAGCATCGCCAAGCGATCCCATTTGTCTTCGGGACAGTACCAATCGGTGTCGGTCATGCCCAGTGGCCCGAGGACGCGCTCTTGCAGGAACGACTCGAAGCTCTGGCCGCTCCAGATCTCGATAAGCCGACCCAACACGTCGACCGAAACTGAGTAGTTCCAGCCGCTCCCGGGCTGAAAGACCAGCGGACTCGAACACCAGTCGTGCACGGCCTGGGCGAGGTCGACGCCGGGGGCGAATCGGAAGTCGTAGCCCTTGTTGCGATAGATCTCGTCGGTCGGATGGGCGTAGTGGAATCCATAGGTCAGCCCACTCATCTGGGTTAGCAGGTGATGAACGCGCACCGGTTCGATGGCCGGGATGGTGAGCGGCTTCGTCGCCGTGCCGCCGGCCCACACGCGGGGTTCCTTTAACGCGTCGATCCAGCGTCCGACGTCGTCGTTCAAATCGAAGTGGCCCTCCTCGTAGAGCATCATCACGGCGATCGACGTGATCGGTTTCGTCATTGAGTAGATTCGCCAGATCGTGTCGTCGGTGACGTCGAGGTTCTTCTCGCGGTCGCGGTACCCGCCCTTCGCGCTCCACACCAGTTCCCCGCCGCGCGCCACGGTCGCGAGCCAACCGGGAAGTCGCCGGTCTTCGACGTAGCGATCGAAGTGTGGCTTGATGCGCTCGAGTCGCGCGGGATCGAATCCCATGGCGGCCGGATCAACTCGTATTTCCAATGACGTCACGACCACCTCCGCAGTTACTGCGAGATTACGCGTGAACGACTGGCCTCACACCAAGGCATCGAGCGCCCGGCGCAGCACGTCGAGTGCACTGATGGCGCTGTAGGCGCGCACCCGCGGTCGATCACCCGGCAGTCGCAATGCGGCGTGCTGGATAGTGTCCCCGAGCGAGAGTCCGACGAACACCGTGCCGGGCGGTTGCCCGTCCTGTTCTTCGGGACCGGCGACGCCGGTGACGCTCAATCCGATGTCGGCCTTGAGCAACGTGCGAACACCGCTCGCCATGACTTCAGCGGCGTCAGCGCTGACGACCGGGCCGACGGGCACCCCCAAGAGGTCGAACTTCACCTCCGAGGCGTAGCTCACGACGCCACCGCGAAACCACTGGGACGCTCCCGCGACGCCCACCAATCGCGAGGCGATGAGTCCGCCCGTCACGGACTCGGCGACCGCCAGCGTCAGTGAGCGCTCGAGCAGTTGCGCCGCGACCACGTCTTCCATTGTCTCGTCATCCACGCCGAAGATGATGTCGCCGAGGTTCTCTTCGATCAATGCTCGTACGACGAGCTCCTCTTCCGCGAGGAGTGACGTCGCGTGAGCGGCGTCGTCGCCACGCGCGGTGAGGCGAACTTTGATCCCCTCGATCCCGGAGGCGAGGAACGCAATCGTGACCCGGTCATCACCCACGAGCTCATCGAATCGCGGCGCGACGGCTTCGGCGAGCGCCGATTCGCTCGCGCCCCACGTGCGAAGGACCCGACTCGTGATCACTGACGTGGTCCCGGCGGCGATCTGGCGCGCCACCAGGTCGGGCAAGATCGCCCGTTCGAACATGTCGCTCATCTCGTAGGGAACGCCGGGCACGGCGTAGACGACCTTCTGGCCGACGGCACAGATCAGTCCCGGTGCCGTGCCGCGGGTCTGAGGGATGATCGTTGCGCCTCGCGGGACGTCAGCTTGGAGGAGGTTGTTCTCGGGCATCGCGCGACCCCGCGCTCCGAACATCGCGCGGATCTTTTCGACGATCTCCTCGTCGCGCTCGAGCGGCACGTTCATCACCTCGGCGAGGGCGGCGCGTGTGATGTCGTCTTGCGTCGGTCCGAGTCCCCCGCACACGATCACCGCGTCACTACGCGCGAGGGCCGTTCGAAACGCCAGCAGGATCCGTTCGTGGTTGTCACCCACGTGCTGGTGGAACTGCGAGGCGATGCCGTGGGCCGCGAGTTGTTCACCCAGCCATTGGGAGTTCGTGTCGGGAATCTGGCCCAGCAATAACTCGGTCCCTACCGCGACGATCTCAACTCGCACGCAGTCCGACCTTCTTGCCGTCGGCGTAGTACTGCCATCCGGTGTAGAGCGTCAGCACGACAGCGATCCAGATGACCGTGACGCCGATCCACGTGTGGTGCGCGGTCACAGGAATGACGCACAGCGCGATCGCCCAGTCCTGGGTGAAGGTCTTCCACTTGGCGAGCTTGCTCGCCGGAATCGAGATCCCGCGACGCGCGGCGCGGGCGCGGAACACGCTCATCCAGATTTCGCGCAGCGTGATGAGAACCGCGGGAATGATGAAGCCCTTGAGGCCGTGCGGTCGAGCGAGGATCAGGGCGTACAGGGAACCCAGGACGATGACCTTGTCGGCCAACGGGTCGAGGAACGCGCCCGACCTCGTCGTACCGTGGCGGCGCGCGACGATGCCGTCGAAGTAGTCCGACATGGCGGCCAAGAATCCGACCAGCGCCGTCCACCACGAGATCCGGTCGAAGACAATGAGGTAGATGAACACCGGCGCGACGAGCAGTCGCGACGCCGTGAGCATGTTGGCCGGCGTGAGGAGCGCGGTCTCGCCGTAGGTGGGCTCGCTGGTCATACTCGCACCGCCTCCAGATCCGTCCCGTGACTTGCCACGATCTCGCACTCGACCAGCGCCCCCACGGTTAGTGACTGATCAACCTTCACAATGCCATCAATCTCGGGGCATTCGCGGACACTTCGCCCGACGCCGGGCGTGTCAATAAGGAGTAGCTGTCGGGTACCCACCAGAGCGTCACGCCGCTGAGCGGTGATGTCGTCTTGGAGTTCGCTCACCTCTCGAAGCCGCTCGAGGGCGAGTTCGTGGGGGACCTGGTCGCCGAGCGTATTGGCGTGCGTGCCCTCCTCGGAGGAGAAGGTGAAGAAACCGGCCCAGTCGAGCTGCGCCTCGTCGATGAATTCGAGCAGACGGCGCTGGTCATCCTCGGTCTCGCCCGGGTAGCCCAGGATGAACGACGAACGAAAGGTGGCGTCCGGTTCGCTCGCTCGGATCGCCGCGATGCGCTCGAGGAATCGTTCGGCGTCGCCCCAGCGTCGCATCGCGCGAAGCAGCGGTCTCGACGCGTGTTGCAACGACAGGTCGAAGTAGGGCACGCCACTCTCGAGAATCGCCTCGATCAGTGCGCTCGTGAGTCCCGACGGGTACAAGTAGAGGAGCCGCACGCGATCGACTTCGCGACTCAACGTCTTGGTGAGTTCAACGAGTGGCTGGGTGCCCCCTTCGTCGAGCACCTCGACGGGTTCGCCCCGACCAGCTCGACGTCGGTCGTGTCCCCAGCTCGCGAGGTCCTGGGCGATGAGAATCAGTTCGCGTACGCCCCCTTCAGCGAGGGCGCGACCTTCAGTGAGAATCTCGTCGGTGGAGCGCGAGCGTTGGTCGCCGCGAAACGACGGTATGGCGCAGAACCCGCAGCGACGATCACACCCTTCGGCGATCTTGACGTAGGCCCACGGCGTGGCCGACTTCGGTCGCGGCAAGTTCAAGAGGTCGAAGGACGGCAGCGGCCGAGTGCGAAGGGCGACGGGCGTCGAAGGGACCAGCAGCGTCAAGCTCTCTCCGAACCCGGCGACGAGGTCCACTTCAGGCAGGGCGGTGGCGAGTTCGTCGCCGTAGCGCTCAGCCATGCAACCAGTGACGACGAGTCGCGCACTCGAGCGCTTGAGGTCCGCCAACGCCAGGACGGTCTCGATCGACTCCTCGCGAGCGGCTTCGATAAAGGCACAGGTATTGGCCACGACGAGGTCGGCCTTGGCTGGTGACGCGGCCACGGTGTAGCCCTGGGATTCCAGGAGTCCCGCCAATTTGTCGGAGTCCACGTGGTTCTTGGGGCACCCGAGCGTCTCGATCCAGTACCGCACCACGTCTCCTTATTTGACGACAACACCGAGCGCACTGCGCTCGGTGGTAATGGCGGAGAGGGAGGGATTTGAACCCTCGGGCCCACTTTCGCAGGCCGCATTCTTAGCAGGAATGTGGTTTAAACCGAACTCACCCACCTCTCCCAGCCGACCCATCCTAGTAAAGACACGTCATTAATGAAACTTGTTTCTCTTCGAGGAGACCCTTCGAAAGGTGGCGCGGCGTTCGTCGAAGTCAACATCGAAAATCGTACGAAACCCAGCATTACACTGACAAACACCTCGACGTCGCAACACCGAGAAGGGAAACCAATGCGCAACCTACGACTCACGCTGGCGGGCCTCGTGACGCTGGCCACGATCGGCACCGTGTCACTGTCCGCGGGCGTCAACGCCAACGCGTCGGCGTTGCCGGCGCTCGTGCCGTGCAAGACGTCAATCAACGCTCACGAGTTCACCAAGGGCAAGCTCACGATTGCGACCGACTCACCGGCCTACACACCGTGGTTCGTCAACAACACGCCGTCGAACGGCAAAGGCTACGAGTCGGGTGTGGCGTACGCCATCGCCAAACAACTCGGCGTCAAGCCCACAAATGTGGTGTGGGTCCACGAGCCCTTCAACGCGAGCTTCGCGCCGGGCACCAAGCACTTCGACTTCGACATCAACGAGGTCTCGTACACGAGCGCTCGCGCGCAGGTCGTCACGTTCTCCAACAGTTACTACGACGTCCAACAGTCGATCATCGCGTTGAAGGGCAGCAAGATCGTCAAGAATCACACGTCGGCCGAACTCAAGACGTATCAGTACGGCGACCAGATCGGCACGACGGGACTGCTCTACATCGATCAGCAGATCAAGCCGACCAAGTCCGCTCGGGTCTACAACTCGCTCGCCGACGCGGCCTCCGCTCTGGAAACGCACCAGATCGACGCCATTGTTCTCGACACCCCCGACGGTCAGTACATGGCGTCGCCCGGATCCGGCGAAGTAGTCAACTCGAAGAACAAGAACATCGCCGTCCAGGTCGGTCAGTTCCCAAGTGTCGGTGAGCACTACGGACTTCTCTTCCAGAAGGGCAACAAGCTCGTCGGTTGCGTGAACGCGGCCATCGCGGCCATCAAATCGAATGGCACGCTGGCGACGCTTCAGACGGAGTGGCTCGGTATCTACAACCAAGTGCCCATAATCAAGCCGTAATCTCCGTGGTCAACGAAACCGACGCGAAGATGTCGGAAGAGACGCCCTCGTTTTTGGCGCCGCGCCGAAGGCAACTCTTCCTGGGCCGTCGCGCGATGGTGGCGAGCACGGCCTCGACGGTACTCATCATCGGTGGACTCGTCGCCGTCTTCTTGTTGGCCCCCGGCGGGGCGACGATGCGACACTTCTTTTTCAACCCACACGATATGTGGCAGTCGCTCGTCGGTAACCATAGGGACTCGCTGAGTTCGGTCGGTTTGGGCTTGCTCATCAACATTCGAGTGTTCCTTGTCGCCGAAGTGTTCATCCTCGCCTTCGGTTTGGCCATCGCGTGGACTCGGATGTCGAAGTCGCCGGTCCTGCTGCCGTTTCGAATATTGGCCATCGTGTACTCGGACATCTTTCGGGGAATACCAGTGTTGTTGGTCTTTCTTCTCATCGGCTACGGCGTGCCGGGGCTGGGAATCTCCTTCATCTCATTTCAGTCGCAGACGGTCTACGGATGTGTGGCACTCATCCTCACCTATAGCGCCTACGTCGCGGAAGTCTTTCGCGCGGGCATCTATTCGGTCCCCCACGGACAACTCCTCGCCGCTCGCTCACTTGGTCTGACGAATGCGACCACGATGCGACGCGTGATCCTCCCTCAGGCCGTGCGCACCGTCGTACCACCACTTCTGAACGACTTCATTTCGCTGCAGAAGGACACTGCACTGCTCTCGGTCCTCGGTGTCGTCGAAGCGGTCCAGGCCGGGACAATTTATCAAGACCTGAAGTTCAATTCGAGCGGATTGGTCGTCGCGTCGCTGCTGTTCCTCGCGATGACCATCCCGCTCACCAGAGTCACTGACGGCCTCATCGCGAGAGATCGCAATCGACGATTGGCGTCCACGTGAGTGAGGTGATTCTCGAGCTCGACTCGGTCGTGAAACGATTCGGCGACAACGAGGTCTTGCGGGGAATCTCACTGGACCTGCACCGCCACGAAGTGGTGTGTCTGATCGGCGCGTCGGGATCGGGAAAATCGACGTTGCTGCGATGCGTCAATCTCTTGGAGACCATTGACGGAGGCACCATCACACTCTTTGGCCAGTCGCTCACCGACGTGCGCATCGATCCCGACAAGGTGCGGCGCCACACCGGGATGGTCTTCCAGTCGTTCAACCTTTTCCCGCATCTCACGGTTCTCGAAAACGTCCTCGTCGGGCCGGTGCGTGCGCTCAAGCGCAAGCGCAGCGACGTTCTCGACGAAGCACTGCAGTTGCTGGAGCGGATTGGACTTCGTGATCGCTCCGACGAGTACCCCGACCGACTCTCGGGCGGACAGCAACAGCGCGTCGCGATTGTTCGCTCTCTCGCGATGAGACCGGCACTGCTGTTGCTCGATGAAGTGACGAGCGCGCTCGATCCTTCACTCGTTGGTGAGGTGCTCGATCTCTTACGCGATCTCGCGCACACTGGAACGACGATGTTGATCGCCACGCACGAGATGAATTTCGCGCGCGACGTCGCGCAGAAAGTCGCCTATCTCGACGGTGGCGTACTCGTCGAACAAGGCACACCGGACGAGATATTTGCGAACCCGCAGCACGAGTCGACGCGACTCTTTCTGGAACGGGTTCGCTAAGAGGCTTCGGCTCGAAGCTCCGGGAACTTCATCACCTCGTCGAACAGTTCTCGGTCACGGCTCCACGTGAGGTTCGCGTGCACGCTCTCGAGTGAGACCCAGATGAGTTCGTCCACCTCTTCATTGGGGGCGAACTCTCCTTCGTTCGCTTCCATCAGGTAGTAGGCGACGATCTTCGGCTTTCCCTTGCGGTGCGTGTAGTTGGTCGTCCCGGCGAATCGTATGACGTGACACGACATGCCGGTCTCTTCGACCACCTCGCGCAACGCGCCCTGTTCGAAGGTCTCGCCGTCGTCGATCTTGCCCTTCGGGAATGTCCAGTCGCCACGAGCTTCACGGTAGATGCACGCGACTTCGACGCGACCATTGGAGACGAAGCGACGGATAATGCCACCGGCCGCGCGAATGAGATCACTCGGTGCATCCTTCGGGACGATCAACTCACCGCTCAAGAGGTACACGTCGCCAACGGTAGATGACGGGAACGCGAATTCCTGGTATTACGCCGTCCAGTTCGCAAAGATTTCACTTTCAATAGGCTACGACAATGCTCGACGCCACGATTCCATTGGGGTGGCGCCTCACGATTTATCTTCTCGCCGGCATTGGCGCCGGAATCGCCAACGGGATAGCGGGCGGGGGGACCTTTGTGACGTTTCCGACGTTGTTGGCGACCGGCGCGTCAGCGTTGACGGCGAACGTCACCACGACGGTCGGCGTGGTGCCGAGTTACTTGGGTGGGATTCGCGGCTTCCGATTTCAACTTCGAGGTCATCGCGACCTGATCCGATCGCTGATCCCGTCGTGCGTGCTCGGCACCGCGGTCGGCTGCTCGCTCCTGCTACTCGGTTCCCCACACCTCTTCGCGTTGGTGGTGCCGTGGCTGATCGGCAGCGGCACCCTGCTCTTCGCGTTGGCGCCACGAATTACGAAACACCTCGCCCACGTCGATCACGCGCACCCGGCTCGACGCTGGGGACTGTACGTCGGCATCTTCGTCGTCGCCATCTACGGCGGATACTTCGGCGCGGGCATGGGGATTCTCCTCCTCGCCGTGATGGCGCTCAGCCTGCCCTTCGAGATCCAAGAACTCCAGGGACTGCGCAGCGTGCTCTCGCTGATCATCAACCTCATCGCGGCGTTGATATTCATCTTGCGCGGCCACTTGATCGTCGACGCCGTCTATATGTTCCTCGCCGGCACCCTGGTCGGCGGGTGGCTCGGCGCCATGTTGATCCTTCGTCTCTCGCCCAACGTCGTGCGGATCGTCATCATCGTGGTGGGTCTCGTCACCACGGTCCGACTGGCGATCACGGCGTAGCATGAATTGTCGACATTTTCGCTAAGGTTTGTGGATGAAGAATTTCTTCTCGTTCCCGAATCCCGTCAACGACGCCGCGGCCCGAACGGTCGCCCTCGGCGTGCTGACGATGGCGCTCGTCGCGCTCGCGACCAATACGGCGTGGCTGCTCATCCCCCTGACCTACGGCTTCGTGGCGCGGGTCGCCGCCGGACCGAAGATCTCGCCGCTCGGACAGTTCGCCGTGCGCGTCGCGGGGCCGCGACTCACCACATGGCAGAAGTCGGTTCCCGGACCACCCAAACGATTCGCGCAGGTTCTGGGCCTCGCGTTCACCGGATCGGCGACGATCGTCTGGCTCACGGCCGGCTGGGGCGATGCGCGCTGGATCCTTATTCCGCTGATCCTGGCCGCGTCACTCGAAGGGTTCTTCGGTTACTGCCTCGGGTGCACCGTGTTCGGCTGGTTGATGCGCGCGGGCGTCATCCCCGAGGAGATCTGCCTCGAATGCGGAGACCTCTCGCGTCGTTACGCATCCGTAACACACGACAACTCGTAAGAATCTTCTAACTTCTTGCACAATATTGGAACGTGCGAGTTCACGGGTGCCCGAGTTTTCCTAGGCTGAGGCCATGCGCCGCCCGTCACCCCGCCTACGCTGGCCCATCGTGGCCGTGAGCGTGGCGCTCGTGGGCCTCGCGCTGCCCACGATGAACGCCTTCGCCGCCGAAGCGCGCGTGGTCGTCGCGGGCACGACACCGATTCCGGCGAACGTCACCGTCGTCAACAAAGCGATCACGACCACCTTCGACGTGACGCTGGCGCCGCGCAGCGCGAAGGGACTCGGCGACTACATCACGAGCCTTTCGGACACGGCGTCTCCGAACTATCGACATTTCCTCACGACGCAGCAGTTCGCGCATCGATTCGGGGCGACCGCGTCCTCGGTCGAGACGGTGCGCACTTACTTCGAAGGCTACGGCCTGAGCGCCGGAGCACTCAGCAAGGGTCGCCTCGTACTGCACGTGAAGGGCACGACCACACAAATCGCGCTCGCCTTCGCGGCCCACGTCGAGACGGTTCGTCGATCGGACGGTGCGTTCGCGGCGCAGCTGACGACCAAGGGATCGGTGCCGGCTCCGGTCGCCCACGACATCGCCGGCGTCGCCGGACTCTCCTCCGTCGTGCAGCCATCGACCAACCTGGTCCTCTCCCACGCCAGTTCCCACAGTGCGCTCCCGACGACGTGTCCGGAGGACGGCGGCGAACTTTCGACGACTCCGAACGTCAACGGTGGCTACACGCCCTTTCAATTGGCCTCGCTCTACGGTCTCAACACCGAGTGGGCGAACAACGTCACCGGTTCGGGCCAAACGATTGCCGTCTACGAACTGAGCGCGTACGACCCGGGTGACCTCGCGACGTACTTGAACTGCTACGGACTCAATCCCACGATCACTCCCGTCTCGGTCGACGGCGGACCGACGGGTGGATACGACGACGAGCCGACCCTCGACATCGAAGAGGTGGCGGCCATGGCGCCCGGCGCCAACATCGAGATCTACCAGGGGCCGAACAACAGCAGTGGCCCAATCGACGCCTACCAGCAGATCGCCGATGACAATACCGCCTCGATCGTCTCGACGTCGTGGGGAACGTGCGAGAGCGACCCCAGTGGCGATCCGTCGGCCGAGCAGCCGATCTTCGAGCAGATGGCGGCCCAGGGTCAGACCATCGTGTCGGCGGCCGGCGACTCCGGTTCATCGGACTGTAACGGCATCACGAACAACTCACCGGCGGTGGACGACCCGGCCTCCCAGCCCTACGTGACCGGCGTCGGGGGCCTCAGCGTGACTGACATCAGTCCCCTCAGTCAGACCGTGTGGAACACGCCGGTCAAGTCCGGCAACCCGGGCGCGGGCGGCGGCGGCGTCTCGACGTTGTGGTCACGCCCGTCGTGGCAGAACGCGCCGGGCGTGCCCGCGAGCGCAACAATGCGACTCGTGCCCGACCTCTCGACCGACGCCGACCCCAGCACGGGATTCATCCAGTACTACACCGGCACCAGCCAGGGGGCGTGCCACCAAAACTGCATCGCGGGCTGGAACTCCGTCGGTGGCACGTCGATCGGTGCGCCGATGGTCAGTTCCCTGGTCGCCGTCGCGGCTCAGGCCTGTGGCACCGGTCGACTGGGATTCATCAACCCCTCGCTCTACGCGATGGCGAGCACCGGATTCATCGATGTCACGACCGGATCGAACGACCTCCACAACGTCGGTGCGTACAGCGCCGGTGTCGGCTACGACATGGCGTCGGGCCTGGGCAGTCCCGACGGCGCGGGCTTCTTCGCGGGTCTCTGCCCCTTGAAGTTCGACGCCACCAAGAGCTCGTTCGTGGTGGCGAATTCGAGTTCCGTCGTCAACGTGCCCGTCAACGTCACGGCCACCCTGCACGATACGAACAACGATCCGCTCGCGAATGCATTCGTGAACGTCACCGCGACCAACGTAAGTTCCAGCGGTCAAGTCCTAATCGACGGTGACCGCTCCAGTGAATCGACGAACGGAAGTGCGAGCTACACCATCGCGACCGACGCGAACGGTGTCGCCGAGTTCAGCGTCTCGGGCTCAGAGCCGGGGCCAATCGACGTCGTCGTCAATTACGAATCGCAGACGATCGACCAAGCGACGATTCAAGTCACGGCCAGCGCCACGGTCACGTCGAATGTTCCGGGGCGGGCAACGATTGCGAAACTCTCCGCACTCGTGGGCGGCTTCGACCTCGTGGTGCGCGCGCCGTCCTCGAACGGCGGCAGTGCGATCACGGCCTACCAGTACTCAGTGAGCGGTGGTTCGAAGTGGTCCGCACTCGCCAAGGGTTCGACGTCGATCAAGGTCGGACATCTCGCGAAGGGAAGGTCGTACCGAGTAACGGTTCGCGCGCTCAACGTTCACGGGCCCGGCGCGGCGTCAGCGGCGAAGACAATCGTCACGCGAACGTAACACCCCACGCCTGGTCACACGGTCGCTGAACGAGTCCGAAAATGGCGCGCCCCTAGACTTCAACATGTTGAAGGTGCACGACGAATTGGGTTTACTCCCAAGAGTTGGGTTTATTCCCAAGAGGACACGAGTGAAACTTCGAAGGGCATTGCTCTTACTAACCGTGGTGATTGCCACGACCACCCTCGCGGCCACCGGGTCGCGCGGTGCGACCACCCTCGCCGCACCCGCCGGACTGCCCATTTACCAGTTCATAAATTCCGGGACGGGACCTCTTCCGTGGAATGCGCTCTCGCTCGAGAGCTCGATTGAACGCACCACCATGATCGGTGCTCCCCACGCCGCGAGCGACGCCATCGAAGGTGCGATGGCCTATCGAACGAATCACAATCAACTCGCGCTCTTCACCGAGACCAGTGCGGGCGTCAAGTCCTGGACCAACCTGTCTGCGCCGGTGAACAGCCTTCCGGCGCCCTCAGCCGACCCCATCCCCTTCTTCGATCCCTCGGGCAACGTGGACCTGATCTACGTCGATGACGTGTCACACGTGATTCTGCTCAGTCAAAATGATCCCGTCACCCCGATGTGGCGCCACTTGCACGATCAAGGTGCGTGGCGAGCGTACGTGGCGACGGACCTTTCGGCCTTGAGTGGCGCGACGGCGGCCAATGGGTTGGCGAGCATTCTGGTCAACGGACTCTCAGCGACCGTCGCATTTCGCACGACGAAGAGCACGATTGAGGTTTTGCAGGTCGGTTGGACCACCGGACACCCGGTTCCGTACGTCACCAGTGCGCCGGGCAGCGTCACCGTATCGGCACCGCCGCCACCGACAACCACGACCACCACGAAACCGGTCACGACCACCACGAAACCGGTCACGACCACCACG
>OCTA010003649.1_pt1 | contig 13642 bp, 29 predicted proteins | sample 1538991 | NCBI WGS metagenome assembly OCTA01 (sample SAMEA3539302, study PRJEB22396) | soil metagenome | biome: tundra; feature: field; material: soil | place: USA | collected 2010-05 | depth 0.15 m
CAATCATCCTTCGTATTACACATAGCCTCGTAATACTCTATATCCTCGTCATTACCTGTGCCTAGAAAGTCACCATCGACAATATCCCAGACTATTATAATGGCCCTATAAGCGCCACAAACATTACAGAATAGTTCAGGATTAAATACGTGATCACATTTCATTCTGGTGTCGCTCCCATCACTTGTCCGATAAACTTAGCTGCTTCTTTAGGGGTCATTCCACTACGCCCTAACTGTCGATACATATTATGCATAATAGCCTTGTTATACCCTGTCTCTTGGTAGTGTATTTTGATAACCTCTTTAGGGTTATACTCTTGTGTTCGCCTTATTTGATCCGCCGCTTTTTGCTCATTTATCTCAGTTCTGAGATTTTCCTTAAATCTTCTTTCCACACCATAACTACTAAATCCATGCTCCATAGCTCGTAAATCTCTAGCGGCGTATTCTGCTCTAGTGTTTCTAGCCATAGTACTCCCGTTTATAGATAAACCCTATTGGGTCATACAGTTGTGCTGACCTACCCATACTAAGTCAGCACCGGCTTAACGTATGGGACGCTTACCGGACTATTGTTTGGCTGTATAACCCAATAGGGCCGACCTAAGTCGACCCTATTACTACCTTGGCTTACGCTTGATATCGAAGGTCTTAACAGGATTAAGCCCACGCTTAGTAGCAGTCTCGCCGGTGTAGTGGATACGCACTACGTCATTAGGGATGATTGTCTCATCCTCAATAGCTGACTTTAGTGCGTAGGGTAGCCAGCTATAGAACCGCTCACCATTCATATCTGCAAACTCCGCAGCTTCGGCGGTATCTAGGACATTACCCTCTGAGTCAGCATCACCCAATGGGACGATACGAACCCCTAGAAACGTCCCGACGAATGTCTCTGTTTCTCCCGCTTTTTCGTTTTTACCCCAAACGATTTTGGTTCCAAAGTCAGATGAAACAGTTTCCCAATCGTCGAAACTAGCATCGTCCAAACGATTCTCTTGTGAATCTTGCTTAACAGTTGCTCTAGGCATTTAGTGTTTCTCCTTGTTTTACCGGGATCGGGTCCGGTCCCGGAACCCAACCCTATCACAGTTCGGACAGGGCTGTCACCAGGGGTTATACCCCGAATCTGTTTGTATGGAACCCCGTGGGAAAGACTCTCTAATGTTAATATGGCCTTGCATGGCAGTAGGCAAACTCCTTGTAATGGCGTGGTATTAGGGTTGTGAAACAACCCTAATGCCAGCCATTCCACTACCAGTAAAGGAATAAATGAATGGGCGACGCTGAGGAAGTATTGCTAGAGCAAATCGCCGATCAACAGCAAACAGACGTTGTAACTGATGCTGTTGATGATGCGGTTGATGAGATTAAAGAAGAAGTACAAGAGGCTACTGATGCTGCTAAAGAAGCTGCCGAAGCTGCGGATGCTGCGGCCGCTCTAGCCTCCGCTGCGGTTGTAACAGAGTCTACTATTTCCGATGCTGATGTGGAAAGGATTGCGGCTAAAGTAAATGAAACAGCACCCCTACCGGAGCCTATTATTGAGGATATCGAGCCCGCTACTGTTGTTGATGATGAACCGGAAACAATCGTCGATGATGAGGAACCAGACTCGAAAAGCTGGCTACATTCCAAAATCTTCTAATCAAACAAAGGAAAATGCACAATGAGTTTCACAGTTGTCCCAACTAATCAGAACCAGTATTTTTGCGTTAATGATCAAACAAATGAGCACTTTACGGTCAACACACCGGACGAGGTTACCGCTGCTATCGTTGCATATAATCAGGGCGTTACCGATAAGGCTCAGGCTATTGCCGATGCCGAAGTTGCCGCTACTGTGGCTAATGCGGCCCCTGTAGTGCCCGCTGCGCCCACCTATGCCGAAGCTGCTACGGCTACCCCTGTCCCTGTTACTAACGTCAACTGAGGTAAACGATGCCGGAACCTATTGCACTAGATCAAATCCCCGACGCTGACCCTCTATTTGGATCGGATAAAGATGATGGCACTACCGGAGATAAAATCCAATGTCCAGAGTGTGAGAAGTCGTTTATGCCTTCGGGTATCAAAAGACATATCACAATGGCACACCGTGGTGGTGTCTCTGATGGCAGCAATACAAGCGGCCCTAAACAGTCACGAGTAGTTGTCGATATTGCCGAAAGATGGGCGCAGTTCCAAAGGGGTGCCGGTCTAATGGTTGCCTTTGGCTGTAGTCAGTGTGCGGCTATCCTTGTAGAAGATGCTAATACCGATGGTAAGGCTATCGCAGAGTTTGTAAGTCATAAGCCTAAGCTGCGTAAAAAGCTAGAGACATTCCTAGAGGCTAGTGACGCTATGATTCTAGTTGGCACTCTTGGGAATACTGCAAAGAAGATGGCAGAACATCACTCTATTGGTCGTAAGTTTGGTATCGGTACTGTAAATGTCGACCACGTTAATCATGGTAGTGGTATGGAGGGTATTGCTCAGTTTATGCAGTCACTAAGTGAGGAAGATAGGAACCAGTTGCTAAACGATGCTTTTCAATCTATGGCACCTAATCCTACTCCCCCTACTACTCCACAAGATGTGCCAGAATGGAACCCCGCTGGTGTCTAATGAACTAGCGCCTTTTGTACCCTGGTCTAACTTTATGTCAGGGTTCAAGTTTAAGCAAGGTGAGCACGTCCTAATGATTGCTCCTACTGGTATGGGTAAAACTGTATTGGCTAAAAGGGTTCTAAACTATAGGGAAAGTCGTCATGCATATATCTGTGTTATGGCGACAAAACCTGTCGATGAGGAACTAAGTGAGCTAGAGCGTAGGCGCTATATGAGAGTTAAAGATAACAAGATATGGACGGCGGCTAGCTATCCAAGGCTCTTGTTATGGCCGGATGCTGGCAGCTTTGACAACCTTAGTGAACAGCGTAAAAGGTTCCGGTCAGCTTTGCAAGGAATGTGGAAGGCAGGCAAATGGACAGTTCACCTAAATGAGTTACGTTACTTGACTGATAACCTCGGACTAAAGCGTGAGATCAACACGTTATACCTCCAGGCTAGGTCAAGTAAAATGTCGCTTATTGGCGAAACTCAAAGGCCTAGAAGTGTTCCATTAGAGGCTTTTAGTCAGTCATCGCACGTTTTCTTTGGCCCATGTAGGGACGATGAGGACCTTAAAAGGATTAGCGGTATTGGTAATGCTAACCCTAAAATCGTCCGTATCGTTGTGCAAGGGCTGGAACGGTATCAGTTCGCTTACGTCAATGCTGTTACCGGTAATGTAGTCGTTACTAAAACTCAGCCATTCACTTTGGCTAAGGCAAGTTGAAAGGTTAATGTATGGCAGTTAGTCCGCATTTGCATATCGGCTTTGTCGAGTTTCTTATTTTCGTATTGTATCTCGTTATCGCAGGTTTCCTACTGCGAATGGTAGAAATCACTATGCATAATAATAAACTCGGCCAGTCTCTAAGTTTCATCTACTAAAGGAATATATACATGCCTAGTTCTAATGCGGTTAGTCCCGCAAATGTTGGGCCTGCTAGCGGTTCACAGCAGGCTAATCTTCCGTCTGGACAGCAGGGGTCTAGTGCTAATGGCGCTGCTACCCAGCTTCCATTCACCTCTAGTGCTCGTAAGCATAGGGAGCAAATGGCGCTTGCTCAGGCCGTTGTTACCCTTGCTCAGTTCACGGCAGGATCGGTGCAAATCCCCGAGCAGGCTATCCCCGCTTATGGATTCCTTAGGGGGTTGTGGCTTAGGGTTACTGCTACTGGTGGTACTGGTGTGGCAGCGGTTTATAATGCCGACGCCCCGTGGAATGTTCTGGGACCCTGTTCCGTTACTGACCCCGATGGCGCTCCCATTTGGTCCGTAAACTCTGGCTATACCGCTTACCTTATTACTAAGTATGGCGGTTACATTAATGGTAATGCAGTTATCGACCCGAAGCTCGACGGTTTCTATGGAGCACCTGCTACTACTGGCAACTTTCAGTTTCAGTTGTGGATTCCATTCGAGATTACTGAGCGTAATGGTCTTGGAGCTTTGCCCAATACGGACAGCGGAAAGCAGTATAAGCTAAACCTTTCCACTAATGGTGTTACTACTGTTTACAGCACTAACCCCACTACTGTCCCAGGCCTTACACTCTCGGTATATCTGTCAGCATGGACCCAGCCACCCGTACAGGACGTCCTAGGGCGTTCGCTTACAAGGGTCCCGCCACTGGTGGGAACTACTCAGTATTGGAGTAGGCAGGCCATTCCAGTTAATGCTGGTATGTCTACAGGTCAAACTTTCGGCCGAGTTGGTAACGTAGTGCGTGGTTGGATTTTCGTTTTCCGCACTGCCGCCGGTGTCCGTATTACTAATGCATCCGGTAACATTCCTAGCCCTGCTACTCTGTATCGTGATGGCTATAACTACGATGTTATTGACTTTAATAATTGGATTGAAGAAGTAGCCTATAAGTATGGTTTGAGTGCTGCGGCCGAAGCTGCGGGCGGCGTCGATAACGGCGTATTGCCTTATATGTTCATCTTCGACCTTGACGGATTGCCCGGTAATGAGTTGCGTGGACAGTATTGGCCTACGCTGCAATCCTCACGTATTGAGCTTGACGGGTCATATGGTGTTGCTTCTACTCTTGAGGTTATCACCTGTGACATCGCACCTACTGGTGATCTTGCCAATAGGGTTAGCTTCTAAGGAGGGTAAATGTTCGGTGCAAGTCTCGATGGTTTTGCGAATAATGCAACATATAACAGTGGCCCTTCTGATGGAAACTATGGGAATGGCGGAATGGGTGCTCCAAACACTTCTCATTCCGCTGTTTGGGTTGCTTTCCTTGTAGTTGCTGCGGTTGCTTTGCTCGTATTGGGAGTCATTGGCTTTCGTGCCAGTGGCGAAGTAGTCATCTAATCATCTAAAAGAAAAGAGTACATTATGCATTGGTGGGCCTTTATTATCGGGCTTTTGGTCGGAGTGTTCATTGTTCCTATGCTGCTCAAGGCAGTGGGCGGATCAAAGTCTTCGGCATCGTGAAAACGTGGCTATCTAAAATCTATCCTGGTACGGTTGCTAGCTTTGGTTTGGCTACCCTTACTATGTGTTGGATTGGGGTATTCACCCTAGAGGGTAAACCTGTCCCTACCTTGTTTGACTATGCATTTGTCGGGCTAACGGGGGTGGGAAGTGCTATCGCCGCTAGTGGTAGTGGCCCAACCCCTTAACTATAACCTATCAAGTGCTGTAGTAGGGGCAATGGTAGCCTCTATAGCAACCTATCTTTTTACTAGATTAGGCAGTAAGGCTACTAGAAAACAAGATGTTGAGGATGCTATAGAGGCTGCGGTGTCTGATATTGATGTGCGTATTGCACGGATAGAAACAGACATTAAGTGGATTATGAAAGAGATGGGTGGTCCCGAATGAGTCTAGTCATTTTACTTGTATTGGGTGTTCTAGCCGCTATTGGAGCACTCACTTTGATTGCTATTAGCTGTGTTATCCGATTTGGTGATGACGCCTTTGCGGACATGAACACATGGTAATGGCCTCGATTGCTCTTGTATGTTCGGTCATTGTTCTGGCACTCAGCACGCTATGGGCAGCTAGTAAAACTAAGTTTTACATGGAAGTGAGGCGTAGTGAATATCGGAATGATGGCTGCAATAACAGCAGTAATAGTTGACAGCGTTGTAACTATCATCGTTGGTTATAAGTTGCAACATACAGCTAAGGATCAAATCGCTAAGGGTGTTGAGGATGTTATCGCCAACGCTCCTAATCTGATTGCTAAGGCTCTAAACCCGGGAGAAAACGACAATGCCTGAGCCAAAAGATATCGACGAATCAGACTTTGTTATCGAGGATAGAGAGTCGCCATTCCCTGTCGATGATAGGGAAATGATTGACGCCATCTATCGAGTTAATCTCGATATCCATAGCCATCTTGTCGATGTTGACTGGCGTATTACCGAAATGTACAAGGGATATAAAACTCTAAGGTTCCTAGCAGAGTGCGCTATGTGGTTTCTAGTTGGCGCTGTTATTGGCCTAGCTATTGTGAGCGTATTGGAGGTATTGTGACAGCTATAGGTTGGCTAGTGGTTATGATAGGCGTAGGTGCTGCTATTGATGCATGGCATGGAAAGCCTTTTTACACTACTCTATTGGCCTACATTAAGGGTACAGTAGCTACTAATAAAGCAACTGTTACCCCCAACGCTGGGGGTTAAAATGGCTATTGACGCCTCTATCTCTATTGGCAAAGGAACGGGCGAAAAGACTCACGTTATCCTTTTGCTATTGGGTAGCGCAGTTATCATATTTGTTGAAAACGCTAAGGATGGAAAGCCTCAAGATGGTAACCAGTATATCGCTATTGGCGTGGTAGGATTTATCCTATTGTTTCTAGCGGAGTGGTTGCCAGCTTTGGCATTTGCTTTCGCTCTATTGTTTTTCGTTGCGGTCATTCTTAATAGTCCTAATGGCATCCCTGTTATCGAGAGTAGTGGATCAAATGTAGCCGCTCAAGATGTAGGCACGGCCAGCCCGCAAGCAGTCGCTAATAATGGAAAAGTTACTCAAACTGGTGAGGGTGGAATCATCGGTAATGGATACAGTTACTAACTAAGGAAAAGAACTATGACACTTAATGATATCTTCGGTATCTTCGCCGCTATTGTGACGCTCGCTATCGTCGCTACTATCTTTACTAGTAAGGATACAAGCGGTATTATTTCTGCATGGACGGGAGGCTTTGCCTCCGATATTAGCGCAGCTAAGGGAACTTCTAATGGCTAGGTATGGTGCGCTAAATGCGCGGTTGGATAGTCCCGACCTTATTAGTCAGAATCAGATGGAGCAGTACGACAACAGCGGGGAAAATGTTGCCGATAGGTCTACCCAATGGCCGTTAGCCCCTTTGGGTGTTGAATCTCGTACAATGATTGCGGATAGGGTTGGCGCTACTTGGCAACCTGACCCTAACTATGCCGAGCAGGATAGTCAAAAGGGTGGTGCTCCCGGTTCCGCTGGTGGTGCTCCTGGCGGTAGTGATCCCGAGGGCCCTACTAACTTTATTACGGCCCAGGAACCGGACGGTACTACCACCCCCGGCGGCGTCCCTAAAAGTCCTATAAAGCTATCGTTTGGCGAGTCTGATTATTCTAGTTATTACCCTACTTTCCTTCCCTCTCACTTGAAAATAGCTATTAGGCAAAATCCTAATGCTGCTCAAAATAATGTCGGACAGTGGGCCTCGGAAGGTCCTATGGCAAATACACAGTATCAGTCGCCCGCCCCGTGGGCCGCTGGTTCATTTATCGGCTAATGTCCTGGTCGGTTCATCTATTCGATAAGGTAACTAATAAGCGTACTAAGCTAGCCACTTATAATAATAAGATTGACGCCGATCACCTGGCTAACGAGAGGCTAGCTAGTGCCGGTCCTAATGATGCTTTTATCGTATCTAAAGATAAGGGTAACGGACTATATGGAAAGAGGTTTTAATGGCAGATGACCCTAGCGCAGTAGGCGGTAAAGCTGCGGGTAATGTCCTAACTAAAAAGGTAGGTCCACTCCCTGTTTGGGGTTGGGCCGCCGTCGTTATTGGAGCGTATCTAGTCTATCGGTATATTAAGGATAAAAACGCCGCCAGTGCTTCTAGTTCTACTGGTACAAGTACGGGTGCTGATACCACCGCCAGTCAGGCAAATGGTATTTTCGGTAGTGAGGGATTTGGCGTTAATAGTGCCGGTCAGATCGTCGATACTGCCACCGGTACAGTGGTAGGTTCTACAGGTAATGGCGCTGGCACTACGTCAACTAGCGGTCAAGACTGGGCCTCTAGTGCTTATCAGGCTTTGCAGGGGTTGGGTTATGGTAATGCTCAAATCGACCAGACGTTGCAAGACTATATCTCTGGACAAAAACTCTCAGCTTCGGAGTATGCAACGGTTGAGGCTGCTATTAATCTCATCGGTAATGCTCCTAGTTCTATTGGCTCGCCAGTGTTGGCCTCTACCCCTACCGCTGTAGCCACCCCTACGCCCGCTCCTACCCCTACCGCTACCACTACAGCTAGCACGCAAACGCAGCCCACCAGTGCCCCTCCAAACCTACCTGCTACCCTTATAGCGGCGATGACGGCAAACGGCGAACATCTAGTTGACACTGTTTATGATGCTCCTAATAACACTTGGCTCTATCTCACTCAAAAGGGTGGAGTCTACGCACTTAATCCTAGCGGTGGACAAGGTGCTTTCTATGGTTCGTTGTTTAGCTTACCTGCTAGTGTGTTTGCAGGACGTACCGCTAACAAGCTAGTAGTTAATAGCAGTGGTGCTTATACGGTAGAAGATACTGCGGGAGAAGGGTATACGTTTGGTCCTCCCGGTAGTGGAGCTGACTACGCTATTAATCCTAAGGGTGGATGATGCTAAGGGCATGGTGTTATCTAGTAGTCGATAGCGCCCGTCTGCTCCGTCAAGTTGCCTATGTTATTGTGCAAGATAGGTGGGACGGTGGCTAAACTTACCTTCGGACAGATTGAACAGTTATGGGTAGGGAATGGTGGCAACCCTGCCCTAGCGCCACAAATGGCCGGTATCGCTTTAGCCGAGTCTGGCGGTAATACAACGTCATTAAATGACGATCCTAATACTGGCGATTACTCTGTCGGATTGTGGCAGATCAACTATTTCAATGGAATGTTAAATAGTCGTACTGCCGCCTATGGTGCCCCATCTGTTTTACAGGCTGACCCTAATGCACAAGCTAAAGCTGCTATCGACCTAGCAGGTAGTAATGGTCAGGGCGTATTCCAGAACTGGCGGGGTGACGTAGTTGGCGCTGCTACTAAAGGCGGGACGGTATTATCCTTACCCCAAGTTCAATCTATTGCGGCCGCTCACAATCTCGGGTCTACCGCCGACGCTATGGACCCTACCGGCATTGTTGGGCAGGTATGGAACGGTTTCCTAACCTATGGAGTTAATCCTGTTATCGGTAATGCGGTCGATCCTGGTGCTCTAGCCTCTAGTACCCCAACCCAAAGTGATGTAGCTAAGTGGCTAGGCATACCTAATATAAACTGGTCTATTGTGGGCGGTATTACAATGGCTATTGCATTTATTCTTATCGGTATTTATATCATCTTTCGTACTCAGATTAATGAGGGTATTGGCGATACTGGCAAAGCTGCGGCGATAGCATGACCCAGGGCAGCCGGTATTATATGGAAAAGAATGGTGACGGTAAATATGATATTCACGATAAGACTACAGGGATGGTTGTTTATACTGGGGATAAGGAAAACCCTACAGCCAAGAAAATGAAAAGTATGAGGCACCACGAAAAAGAAATAAAAGATACTCCAGAATCACAAAATAACCCTAAATCAAACAAGAAAAGTTGGTTATTCTAATGGCTAATAGGCAAGATGTTGAGGGTGACAACGCTAGTACAAGCGAGCCTGATAGGGGGTATCAACCGCCCCATGCTTTCCCTGGTTTGCAGGAATATAATACAGAGAATAGCGACCATCCTTTTGGCCGTGAGAGTATCGTTAGTGGTGGACGTACTCAGAGAAATAGTACACTAGTAGCCGAACCTTTGATGCCTCAGACTGATAGTTCACAGCATACAGATATTGATATCAGGAAGATTCTACAGGACTATAATATCCCTTTGGCCCGGCTGATTGCGGCTAAAGCAACCTTTAGGAATACTCTCGTTACTCAGCTAACGCCAGTGCAAATCCTCCCATATGATCCTAACCGAAAGATTGCTAGGATTTGGGTAAGTGTGGCGCAGCCTGTCATTCTTGGTAATGAGAGTGAGCTGGCTAACTATATTGGCGCCGGTACTCTGGTTACTCCCATTGGGTGCGTGGTAATGCCGGGACAGGTGACGGTTCCATATGTCTATGAATACACGGCAGTAACAGAACTATGGGCACTTGCCGCTACTGCTACCAGTAGTGCTATTTCAGTTATTAATGAGACATACGGCGGTAGCCCGCAAATCGGCTAATGGCAACTCCTAATAAGCCATACAGCACAAGCGGTATTACTCCGGCCAATGGTATATTAGAGTTACACCTGACTCCGCCTAGCACATACTATTGGAACGTCACTCAAATCACAGTTACTTGTAGTGGCGTAGCCGAGTCTATCGCTAATGTATATGTCGATCAAAACTACTACTGTGGCACCGCTAGTGGGAATGGTGATAGTGCCGATGGTAGTCCATTGATCGTAGCAAATGGTCGAACCTTACGGGTTATTTGGGCCGGTGCCGACGTAGGTTCTACATGCACCGTTAATGTATTAGTTGAGGAAACCCAGGTCGGCAGATGAAACTAATAGACATTAGTAGTAATAATCATACCGGTCAGCTATTCAACTGGCACGAAGTTAGGGACGCCGGTTATGATGGCGCTTATATCAAAGCTACCCAGGGTAACTACTATGTTAACCCCTACTTGCTCATGGATGTTAGAGACTGTATTAACGCCGGTATGCAAGCAGGTATTTATCATTTCTACGACCCAAATGTTAATCCCTTATTGCAAGCTGTATGGTTCCAAAAGAACGGTATCGACCAGTTTGCAGGACATGAGTTAACACTGCTCCCGGTTGTGGACATAGAGCAGGGTAACCCGGCTAACCTAAAAAACGACAGGGATATATTCTGCTCCACTATTGGCTTTTGTGCTCAGTACATGAACAGATCATTTTGGTCCGTAATGGGTATAGGGCACGCCAACTGGTGCTGGTTAGCGGAACCTGGTTATACGGGTGGACCAATGATGGGCGTACCTATTGTACAGGTTGGGAGTGTATTAGTCCCTGGTATTCCAGGGGTGTTAACAGATATTGACGATGTAATCGGACAAGGGATCGGACTAGTAACTATGCCTGTAGAACCTAAACTGACTGCCCCTATTATTGGCGGCGCTGACTGCGTTAATGGTGGTTATTGGTTATGCGGTGCCGATGGCGCTGTATATGGATTCGATGCTCCTTACTGTGGAGGTATGAATGGTCACCCTCTTAATCGTCCTATTGTCGCTATGGCTGGTAGTTATACTGGTAAAGGATATGCTTTGTTTGGCGCCGACGGCGGCGTATTTTGTTTTGGGGATTATGCTATTCACGGGTCTATACCTGCTCTCGGTATTGCTCCTTTTTAGGCTTATCTAATGCAGTTTGGTAACCCGATCAGTACGCTATCGGATGTAAGTCTAGCACCAGGTCAGACTATTGCCATAACAGGCCCGGTAACTGTTGCCTCTGTTACTGCTCCTATTACCGCTGAGATAAGCGGACCGGTAGTTGTCACTTCTATTACTGATAGCGTGTCGGCCAATGTTACCGGGAGTGCTGTATCAATCAGTGCCCCGGTAACTGTTTCGTCCGTAACTAATCCTGTCGACGTTACCCAAACAGGTCCTATAACTGTAGCATCTATTACGAACCCTGTTACCACTACTGTTAGTGGTTCGGTCACTGTCGCCGGTATCTCTAGCACGGTTAATACCGCTATTGTTGGAACGGTTACAACGGTTGTCAGTGGTTCGGTAACTGTCGGATCAATCACTAATCCTGTCACGGTTGCCAGTATTACAGGTCCGGTGCAAATCTCCGGTATTACAAATACTATTAATGCTGCGGTGTCCGGTACTGTTGCCGTATCGAGTGTGGGCGGTTCTATCGTAGTCTCGTCTATTACCAGCTCAGTTACCGCTACTGTTACCGGTACTGTAGCTGTTTCTAGTGTTGGCGGTACTGTCGCTATCTCGTCCATTAGTAGTACCGTATCAGTAGCTATGACAGGTTCGGTCCTAGTCTCTGCTATTACTGCTAACATTAATGTTCAAGAGATTATTAACAATGTTGGGGTATTTAACCCTATTACATTGGCGAGTAGTGGCGCTTTCACCCATAACACTCTGTTTCCGGTAACCGTTCCGGTCGGTACAAAAACGATTACTCTACAGTATACGCCTCAAGGTTCGCCGTCCGGCGGCGTATTTATTTACGGTTCTACTAGTGGCATTGTTTATTATCAACAACCGCCATATTTAGGTCTTGGCGGTCTATATAGTATTATCATCGTACCAATAAATAGTGCTATGGATACTGTTTTGGATATCAGTATTAATACAGGTACTAGCGGGACCTATAATCTGTGGGCTGATACTGATAACTTTACTGAGAACCACTATTATAATGGCCCTATAAGTGCGGCCGCCTCAACAGGTGTTAGTGGTATCACCCTGATAGCTGGCCCTTGCCGTTTGCTTACTGCCGCCGTAGCTGCTACCACTGCATTCACCTCTATTCAACTTGGCACTATAAATATATGTTCGGTAGCCAGTACCGGCGGGGCTATGGGTATGTCGTTTCCAGGTAAGGGGATAATCATACCCTATGGGCAGAGTATTAAAGTTAATGGAACCGGACAGGCTGACATTACTTACGCCTATCCATAGGATGTTAACGGCCCTATATATCTCTATGGGAATCGTACTGCTAGGGGTTGTAATCGTCCTGTCTGGGGACTAGCGCATATCTGTATAGAATCTATACCGGTTTAGTAGAGATTGTAAACCCCTGTTGTCAAATCGGCTGTGTTGTGCATGGTGCTAGCGATCTGTGATACGCTTGTCTTGTCGGGCCAACGGGGTCCGACATGAGCAAGGAGTAATCACAATGCCTAAAGCAATCAACGTCGTGGACTTTCCAGCCGTTGTCAGGACGTCGGCTGACAGTCAGTATGCCGAACTGGTGACCTACACCCAGGAACTCTGCCAGGACGTCAGGCGTCGGACTACAGAGGCATTTCAAGAGGGTGTGGAGTCAGACGAGGCTTTCGCCAAAACCGCGCAGGCTATCCGCAACGCTGCCAAAGCTGTTGGCGCTAAGGTTCAGATCGTCTACTCGGCCAAGAGCAAAGTCCTTACTTGCCGCTACGTCGGCCAGTATGTGACCCTCAGCGATGATCAGAAGGCTGCCAAGGCTGCTAGCCGCAAGGCAAATGCCGAGAAGGTAGCGACCGCTGGTGTGGCTGCTAAGAAGGCTGCTAGCCAGAAGTAACCATCGTAGCGATGGCCCCGGTACTCATTCGAGTATCGGGGCCTTTGCTATTTGTCAAGTCTTTTCATAATGTTGTTAAAGGGAGTTAGCAGGTGATCCATATGGAGCAAGACAAGGTAAAAGCACTACACCATTATAGACAAATGGCAGAGCTAGCTACCAGGGAAGCTGCTGCAAAAGCTGTGCTAGAAGCTGAGTTTATATTGGGTATTAGGGAAGGTTATGGTGATACTGATGACCGTTGACCGTCAGACTATGATGGCCGTCACTGCCCCTAGGTTAGAGGATAACGACGCCCTGACCAGGGAAGATAGTGATATGACCCTGACCTGCCGCACCTGTTATACTTACTATTATCTTAATGGTAGAGAGTGTCCTATCCATAATGTTGAGGATATTATTGTAAATGATAACCAATAACATCACCAATAGATACCCTAGCATTTGGTCAAATAGATCAGGCGCTAGGGTATCTTTATGTCCAATATCAAATGAAAGTTATCGCCCATTTAGGCCAAATAAAAACCCCTACCAGCATTT
>OCTA010003650.1_pt1 | contig 13641 bp, 6 predicted proteins | sample 1538991 | NCBI WGS metagenome assembly OCTA01 (sample SAMEA3539302, study PRJEB22396) | soil metagenome | biome: tundra; feature: field; material: soil | place: USA | collected 2010-05 | depth 0.15 m
TCCACATGCAGCAAGCGGTATAGACTCTTGCCGAGCAGCCCGGCTCCCACCAATAACACCAGGGCGGTAGCCAATTCGAGCACCACAAGTTTGGAACCGAGCCTGCGCCATACGGTTCCCGCGGAGCCGCGGTTGGCCTCCGCGAGTCCTTCGCGCATCTCCGACGACCAGATGCGCAAACTGGGAGCGAACGCGAATAGCACTACCCCCAGCACCGTGATCACCCCTGCAACGCACAGCACCCGGCCATTCAACCCGAGGACATGCAGAAAAGGCAGGCGGGCCATCATATCCTCTGAAATAAGTCTCACCAGGATGTGTATCGCCCAATTAGCGGACGTCACGCCGATTGCACTTCCCGCCGCGACCAAGACCAGTGCTTCCGTCACAAACTGGCTGATCAATCTTCCCGATGAGGCGCCCAGCGCCGTGCGCAGCGCGATCTCTCGCCTGCGGCTCTCGGAACGGACCAGCAGCAGACCCGACACATTCACACCTGCAATCAGCAGCAGCAGACCAGCTCCGCTCAGTAACGCGATCAGTATGGGGCGGATATCTCCCACAATGACTTCGGTCAGCGGCATCAGGGCCGCACCCTGATCGCGATTGGAACCCGGATACTGCTCTTCAAGTTGCTTCGCAATTGACTTTATGTTGGCTAGCGCAGCCTGAAATGACACGCCATCCATGAGACGCGCTACGCCGTAGAGGCCATGGCAGCTGCGCCTCAAGTCGCATTCGCTTGAAGCGTGAAATGCGGTCCAGAATTCCGCGGCGCCGGTAGGAGCAAAATGAAACTCCGGCGGCAGCACGCCAATGATGATGTTCGGAGCCCCATTCAGCGTAACCACGCGACCCAAAATATCGGCTTTTCCACCGTACCGTTGCTGCCAGGCGGCGTAGCTCAGCAAGGCAGTGCGGGGTGCGCCCGGTAAATCCTCGCCCGCGGAGAAATCGCGCCCAAGAACCGGAGTAACGCCAAGCGTGCGAAAGAAGCCGTCGGTGACGCGAGCCCCATGTGCAGGTTGTGCGCCAGCGGCCGTGCTCAGCGTGAAACCGGTATTTTGATAGGCATCGAGCGAGCTAAAGACCTTGTTTCGCTCTTTCCAGTCGAGGTAGTCGGGATACGATAGGTTGCTTTGCGGAAACAGCCGGACACTCTCAAAGACGCCAGCCAGCCGGGTGGGATTCCGATACGGCAACGATTTGATTAGAGCCGCATCTACAAAGGCGAAAATGGCCAAACTGGCGCACATGCCGAGAGCCAGCACCAGGATGGCGGTGCAGGTGAATCCCAGGTTGTTTCGCAACTGCCGGATCGCGAAAGTAAGATCTTTCCGCAGGTTGTCAATCAGGTTCAAACCGCGCATATCGCGGCACTCTTCTTTCCGTTGTTCGAAACCTTCGATGGACCGAAGCGAGGCGCGGCGCGCGCCTCCGTGGCTCATGCCGGCGGCGATGTTCTCTTCAATCTGCCGCTCCAGGTGATACCGTAATTCTTCATCGAGTTCCCTCTCGACCGTCGTGCGCGAGAAAAACGAACGAAGCCGGAGGCGGACTGTATTGATCGTGCGCAGAGTGACTTCTCCCCGTCAGGTGGTCCGTACAATCATCGTGATCGCTCCAGCCAATCGTTCCCACTGCGAGGCTTCCTGCCCGAGAGCCTTACGCCCGGCTTTTGTCAGTGTGTAGTATTTGGCCCGCCGATTATTCTCGCTGACAGCCCACTCCGAACTGATCCAGCCGTTCTGCTCAAGTTTGTGAAGAGACGGGTAGAGCGCACCCTGACCCACCTGAAGAACGTTGTCGGACATCTGCCGGATGCGTTGGGCAATCGCCCAACCATGCATCGGCTCCAAGGCGATCACCTTCAAGAGGAGCAGGTCTAGCGTGCCTTGCACAAGATCGGTCGGTTTACTCAGAATCTCTCCTATCAGTAACTGACAACAGAGTACCCGGCTCTGCACTGTCGTGTCAATAGGGTGGGGGACGCCCGGGGACGCCCGCCGAGGCGCGCTGGACCGCCGCTGGTCGAAATGGGCGGTGTCGAGAGCGCCAGCGTGGCAGCATGGGGCGCTGGTGTCCCTGTTCCGATCGCAGTTGCGATCTACCGCGTCTCGTTTCTGGTTTGGTGGATTCCCACCGGCTTACTCGTGGCGCAAGGCGATCGCAGGGTCCACTCGCATGGCGCGGCGGGCGGGGATCGTGCAGCCCAAGATCGCGGACGCAAGCAGCAGCGCCGCAACCACGCCGAAGGTTAACGGATCCGTTGGCGACACGCCCACCAATATCGTGGAGAGCACGCGAGTGACCCCGAAGGCCGCGGCGAGGCCGAGCACCAGACCGATCGCAGCCGGGCGCATCCCGTTGCCTAATACCATGCGGCGGACGTTCGTGGCAGATGCGCCCAGCGCAACCCGCACGCCAATCTCATGGGTCCGCTGATTGACTCCGTAGGCGACCACGGCATAGAGCCCCATTGTGGCCAACAGCAGCGCGATGCCGGCGAAGATGGCGAACATGCTGCCGAAAACCCGCAGCGGCCAGCGGCCCTGCGCCAGGCGCTCGTCGAGCGTGACCACATCGCGTACCGGAAGGTCCGGGTCGATTGACTGCACCTCGCGGCGGAAGGCATTGCCAAGTGAGGCCGCGGCCATCCGGGTTCGGGCCATCACGGTCATCCCCGGGTTCGGATCCTGGCGAAAGGGAATGATGGCGACCGCATCCGAATCGGTATTCTGCTGGTTCTGGAGGTAGTCGGAGACGATCCCGGCCACAGTAATCCAATCCCCGGGCGCGTTGTTCCGGTAGAAGCGGAAGCGCTTGCCCACCGGATCCTCGTTGGGCCACAACTGCCGTGCCATGGTTTCGTTTACAACAGCAACGCTCGGGCCGCGCACATGGTCGGCCGAGGTTAGTACGCGTCCGCGGCGCGCGGCGAGCTGCAGAGTCTCGAAGTAACCGTCGCCGGCCATCAGGAAGTTGGTGTTCTTGCGGTGCTCGGCGTCCACCGGCTTTCCTTCCAGTTCATACGGGAAGCTGCTGCCGCCGGCCAGTGGCGAAGATGCTACGGCCGCGGTTTGAACACCTGGGAGCGCGCGGAGACGCTCGATAAGGCGGCGCTGGAACTCAAGCTGATCGGCGGGCTTCGGGTATTTCGCATGGTTGAGTTCGAACTCCATGGTCAGAATGTTCGCGGTGTTCACCCCAGCCGGCCGCGAGTATGCCCACAGGAGACTGCGCATCATAAGACCAGCGCCAGAGAGAAGAATCACCGCCAGCGTCATCTCCACCACCACCAGGACTCCCGAGAGGTACTTGCCGCGAACCCCGATGCCTGCCCGGCCCCCTTCCTTCAAGGAACTGTTGACGTCCATGCGGGACAGCCGGAGGGCCGGGGAAAGACCGAACAAGATGGCGGTAGTGATGGTGATAGCGGCGAGATATCCGAAAACCCGATAGTCCATCGTGAAATTGATCCAGATTGGCTTTCCGGTGGGGATCACGGCGGCGTCAAACGCGCGGATGCCCCACTCCGCAATGCCCCAGCCGATCAGTCCACCGGCGGTCGAAAGCAGCAGGCTTTCGGCAAGCAGTTGCCGCACCACTCGCCAGCGGCCGGCGCCCAGCGCGGAGCGGATCGAGATTTCGCGCGCCCTCCCCACGGCGCGCGAGAGTAGCAGGTTGGCGACGTTGGCGCAGGCGATCAGCAGCACGAAGCCGACGGCGCCTAAGAGCACCAGGAATACCGTCTTGACGGGACCACGGATGTTGACCTCCGTGAAGCCCTGCACCAGGAAGCGGATGTCCTTGTTGGTATCGGGATACTGGCTGGCGAGGCGTTGTCCCAGAACTGAAACTTCGGATTGCGCGGCCTGTTGGCTAACGCCCTCGGCAAGTTTTCCGAAGACGGTAAGGTTACGGTTCTGGCGCTTCTCCTTGGAATCGATGGTGTAAGGGAGCCAGAGTTCCGTATCTGGCGGGACCGCGAGACCCACTGCCCCGATGCCGACTACGATAGTGGGCACTCCATCGACGCGGATCTTCTTGCCGACAATCGAGGGATCCTTGCCATAGCGCTTGTCCCAGAGCCGGTAGGTGAGGATGGCGACGGGGTCAGCGCCCGGCTTCTCATCCTGGGGACCGAAGGCGCGGCCGATGATGGGTTGCTGTCCGAGTACGGAGAAGGTGTTGGCCGTAATGTGCGCAAGGTCGTAGCTGTCCGGCATGTTGGCTTCGTCGCTCAAATTGGTGCGGCTGCGCCATGCGGCGGCGAGCCCGGCGAAGGATTTCAACTGCGGGCGGAGATCCTCGAATTCAGGGCTGGAGACGCCGTTCGATTCGCGCGGGTCTTTCAGGTTGAGGGTGGTGACGTAGAGTACATGGTCGCTATCGGGGAAGGGGAGGTTCTTAAAGAAGACCGCGTTGGCCAGCGAGAAGACTGTCGCGTTGGCGCCGATGCCGAGCGCGAGCGCGACAATTGCCACCGCGGAGAAGACCCGGTTCTTGGCCAGGGTGCGAAATCCAAAGCGTAGGTCTTGCCACATCGTAGTGCCTCCTCGTCGATGAGTACTAAGACGGAAACGGACGGGGATTTGTTCAGTTTTTAGCTGTTCACGGTAGCCTGAGAGTAATTACGACGCTGGAGCTCTTCCAGCATCTGTTTGCGAAGTTGGGTCAAGGGGACCTCCTTGTGACCCATACAATACTCCACCGGAGGTGGAAATGCTCGACCTACCGATACGCGTAGCGTCCGCCGCGCGGGCGGCTTCGTTCTGACGGCGTAGTGGCGATATGGCGACGTCCGGCGGCTCAGGAACCGGGCTGTCAGTGGATCACTCGCCCCTTGAACGAGCCAGGAGCTATACCGACTGGCTGAGCGTAGAAACCCGATTCAGGAATCGCGCTCCTTATTCCAGTGTTCTCGCGCTGGGCTCCGACTTCTAATTGGCACGGAGAGCGCTCATCGGGTCAATTCGCGATACTCGGCGCGCCGGGATATATCCCGCAAGCAACGCCACGGCACTGAGCAGCAGAATCATGGCTCCGAAAGTGGCGGCGTCCGTGGGCTCCGTCTCAAATCAAACAACAGTGAGGCGATCACTCCGGACAGCACAAGGGATGCGACCGTTCCCAGAGCAATCCCGACAAGAGTCAGGCGCAGTGTTTTCGCGATGACTCCGATCTCAACTTGCGACGCGGTAGCGCCCAACGCCATTCTGACCCCGATCTCCTGCGTGCGCCGCGTCACTGAATACGAAATAACACCGTAAATTCCGAGCGAAGCCAGGACCAGCCCCAACACCGCAAAACAAGTGACCAGCGACGCAAAGAAGCGGCGCGGCGAGACAGCGTTATCGACCAGTTGCTGGAGAGGCCGGAATTCCGCGGCGGGCTGGCCCGGATTTAGTGTGCGTAGCGCGTTCAAGACACTCGAGGCGAGCGCTTCAGGCGGAAGCTTCGTGCGCACAACGAGATTTTCCCCATCTGGCTCTGCCTGAGTTGCCGGCACATACACCTCGGGGCTGGATATCTCTTCAACGCTGCTCTCGCGGACATTGGAAACGACGCCAACGACCCGTGTATCGTGGTCGTCAATACCCTGGGCCAGTTGCCCCACAGCGTCCCCGCCCGGCCAGTCACGGCGGGCCGCTGCCTCATTGATAACGATCACCGGGTCGCGGGTTGGCGTATCTTGCCAGCTAAAATCGCGGCCGCGGCGCAAATTCATGCCCATGGCTTTGAAATATCCAGGCGTCACAACGTTGACGAATGCAACGTCATTCCATCCCGCTGGGTAGTCGCGACCCTTGGTTAGACGTGCGCTCCATTGTCATAATGCAATCTCGACGTCCGGATCCTCTCTGGAAGGGTTGGGATCGGGCTGCCGTATCCGAGGATAGTGACTCAGGGTGCGGCAACGGTGAAACTGAAGCGCGAGGACCGGCCGCTCGGGCAGGCCACCTCGATGCCGTATTGGCCCGGATTGCCCTGGAAATCGAACCAGAATTCAATCACGGTGGGTGCCCAATCGAAGATCTGTAAGGGACTCGAAGACGCCAGCGTGGCGATGCGGCTGCCGTTGAAAAAGACGTCCACCGAAAAGGGAGACTGAAAACTGCTGCCGGTCACGTGCACGAACTCGTTCCCCTTGAGAGCCACCAACGGCGTGCCGGCGCTGCCCTGTCCCACATCGGTGACGGTCGGAGGTCCAATGGACTGCACGGCAAAAACGAGCCGGTTGGATACCTGTTGAGCGGCATTGACTACCTCCACACCAAAATCACCCGATTGGCCGGCGAAGTTGACGAAGTACGTGCACGAGGTCTCCGTGCACGCCTGGAACGACTGGGGTTGAAGGTCGACGGACTTTCCGCCCGCAAAAAAGTGCACCGCCACAATTCTGCCGAGACCAGTCCCATTCAGAGTCAGATAGTTTCCCAGACCCAGAACCTGCGGTATCGGCGCCGGGGGAGTGATGCCGGTCAATACGGGCGGGTCCGAGAGCATGTAGATGTCCTGACCCGCGCCGGTCCCTTCCATGACCGAAGTCAACCCCAGTGTGGAGCCGCCCGGCGGGGTCGAATCGGAGATGCGCACGTTCGCTTGCACGGCGCCCGCGACAAAACCGGGCAAGGGCCCGATATAGGAAATCTCCGCCGGAAACAGCGCGGTCCCGTTCCGGACGGCGGCGGAAAACTGCGCCACCGGACGGGGAAAATCGGGGCCGTTTACGATTGCGCCGTCCACGCCGGCAGGGTTTGTCTGTCCCATGCCGGTGCCGTACATCACCAGGGTGGCTCCTTTCGGAGCCGGATTAGTAGCGCTGTTCAACGAACCATCGGGATTGAAGACCAATCCCGGGAAGAGGGCCAGCGAAGTCTCAGTGACGACAATGTTCGATGTGTCATCGCCGGCCGCGGTCTTGACCTGGACCGGAACATATCCCGCCGGATACCCGCCCGATGGGACTCCGTAAGGCACTACGGTGTTGATTTGAGCGGCGGAGACGTACAGCAGAGGCGCTGCCGTTCCATTGAACGTGACCACGTCTTCGGCCAGCACGGTGGTCACCCGGCCGTCCGATCCAAGTTGCGCCGATGCGGGAGACGGGCCGCCCAAATAGTTCCCTATAATTGAAACGATTGCACCCGGCGAGTATCTGGCCCCGAAGTCGACCGCATTAGCCACGGTGACGATCTTAGGCGGTTGAGGCAGGGCGGGCGGCACCGCTGGAGAGACGGTCCGTATGCGCCCGTTGGTGTCGAATTGCGCGCGATCGGCGATATACAGCGTCGTTCCGGCCAATGCCAAGCCTTGAACGGTGAGAGCTGCCTGCGTGGCCGGAATCCCGTCCAGGCTGGTGCCCGGGGTACCCGTGCCGGCGACTGTCTGGATCAAGCCGGTGGCGGCGTCGATGCGCCGCACGCAGCCACACAGGCTTTCGCCAACGAACAGGTTGCCGCCGCTGTCGAACGCCAGCGCATAGGGCTCGCACAGCGATGCGAGCAGGGCCGGGCCGCCATCGCCGGCGTAGACGCATCCCCCGTTGCCGGCCGCAATGGAGAGGGCGCCGGTGGAATCGAGCCTTAGCACGCGGCCGGACGTGGTCCAATAGACATCCCCGGAAGGAGAGACCGTAATGCTGGTGGGAACGCCGATGGCGATCTGTTTGGCTGGTCCCGTCTCTCCCGCGTACGCCTGGTCGCCCGGGGGTACCAGGCCGTTGCCCGCAACGGTAGTGATGATTCCGGTCTTGGCATCTACGCGCCGCACGCGGTAAGCCCAGTAGTCCGCGATGTACAGATTTCCGGATGAATCCACCGCGACGCCGGATGCGGACATGTGAGCGGCAGTGGCGGGGCCGCCATCTCCGTCGAATCCCTCCCCGTTGCCCCCGGCAACGATCGAGATGCTTCCGGACTTGGTATCTATGCGATCAATGCGGTCCGACGCCGCGAGAAGCAGGTTCCCCGCCGTGTCGATCGCAAGCTGTCCCCCGGGACTCGACACGGTCGTTGCAGCCAGGATGGAAATGAATCCCGTGACAGGGTCGACTCGACGCGTGGCGTCGCTTTGGACATACAGGTCGCCTTGCGCACTTATCGCGATCCCGGTAGGGTAAGGCAGTAGGGCGCCCAGCGCGGGGCCGCCATCGCCGTTCGCGAAGGTACCCGCTACTGTCCGAATCAACCCGGTGGCGGCCGCGATGACGAAGAGCCGCCGGTTGCCCTGGTCAGCCAGCCACATGTTGCCAGCACCATCCAGGCCGATGCCATACATGAACGATAGATTCGCCTGGAGCGCGGGAACTCCGTCGGAAACGTAATTCTGCTGTCCGGAACCGGCCACGGTGGAAATGGTTCCCGCGCTCCAGTCGATCTTGCGGATCCAAGGGCCATCGGCGATGTAGAGGTTGCCTTGGCCGTCCGTAGCCAATGCGCTCGCGTTCCCTAGAACCGCTTTGGCCACCGGACCTCCATCGCCAGTGCCGCTGCCGTACGCTCTCGACTGGCTGATCGGCATGATCGTCGCGATGATTCCCGACTGTGCGTCGATGCGCCGCAGGAAGTACTGCTCGGCGAAGAAGATGTTGCCGGCGGGGTCCAGAGTGATGGGGCCGGGCCTATTCAGGGAGGCCTGTGTGGCCGGTCCGCCGTCCCTCGCGGGGCCCGAACCGATCCCCGCAATCAAGGTGATGGCCTTGGTGACCGGGTCGATGCGATAGATCTTGCCGTTGTATTCGTCCGTTACGTAGATGGCGCCCGCGCGGTCCGTTGCCAGTCCCGATAAGATGCCAAGCTGAGCCGTCGTCACGCTAGCCGTGCCGGCGATCGTGGTGACGGTACCGGTCTGGAGATCGAGCGTCATGACGCGCATGCTATCCAGGAACACCAGATTCCCGGCCGAATCGAAAGCGAACTGCATCGGACCGCCGAGGCCGTCCGCCGCCATTGTGGACATGATGCCGGTCTTCGCATCCACGCGGCGGATCCGCCCGCCGTCGCCGATGTAGGCATTGCCCCGCGGGTCGACGGCCAGAGCTTGGGGACCATCCAGCCGGGCCTGGGTCCCGGGCACGTTGTCCAGGTAGCCATTGCCGCCTGCCACTGTAGAAATGGTGCCCTGGGTTGCGGCGCCCTGAGCTACCAGCAGGGCAATTGCGACGAGGGAAAAATGGCGGACCTTCACTCCGTGCTCCTTCTAGTTGAACTGTGGGGTACGCAACAGGTAGACTCCGTTCGAAACCGAATTGTTGGTGGCTCCGTAATCGCCAAACGCTACCGTCGGCCTCCCAGTGTACCAGCCTCCCGGCGCCGAAGTGGATCAGTGCCGCCGGTAAGTTAGTGGTGACGAGTGGCGCATAAGAGTAGGCGGCAACCGCGAGATAGATATTTCCGGCGGCATCGACCGTGGCGGCGTAATCACCGAAGTCCGCGTCCGCAATTAGCGCCGACGCGAGCACCGAGCCGTCCGCGCCGACTTTCCGCGCAAACACATCGGCCGTCCGATTGTGTACAGCGCGCCGTTCGATGCCGCGAATACGGACAAGCCTGTCGCAGTCCCAGGTCCAATGACGAGCCGCGTCAAATCGACGTTTGAGCCCTGCCCGAAGGCTCCCGAAATAGCTACAATCAGCCCGACAATACGACGGAGCCACGGCATTCGAGTCGCGTGCGGAAGTTTACCATGCCTGCGTATCAGTGGATTTCCGACCCCTGAATACCGAACGAACACAAACCGAACGCACTCGGCGCGAACAAATATCAGCGTTTATGATGACATAGCTGGCGCGAAATCCCCTGTTCGCCAGCAGATTCCAGGGCCTCGCCGGAATCAGGTGGATACTCGATGCGCCGCGGCGAAAGTCGACCGCGAGTGCGAAGGGCTGTTATCGGACAGGTGTCGGTAAACCCTTGGCGACTAGGGAGGAGCCATCCAGGCCACAACGCGAAAATCCAACTTCCGGGTGGCCGACCGTCCGGAAGCCACCAATGCGTCTGCATTGACGCGGGCGTCGTGTCGACCTGACCGCCCGACGGGCTTTCGGGAGCGCCCTAGTCGGAGCTTGCTCGACGCGTTGACTGCTTCAAGGATGCGGCAGCGCAGCGGTTCCGGGGCCTGGAGTTGTGTTGGCACTGGTGGCGGCGAGGTCCGATACTTGGGGCAGCTGTGAACTCCGCTGTTATGTTATCTACGGCTTAGGCACTTTCGTAGATGAAGCAGGATTCGATCTTGGAGGAGGAGCTTGCTTAACCGTTGTTGCGGACCGCGGGCTCTTCGCATTAGTCGGCGAACTGTTGCTGCTGGAGGCAGTCGGCTGGGGTTGCGGCAAGGAAATCGTGGAGAAATGAAGTGAGATGACCACGATCACAAGCAACAGCGCTATTGCGCCGTAAAAGAGATCAATCTTGCGAGGACTGCGGATTCGCCAGCCCCAGACCCGGACCGAGCTAGCATCAGCTATGGCTTTCGTCAGGAGCAGTTCTGGAGCAAACCGTGAGTAGCGGTCCTCTATGGTCCGGGCATGCTTGACGGCACCGTACAACAGTCGATGGTACCACCACCGGTCCATGAAGTAGAACGCCACCCACCCGAGGAGTGCTGCAATGATGAGGGCTTCGGCAACGGAAACCGGCATTCCGCCAAGGTTCATCGCGAGTCTCTCTTTGATCGCGAATGCGACAGCACCGAGCATGGCCACAAGGAGTGTTACAGCATAGTTGCGGATTCGGAGCTCAATATCGTTGAAGTGCTGCTGCACATCGATCGTCTTCTTCCAAGCGTCCATCACGAACCCAAAGCGCTCGTTCGATGTGTCAACGAAGGGCACGAACGTGAAGATGTCGAGTAGTTCGTCAAACGATTTCTCGAGTGTGTGGCTGGGCCGAATATCGGACTCGGTTACGTGGCGTTCTGTCTCAACTAGGCTGTCCGGCCAGTGCGTCACCTGCCTCAGCAAATCGTATTCGGGACGGCCGTTGGCGATGCCGTACTTCGCCCAGACGTCGGCAACTCCTGCTTCCTGTGCCATTCTCACGTCCTTTATGAGGCTGTCACCCACGTACAGCGTCGTGGCTATATTAGCGCCGACGCTCTGGACGATGTCCTTTAGGACCAAGGCGTCCGGCTTTCGGGTACCCCTTGGGGTGTGGCGGTTTGCAGTTCGCCTGAGTCGGTATTTTCCTTGAGGGTAGTACCGGATCTCCTCATGGCTTCGGCCCGGAGGCAAGTCGTGATCCGCTGGTGAGTACAGGAAATCGAGTATTCGATCAAGGCCCAGCTTCCTAAGACGGTAATTCGAGTAGAACTCCATTGACTCCGTGTATCCGATGATCAGCGTACCCTGGTCTTTGATTCCCTCAAGCGTCTCAATCACGGTCGGGTAAGGGCTCCGCGCCAGTGCTTCCCGCCTCGCACACCTGTACGCTTCGATCGCACCATAATAGTGCTTCGCCAGGTCGCAGGCCGGGTGCTTCACAATGAGGGATGGTAATTCCTCTATCGCGAATGCGTATTCTGACGTGCCGTACCGCTGGTGCACTGTTTTGAAGTCTCGTAGCAGTTCCTCTCGAGGAATTCCGGCGTCGACGACCAACCGTTCGAGCATTGCCGAGAATGATGAATGCCAGATGTTGACCCAGTCAAAGAGCGTGTTGTCCAGGTCGGTAATCAATACGGAGATGCTTTGTCTGGGCATGGTCGGTGCCTTTCGATTGCCGTCACAAGGTGTGGCCCACCTTTGCCGGGGTGTTCGATCCCTCGTTGGCGGTCCCAGCGTTTAGTTTAGTTCACTTTAATTTCGTTCGTGCAGTTGTCGTCAGGAGTTCGGCAGCGGACGCGCTATCCGGAAGCTGAAAGGGCCACTACTGGTCCACATCCTCCCTGACTGTAGCGTTTAGATATCGATAGCTGTCGCCAAATCCCCATGGCACCGGTAATCGGCCGCCGCTCGAAGCCAATCTACTGATTCGTCGAGACTTACGTGTCATCTCCAGGGATACATCTTTGTAAGTCGCGCTCCCGTCAACTGGCCACCCTCACGGCAGATCGGCCTGGAAGGCTTGACCGCGAGGGTTCACCGGTTTCCGTCGTAAGAAGTAGGTCGGAATAGCAACTTATTCTAACGCCTGTTCCCCGGTCGGCCCGGTTCCGCCTGGACCCGCTACCGGAACAACGATAGCAGCATCTTACACAGTGTCAGGGGGCCGGCGGGACGCCGGACCCTCCAAGCCTCGCGCGATTACGCCTAACCGATCCTGGCTGGAAGATCCTTCATTTCGCCCATCCACTGCAACTCGCGGTCGATATCGGCGTGCATCCGGTAATTCTTCCGCACGTCGGCGATCTTTTCGCCGATGACGTCGATCTTGGCAATATCGTAATTGCCCAGCCCCAACTGCCCGCAGTAGTTCAGGTAGCCCGGCCACGCCGGATTGATGCCCATGCATTCCACGCCCACGCGGTCGGCCGCAATGTAGTCGGTGGATGCGATGGCGATGCGCGAAGCCACCGGGGTGCCCGACGCGGGTCCGTTGCCTTCCATGCCTTCGTAGCCGTCCAGCAGGGCCACGCCCCAATGGGGACGCAGTTTCTGCGCGGTCAGCAGCATATTGTAGTGGGTCTGCCGGATGCCCGTGTGGTACTTGCGCTTGTCATTCCAGTACGGCCTTTCCTTCGGAGCCTGGTGCAGCGGAGCCCCCAGCACCATGTTCTTGACGGAGAGCGTGGCCACCACGGTATTGTGCGTCTTCAGCACGCCCGCGCAGACGATGTAGGCGTCCGGATCCAGCAGGCGCGCCGCCAGCCGTACCGGCTGCACGTGCAGGTCGTAATCGATCAGCGGGATCACCTGGTATTTGCCCTCGGCATTCAGATCCACCAGCGAGACGTTGCGGGCGGCGCTGTCGGCGGCCAGTTTCACGTAGCCGAAGTTGCGGAAGCCCTCCATGGTATCGCCGGCGGACGATTCCACGATGCTGACCGGCATCTTGTACCTGGGCTGCAGGTAGTCCAGGATTCCCCAGATCGTGTCGGCGTGAGTGGCCGCCAGTTGATTCGTGGTGGAGACGTTGTTGACCTTGATGATGACGTATTTCTTGCGCTGGATCGCCGGCCGGATCTGGTGGTCGATGGCGCTCAACGCGTCAGTGACCATCTGGCGCCGCACTGCTCCTTTGACGATGGCGACGGTGGACCTGGCGGCTGGTTCCTGTGTAAAGGTGAGCGGCGGAGTGCCCGGGCCTGCTACCTGTGCCCGAAGTGCGGTTAGGGCACCAGCCCCGGCCGCTGCCTGAAAGAAATACCTGCGGGAGAAATTCATAGCGCGTCTCCAAACTGAAAAGCAGACTATCAGGTCATATTATAGCGACCGGCGCTCCGGGACTGACAAGACTGCCATGAATTTCCGGCGCCGTTTGCCGGAAATTCGCTGGCAGTCCTGTCTGTCCCCGAATTCACTCCCTCTTAAGGCTGCTATCCAGAAAACCCAGTACCGTATTCCGGTACAGCTCCGGAGCTGTGGAGTAAGTGCCGTCGTGGGACGCGTTGGGGACGCTGAGGAACCCGTTGCGCCGGCCAGGGATGGCGGCGAGGATTCGGCGCGCGTCGGCGGGTGGAACGATCCAGTCGGCCTCGCCC
>OCTA010003653.1_pt1 | contig 13639 bp, 7 predicted proteins | sample 1538991 | NCBI WGS metagenome assembly OCTA01 (sample SAMEA3539302, study PRJEB22396) | soil metagenome | biome: tundra; feature: field; material: soil | place: USA | collected 2010-05 | depth 0.15 m
AAAGATCTTAAAGGCGGGGTTCTCGCCAAAGCACGGAGTTATGGCCGGCACTTCATCCAGCACAATCGAGGGGGACAGGATGCGATATTCGTCCATGTGAGTGTGGGCACCGAGAGTCATGGTTATAAGACCCGGATACTTCGCAAGTATTTGCAGAAAGCTTGTCTGATAACTCTGGTACATCATCATCGAGCCAGTTACAGGCTGGCCGCTGACAATAGTGGAGGCAGTTTCAGTTGTATTTGCGCCGGGAGGTACATGCATTAAGAGCCAGACTTTGTGGCCGGCAGTTTGGGCGGAAGCGAGGGTGGAATCAAGCCAGGAGAGTTCAGCGGCTACGGCACTGTCATTGTCGCCTGGGACGCCGTTGGCCATTACGTTGGTATTGAGTCCGATCACCACCAAGTTAGATCCAAGCGGCTGGGCAGAATAATATCCACCACTGGTGAAGGTGTTAAGAAAAGTTTGTTGATCCACAGTCCCGCTGACAAATTGCGTGTAAAAAGTTTCTGCCGTATTAGCAAGAAAAGTGCTATCCGGTCCGTAGCCTGTGTAGGAGTCGACATTTCCAACCGCGAACAGGACGGGGAGGTTTCCGATCGCCGCCCTGATCTGTCCGGTCACGAAGGCAACCGTCTTGTCGGTAAAGGCCTGCATGGCGGCGACCTGTTGCGGAGACGGGGATGGCGGGGGGACCGGGGGCAGGCCCTGACAGTACTGGTAATATAATGATTGAAAGTTGTGGCCGATTAGGTCGCCGCTATAAATGACGAGCGGACTTGCTCCCAAGTTTTGCTTTATGCTGGCGAGTGCAAGCACCAGCAAAGGGTAGTTGGTATCAGTACCCCATACCGAAGGGGTTGTAACTGTCGAACCCTGAAATAGGCTCGGCCAGCCGCTCGAGTCCGCACTCGTACAAAGAGTTGGGTAGGTAGTAAGATTTGGGTCATAAAATGGATTGAAATGAAGGTCCGAGAACACAACCACGGGGAAATTGGCGGTGGTGGGGGTGATGGGAGTGGTGTTGGTCACAGCGCCGCACCCGAATAACAGGTAGACACTTACCAACCCAAGAAGAAATATACAGCTCAGAAGTTTTGACATAGAAGTTTCTCCTTTTGACGCGTGATGCAGCGAGCCGCCTTCCGAGGAGCCTCTTAGTTCTTGCCTGTCTTCGGTCTCTGCGCCGCGTCCCGCGCCAAAGACCTGCGGTAGTCGGCCAGCAGTTTCTCGCGGTTTTGGCGCAGGTCTTTTCCGGTCGGCGCGGTCGGATAAGGCTTGTCGCCCATCAGCCCCTTCCAGAGAATGCGATTGAAGACCCCGCCATCGACGCGATCCGCGTCCGTGAAGTCCATTCCCTGGGTGACTCGCGCCCAATACTTCGCGTCCGGTGTCGGGTTGTTGCAGGGCTTCGCCGGTTGGGGCAGTGGCAGATTCGTGCAGTAGAGAATCGACGCGGGCGTAGCGGTAAAAGTCCATGCCCGGTTCGGCACCGTGTTGAAAATGTCGGTCATTGGATTTCCCAGCGCATCGTTCAGGTTCATCGGCTGCAGTCCCAGAACCTCTTCCATCGTGCGCACGAAGTCGATGGTGTTGTATGCCGTCGAGACCACCGCATCCCTCACATAGGCGCCCGCTACGTACGCGGTGGTGCGGTGCGAATCGATGTGGTCGCCGCCATCCTGCGCGTCGTCTTCCACGATGAAGATCAGAGTGTTGTTTTTGTATACCGGGCTGTTGGCGATCTTCTCGACCAGCATGCCCACCGCATAGTCGTTATCGGCTTCATCGCGGTCCGGAGTATTCACGCCGTCGATCGCGGTCGCGAAGTTTCCCGTGTGATCTTTCATCAAGCGGACCAGCGTCAAATTGGCCATTCCGCCCGTGGCGTAATTGGCATCGAAGTCCCGCTCCCACTCCTTGAAACGGTAGTAATCGGGGAACGAAGGATCGAAACCGCGAAAGTACGGATCGGTAAAGGGCGCCAGGGCGACACTCGCCGGTGGGGCCACGACGGTGTTGGTGGAGAACGGGTCGTGCGCCAGCGGAGTCTGGCAGGCGGGCTCGTTATAGCAGGTCGTGTCGACGAAGAAACCATAGTCGCGAACCGTGAGACCGGCGCGCAGCGCATTGTTCCACAAATAGCCGGTATTGATTTCATCGTTCGGTCCATCCGGCGCAGACGTGTCGGTCTGGCCCGGTAACAGATCCTCTCCGTCCGGTACGTCCGGCGAAAGGGCTCCGCCCGGATAAAGTGGATCGGAAGCCCGGCGCTGGTCCGCGGTCGGCAGGGCAACGTTCACACTGCGATTCGTACCGCCATCCAGGCTGAGGCCGCGTTGCGCATAGTTGACCGGATATTGGTGCTCGATTACGTCGGGGGCGCGCGCCGACGTGCTCCACGGCCATCCGTCGTAGCTGACTTCAGCGCTGGCGCGGAAATTGTCGAGGGTAACGAAGGTTTGCGCCAGATTATGCAGATTCGGCGTGATCGCCTGTCCAAACAGTGCCAACGTGGGATCGCCATTGCCGCGTCCCAGGTCGCCCAGAATCTGGTCGTAGGTCCGGTTTTCCTTCAGGATGTAGATGACGTGCTGCACGCCCGCATGCACCGCCGCCATCACCGAGCCGGTGCTGGAGGTGTTCGCGAACCGGTTGTTCGTGGTTACGTCCTTGGTCAGTGTGGGGAGCTGCGCCATGGCGCTCGAGATCGGGAAGCTCAGCAGTCCGGCTTTGGTCAGCTGGGGATTGTACTCGTTCGAAGAAGTGCAAGTGGGATAATTCGACGGCCCGTACGCATAGCACCAGTTGGGATTGGGGCCCGTCGGCGATTTCGCATTGACCGCGTACGCCCAGGTGCTGCCGCTGGCGTTGCTGAGGCTCACCGAGTTCGGATACCAGCCGGTAGGAATGAGACCGACTACCTGGTCGCCGCTATTGGTGCCCCCGAGCTGCACTACCGCGATGTTATTCAGATTGCCATTGGTCACGTAGAGATAATTCTCCAACGGCTCCGCCAGCGTCACGCTGTTGGTGTTCGCCCCCGTATATGGCGTCAGCGAGAGAGACTGCATGACTGACGGCGGCGCGATGACCGGGATGCTCTCGACCACCGTGTTCGTTCCGAGGTTGATTACGTCCACCGTATCCGACTCGTCTTCGGCAACGTACAGGAGCGTCTGTGCCTGGTTCAACGTCATCTTGTTCGGCTGGCCTTTCACGGGAATACGGGCCGTCAGCACCGGCGCTACGGTCGCTGGCGTCACGCTGCAAGATGGCGGTGCCGTACCGTTAGTACAGATCGGCTCCATTTTCACTACGTCGATCTCGCGGTCGCGCAGGCTCGAGACATAGGCTGTCCAGTTCGGCACGCCATTCGTCACGCCCCCTGCCACCACCACCCCAAACGGATATTCGCCGCCCGGCGTGCCCGGCATCGGCGCGGGCATGCCCGGCACCGGCGAGGGGATGGCCTTGCCGGGGCGCAGATCGACTTCCACTCCTTGCAGTGTTCCTTCTCCTCCTTGCGCCGAAACCGGCGATGCTGGGTTGTCCGTGTTCCATTGCCCCACCCAACGGGCCAAGCCTCCGGTAAACACCGTGATCGAGTCGTTATAGTAATTCGCCACCACCAGCACCTGGCCATCGTTGGAAATCGCCACTCCGGCGGCGCAAGGCGCCACGAAAACCGCGGCGTTCACCGAGGCGAATGTGCCGTTGAGTACGGGAAGGCCATTGCCCGAAGGGTGGCCCGCGGCAATCCCCAGCGTGGGATCTTGGCCCAAGTCCAGTTCGGCGGCCAGCGCCCAAATATGGGTGGTTGGGTCCTGAGTGACGATGTGGATATTGTCGCCATTGTTGGGCACGGAGTAGGGGACGGGATCGGTTCCGTAGGGAGCGTCGCCCATGCCGCCGGACACGTAAAAAGCGTGGTTGGCCGGGATGGGATCCCAGACAATCCCGTGATAGGCATTGGGGATGGGCAGCGCTTGCTGAAAGACCGGCGCTCCGGATTGAATGTTGTAGATGAACACGTACTCACTCGAGAACAGCGGGTCAAATAATGGGAACGGACCTTGAAAGACGCGGTTGTACCCGCTGGTCAGAACCAGCAGGGTGCTACCGTCCGGACTCACCGCGCTGCTGGCGCCGTACCCGGCCAGCCATTCGACCGGAGGTACCTGCGCATCGAACGGATCGGTTATGACCATGCCTGTGTCCAGAAACTGAAAACTGGATCCGGTGGTTGCCAAAGGCGTAATCGATTGGCCCACATTGGGAACAGATTGCGGCGCGTTGTATAACGTGATGGTCACCGGTGCCGTGGTGCTGCCCGAGGCGTTCAAAGCCGTCACCATGTAGGTCGTCGTGACCGGCGGCGGTGGCACAATCGTAGAGGACGGAGCCGTGGGCGTTCCCGTGATGATACCCGTGTTCGGATTCAGGACCAGACCGGGAAGAGCTGGGCTGACAGTGTATGAGGTCGGCGTTCCGCCGCTGACGCTAAACGACGGAGTGTCCGCTGTGATGGCTACCCCCGCCGTATAGACGGGCGCTGGGGCGCTATAGTGCAAGCCCGCCGGCGCCAAGCCCGCGCCCGCGGCGCCCACCGTAATCGTTAGGGTCGCGGTGGTGCTGCCAGACGCGTTGGTGGCGGTCACGATGAAATTGCCGGTCCCGGTTGCCGTGGGCATTCCACTGATAATGCCCGTACTGGCAAAAATGGCCGCGGGAACGGTATTGGGAGCGAGCAAGCCGCCCGGAAGAGTTCCGCTCACCGTGTACGTTGCTGGCGCTCCGCCGGTGCTGCTCGGAGCATTGTCCGGGATAGGCACGTCAACCGTGTAGAACGCCGTGGGATTCGAATACGTCAGGCCCGCCGGAGGCGCGATGCTCACCGTGATGGTCAGCGGCGCCGTGGTAAAGCCGGCCGAGTTCGACGCCGTAACCGTGTAGACGGTAGTGGCGGTCGCTTTAATTGCCGTTCCGCTGATCACGCCGGTGCCGGTGTTCAGGACGATGCCCGCCGGAAGAGGCGGTGTGGCACTATACGAAGTCACATCGCCGCCAGAACTGGCCGGGCTGTTCGCCGTAATCGGCACCCCCTGGATGTAGACTGCTGTGCCCAAGGTGTAGGTGAGGCCCGTGGGCGCCTGAGCCGGGGCTGGAGAACTATGGCTGATGCCACCGCATCCGCAGAGGAGCAGAAGGAATACTGCCGTCAGAGAAAGAGCGAAGAGATTGGAAAGTTTGTAAGTCCTGATGCACATGTTCACAACTGGCTCCTGTATTTGCGAATGGTGGAGTTTTGCCCTAGGTTCGTTTCAATTTTCTTTTGACCTGCGCCTGATCTTCTCCTCCGGGATGTTGCACGCGGGTCTCCACCCGGCAAAAAGCATCGCTGAAATCCGCTTCCGATTCGCACTCTTGGGCGAATGCTAAAACTGCGGAGCCGTGGCCGGCAGCGTCGCGGAGTTTATGCCTTCGCAGAGCTGGTTGTTCACCGTCAAGTTGCCGTTCGCGTCCAGCGTCACCGTCCAGATGGTGTCGTAGTCTTCCACCGGCCAGGCGGGCGCCACGGGCGCCAGGGCGGGCGCTCTGTAATAGCTCTGGATCAGTGCATTGACGGCCGAAGAGATCTGAGCGTGCTCCCATGTCATCACAAACGTCTGGCCGGAGAATGGTGGGTTGGTCCTGCCGGCGATCTGTGGGGCGTTGAAGAAAAAATCGCTGGTTTCCTGGGCCCCGTTCGCATCGGACATCAGGAAATTCGCAGCCAGATTGTAGGGCAGGTTATTGGCGATGGCATAGGGTTCGATGGTCAATGCGGGCGTAAGATGCGACCAGTTGGCATTGCCTGAGGAGTTTTCGGTTCCGATGGCCACCTGGGCGGGATCGAGCGAATAAACCTGGGTGGGGGCGGGATTGAATTTACCGCTCAGCGCGTTCGGAAGATCCAGCGCGCGCCATTGTCCCGCTGCGACATAGTTGCCGTCGGCAAAATAAGCCGTGGGATGCGCGTTGGCGTGCCGGAGCATATAAAGTGTTTCGTCGGTGTTGATTCCCTGCGGGGTTTTGGCGCCATTCACACCGTCCGTCACGGCGATGCTGAAAGCGGGCGTTGCGCATGGCGACGGCACAATTGCCGGGGGCGGCAGCGCCGGATAGGTGGAAGGCGGGTTCAGGTTGCTGTTGTAGGTAATCAGGGTGGCGCTTCTTTCCGTTAGCGAGATCGAGATCGCGTAGATATAGTTGGGACTTATATAACTCGCCGGAAGAGTCAGGTTATATCCTTCGAGTGTATTGATATTGGCCATCAGGGCGCTGCTGATCTCCCAGGGTGCCGAGAACACGTAAAACCCCGGAGCGTCGGCTTGGACAATGCCGCTAACCAGGATTTCGTTGTCGCTTCCGGTGTCCGTGAAATCGATACCCTGGCAACCCGGGCAGACGTACGACGGCGTTCCCGGCACCGTCACTGGCAGCGGAGCAACTCCGCTCGGAAGCGACCCAGCCGCATACGATGCATTGATCGGGTAACTGTTCCCGGTGACTTGATTCAGGCCCTCCCCGTTACTGGACTGAGTGATCTGGTTCAGCATGGCGAATTGCTGCACCGTCTCCAAGCCCACCATATCGGGATAACGATTTGCAGTCTGCAGATGGGTCATCGGTTCGAGCGCGTAAATGCCGGTTACATTCTGGTTCCCGAGCACGTTCTGTTTCAGGAACGGCGCCATAAGCAGCGTCCGCTGCAGACCTTGATTGCTGAGATTGGCGGTAGTTGCATTGACGTCCCCCGCCGCATTGTTCGTCAAATCCTCGCTCACCACGAAGATCAGGTTGATATTATTGGCGCTCAGCGGGCCCTGCGTCGCTGAAGTGCCGCCATCGCCACCGCCACATGCGCAACAGAAAAGAAGAACCACTGCGGCCAGAGCGAGACTACAAAATTGCATCGAGCGCATCGAAATTTCCTAAAATGGTTCCTGTAAGAAACAATCCAGACGGCCGGAATTCACCCCTCGTCCCACGGTTTCTAATCTCCCAGATCGGTTGCAGTCGCATTTCCACGTGCGCCAAAAGCACCGTGGAAATCTACTTACTGTTAGGCGTATCGGGCGCTCTCAGAACTGCGGAGCCGTAGCCGGCAGCGTCGGCGAGTTGATGCCTTCGCAGAGCGCGTTGTTCACCGTCAAGTTGCCCACGCCGTCAAGCGTTACCGTCCAGATGGTGTCGTAGTCGTTGTCCGGCCAATCGGGCGCAACCTGGCTGCTGCCGTAGGTTTCGAGCAGCGCATTGATAGTGGGCGGGATGTGCTGGTGTTCCCACGCCACCAGTAGGGTCTGGTTGGAGAACGCGCCCCCGGTAAAGAAATAATTGCTGGCCAAGGTAGATAACACAGGCGCATTCTGGCTGAAAACGGCGACACTGGCGGCCAGGTTGAAAGGCAAGTTGTTAGCGATGGCATACGGCTCCGCGGTCAACGAAGGCCTGACATACGACAAGTTGGCACTGCTCGCACTGGCCGCAAAGCCGATGGCAGGATCGATGGAGTAAACCTGAGTGGGGAGGGGATTGAGTTTGCCGCGTAGTGCGTTCGGAAGATCGAGGGCGCGCCATTCGCCCGCGGCCACGTAGTTCCCGTCTTCAAACCAGTCCGTCGGATGCGCTTCGGCGTGACGAATCATATAGACCGTCTCGTTTTTGTTGATATAAGTTGTGGCGCAGTCCACGCCGCACGTCACAGCGATGCTGAAAGTCGGCGTTGCGCACGGCGTCGGCACGATTGCCGGCGGCGGCAGCACCGGGTAAGTGGAGGGAGGGCTCACCTCGCTGTTGTAGGTAATCAGGCTGGCGCTTCTTTCCGACGGCGAGATCGAGAGCGCGTAGATATAGTTGGGACCCTGATAGGTTGCGGGAGGAGTCAGGTTATAACCTTCGAGCGCATTGATATTGGCCAACAGTAGGCTGGCCGTCTCCCACGGTGCCGAGAACACATAAAAGCCCGGAACGTCGGATTGGACGATACCACTGACCAGCATTTCGTTATCTTTTCCCGTGTCGTTGAAATCGAGCCCCTGGCAAGCCGGGCAGGGCGACGGCGACGGCGCGACTCCCGCCGGTATCGATTCTGCCGAATACGAGGCAAAGATCGGATAACTGTTGGCGGTAAAGCTCTGATTGCCGTCTGACAAAGTGACCTGATTCAGCATGGCGAACTGCTGGATGCTCTCCAGCGGCACCATGTCGGGATAATTGTTTGCGGTCTGCAGATGGGTCATCGGTTCGAGCGCGTAGATGCCGGTTACATCCTTCTTCCCCAAGACATTCTGTTGCAAAAAGGAAGCCATCAAAAGCGTCCGCTGTAGGCCCTGACTAGCGAGGTTGGCGGTGGTTGGATTGATGTCCCCAGTCGCGTTATTCGTCAAATCCTCGCTGACCACGAAGATCAGGTTGATGTTCGCGGCGCTGAGCGGAGCGGGCGTTGATGGCGTGATTGGAACGGAATTGCCACCGCATCCTGCGAGCAGCATCAGGGCAGGGGCAACGGCCAGAAGTATCAGTCGCACAACAACAGTTTCACGCATAATCATTTCGGAAAAAAGTCTGACAGGTCCAGACTTGAGCTGTCACTCCCTTTTTCGATTCCGGGGAACGCAGTTGGCCGTAGCGGTGTCTGATTGGGAACTCAGTGCGATTGTGGGCCCGGCTGGGGATGAGCGACATCAGTCGACAACTTCAAGCTTGAAGTGATTCTCTACGATACGGAAGATCTGTACTCTTGGGAGACCATCTTAGTTGCGGCTCTTGTGATGGCGACAGACTGCAGTTCTTCTTCTCAAAATTGCGGCGACACGGGACTTGACAACACCGAACTGCTCTCCGTAGTGGCAATCAGGTCGCTTGAGTCTATGAATGCTGGGCGACCCACACAGCGGGAGTAAGGTCTGGAAGACAGCGGATCGGGAGATCGGCAAGCCCGGGGAGAATTGTGGAAAAGTAATCGCGCACCGAAATCTCCAGCCGTCGGCAGCTTTCCACGACCGAGAGAATCGCCGCAACCTTCGGTCCCGCTTGTGGGCTGCCGATGTGCAACCAATTCTTTCGACCAAGAGCTACCGGACGCATGGAGTTCTCCGCCAGGTTAGTACTTAGCTCTAATTCGGGATACTCCAAGAAGCGGGTGAGCTTCTTCCACAGTGCGAGCGCGTACTGGCAGGCCTTGCTAAGTGCGCTGGAAGGCAAAGCAGCGGACTGCGCTGCCTCGATCTTGCTGCGGATATCATCGAGAAGAGGTCTCGCTGTTTCCTGACGCCGGATATGGCGCGCCGCAGTAGTCAGCGTTTTGCGGCGAGCTTCTGCATCGACGGCAAACAGTTCGTCCATCTGAGCCACAATCGGGGTTGCAACCGGATCTCGGGGATTTAGCTGCACTGCTTCGAAAAACTGTCTTCTTGCATGAGACCAACAAGCGGCATGTACCATTCTCGGCCCACCGATTTGGTCATACGCTGCATAGCCGTCGGTTTGGAGAATGCCTTCGAACTGTCCCAGGAACCGCTTCGGGCCATCGCGTCCACGGCCTAAACGGAAGTCGAACACCACAGTCCCTCCGGGGCGACTATATTGCCAGAGATACGCTTGGTGATTCTTTCCCCGGCCCTCGCGTGTCTGCACATCGACCGGGGTTTCATCCGCTTGAATGTAAGTTCCGCTAATCAACTCTCGCCTCATCGCGGCGACCATAGGAACTAGCAACTCGCCGACTTTGAGGACCCAGCCGTCCAGCGTCGCGCGGCTGATTTCCAAGCCAATGTCTCTTTCCAGAATCACGCTCTGCCGATGCAGCGGCGTGTGGTTGCAATACTTGCTGACGACCGTGTCGATGACGATGCGGTCACTCGCCATGCACTTCTCGATGATCCGTGGGGGCAGGGGTGCTGAGACGACGCCAAGTTCCTCACACGACCGGCAAGCCCGCTTCTCTCGTTTCATGACCAGCACGAAATACCTCGCCGGCTCCACATCCAACTGGGAACTCTCCTCGTATCCGATCACCACTGTTTCTTTTCCGCAGCGTTTGCATACGCGCTGATCTAATGTGCAGGGCAGAATCCGCTCAACGCGAGGAAGATTCGCCGGCAACTCCTGGCGACCCGGATGCTTGACGGATTTCTTGGTCGAGCGATGCACTGGCGCGTGCTCGCTCTCCGCCTGCTCGATCATTTCACTGACCACCGGCTCAAGCTCGAACAATTGCATTTGCGCCTGCGAAAGTTTTTCTCCGCCCGCACCATACTTCTCGATCCGCATCAGCCGCAGTCGCTCTTCCAGTACCCGAATCCGCAGCTCCGCGTACTGCAGCTTGCTCTTCAGGTGTGCGATGAGCTCCAGATCAGCTGGCGATGAAGGAATGGGAGCTACACTCACAATGGGTTAATGATTTACCAGAGTCGATCGAAACGATCAAACAACCAAGCAACTTATGCGGCAGCGTGTCCCTCGGGGGAAGCCTTCCGGTACCACCGCTTGTGCTTGGTTTTGGTCAGATCGATCCCGCCCAACAACAGCGACGATGCGGCGTGGATCTCGTTCAGCATCGTGGCAGAGCCGTCGGCTCCGATCAGGGCAACGAGATTGGTGGTGCCGCCGTCGATGAAACTCTTAATGGAGAAGCCAAGCCCAGGAATAGAACTGTCGTAGTAGTTCACCATCGCGTAAGCGAAGGTCATCAACATGAAGAGATTGAGGAACCTCGCCATGCTGAACCCCGGCCCGCCGTGAGCTGATGCGAGGGCCTCTTGCACCCCGAACCAAACCAGCATGATCGTCGCTAGCGCGATGACGATGTGAATGCCCATCGCGGTAATCGAGGGCGCTGCCGTGGCTGCCAGCGACTGGCAGGCTTGAGCGATGTAGTTGAAGAAACCGGTTCCCATTTCTTTAGCCTCTTGCGTTTTGTTTCGCGTTCGATTCAGAACGATTGCGTAAGCAGATTGGAGGCACCACTGCTGGTGGAAGTGATGTTGGCGTTATAGAAGCTTTCGTATCCGGCGGAGTCCCGGAATGCCGACTTCATGGCGTCCTGCTGTTCCTTTTGAGAGACGATCTGCTGCAACGCGAGATTGGCATTGATTTGGTTCGCATCCTGCAGGGTTCGCAATTGCAAAAGCAAGGCCTGATTGATGCGCTGAAGTTCGGCCATGATCGTCTGTTGGGAGGCATCCTGGGTTTGAGTTGCGGACTCCAAATTGGCGATATCGGTTTGTCTTGCGGTCTGATTCGCGCGGATGGTTCCGAGCACTTGCAGGTTGTTGGTCATGACGGAATCGGTGATATCAACCGTCGCTCCTTGCGCGGCAATTTGCTGTTGTCCCGCGAAGCTCGCGGTCGCGTATCCGGGAACCACATTGTTGGTATGAGGCACACTCACTTGCTGGTAGGAGGCAGCTGCTCCTTTCCCGGTATTGGCCGAATTGAGCCATCCCATCGAGTTGCCATAGGTATTGGAGATTTGTTGCAACATCATCAGATCGCTAGTGGGCGACAGAAACCGCGCATAGAGCATCCTCGGAGCGAGGATCATCTGGTGTGCGAGTTCGTATTGCTGCTTAGCGACGTTGTAGGCTTGCAGGGCCGTCGTCGCGATCTTGACGGTGTTGGTGAAGATTTGAGTCCCGTTCTCGATCTGTTTTGCCTGATTTTCAATCTGCTTCCCTTCATTGAGAATTTGCGTGTAGGCGTGGGCGGATTGAGTAGGATCGTAGACGATGCCGGAACCGAATTGGGCGTGCGCGGCAGGCTGTAATGCGATGGCAAGTCCGAGGGCAAGGGCAGCGAAAAATAGGTTCTTCACGGAATCCTCCTTAGAAACTCTGTGGAATGGTGTGGTTGGAATAAGCCGGAAGGAGCATGTCCTGCGTGAAATACACTTTCACGCGGTGTCCCTCCCGAATCGTGATAGTGGGCGGAATCTGAATGAAGCGGTCAAGAATCGTCGCGGCGGACTGCGAAACACTGGCTGCCGCGCCGGTCGTGAATGCCTGGGAGCCACTCGTTGTAATAGTCCCGCCTCCCTGCGTGATCTGACTGGCTCCGGCGACGACACCCAAAGCGATCGAGGTGCCGAAGATCTGAAGATAGTGGTTGTTGACCTTGTCCTTCAGTCCTTCCTCTCCGATCTGGTCGAGCCCGTGGAACTGGTCGAGATCGACGGAATAACCGTCCGGCATGATCAGACGATGAAACACAATGGCCATCCGGCGCTGTTGGCCGAAGCCTGCGGCTCCAATCTTCTTTGCTTCACCCAAAACAACCGTTCCTTCGGGAATGATGACGTGCTGGTGATCGTGCGAATACATCGGGTTTGACACAAGGACTTTGACTGGCCCGACAGCGTCGCCGTCCAGACGGTTCATAAGAACGGTGTCAAGAACCGATCCCTCGTAAATGAGATAAGGCTGGCCGTTAGCCGAATCGATATTCGCCTCTACCGGACGCTTATAGCCTCCGGGCGCGTCCTCTAGTTTTCGTTCGGCTTCGGGTGCGACGAGATTACTGTTTGCCTGCCGCGCGGCAGGCCCAAACTGTGTGGGTGTCATCTGTTCCGATTGCGCTTGGTCAGGGGGACGGGCGAACACAAGGTTGGAGGCGAAACGGGAGTTATCAACCCGTTCGCGCTCTTTTGCGGCAATTATCTGTGCCTGCTGTTGCTCAGGAGTGAGTTGCAGCTGCATGTTGCCCTGCTGCATTTGCGGGCAGGGCCGGCCCGGAACGCATGGAACGTTCGGAACGGCAGCTCCGGTTGGGCCATAGGCTGCGGCGGCGGCCTGCTGCGCAGTCGTCGCAGATTTAAGCGCGGGATCTCCCATCGCAGCGGCGGCCTGCTGCGCGGTCGTCGCAGATTTAAGCGCGGGATCTCCCATCGCAGCTGCGGCCGCTGTCGCTTGCTGCTCCTTCTGACGTTCCGCCTGCAGTTGGTTCTTCAACTCCTGCACGTTGTTGTCTGTGTTGTCCTGCAAGGATGGTTGCGGTGGCTGCCCCTTGGCGGAGGCCTGTTGCGCGGAGGTCTTCTTACCGGACGAACTGAACAGCGCCGCCACAATGACCAGCGACACCGCGCCGAGATAAACGAGCGTCTTGAGGTTTTTCTGCAAAACACCGTTTGGCTGCCCCAGATACCGGCGCAATGTCGGCTCGGTTTGCGGCTCGGTCTGTGCGGCAGTGTTCGGAGTAAAGATGTTCTCGGTCATGGCGGCTATCCCCTCCGCGCGAATGCCATTTTCTTTTTGCCCAGCTCCACATATCCGTTGTCCATGACTTTCGGAATGATGTACGTTCCTTCCCGGAGGTCATAGGTGACGAGATTGGGCTTGCCGTCTTTCATTTCGTAGATGCTGAACTTTTCTGGCGCATTCGTCTTGATGTAGGTGAACTTGTCGTCGTGGTAGATCGACTGGATATCGAAGGGAGCTTCGTTCGCCTTGTAGACATAATCACTCTTGTCCAAATTAGGTTTTGAGCGGCGGGGGTAGAACTCTGCTACGGTTTGCGTTGCGAGACGTGAATCGTAGGGAGGGCCACCACCGCCGTGATACGAGTATCCAGCATTTTCAGCCAGATGTTGCAGTTGTTT
>OCTA010003654.1_pt1 | contig 13632 bp, 14 predicted proteins | sample 1538991 | NCBI WGS metagenome assembly OCTA01 (sample SAMEA3539302, study PRJEB22396) | soil metagenome | biome: tundra; feature: field; material: soil | place: USA | collected 2010-05 | depth 0.15 m
CGCGGACGGCTGCGCCGCCGCTAGGCCAGGACGCGGACGGCTGCGCCGCCGCTAGGCCAGGACGCGGACGGCTGCGCCGCCGCTAGCGGGCGACGACGAGCCAGCGCAGCGGACGCCGATAGTTCGTGATCATGGCGTCGGCCGGCACCTCGTGCCCCATCCCCGGCGCGATCCTCACCTTGACCCGGATGTGCGCCGTCTTGAGCATCTCGCCGGCCTTCTTCGTGTTTTCGGCGACCTCGTCATTCTCGCCGGTGAAGAGGAATACGCGGCGAATCTTCGAGTGATTTTGCTCGATGAGCTGCGGGGCGTCGCCGAACCAGTCGTGGTCGTTCGCCGCGAGCATCAGCCAGCGGCTGAAGTGCGCCGGATCGCGAACGCCGATCTGCTGCGCGATGAACGCGCCCTCGCTGAAGCCGACGAGGATGTTCCCCCGCGACCGGATGCGCCCCTTGTACTTCTCGTTGAGCGACGCGAGCGTGGCGTCGACGATGCGCTTGGCGGCGTCGGCGTCGTTGTTCCATGTGCGCCCGCCGGTGTCCGTCGGTGTAGGCCCCTGCGGGCAAACGACCCAGCCGAAGATGCGCGCCACCCGAGCCCACTTGCGGCAATCCTCGAAGGCGTTCCCACCCCGCCCGTGGAGGTACAGAATGACCGATAGCGTGGCACGGCGGACCAGCGGTCGAGGCTATCACTGGTGCCGTGCGAGTCGGGCTACCTTTGGCCCCATGACGCCGCCGTCCGAGCCGCCGCAGGCCTCCCGCCGCTCCCCGGAGACGCCCGAGACGCCCCCGCGGGAACAGCCGTCTTCCCCCGGGCGGCCTTCTCCGGAGCGGCCCCCGCCGCCCCATCCGCAGGGCGTAACGCTGACCGTGGCGACCCGGCGGTCTCTCCTGGCCCTCGCGCAGTGCCGCGCGTTCGTACAGCGCCTCTCGGCGCTCGACCCGACCGTGGTCATGGCCGAGCTCCAGGTGGTGACGAGCGGCGACCGGATTCAAGACCGGCCGCTGGCGGACATCGGCGGCAAAGGGCTCTTCGTCAAGGAGATCGAAGAAGCGCTCCTCGAGCGCCGGGCCGACTTCGCGGTGCACTCGATCAAAGACGTGCCGGGCCTCTTGCCCGACGGGCTGGTCATCGCCTGCGTTCCGGAGCGCGAGGACCCCCGCGACGTGCTTGTCGCGCCCGTATACCGGACGCTCGCCGCTCTCCCGGCCGGGGCTCGGGTCGGCACCTCGAGCCTCCGGCGCATGGCTTCGTTGAAGGCGGTCCGCCCGGACCTGACCATCGAGTCGGTGCGAGGAAACGTGGACACGCGCCTCAGGAAGGTCGACGAGGGCCAGTTCGACGCCATCGTCCTCGCACGGGCGGGTCTCGTGCGCCTCGGGCTCGCGGCCCGGGCCACGGAGGTGCTGGCCCCCGAAGTGTCCCTTCCGGCGGTGGGACAGGGCGCGCTCGGCATCGAATGCCGAGCCGACGACGAGGCGACCCGCGGTCGGCTGGCGCCTCTGCACCACGCGGAGACGGCCACCTGCGTCGCGGCCGAACGAGGCGTGCTCGTCGCGCTCGGGGGCGATTGCCGTACGCCTCTTGGCGTCTACGCCGAGAGGTCGGACGGGACCCTTCACCTTCGCGCCTTCATTGCCAGGATCGACGGGTCGTCACCGCGCCATCTCGAGCGCCGGGTTCCGTGGCCCGACAGCGAAGATGCCGCGCGCGATCTGGGCCTCACGGTGGGCCGCGCTCTTCGCTGACGGCCACCGAAACGGACGCCGAGAGCGCCGTCGGCCGTCGGCCGTCGAGAGGCCATCGAAGTCCGCCAATCGGCGAAAGGACGCTCGGGAGACGCTCAACAAATGCGGTATGTCCCGGCGGCGCGGACTACCCTTCTCGGGAGATGGGTTTGGAAGCCGAGTGCAACGCCCGTGTCGGCAAGAGGACCTCTGCCGGCAAAGCGCTTCTAGAGACGGAACGCCTCATTTTTCAAGGCGAGTTCCGGCTCGACATTCCCTTCGATCAAATGAAGTCCGTCACCGTCGACGGCGCCGCTCTGGTGTTGCGGACCGACGACGGCGAGACTCGCCTCGAGCTCGGCGCCCCCCTGGCCGACCGGTGGTCTCGGCTCATCAAAGAACCCAAAGGCCTCTTCGAGAAGCTCGAAGTCGGGCCGGAATCGCGGGTCGCCGTGGTCGACGTGCGCGACACCCTGTTCCTGACCGCCCTGCGCGAGCGCACCGCGAGCGTGGCCGAGGGGCGCGTCCCCGAGGGAGCCCCGCTCATCTTCTTCGGCGCCGACACCCGCGACGCACTGCGCAAAGTGCAGCTGCTCCGAGCCCGCTTGATCGACACGGGCGCCCTCTGGATCGTCCGCCCCAAGGGCAGCAAGGCCATCTCCGAGGCCGACGTCTTCGAGGCGTTCCGCACGGCGGGCCTCGTCGACACCAAGGTCGTCGCCTTCTCCAAGACCCACACCGCGCACAAGGCGGTCATCCCGGTCGAGATGCGCGGACGAGTACGGCGGCCCCCGGTGTTCTCGCTTCCGCCGCCTCCGCCGGGGACGGTGGTCAACGTCCCGGCCGTGAGCTCGAAATCAGCCACGTCGGCCAAGCCCACAATCGAGGCAAACAAGGCAACCGTCGCCTCTGTCGGCCCCAAGCCCCCCGCGGCCAACAAGGTCGCCGCCAAGACGAAGAAGCGCCGGTAGGCCGAGCGGCCGACCCGCGCGGTTCAGTTCGGAAGCCGCTCGTCGCTCTCGGATTCGAGCGGGTCCTCTTCGCTCCTGGGGGGGCCTCCGAGCTCTTGCAGATCGAAGAGAAATCGAACGGCCGCCGCCAGCTCGCGCGCGTCTTCGCCGTCGGCCGCTCGCTCCTTGAGGCGCGTCGTCGGAGTGTGAAGGAGCTTGCCGACGGCGCTCTCGAGCATCTGCTCGAGGGCCGCGCGGTCCCCGTCGGCAAGGTGCTTCAACCGGCCGGCGAGGGAGCGCTCGAGCTCCGAGAACAGTACAGCGCGGGCCTTGGCGCGCATGGCGACCACCGTGGGCTGCACTTCGAGCCCGCGGGTCCAGGCGAGGAAGCGCGCGAGCTCCTCGGCCACGATCTTCTCGGCGGCGCCGACCTCGCTCTGGCGCGCCTTCATGCCGCGCGCGACCTCTTGCTCCAGGTCGTCGACGTTGAAGACGTAGACGTTGTCGATGGTGTGGACCGACGGCTCCACGTTGCGCGGCACCGCGATGTCGACGAAGAAGAGCGTCCGCCCCTTGCGCTGTTTCATCGCCCGCCGGACCATGTCGCGCGTGACCACGTAGGCGTTGCTGGCGGTGCTCGCGACCACCACGTCGGCTTGCACGAGCTCGGCTTCGAGACCGTCCCAGGGAACGGCCGCCGCGTGAAGATCGCGGGCGAGCGCCGCAGCCCGGTCGAAGCTCCGGTTGCAGATACGCAGCGCGCTCGCGCCTTCGCCGAGGCTGCGTGCGGCGGCCTCGGCCATCTCGCCCGCCCCGAGCAGCAGCACCGCGTGATCGGACAGGCCGCCGAAGATCCTGCCCGCGAGGTCGACCGCCACGCTCGAGATGCTCACGGTCCCGGTGCCGATCGCCGTCTCGGTTCGCACGCGCTTGGCCACCGTGAACGCGCGGCTCACGCAGCGCGAGAGCGTTCCCTTCAGGGCGCCCGCGGCGACCGCGGCCTCGTAGGCGTCTTTGACTTGCCCGAGGATCTGCGGCTCGCCGAGCACCATCGAGTCGAGGCTCGCGGCCACGCGGAACACATGCTCGATCGCCTGGTCGCCTCGCTTGTCGTAGAGGTACGCGGCGAGGTCGTCGCCGCTCCCCGCTCCGGCCTGGCGCGCGAGCTCTTCGCGGATCGCGCGCAGCGCGGCTTCGACGCGATCGTCGCCTCGCGCGCTCGTCGCCGGGTGCACGAGCCCGAAGACCTCGACGCGGTTGCACGTGGAGAGAAAGAGCACCTCGGCGAGCTCGGTGCGGGCCGCGAGGCGCGCCAGGACGACGGGGAGGGCGTCGGCGCCCGCGGCGAGCCGCTCGCGGACCTCGACGGGCGCGGTGCGGTACGACAGGCCCACCACGACGATCATGCGGGGCCGCCGGGCGCTGTGAGGAGGCTGCGCACCAGGTAGATGACCAGGACCAGGAGCGTCAGGCCGAAGCCGAGGATCGTCCCGAACGCAGCCCGACGCCCTCGCCAGCCGGCGGCCGCACGCAGGAGCAAGACCCCGCCGATGAGCGCCCACGAGGCGTACGAGAGGGCCGCCCGCGCGATCGCCGCCGTGCCGCCCGCTTCGATCTCGCGCGACCAGATCGTGCCCGTGAGGATGCCGATGGTGAGCAGCGGAAACCCCGCGACGAGGAAGCGGTGCTCGGCCCGGTCGAGGGCATCGACCGGCGGGAGGTGCTCGAAGCCCGCGAACTGCTTGTGCTTGAGGCGGCGCTCCTGGAGCAGGTAGGCGACCGCGGCGGCGAACGCGAGGGTGAAGAGCGCGATCCCGATGAGGTTACTGATGACATGGAACGGCAAGAGCGCGCTCCGGAGGCGCGGCTCGTAGTCGACGGGGCCGACGAAGCGCGACGCCAGCAGGAACGCGAGGGCCTGCGGCGCCACGAACGCACCGACCACGTCGACCCGGTAGCGAAGGCGAGCGACGGCGTACGTCAAGCACGCCAGCATCGCGGCGACGCTGAGGGCGAAGTGGATGCCCTCGACCGGGCACACGTGCAAGACGACCGACCAGACGGCGATGTGGGCCGCGTGCAGGGGCACGCCGATCGCGACGAGGCGCGGCGCCCAGCGAGCCAGGGTCCCGGCGCGGCCGAGCAAGTCGGCAACGAAGAGCACCGAAGCTGCGAAGTAGACAGCCGCGGTGGCCCCGAAGAGCAGGTTTGCGAGCTCGAGGGTCACGCCCTTGGGAGGGTGCTACGTCCCGCAGGCGCGCGCCAGGGGGCTCGAACTTAAAGCGTTTTGGCCGCGAACTTGGCGAGCAGCTCTTCGTCGGTCTTCGGCTGGCTGCCGCCCCGCCCGGGCTTCATGGCGGCCGCGTAGTCGACGAAGCCGCTCGTCGGCACCGCGACCCACCCCGGCTCCACGTCGTATGCGGCGTCGCCCAGGAGCATCGAGGTTTCGACGATTTCGGCCCCGATTTGCTCGAGATAGACGCGCGCCTTCACCCGCCCGAGGAGCTCGGCGTCGCCGCCTCCGCTCGCGTCGCGCACCACGCGCACGGCCTCGGCCAGCCGGTAACGGCGGCCAACGGGCAAGAGCGTCAGCACGCCCTCCTGGAGGTCGACCGTTCCCTCGACGATCCACTCGTCGAGCACCGACTGGGGGAAGAAAATGCGGTTTTCCATGCGCGCCGCAGAGCCTTAGGGTACACGAGGCGGGGCCGGGATGGGAGTGCTCGAGGCAGCGGCCCGGATCGTCCAGCTCGGCGGCGCGTCGCGCGAGTCTCCTGCCGGCCGGGTCGCACGCGCCAGCGAGATGAAGGCCGCGTTCGAGGCGAGGACGGGCGCCTTCTCCCCCGAAGACCCCTGGTTCGAAGAGCGGAGCCGGGCGTTCTGGTGCGACGCCGTGACGCGAGGTCGGTTCGGTCGTGAAGTCGAGGCCGAACTCGAGCCCGCCGATCGGCAATGGCTGGGGCCTCTCGAGCGCGCCCACCGCGGGCTCTTTCGCGCGTCTCGCGCCGCTCGCGGCGCCCGCGCGAGCGGCGGCACGCCTCGCCGTTCGGAGGCGTGGCTGATCGACGTCTGGAGCGGAGCCGAGCTGCTCGTGACGACGCTCGACGACGCGGCCCGCGCGGAGCTCGACGCGGCGTCGGGGCAGCTCTTCGACGCCCGGGTGGTCGGCGCCGACGAGCCGCTCGAGGTCGCTCTCTTGCCGGGCGCCATCTACCACCCGCACGACGCGACGAGCGCGATCGAGCAGGTCATCGGCGCGGCCCGCGCCCGCGACCTGACGACGGACGATACGCTCGACGCGCTCCTTCGAATGGAACGCTCCCTTCGCGCTCTCTCGCGCGTGAAGGCCGCCTACGCGTACCGCGCCGAGGCGCTCTCGAGCCCGACCGCAACGGCGCCTCGCCCTGGGCGTCGAGCCGTCAAAGAGCCTACATAGAGCGGCCATGGCGTTCCTGCCCCCGACCTTCGAGGCCCGCCTCGCGCGCGCTCGTGCCCTCACCCCGAACGTGCGCGAGCTGGTCTTCGAGCGCGTCGACGGCGAGCCCATGGCGTTCGAGCCGGGTCAGTGGGTGAGCGCGCTCTTCGACGGCGTGAAGCGGTCGTACTCGATCGCCTCGGGGCCCAACGGATCGCCGCAATTCGACGTGGCCGTCACGCGCGTACCGAACGGACCGGCGTCGACTCGCCTCCACGCGATCGAGCCCGGCGAGGTGGTCCGGTTCACGGGGCCGCAGGGCTTCTTCACGCGAACGGGTCCGCAGAGCCTCGCGCCGGCTCTGTTCATCGCCACGGGAACCGGCGTCACGCCGATGCGGAGCATGCTCCAGGCGACTGCGGCGCGCCCGGCCAAGGTCCCGATCTGGCTCGTGCTCGGGGTGCGACGCGAAGAAGACCTGCTCTACGCCGACGAGTTTCGCGCGCTCGCTCGCCAGGATCCGGCGGTTCGCTTCGAGCCCACGCTGTCGCAGCCCCGCGACGGCTGGACGGGCCGCCGAGGTTACGTGCAGTCGCACGTCCGCGCCCTCTGGGCCGAGCTCGCCGCAGCGGCCGGCGGCGAAGCGGGCGCATCGCTCGCGCCCCACGCATACGTCTGCGGCCTCGAACGAATGGTCGGCTCGGTCCGCGATCTTCTCCGCAAGGAGATGGGCCTGCCGAGGCAGCAGGTCCACAGCGAGCGCTACGACTGACCCCGCTCGTCACCGCGTGATCGGTCCCGTCAGCGTGAAAGGGCACTCCGTGGCCTGCGACGCGTAGCTGATGGCGTTGAACCAGAACTGCGGCACCTGGTAGGCGACGTCGGCCGACGCGTCGGCGCAGCCCGCGCCCGCGTCGATTCCGAACCACTGGCTCGTGTACGTCACCCACTCGTCTGCGTAGGCGAAGACGTGACCGGCTCCGATGTCTTCGTGGGCGGCGTAGACGTTGGCTCCGTCGGTGCAGTCGACCGTCGCCTTCGAGCCGGCCAGGACCGGGCGCCCGTGAAAGGCGCCGACCTCGCCGATGTGCTTTCCGATCGGTGTGCTCTGCACCCAGCCGCCGAGGGGGTCGGACTCTCCGAGGCAGTAGTTCCCGATCTTCCCGAGCACGTCGCCGGTTCCGTAAGACAGGTCGGAGATGGCCGTCATGAGCTGGTTGAGCGGCGTCACCTCCTGCGCGGACGAGTCGTAACCCGACAGGGCGATGAGGCCTCCGCCCGCTTCGACCCAGGCCTTGAGCGCGGCGAGCTCGCCGGCGCTGAACGTCCAGTACCCCGTGCCGGTGCCGCTCGACATTCCGTCGACGAGCCACTGCACGATGAGCACGTCGTACCGGGTGAGGAACGCGGCGTCGAGGGTGGGTCGCTTCGCGTAGAGATCGACGTTCGCGCTGCTCTGCGCGTTCAGGTAGTCCGTGAAGGCGGTCGTGCTGTCTTGCCCTCCTTGAAAGCCGGTGTGCCCCGGGGCGCCGATCGACGCGATGTTGAAGCAAGTGCAGCGGCCCGCCTCGTCGCATCGCTGAGCGCGCGGGGGCTTGGAGTCGGCGCCGCCGTCTTCGGGCCCCGTGCCGAAGCTTCCGGTCGGCTGGTTCGTGCCGTCGCCGCCGTTCGCGCCGCCCGGCTTCTCCTGTCCGGTGTCCGCGCACGAGGCGCTGACGAGCGCGACGGCGCACGCAAAGCCGACGAGATGGAATCCGGAGGGGAACCGGAGCGAAGGGATCATGCGTTCTCTAGCCTCAGTACTTCGTGTAATCGAGGAAATTGCCGGTCATCATCAACAGCGACATCGCGGTCCACGAATCATCGTAATACGTGCCGCCGACGAGATACGTGCGGGTGGCGATTCCCGAATAGGCATCGTCGAGGAGCGAGGCATACGCGGGAGAGCTCATCGCGCCGACCCCCGCGGGGCCCACGAACGACGCCGAGTGACCGCCGGGGTGCTGCGGCTTCGGCGTGCCGTCGAGCGCGTACCCGTCGGCGATCGTCGCCGCCCCGACTCCGGCGAAGAAGGCGCTCGTGAGCGCCACATAGGACTGCGCTCGCGGCTCGCCGTTCCAGCACCAGTCGAGCCCGATGCGAAACGGCGTGCGGCACGCGTCGTACTGGTATCCCGTGTCGTTCGCGATGTTCTCGTCGGCCGGCGTGCAGGGCGAACCGTGGCTGTCGTCGCACCAGGCCGGCACGAGGCCGTTGCTCTGGTTGCCGTTCGCGGAGTTCACGGCGAAGTCGATCGTATCGTAGACGGTCTGGACCACGGCGGCCCAGTCGTCGCCGGGGTCGAGCGTCGCGAAGACCCGGTAGTACGCAGGGGCGAAATACGAGATGTTCACCGTGTTCCACCCGCCCCACTCGCCCGGCTTCGGCAACTTGCCGTCCTGGATCTCGGCTTTCCAGATGTCGCGGATCTGCTGGAGCGCGAACGACGCGTACGAGGCCGAGAGCGACCCCTGCCCGCCCCACTGGCGATCGGCCAAGACGAGCGCAAACGCCATGTCCTCGTCCGCGTCGGTCGCGGCGCCGCCGCCGTTCGGACCGAGGCCGGTGCCGTCAGCCGCGATGTACCAGTTCATGAGGCCACTGCCGTCGGTCCAGTGCTGCTCGTACTTCCACAGCGGGTCGAAGAGGTCTTGATCGTTCATGTACGCGGCGAGGAGCATCCCGTAGCCGATGCCCTCGGACACCGTGGAGTCGAGTTGAAGGCCGGGCTCGTGCGGGCGCTGCACGCGCAAGAAGCCGTTGGCCCCGGCGCTCGTCACGGTGTCGGTCTTCCACTGCTGGTAGGCCGCGACGACGTCGGTGTTGTCGTAGTGGCTCGGGTACGAGCAGTGGGAGCTCTCGCGGTTCTGAGGAAATGGAAAGCGCATGCCCGGCGCCGAAGGCGTGGGGCCCCGCGGCACCGAGACGGTCCCGCCGTCGATCGAGGTCGACGCCGAACCCCCATCGGGCGCCACCGGCGTCGTTCCCGTGCTGCCGTCGCTGTCCGGTTTGGCTGCGCCAACCTCGGCGGCGTCGGGGACGCTCGCCGCCGGCGCTTGCGCCGAACAGCCTGCGAGCAGCGCGACCGCGACCGCGACCGCCGGGAGCCCGCTCCTCGGGGTGCGTGGCGCGCGCCGCATGGCTCCCAGCGCACCGCGGTTGGCGGGGAGAACCGAGCGGGACGACGGCAACATCGGGGGGGTCTCTCGCCGGCGCGATCGCCTCGCGAGCCCTCGTATAGTGCGAGCGGCTTCCCGCGGCGGCTCACGGTTTCATGGCCTCGAAGGCGCGCGCGCCGCATCCTAACTCAGGATGCGACCCGGGATTCGTCGAGCCGTTTGGGCCGGGTCGCGGCACTACCCCCACGTGGCACCCCCTCACGCAAGAGTCAGAACGGCGGTGGCCGGGTCCGTGGCAACACTCGGGTTTCTCGCGGCCGCGATCGCGGGGCCTTCATGTGCCAACACGGGCCGCACCTCGGGCGCGCCAACGAACGACGGCCTGGTCTTCGGAGACGACGGAGGCAGCGGTACGGGCTTCTCGCCCGGTGGCGGCTCGTTCGCGCAGACCGACTGCACATCGTTGAAGCGATCGTGCGACGCTTGCCAGGACTTTCCCTCGGCGCCGATCATCGACGCGCAGCCCGACGACGGCTCGCCCGCGACGCCGGCCGATGCCGCGTCGCACTTCAGCGACCCGGGACTCGGGTCGGGTGGGCCGTGCGTGTCCGAACCGAGCGACGGGACGCTCATCCCACAGAACTGGCTCCGGCCTCGGTTCCGTTACGCGGCCGCGAGCGCGAGCCAGACGCTGTTCGAGCTCCGCCTCCACACGCCGCGTCAAACGAACGACCTCGTCGTCTACACCACGAGCAAGACGTGGAAGATGCCCAAGACGATCTGGGACGCGATCCGCGGCTCGACGTGGGACGAAGACTTCGTCTTGACCGTCCGCTCGGTCGACCCGACCAACGCGGCGTCGAAGCCGGCCGGCTCGCAGAGCAAGTTCCGCATCGCGCCGGCGGTGGCCGACGGCGCGATGATCTACTGGGCCGCCGTCGGCGAGAAGGACGGCCAGTCCTGGCTCGAGGGCTTCAACGTGGGCGACGAGGGCATCGCGAAGGTGCTCGACGTCGCGACGGCGCAGCTCAAGCTCTCTCGCGATCAGGGAGGGCAGCTGCAGAACGGCACGGGCGCGGTGCAGTGCATCGGCTGCCACACCGCGGTTCCCGACGGCAAGAGCGTCGCGTTCATCGACTTTTATCCGTGGAACGGCGTCACCGCGTCCGCGGCCAACATGCACGAAGGGGAGATTCCGTCGTGGCTCACGCCCGGCGGCGCCGAGGCGTTCAGCCAGCCCTGGCTCGGGATCATGAGCTTCTCGACGAGCGCCTGGGCCGCCGGCGACCACGCGGTGGTCGTGACGTACCAGGGCTCGTCGTCCCCCTGGAACGGGCAGAGCTACAGCGACGCGCCGAACTCCCGCCTCGCGTGGATCGATCTCTCGACGAGCGTGCCCAGCTCGGCCCAGGCCGAAGCCGGGACCAACAGCAACACCCTCTCGAACTACATGAAGGGCAACGAGGGCAAGAGCTACGGGTTCATCGCGCGAAATGGCGACGCCCGGGGCGCGCAGGGGCCCGCCTGGAGCCACGACGGAAAGACGATCGTCTACGTTTCGACCAACGCCGCGAAGGACGGGCGACTCGCCACCGGAGCGGCGGACCTCTACGCGGTTCCATACAACGACCGAGCCGGCGGCGCGGCGACGCCGGTCCAGGGCGCGTCGGACCCGAACACGAACGAGTACTATCCTTCGTATTCGCCCGACGACAAGTACGTCGCGTTCGACCGGGCTCCCGGCAGCGAGACCATGTATTACAATCCCCACGCCGAGGTGTTCGTCGTTCCCGCAGCCGGCGGAACGAGCGTCCGGCTCGAGGCGAACGTGCCGCCCGCTTGCACGGGCGCGGCGAGCCCCGGCGTCACGAACAGCTGGGCGAAGTGGTCGCCCCAGGTCACGACCTGCAGCGGCAAGACCTATTACTGGATCATCTTCTCGTCGTCGCGAGGCGGCGCCCTCTTCAATCAGGCCAACCTGAAGAGCGGCGGCCAGGTCCCGACGTCGCAGCTCTACTTGACCGCCCTGGTCGACGACGGGACCGGAAAGCTGACGACGTACCCGGCGCTCGATATCTGGAATCAGCCGACGAACTACAAGGGCCCGCTGTCCTTCAACGGCAACAGCCAGAGCAACCACACCCCAACCTGGGAGGTCGTCGACATTCCTCCTGCCACGGAGACACCGAGATGAGGAGTGCGGCGGTCGCAGGCTGGATCGGGACCTCGTTGCTCGCGGCGCTGACGTGCGGCGCGTGCAGCGGGCAGAGCGGAACGCCGGCCGACGGTCCCGGAGACGACGCCGCGAGCCCGTCGGGCGGCGGCGACGCGACGACCGGACGCTCCGGGGTGGGCTCGAGCGCCGGCTCGACGTCCGGCGTGGGCCCGAGCTCGGGTTCGTCGTCGGGGAGCGGCTCCAGCTCGAGCTCGGGTTCGGGCGCCAGCTCGGGCCCGAAGATGGACGCGGGAGGGAGCTCCGGCGTCGACGCGGGGCGGGACGCGGGCGGAAGCAGCGGAAGCAGCAGCAGCGGCGGCCAGAGCGCCACGTGCACGTGGTCCGGCGCGCTCACGTATTCGGGGAATGCCTCGTTCACTTGCTACTACTTCGGTCAAAATACGTCGATGAGCCCCAGCAACTACAAGACCGCCTGCGGTTACACCGGCCGCGAGACCACCGGCGGGAGCGGCAACAACTGCGGTCAGGCCGCGTCCGACACGATGGACAACATCGCGAACACCGGCCTCGCGAAGTCCACGTATTTCGCGGCCATTCCCGGCGACGCGAACGGCGGCTTCAGCAACGTGGTGCACTGCGGCGAGTGCGCCGAGCTGACCAACCCGGCCAACGGGAACTCGGTCATCGTCACGATCACCGACGAGTGCCCGACCGACGGAGGCCAGAACGCGCCTTGCAAGAACGCGGGGCACCTCGACGTCAGCATGCAGGCGTTCAACGCGCTCGGGTACTCGACGGGCAGTCCGTCGGGCACGACCTGGAAGTCAGTCCCGTGTCCCGTGACGGGGACGATCCAGGCCGTGGTCAACGCCGGGGTCGGCACGCAGGTGTATTTCCAGAATACGGTCTTTCCGGTCAAGACCGTGTCGAACGCCGTGCAGAGCCAGAACGGCTACTGGGAGTTCGGCGGCGGAGGCGCCGGCGGCCCCGCGGCGCTCACCGACGTCGAAGGCCACACCGTCACGGCCACCATCCCCGCCAGCGGGGGCGACATGAAGGTGCAGTTCCCGTCGCCCGGTACCTGCAACTGACGCTCTGGCTCACTGGCCTTCATCGAGCGCTTCGAAGCCAAGAAAGGCATCAAGCCAAAGGCCATCGCCGCCGCAGAACACGCCAAGGCCTTCGAGCTCGAGAGAACGTACGGAGCGGCTGAAGCGTGCGCGCACCATTTCAAAGCTCCCATATACCTCGTCATCGTCGATTCGAAACGAACGGAAGCATTCTAGGAACGGCCGACGCTTCTTGGCATTGAAAGCGGAGGACTTCGCTCACGAGCTGGTCGTCGCGAAGGACCACCAGACGTTCGATCGGCGGCTCATCGTTCGTGGCGGTGACCTGACTCCGACAGTGGTGCATGAGCAGCCCTCTCAGGACCGCTAGAGAGCCTGCGCGGCGAGCTTGCGGGCGAGCTCTACGTTCCCGGCGAGCATCGTCCGCAGTCGCACGAACGCACGCATGATCTCGACGTTGACCGACACGGCGCGCGCGCTGCGAAGGACGCTCGAGAGCATCGCTACGCCTTGCTCCGTGAAGGCATAGGGGCGAGCGCGGCGACCACCTCGACCAGACTTTGAGGTCACAATCTGTGACCGCAAACGTGCTTCGTCCTCGTCCGCGGTGAGCTCGAACATGAAGGTCGTACCCGAGGCCGCGGCCCTCGAGCATCGCGCGCGCTGGTCGCGTCACTTCGGTGGTGACGTCGACTTGGGTCGCTTGATCTGCTTCTGCGCGGTCTTCATTCGCTCCACCACCGCGGGCACGTCGGCGAGCTCGATCCGTTGCTCGCTGCCGTCGGCGGCGCGGTGGATGAGGGCGACCACGTTCAGGTGATCGATGGCGACCTTCACGTTCCGGTTCCTGCCGCGGGAGGTGGTCGTCACCTCGATCTTTTCGCGCAAGGACGGGCGCCGGTCGCGCAGCATCCTCGCCAGGAACGGCCGCACCGTGTTGCTGAACTTGTGCCCGAACCGGCGGCGCATCTCGCCGGTGACGAGGTCGATCGAGATCACCTCGTCGCCGCGAGCGGCCCACTCGGTCGCCACGGTCTCGGCGGCCGGGTACAGGGCCTCGAGGTCGGCCATCTTGAACCCGTACTCGGACAGCTTGTCGGCGACCCACTTCGCGTCGACGGACAGCGCACCGA
>OCTA010003655.1_pt1 | contig 13632 bp, 12 predicted proteins | sample 1538991 | NCBI WGS metagenome assembly OCTA01 (sample SAMEA3539302, study PRJEB22396) | soil metagenome | biome: tundra; feature: field; material: soil | place: USA | collected 2010-05 | depth 0.15 m
CGACATCCATTCCGATGCTCGCCTGAGCGCTCGGGGTGCGAGCGCGCATGTGACGGTACGACCTTCCTTGGCGCAGGCGATAAGGTCGGCAGCCTCGAGCGTGCGCACGTGCTTCATGAACCCTGCGAGCGACATACCGTGCGGCGCGGCGAGGTCGCTCACGCTGCAAGCACCGCGACCGAGCATATCGAGCGTCTCCCGCCTTGCCGCGTGCGACAGCGCCGCGAACACGGCATCGAGATCGATGTCACCATGCTTAACCATGAGGTAAAGCTTTTAGCCTTTTAGAATCTCGCAGTCAAGCAGGCTATCGAGAGATGGACGCGAAGGGATCGCCATAGCCGTCTACCGCCAGTCGGGGTTTCGGGAGCAATGGAACAGAAAACCGGGTTAAGAGAGGCGGTTAGGCGTGTCCCCAAGGCCAACATGGCACACGCCAGGCGAATAAAATCTCGGCTCGTCATGTTCCTGGGCCGCACACGTTAGCAAACTGCTCGCCTGAGAGTGCAAAAGACAGGACCGTACATTCGAGCCCCTGCATGCGCTCTGCGGCATCCATTGCCGCGGGCAGCTCCGAAAAGGGAAATAACCTGATGCGCACCGCGTCCAAATTCAAAAGCCCGGCGCGCATCAGACGCAAAGCGAGTGGATAGGCGTCGGCTGGGTACATGAAGTTTCCGATGATTCCCCAGTTATTGATCATCACTTCGCCATAGTCGATCGGCACCGGCGTACTCATACTGCCCATGAGCACGAGCCGACCGCCGCGCTTGAGCGAGCGCAGCACCGCGATAGTCGCGTTCGGATCGGTCGCGCCCCCAACTTGGTCGAAGGCAACGTGCGCTCCGCCTCCGGCCGCTTCGCTCGATTTTGCGCTGTGCTGGCGAACGTCTCCAGTCAGCACGACTTTGCTCACGCGCCCGCCCCCGAGCTCGACCGTGGTCGTGCCATCGTATTCTACCCATGTGGTAGAACCGGAGAGCGGATGCAGCAGCCGTTTGAGGTGAGTCTTCCAGGTCCCGATCTCAAAATCAAAGTCGTGTTGACCATCGCGTTGAGTGTGGTGCTCTGGCACGACCACCGGCGCCGTCTCCTTTGCGCGCGAAGGCAGCGGATGCGCGAGGACAATGGGGCTCGTCATAAGAAAAGGCACCAGGCATTGCGTGTTCGCGCTCATCATTCGTTTCACCGGCCAATACCCCCTCGAGAGTTTTGATGTTGATCCGCGCGTGATTTCTTCACATACGCGCGTATTGAAGGTCTCACGTACATGACGAGGACTGCACATCCGCAGGACCTTTTACCGCGGCACGAGCGGTAAACACGTTTGGAGATCTGGCCTTAAACATGATCTGACTCTGTTTCGGACGTACTGAGATAGTTGCGCCTCGGCTTATTCATTTGGCGTCATCCCCTTGTCGGCGTCCGGCTGTCGGGAAGGACGCGCGGTCCGACGTGACATGCGAACCATTTCGCGCGGTTACCTCATATTGAGGCGCGTCTGTGGGGTTGGGTATAGCCACATTCATATATATCGGCAGTACCACTTGCAGTCGCTGTGGGCGCATGGGCGGCAAGGCCGTCAACCAGATGGCGACCTGCGCGCAGACGCCGACGCGCGGGCCCGGCTCGTGATCTCACAGCCGAAAATGGCTAGCGGTGATCGCGCGGTAAGATTACAGTTAGCCTGTGGAAGCAGTTTCCGGTCTGACGCGAGACGTTCTCGATCGGGCGCGCCGCAGCCGCGACGCTCGTTTTGACGGTCGTTTCTTCATCGCGGTGCGATCGACGCGGATTTATTGCCGCCCGATATGCCCATCTCGTTTCTCCGATGACTCAAATATCAGGTATTACGCTACAGCGGAGGAGGCCGCAGGGGCCGGCTATCGGCCGTGTCTGCGCTGCCGACCCGAGGCAGCACCGGGATCTCCGGCGTGGGTAGGAACTTCGGCTGTCGTGCAACGCGCGCTCAGGCTCATTCAGGATGGCGCGCTGGATCATGGGTCTGTCGAGAATCTCGCTGATCGCCTCGGCATCGGCGTGCGGCACTTGAGCCGGCTGTTCGCACAGCACGTGGGCGCGTCTCCGGTGACAGTTGCACAGACGCGCCGGCTGCACTTTGCGAAGCGCCTGTTGGATGACACCCGCCTGCCAGTCACCGATATCGCCCATGCGTCGGGATTCGGAAGCATTCGGCGGTTCAATGATGCCTTCCGGGCGACGTATCGAAGATCGCCCAGTGAACTTCGCAAAGGAAAACGTATTTGCAGTGACGCGCGAGAGAGCGATGCCGAGATTACCCTCCGGCTCTCGTACAGACCGCCGTACGATTGGGAGCACATTCACGGCTTTCTCGCAAAAGATGCGATTCGAAACCTTGAGATCGTGACTCCCAGCGGCTATTCGCGCGCTGCCCAGACACCGGGCGGTCATGCTTTGCTGCAGATTCGACCGGTGTCGCGGGCCCACGCTTTGGAGGTTCGGATCCAGGGAGCAATGCCCGCGGAACTGCCGCCGTTGCTCTCCTCAGTTCGCCGCATGTTTGACCTTACCGCCGATCCGGGGCGCTTCACGGCTGCCATGCGCAGCGACACTCTGTTGCAGCCCCTCATTGCGCGTCGGCCGGGACTTCGGATTCCAGGGGCCTGGGACGCGTTCGAGTGCTGCGTGCGTGCAATCGTCGGACAGCACAATGCCGTCCCGTCGCACAACCGCGTGCTAGGGAAACTGGTTGAGCGATTCGGCAAGCCAATCGAACCCCTCGTGAGCGGCGTTTCTCGCCTCTTTCCCACCCCAGCGGCACTCGCCGAGGCAAATTTGGAGGAGCTTGGGCTTACCCTCATGCGTCGGGTGGCGTTGCGTCAATTGGCGCGTGGCGTGTGCGACAAGGTCATACGATTCGATGCGCCAGGCGAAGAGATCGGCCGGATGCTGTGCGCGCTGCCCGGGGTTGCCCGATGGATGGCCGGGTACGTCGAGCTGCGCGGCCTGGGTGACCCGGATGCATTTCCGTTCGGTGACCTGCTGCTGCGGCGCCTAGTGTCCACCGGCCAAACACCGCTTACGCCAATGGCACTCGAAGCTCGCGCTGAATGTTGGCGCCCGTTTCGTGGATACGCGGCGTTCCATCTCTGGGCGGCGGCCGAGCAATCTCGGAGCATCGCATGACATCGTGCGACGTCCCAAAACAGCCGGTCCGCGAACATCATCCGCTGTAAGGTCCTTCCATCGCGAACCGTGGCGAGTGCGTGGTATCACTTGAAACACCGAATGTTGGTTGAGAAAATGTGGCTATGAAACGGGCGGTTCTAATTTGGGCGGCCTCGGCTCTTCTGATCGCGCATGCGACGCGAGCAAGGTGCGCACCTCTTGCGGCCGCCGCGGATGCCCCAAGTTCTGTGCCCTGTTCGGCAGGGGTCTACCGGCAGTTTGATTTCTGGGTCGGGGACTGGGATGTCTTCGACGTTGATCGTCCAACCGTCGTCATCGCGCGCGCGCGCGTTGAATTGATACTCCATGGATGCGTCCTGCACGAGGTTTATGAAGCCATGGACGGTCATAAAGGCGAGAGCTTCAGCATTTACGATGCCACGCGTGACGTCTGGCATCAAAGCTGGGTCACGGACCATGGCCAGTTGCTGACGATTGAGGGGCGCTTGCACGGCGAGTCGATGATTTTGCAGGGCGTCGACCAGTTGCCGGATGGCAAAGCGCGGCAAGTGCGCGGAGACTGGCGCCCCGAGGATCATGGCGTTCGCGAGGTAGCGGCGCGTTCCACCGATGGAGGGGCCACTTGGATACCCTGGTTCGACTTGCGATTTCAGCCCCACAAGCTCGGCTGTGGCTTCCGACGTGTTGGTTCGCGATGCCGAAGTCGGCTATGTGCGATATCAGCGCGATCGTCCCCTCGGGGACCCGCGTGGCGCGACAACCGTGACAATGATCCGAATTACGCATAGCGGATTAGGCGCTATGCGAGTCGGTACAAGATCGGCATCGCTGCCGTGCGGTTTACCTCAAAGTGTTTCAGCACATATCTTGTAAAACTCGGTTTGAACAGTAACGATGGCAAAACGTCGGTCAGTCGATTCCATCGCGCATGATTTATCACCGTATATTGGCCTCCTTCCTGCACAAGCGGACGCATGAGTTCCGAGTTATCCAGACCTGTCTCATCTTGAAACCATCCTGCGGTGTAGTCGAATACGTCAAGATTCTGCTTTTCACTCGCAGCAAAGAACTAATTGAATAGGAAGCTGCCGGGGCGCTGGTGGTCTACAGATCCGATTCGGCGTACGTTGCTGCCGAGCATGGTGTAGAGGTCTTTTGATGAACGTCTAAAGCTGGCCTGAATGGTCCTCACTGCTGCGCTTAGCAGCAGGTTTCTCGCGATCGCAACGTCCTTTGTGAGGTCACCCCTTTGTGCGCACTAGGATAGCTACGTCGAAGTGCGCAATTTTGGCATCCGGACGCGTCTTGAGATATGCCCGTCGGCCAGGAGTAATGTGGGGGAGGCATTGGCCCCTGCAATTGCTAACGCCGTGGCAAGCAAACCCAAACCCGCGTCTGCATGCATCACCATCCCAGCCCCCTTGGAAACCTATATGCGGCAGTATGCTAATCGATGATTGGTCAATAGACTGGCAGAATTCGGACACGTAACGTGATCCCCAAGGGCACGCTTTGCGGCCGTGAGGAGCCGCTGCACAGAAGTCGCGCTAAAGCCAAGAGGCCCAGAGAAATTCGACTCTATGCACCATGACCCGACGTCGATCCGTTGGGACGATGTCGCTCGCCAGTGTTGTGCTGTTGGATTCGACCGTGTCTCGCGGTGGAGACGCGATCACTAAGGCAGCTGCAGGGTATCGCGCATTTTCACTGGCGGATTTCGGCTCTCTAATAAGGTCCCCAAGGCCGTGGCGTTGAGGCGCGTCTGTTCGCAGGTGTGCTCTGCGAAGTCCACGCGGAAATTACTGAGACCAGGCCCTGCCGCCCTCTCGGGGCGTATGAGGTCCGATTCCAGCCAGCAAAGAGCCCGTACACTCCGATACATTGGCGACATCGTCTGTTGCTGGAGTTCGTCATGAAAACAAAACTGCTACTCGGAATTGTCCCCTCGGCGTTGTCTCTCTTAATCTCGGGCGCGTATGCGGCCGAGTCGGAGCACACGATGTACCGGGTCATTAATCTCGGCGATCCGGAAGGTGGCACGCTGAGCCAGGGGACCAGTAACAATCAGGAGGGCTGGGTCGTCGGCTTCTCCACCCTTCCAGGCAATGCCGTGATGCAGGCGGAGCTGTGGCGGGACGGGACCGCGGAATCCCTCGGGACGCTCGGCGGCCCGAACAGCGCCGTCGCGTGGCCGAACCGCAATGACCATGGCGTGATCGTGGGTATCGCGGAGACCGCGGAGCTGCAGCCGAACAACGAGGCATGGAGCTGCTCGATCGCCGTCTTCCCCGGCGCTCCGGATGGGCACGTCTGTCGCGGATTCGTCTGGCGGGATGGAGTGATGACCCGCCTGCCGACGTTGGGCGGCGACAATGGCTTTGCCACGGGCGTCAACAATCGCGATGAGATTGTCGGCTGGGCAGAGAACCAGACGCACGATCCAACGTGCAATGAATTTACGAACACCAATCAGCTGCTGCAGTTCGAGGCGGTGATGTGGGTGTGGAAAGGTGATCACTATGAGGCGGCCGCGCTGCCGCCGTATCCCGGAGACCTTGACGGCGCAGCGACCGCGATCAATCAAGCGGGGGCGGTAGTCGGTATCTCCGGCATCTGTGATGCGGCGGTCGGCGGCGGTACAGCGGAGCACATGGTTGTGTGGAAGGACGGCCAGGTTGTCTTGTCGCTTCCGACGCTGGGCGGAGCCTATTGGAATACGCCGATGGACATCAACAACCGTGACAACGTGGTGGGATTCTCGGATCTTCCGGGCGACGGCCCCACCATCGCACAAGCAAATTTTCACGCGTTCTTCTGGTCCGCACGACCATTCGCCTGCAATGGCAAGACGGTGACCGGCACTTGCGATCTCGGCGGCCTCGTCCCTGGGGATTTGACCGAGGCGCTCGGCGTGAATGACCGTGATCAGGTGGTCGGGGTCTCGATCCTCACTGGACACGCCTTTCTCTGGGAGAATGGCACGATGACGGACCTCAACAAGTTGGTCGTTTCGGGCACCACACTGACACTCACAGATGCTCAAGACATCAACGATCGCGGCGAGATCACGGGTATTGCGAAAGACCCGAGTACCGGCGCGTACGAGGCCTTCAAAGCCATTCCAGTCAAGGACTGAGGATCACCCCTTATGACCCGCGCCATTACCGATCCGCAGAGGCTGCCGAGTTCGGCTCTTGCCGTGATTGCGGAGGCTCCCTCGACCGGACCGGTGATGGCCGGGTCATCCGCAAACTCGTATGCACTTCGGGTGCGAAACGCATTCGATCTTATCGCTTGGCTAGTCATGGCAACGGCGCCGGTCAGCTGGGGCTTTGCTGGGATGCGTCACTGCTGGCGGCAGACCTATTACGGAGCAACACCGACGACCAGCGGCTGTGACGTGGCGCACCGCTTGGGCTCCCGTAGGAAAGGCGGAGAACAAGTGACCAGATTTCCTACAACCATTGGTTGCGTTCCGTCTCGACTCGAAGTGGTGAGAAGAGGCTCAAAAAACCTCTGCTGAAGCTCGGGTGGCCGACATTCAGTCTGGGCGCAGGATCCAGGCGAGCGACGCCGAATAGGCGGTGGCAAAGCCGATACGCAGCCAGTGGGTTCTCAATAGCAGCTCGAACAGAGAGGGCGCCGAAGCACAAGCATCCGGGCAAGGGGCTGACACGTTACCCCGATGAGTACCTGTACGAAACACTGGGACTCATCCGATTGCCGCTTTTGCCGCAGCGCCTTCCGTGGGCGAACGCATTATGTCTGGTCCGAGAGCCGAGTGCCGGAAATCTGCATGCTCGGTTCGACGAGCGGGAAGTGAAAACGGGGTTATGGAACGGCTACGTGGGCACCGACAACCGAAAGGGCCGGCAACAGACAAGCCTCACTCCTATCGCAACCGCGTCACTTCTCGACTCTACCCTTTCCTTGACGGCACCTCTTTACGCGTGACGATGGCGCTTCCCAGTTTCATGATGTCGGTGCCAGCGCAGAGCGTCACGTAAGGCGAGGACAGCAAAAGTTATCAAATCCGAATGTGCAGCAATCACTGATTGTCATGTGGTAAATGTTTACGCTTACTAGCGCAAGCCCCGAATGGCAGCTTGCCAGAGGTCTTTCTTGGCCACCAACCGACTGCACTTGGCCGGTTGTACTCATTCGACCATGGAAGGCCGGCCGGTCGAACCCAACCGGTAAAGTCGACCCCAATCAGACGGTCGCCAACGACCGCTTCGGAGAAATCTAATATTGCGGCCACGTCGCGGCCTCACACGCGGATCACACCGGGTCCGTTACCGGCATCCGCAAGGATTTACGGACACCGGTCGCCGCCCGCGGGCGGTCCGCAAAATACCACCCGCGGGTCGTAAACAACGCCGGATCGTCTACTTGTACGTCGCGGTCGTGCGAGACAGCAAGTCGCGGTGCTTCGTATAATCCACCGTTGAGCCAAAGGCCTGGCCATTGAGCGGCGAGTTCTTGATGGCCGCGCGTATTGCGGCGCTGACCTTGTCAAGACCCTCGGCGGTTGGCGCGATGTAGTCGATGACAAAGGTCCCGGGCGCGTCGGAATGGACGGCCTGTTCGTCGATTTCATACTCGACGATCGCGCCATCGGCAAGCAGCTTCTCCAGCAATGGTACAAGCATGTTCTTCGCGAGCATATCAACAGCATCGTCCGGGGCATCCGCCTTCAACGGGTAAATGGATGCGTAGCTGTACGCGCCCTGCCACGATCCGGCGTGCCAGTTGTAGAACCGGCTGACCCAAAGGTTGTCCCAGTGCTTCGTCACGCTGTTGAGAACCGACGTTGAACCGGCGCCCACCTTTTCCAGGTCATCGAGAACGGTCAGCGTGCCCGCCATGGACATCGACTGCCACCAATTGTCATGCGTGGCGCCATCGGCATCGTGCAACAGGGCAGAATCGCTGCCATAGGAGACGAGCACGCCGCTCGCGATGGCCTTGTCCATCACTTTCTGCACGGCCGGATTTACTTTCTCGAACTCCGTCCACCGTGCGCGCGGAACGACCCAGAATGCTTCATACGTGTACATCGGCGGCTTTTCCTTGACCTCGGCCATCTGCGCGCTAATGGGTGCCGCCCATACGCCGGCCATCGCGACCGCGCAAAGGTTTGCAAAGACTTTCCAGCTTTTCATGTTCATCGTTGTCCCTTCGTAATTGGTTTCGTCAGGAAATTGGTGTTGTTGCTCTGGCGGCGGGAGTATACGTGCACAATGGGGGTACCCCAAAACTCGCCAAGTGCCCCCGACGCCGCGATCAAGCTCGCGTTGTTTACCGGAGCTGGCATCGAGCAAACCGTCTGCCATCTCCGTCTATGTATTCTTAATTCTTGGGTCAAGTTCGTCTACGCGCTTCCCCTTGGCAGCCAAAGGGGTAGTTAGAGCCACCCAACGTCAGGTTGCGGGCGGTCCTTTCAGCACGTTGACTGTCAAGTAATGGCCGACTTCTGCCCCATGGTAGCCTCCAGAGTCCCTAAGTGGACGATCACGAGCGCCCGCTAGGCCGATTTGAATAAACTCACTGGGTATTATGCGAAGTGTGGGCGCGCGTCGCCGTGGCCAATTTCGTTACGGTTCGCCCTCTAGCGGGCTAGACTGGATGACCTTGGTAGCTATTCCTCTGAGTACCTCAAGGTCGGGGAAATCTCTAAGCGCCGTGACCGCATCGCCAATCGATACGTACTCGAAGCCCTTGGGGCTTGTCGTAGATTTTGTTCGCGCGCACGAGCACTTCATACTCTACGGGGTCTAGAATTTGATTTTGGGTCGGCAGTTCGTCGTAAGATTTTTTGAGGTTGTGCCCGTATTCCTCTCAGCTGATATCGCCCTTGGCGTATCGTTCATCGAGGATGTCGAGGGCGGGTTTGCGCCCCAGCCGGCCATAGTTCGAATGCGCTTGGTAGGTGTAGCCCCAGCCGATGCTGGAGAAAAACAACAAAAGAATCCCGAACCACAGGAACCAACCTCAGCTAAAATACCAATCGTTCCATTACGGATGACCCATCGCTACTCTCCAGTGACTGAGGACTGCGTCGGTTCGCGCAGTACCCGAGTATGCAGTGATCGCCTCGCTGGAGTCTTTTCGGTGGCGCACGGCCGAGTCGTTCGTCAACCGAAAAGTCCGAATGCGTATGACCACTCAGCCCGCCCCGCTAGGCAACCCCACTATCGATCGACTTAAGCGCGACTTTATGGATGCAAGCGCCTGGTAAGGTAACTGCATGGCCCGCACGAGCACTGGCATGTCGACGATCCGTCTTAAGCGTCTCACTCTACGTAGCGCTGCGATCGGCTTTCGCTATTTGACGCTATAACCGCGAGCTTCGAAGCATGCCGCCTGGGCTCGCATATAGTCAGAGCGCTTGTTACTTGATCCGTTTGTCGATTCGTGAGCCGGCACGCTTTGAGTAGGGTCGAAGCCACTCTGCGCTGCGGCCCAAGTATGGCATTCGGTTTTGTCAGTGGCCTGTTGAGCGTCGCTTTGGCCGTTCTTGGGATAGGCCATCAAGTCCGGCGACTGATTCGCGGCCTGCCGTTGTACCTCTGGCGGCGGACTCACGGTTTCATACTCGTTCGCATTTCCGTCCCATTGATAGTAATTGTCATCGCCGTAGTAATAAGGCGAGCCGTCCGCGCCCCAATACGTCGAATAGTAAAAGGGCAGAGTTGCGTAGTAAAGTCCGAGCCCGAGGCCAACGCCGCCCCAGCCCCAACCGCCGTAACCTCCGTGATATCCATAGCCTCCTCGACCTCCGTAGCCACCCCGATAGCCACCATATCCTCCACGACCGCCGTATCGCCCACGTCCCCCATACCCTCCGCGACCACCTGCAAAGTGGCCTCCGCCTCCGAAATGAGCGCCGCCGCCATGCGCGCCGCCACCCCCTCCGTGACCTCCTCCTCCGGGACCCCCGGCGGCGAAGACTGACTCACTGCCACTAAACGCCACCAGTGAACTCAAAAGTAATAGCGCCACCGCTCGCGTTGTCGTTCGGCTTTTCATGAGGTTACCCATTGATGTATCGGCGCCGACGGAAATGATTCGGCGCTCGCTATCGCTCGGTTCGCACGCTTAAACTGCTGCCGCTTGCCGATAACGTGTTTCGATTGATCTCAATTCATTGGACCCCCCACTTGCAACTTCTGTTCCGCGTCAAACGCAAATAGACATTACCGTGCGTGCCGTCCGGACACAGAACGACACCCCCCGTCTATGTGCACAGAGAGTGTCGCGATGGCTTCCCACTAAAGACTGCGCTTTCCACACTTCAGCGTCAGTCCGGGAACGCGCATAACCGCCTTGATCGGTGCCGATTTCACCGCGACGCTTCATTCGCTCTCGAACGTAATGCTCGCCATCAATGCCGCTCAGCCTGGTGCCGCGCGTGGTCGGTAGCCTGGGGTCTTGTGCCTACTACCGACTCGAGCAGGTGGCCTCGATGAGGTTGCCGGCTCACGGTTTCTGGAGTGTCGCCGGGCAAGTTCTGATGCCCAATACCGTGTATAGCGGACAAAAGCTGAAAATGCCCGTAAGAAGCGGTACGAGTCCTATGAGGCCTAACCACCGCATCGAACCTTGCAGCCAAAAGACGGCGCTTAGAATGCCTAGACCCAGCACTACTCGAATTACACGATCGATCGATCCGACATTGGCGTTCATGACATCTTTTCCTTTTTGAGGCTTCCGAAAATTCCGCCCGGTTCTGCCGGGTGGCTATGTTGATCTTCCCACTCTTCGTAAGGCGCTCGCGGGAGGTTTGACTTGCGCTTTTCTTTTGGCACGTGTCTTCGAGCCGCGCGGCGCGCAAAACGCCGAGTAGAGAATTTCCATGATATTGAGCGCAGGACCCTGTGCGAGCGAGTAGTAGACGGTCTGAGACTTGCGAGTCGTTGTGACGAGGCCTGCCTCACGCAAGACGCCCAAATGCTGAGAGAGCGCGGATTGACTCAGCGACACGCGCTCATTGATCTCGCCCACCGATAAGGCGCCGTCGATCAAACAGCACAACATCAGCAGTCTCTGGTCGTTAGCCAGCGCCTTTAAGAAGGTTGCCGCTTCCACTGCATGATCCTGCATGACCTCGAGTGCTGGCAGCACTCGGTTGTGCAGGGCACCACTTGTTTCATTTGCGCCCACGCGTACCTCCATTGGATTATGAGCATATCTACTGTCAATCGGTACTTGCTAATTTAGCATATAGTGATACGGTATGCCACCACAACGTTTGATTGGTCCTAAGCGGCAAAGAGGAGAGCACCGATGAGCATCGATCGCTGGGTGATGAGATTCGCGGGCACGATGATCCTCTTGAGCCTGCTTCTTGCGCATTTCGTGAGCGTCAATTGGCTTTGGCTCACGGCATTCGTCGGCGCCAATCTGTTCCAGTCGTCGTTTACCGGATTCTGCCCGCTGGCGATCGTCCTCAAGCGCGTCGGCATCAAGCCCGGCAACGCGTTTTCTTAAAGGAACATCGAGTGTCGCCCATGTCCCAATTCCGATTGGCATCCTTCTCGATTCTTCTCTCGGGAGTTGTCCTCGTCATCGGGGGATGCGGCCGCAAGTCGCCACCTCCCGCGAACCCCCAGGCCTCGACTCTGGCGAGTATCGTCGTGGAGTCGGTGCACGCGCCGCTCGAGCGTACGGTCGACGGCACGATCGAGGCGGGCAATCAAGCGACGGTCTCGGCGCAAACGGCGGGGCGAATCACGGAAATTCTCTACGATGTGAACGACGTGGTGCCCGCCGGCGCCGTCATCATCCGGCTCAAGGGAAATGAACAGCGCGCGAGCCTCGAGGGAGCGCAGGCTGCAATCACGGAAGCCAAGGCGCGTAACGCGGAGGCGGCGACGACCTATCAACGGATTTCGGAGTTGTTCCAGCGGCACGTCGTGTCGAAGGCCCAGCTCGATCAGGCGACCGCGAATCGGGATGCCGCGGCTGCTCGCCTAACGGCGGCGGAGGCAGGCTTTGCGACGGCGCGCGAAGGCGTCGGCTACACCGAGATTCGCGCCCCTTACGGCGGAGTCGTCACGAAACGGCTCGTCGAGGTGGGGGAATCGGTGAGTCCCGGTACTCCCTTGATGACCGGCCTCTCGCTTCGGGATCTACGAGTCAATACCAACATTCCGCAGGGCATCGTGATGCAGGTTCGCCGGCTCAAGCAAGCGGCGGTTTATGTGGGGAATCAACGCGTCGAGGCGACGAAGATCACGATCTTCCCGGAGGCCGCGATTCCGTCCAGCACGTTCCGAGCGAGATTGGATTTGCCGCTCGGTGCGCTCGATCTTGCGCCCGGCATGTACGTTAAAGTGGGCCTCGTTATCGGCGAAGCGGATCGCCTCCTGATACCGACCTCGGCGGTGGTTGAGCGCAGCGAAGTCACCGGCGTGTATGTGCTCGATTCACACGGGCAGGCAACGCTTCGGTACGTGCGTCCGGGACACCGCTTCGGCGACCAGCTTGAAATCCTTGCCGGGCTCGCTGCGGGCGAGCGAATAGCGCTCGATCCTGTTGCGGCCAGCGCGCAGCCGGCTGCGACGGGACCCTCCTCGTGACGAGCTCGCTGGGTTTGAGCGGGCGGCTCGCCCGGTTCTTTTTGGAGAACCAGCTGACGCCGCTGCTGGCATTGACCGCGCTCCTGTTGGGGGCGTTTGCCATCCTCGTGACGCCCCGTGAAGAGGAGCCGCAGATCGAGGTCACGTTCGCCAATATTCTCATTCCGTTCCCCGGGGCGAGTTCCGAGCAGGTTGAAAATCTCGTCGCAACCCCGATGGAGAAGGTCCTTGGCGAGATCTCCGGGGTGAAACACATCTATTCGGTATCGCGGCCAGGTCTCGCGGTCCTGACGGTGCAATACGAGGTGGGGGTTCACCGCAACGATGCCATCGTGCGTCTCTACAACGCCGTCTATTCCAATCAGGATTGGCGCCCCGCTGACGTTGGTATCGGGCAACCGCTGATCAAGCCAAAAGGCATTGACGATGTACCAATCGTCACCCTGACCTTGTGGAGTCGCGATCCCGCCTTGGGCGGACACGAACTAGGGCAGGTCGCGCGCGCCATTGAAAGTGAATTGAAACGGGTCCCCAATACCCGCAACGTCTACACGATTGGGGATACCAAACCCATGATCCGGGTCGAACTCGATCCGGGACGACTATCCGCGGCGGGACTTTCGGCGAGTGATTTGGCGGCAGCGTTGCAGGGGGCGAATCTCGTGCGCCAAGCCGACGCGGTCGTTGAGCGAAACCGGCTGTCGCCCGTACAAGCAGGTCAGTATCTGGCGAATCGAGACGACGTGGGCGGCCTCATTGTCTCAGCGCGGGATGGCAAGCCCATCTATCTCGATGATGTCGCGACAGTCACCGACGCGCCAGGGACACCCGCGCAGTACGCGTGGTTTGGCTCTGGCGCCGCATTCAGCACGGCGAG
>OCTA010003657.1_pt1 | contig 13630 bp, 7 predicted proteins | sample 1538991 | NCBI WGS metagenome assembly OCTA01 (sample SAMEA3539302, study PRJEB22396) | soil metagenome | biome: tundra; feature: field; material: soil | place: USA | collected 2010-05 | depth 0.15 m
TGATGCCCTGGGACTGGATCGGCATCGTGACGATCCGCAGCGAGACCCGGTGCAGCACGTCGGCGAAGGGGATGATGAGCCGGAGCCCGGGGTTCCGCGTGCCCTTCAGCCGGCCCAGCCGGAACTGCACGCCCCGCTCGTACTGCTTGACGATTTTCAACGCCATCGCGAGTCCAAGCAGGACCAGCAGAACGACGACGACCAAGACAACAATCAGGGCTTTCATGGCGGCCCTCTTTCTAATGCTTTACCTGGAGCCAGAATCACGCCGCCGCCGCGGCCCGGTCAGAGGCAAAAGTCCCGCATGGCGGCCTGCGCGCCGGGCTAGGCATGACTATTGGCCCGCCGGGTCCCGTTCTTCAAGAGCAGGCCCAGCCTGGCGATGCTGCTGGTGCCGACGGGGGCGGCGCTGGCCGGCGCCATCTTGCCGTATACCGGGCTGGCGAACCTGCTGGGCTTCACGCCGCTGCCGACCGCCTTCTTCCTGCTGCTGTTCGGCATGGTGGTCATCTACCTGCTGCTGGTGGAGCTGGCGAAGACCCGGTTCTACCGCGTCCCGCACGCGCGCAGCCCGGCCCGGCTGGCCAGCCGGGCCGAACGCCTAGACCGGCGTATCCGGCGCCGAGCGTACCGGTTCGTCCGTCATCCCCGCCCGTAATGGCCGGATGGCCGGATGGCCGGCCGGGTGACGTAACGGGCGGGACCTACGGCCCTGATGGAGACAGAAGTCCAGGGGTAACCTGACGGACATGCCCCTTGGACCAGGACAACGCGACGTCACACCGTTGCCGGATCTGCTGCACGGGCGGTCCCGGGCCGGTCCGGTCCGCCAGCAGCGCCCGGTCTACCTCGACTTGCTGCCACCCTGCAACGCCGGCTGCCCGGCCGGAGAGAACATCCAGGCCTGGCTGGCGTACGCCGAGACCGGTGATCACGAGGGCGCGTGGCGGCAGCTGACCGCCGACAATCCGATGCCGGCCATCATGGGCCGGGTCTGCTACCACCCGTGTGAGAGCGTCTGCAACCGGGCCAGCCTCGACAGCGCCGTCTCGATTCACTCGGTCGAGCGGTTCCTCGGCGATCTCGCGCTTGAGCGGGGGTGGTCGTTCGACCCGCCCCCGGTGCACAGCGGCAAGCGGGTGCTGGTCATCGGATCCGGGCCGAGCGGGCTTTCCGCCGCCTACCACCTGGCCCGGCTCGGCCACCAGGTGGAGATCAGGGATTCGGGCGAGCGGCCGGGCGGGATGATGCGGTACGGCATCCCGGCCTACCGGATGCCACGCGACGTGCTGGACGGCGAGGTCGCCCGGATCGCCGCGATGGGCGTGCGGATCACCCTCGGCCACCGGGTGGAGGACCTGGACGCCGAGCGCCGCGAAGGCGGCTTCGACGCGACCTTCGTGGCGGTGGGCGCGCACCTGTCCAAGCGGGTCGACATCCCGGCCAAGGACGCGGGACCGATCGTGGACGCGGTGTCGTTCCTGCGCAGTGTCGCCTCGGGTGAGCGGCCGGTGATCGGGCGGCGGGTCGCCGTCTACGGCGGCGGCAACACCGCGATGGACGCCGCCCGGGTCGCCCGCCGCCTGGGCGCGAACGACGCGCTGATCGTCTACCGGCGGACCCGCGAGCAGATGCCGGCCCATGCCGAGGAGGCCGAGGAGGCGGAACGGGAGGGGGTGCGGATCAACTGGCTGCGCACGATCACCGCGTTCGACGGCCCGGAGCTGACCGTCGAGGCGATGGAACTCGACGAGCACGGATTCCCGCAGCCGACCGGGCGGTTCGAGACACTCGCCGCGGACACCGTGATCCTCGCGCTCGGCCAGGAGAGCGACACCGCGTTCCTGCGTCAGGTGCCCGGCGTGGAATTCAGCCGGGACGGCACCGTGCAGGTGTCGACAGCCATGATGACCGGCTGCGCCGGCGTGTTCGCCGGAGGCGACATGGTGCCGGCCGAGCGCACCGTGACGGTCGGGGTGGGGCACGGCAAGAAGGCGGCCCGCAACATCGATGCCTGGCTGCGCGGCATCGCGTCATCTCAGCGGCCCAAGCATGACCTGGTCGCGTTCGGCGACCTGAACTTGTGGTACTTCGGCGATGTCGCCCGAGCACAGCAGCCGGAGGCCGCCCCGCAGGAGCGGATCGCGGATTTCGGTGAGGTGCTCGGCGGCCTGTCCGAGCGGGAGGCGACGCATGAGGCAGGCCGCTGCCTGTCGTGCGGGAACTGCTGTGAGTGCGACGGCTGCCTGGGCGCGTGCCCCGAGGACGCGGTGATCAAGCTGGGTCCTGGGAACCGGTACGAGTTCGACTATGACCGGTGCACCGGCTGCGGTGCATGTTACGAACAGTGCCCCGTGCACTCGATCGAGATGACCCCGGAGGACGGATGACGCGTGCCACGGTCGACGGCAACGAGGCCGCGGTCTCGGTTGCCTACCGGCTGAACGAAGTCTGCTGCATCTACCCGATCACGCCGTCGTCGCCGATGGCCGAACTCGCGGACGAGTGGTCCAGCCAGGACCGGCCCAACGTGTGGGGCGTCGTTCCGGTGGTGGTGGAGATGCAGAGCGAGGCCGGGGCGGCCGGCGCGTTGCACGGAGCGCTGCAAAGCGGTGCGCTGGCCACCACGTTCACCGCGTCGCAGGGCCTGCTGCTGATGATCCCGAACATGTACAAGATCGCCGGTGAACTGACTCCGGCCGTGCTGCACGTCGCGGCCCGGTCGCTGGCGGCGCAGGGGCTGTCCATCTTCGGGGATCACTCCGACGTGATGGCGGTGCGGCAGACCGGGTTCGCGCTGCTCGGCTCCGCGTCGGTCCAGGAGGCGCATGACCTCGCGCTGGTGGCGCAGGCCGCCACGCTGGCCACCCGGGTGCCGTTCGTGCACTTCTTCGACGGGTTCCGCACCTCGCACGAGCTGAACACTATCGAGCTGCTGTCCGACGACGACCTGCGCGCGCTCGTCCCGGCGGAACTGGTCCGCGCGCACCGCGGCCGGGCGCTGACCCCGGAGCGGCCGTTCATCCGGGGCACCGCGCAGAACCCCGACGTCTACTTCCAGGCCCGGGAGACGGTGAACCCGTTCTACGCCGCGGTGCCGGACGCGGTCCAGGACGCGATGGACGGCCTCGCCGCCCGGACCGGCCGCCAGTATCACATCATGGACTACACCGGTCACCCGGAAGCTGACCGGGTGATCGTGGTGATGGGCTCGGCGGCGCAGACCGTCGGCGAGACTGTGGCCTACCTGTGCGACCAGGGCGAGCGGGTCGGCGTGCTGCAGGTCCGGCTGTACCGGCCGTTCCCGGCCCAGGCGTTGCTCGATGCCCTGCCCGCGAGCGCCGGACGGATCGCCGTGCTCGACCGGACCAAGGAGCCAGGCTCGAATGGCGAGCCCCTGTTCCTCGACGTGGTGGCCACGCTGGCCGAGGCGTGCTCCAGCGGAACGCGTGCGGTGCTGCCGCTGGTGACCGGCGGCCGCTATGGCCTGTCGTCGAAGGAGCTCACCCCCGGCATGGTCGCCGGGATATTCGCCGAACTAGCCCGCGACGCCCCGCGGCGCCGGTTCACGATCGGCATCACCGACGACGTGTCCGGCCTGAGCCTGCCGTATGACGCATCGCTGGACATCGAGCCGCCCGGCACGGTCCGCGCGGTCTTCTTCGGCCTCGGCTCGGACGGAACGGTCGGCGCGAACAAGAACACGATCAAGATCCTCGGCGCCGAGGAGAGCCTGAACGCGCAGGGGTACTTCGTCTATGACTCCAAGAAGTCGGGCTCGCAGACCGTGTCCCACCTGCGCTTCGGGCCGCAGCCGATCCGCGCGCCCTACCTGGTCCGGCAAGCCGGCTTCGTCGGCTGTCATCACTTCGCGATGCTGGACCGGGTCGACGTGCTCGGCCTGGCGGCACCCGGAGCGACCCTGCTGCTCAACTGCGTGCAGCCACCGGATGAGGTCTGGGACGCGCTGCCCCGCCCGGTCCAGGAGAAGATCCTGGCCAAGCGGATCGAGGTGTACGCCATCGACGCCGCCCGGATCGCCCGCGACGCCGGCCTGGCCGGGCGGACCAACACCGTGCTGCAGACCTGCTTCTTCGCGATCTCGGGCGTGCTGCCCCGGGAGGAAGCGATCGCGAAGATCAAGTCGGCGATCGCCAAGACCTACGGCCGCCGCGGCGCCGAGGTGGTCGCGCGGAACCACGCCGCCGTCGACGCCACGCTGGCCGGGCTGCACCGGATCGAAGTACCCGGCCAGGTGACATCCGGCCGGGAGCTGCCCGCGGTGGTGCCCGCCGGTGCGCCGGAGTTCGTCCGTGATGTCACCGCGGTGATGATGGCCGGCCACGGCGACGACCTGCCGGTCAGCGCGCTGCCGGCGGACGGTACCTACCCCAGTGGCACCGCGGCGTACGAGAAGCGGAACGTCTCCGAGCTGGTCGCGCAGTGGGACCCCGACCTGTGCATCCAGTGCGGCAACTGCAGCTTCGTCTGCCCGCACAGCGTGATCAGGTCCACCTATTACGACGAGTCGCTGCTGGCCGGCGCACCATCGGCGTTCCTGTCGGCTCCGCTGGATGCCCGCGGGCTGCCGGACACCCGCTTCACGCTGCAGGTCTACGTAGAGGACTGCACCGGCTGTGAGCTGTGCGTGCAGGCCTGCCCGGTCACGGCGCCCGTGGTCGGGTCGGCCGTGGCCGCGCCAGGAGAGCCTGCGCGCAAGGCGATCAACCTCGCGGCCCGGGAGCCCCTGGTGGCCGCCGAGCGGGACAACATCGCGTTCTTCGAGACGCTGCCGGTGGCCGACCGGTCCCGGGTGGATTTCGGCACCGTACGCGGCACGCAGTTCCTGCTCCCGCTGTTCGAGTTCTCCGGCGCCTGTGCGGGCTGCGGCGAAACGCCCTACGTCAAGATCCTCTCGCAGCTGTTCGGTGACCGGCTGATGGTGGCCAACGCGACCGGCTGCTCCTCGATCTACGGCGGGAACCTGCCCACCACCCCGTGGACCACGGGCCCCGACGGACGCGGCCCGGCCTGGTCGAATTCACTGTTCGAAGACAACGCCGAGTTCGGCCTCGGCTTCCGGCTGACCGCCGACCGGCACACCGGGCTGGCCCGGCAGCGGCTGGCCGAGCTGCGGGACGCGGTCGGCGGCGAACTGGCGGACGAGATTCTCGGCGCGCCCCAGCTCCGCGAGTCCGAACTGCGGGCCCAGCACGACCGGGTCGCCGAGCTGAAACGGCGGCTCGACGGCCTCGAGCACGCTGACGGCGCTGATCTGGGATATCGGGTCGCCGACCTGCGCAGCGTGGTGGACCACCTGGTCCGGCGCAGCGTGTGGATCGTCGGCGGGGACGGCTGGGCCTACGACATCGGGTCCGGCGGGCTCGACCACGTGCTGGCCAGCGGCCGCAACGTCAACGTGCTTGTGCTCGACACCGAGGTCTACTCCAACACCGGCGGCCAGTCCTCCAAGTCGACGCCGCTCGGCGCCGTCGCGAAGTTCGCCGCGGCCGGCAAGACCACGCCGAAGAAGGATCTCGCGCTGCAGGCCATCGCCTACGGCTACGTGTACGTCGCCCGGGTGGCGATGGGCGCCGACCCGCAGCAGACCCTGCGCGCGTTCCGGGAGGCGGAGGCCTACGACGGCCCGTCCCTGATCATCGCCTACAGCCACTGCATCGCCCACGGCATCGAGATGCGTGACGGGCTCGGCCAGCAGTACCGCGCCGTGGCCAGCGGCTACTGGCCGCTGATCCGCTACGACCCGCTGCTGCGCACCGCCGGCGGCAACCCGTTCCTGCTCGACTCGCCACGGCCGCGCATCCCGCTGACCGACTACACCCAGCGGGAGCTGCGGTACCGTGCGCTCACCAACGCCCACCCGGCCGAGGCCGAGCGGCTCGGGGCGCTGGCCCAGGAGGCGGTCGACCAGCGCTGGGACACCTACGAGGAGATGGCGACCCGCGGCGCGCACCGGTTCCCCGCCGACGCGCGGCCGCCTTCAGAAAGCGCCGAGGACCGCTGATGGACCTGTCGACCAGCTACCTGGGCCTGACGCTGCGGAACCCCCTCGTCGCCTCGGCCTCCCCGCTCTCGAACACCCTGGACGGCGTCCGGCGGCTCGCCGACGCGGGCGTGGGCGCGATCGTGCTCTACTCCCTGTTCGAGGAGCAGGTGCGCCAGGAGGCCGAGCGGAACGCGCGGCTCGCCGACGCGGGCACGGACAGCTTCGCCGAATCCCTGTCCTATTTCCCGGCGGACGCGGACGCCGATCCTGGCCCGCGCCGTTACCTCAGCCTGCTCGAGCGCGCCGCCGCGGCCGTGGACATCCCGGTGATCGGCAGCCTCAACGGCGTGACGCCCGGCGGCTGGACCAGCTACGCGCGCGAGATGCAGGACGCGGGCGCCGCGGCGATCGAGCTGAACATCTACTACATACCGGGCGACCCGCAGATGACCGGCCGGGAGGTCGAGCAGCGGCACATCGACATCCTGCGCCAGGTCAAAGAAGCGGTGAGCCTGCCCGTGGCGGTCAAGCTGAGCCCGCATTTCAGCTCCACCGGCGAGATCGCGGTGCGGCTGGACGAGGCAGGCGCGGACGGGCTTGTGCTCTTCAACCGGTTCCTGCAGCCCGACATCGACCCGGAAACGCTGACCGTGGTGCCCGCGATCGACCTGTCAAGCCCGGCCGAGGCCCGGCTGCCACGGACCTGGATCGCCATCCTGCACGGTCGGGTCCAGGCGTCGCTCGCGGCCACCACCGGCGTCGACGGACCGGCCGAGGTCGTCACGTACCTGCTGGCAGGCGCCGATGTCGTGATGACCGCGTCCGCGCTGATCCGGCACGGACCCGAGCATGCGGCGGTCCTGCTTGACGGCCTGGCCCAGTGGATGGGCCGCAAGGGATACACCCGCGTCGACGACGTGCGCGGAATGCTCGCGGTGCCCGCCGGTGCCGACCGGGCTGGTTACCAGCGGGCCGGCTATGTCCGCACGCTGCGCGCCGCCGACGGCGTCTCTCAGAGCTTCGCCCCCGGTCACGAGCACGGGTGACGGACTGAGAAACCACGGTCCGTTCGGAGAATTCTTACTGAGCGTGCTCTGCGCCGCTCCTGCGTGCCGTGGTGCGGCGGACTCCGGAAAAGATCATGGAAGTGTTGACTACCGCACCGAGGCGGTCCAGGTCAGCCGGGTGCCGCCGTCTGCGGGGGTAGTGAGGAGGAAGGTACCGCCGTGGCGGGCGGCGCGGCGGCGCATGCTGGAGAGGCCGCTGGAACGGGTGGGCGTACCGAGGCCGCGGCCGTTATCGGTGATGCCGAGGGTGATCAGCCTGTCCTGCAGCGTCAGGGAGATGCTGACGGCGGTGGCGTGGGCGTGCCGGGCGCAGTTGGACAGGGCCTCACGGGTGACCGCCAGGATGTCGTGGGCCAGCGCCTCGTCCGGGCCCGGGTCCAGCGGGCCGGAGAAACGGACGCTGGCCGGGAAGCCGAGCTGCGGGGTGTGCTCCTCGATGATCCCCATCAGCCGGGCGGGCAGGCCCGCCGGGGCCTGGCGGGACTGGTGGAGCCCGAAGATGCTGGTGCGGATCTTCTTGATGATCTCATCGAGGAGGTCGACGTAGCCGTTCACCCGTTCCGCGGTCGCCGGGTCGGTGCGGGCCGCGTGGCCCTGCATCATCATCCCCAGGGCGAACAGCTCCCCGATGACATCGTCGTGCAGGTCTCCGGCGATGCGCTCGTGGTCTTCGACCTGGGCCAAGGTGATCTGGTCAGCGCGGGCCCTGGCCAGTTCCATGGCCACGGCCGCGTGGCTGGCGAATCTGGCCGCCATGCCCAGGTCGGTCTCGGTGAACCCCGGGCTCGCGGCCAGCCGGCCCAGCAGCAGCGCGCCGCGGACCCGCTGCCCGGCGGCCAGCGGGACGACGATCAGCGGGCCGGTCGCGGCGCCAAGCGCGGCGGCGGCCGCGTCGCGGCGATGGCCGGTGACCAGGCTGGGCTGGCCGGTGCGGATCGCCTGCCCGGTCAGCGAGCCGGCCAGCGGCGCGGTCCGGTTCAGCCTCCCGGCGGTGAGCTCGCCGCTGACGCCGGTGACCATGATCTGGTCCGCGCCGTGGGGCACGGCCAGCACGGCGAAGTCCGCCGCCGCGGCGGTCGCGGCATGCTGGGTGATCAGTGCGTGCGGCGGCACGGCCTGGCCGGACAGCAGCGCCTGGCCGGACAGCAGCAGCAGCACCAGCTCGCTGGAGGCGTCCAGCCACCGGCGGCGCCGCTCGAACTCGGCGAACCGCCGCGCGTTCGCGATCGCCGCGCCCGCCGCCGCGGCCAGCGCGATCGCCAGCTCCTCATCGTCCGCGGTGAACTGGCCGGCCCCGGAACGCTCGGTGAGGTAGAGGTTGCCGAAGACCTGCTCCCCGATGCGGACCGGGACACCGAGGAAGCCGGTCATCGGCGGGTGCCCCGGCGGGAACCCCGCCGAGGCCGGATGAGCGGACAGGTCAGCGAGCCGGAGCGGGACCGGCTCGCTGATCAGCAGCCCGAGGATCCCCCGGCCCTTGGGCAGCTCACCGATCCTCGCCACCAGCTCGTCGTCCATCCCGGCGTGCACGAACTGCTCAAGCTCCCCGTCGCGGCCAAGCACGCCGAGCGCCGCGTACCGGGCGCCGAGCAGGTCCCGGGCCGCCCCCACGATCTGCCGCAGCACCAGCGGCAAGCTCAGCTCGCTGGCCACCAGGGCGTTCGCGTGCGGCAGCCCGCGCAGCCGCCCCTGCGTGGCCAGCACGTCGTCAGCGCGGTCCACCAGCTGCACAAGCAGCTGGTCCAGTTCCAGCCGCGGCAGGTCAGGAAAACCCAGTCCGGCCGCCACGTCCGCGGCGCGCGCGCCGTCCGGGGTCCGGGTAGCGTGCGGGACCGGATCATGCTCATCTGGGGTGGCGGCATCCGACCGGACAACATCTGACGTGCTCATGCGCTCTCCCGCAGTCATCAAGACCAGCGGCAAGTAAAAGCGTCCGGACCAAGCAGGCCGCTTTGTCCAGTTAACGGCATGAACGAGTCCGGCACAACATCACGGCCGCCGCAACTCACTTCACTCACTGCACTGCCGGGACTTTGGCCAGGTCCCGCTGATCAGCGTGCTAGCGATCGCGGTCGTGAAGGCGGCGGCGCGGATCTGGCTGATGGTCTCGTCGAGGGCGTCGAGCTCCGCCTGGATACGCAGCCGGGCCGGGCCGGGGGGCAGGTCGACGGCGGCCTGCAGGCCGAGACCGACGTGGTACAGGGCGGTGATGACCGTATCGAGGAGTTCCTGGCTGCGATGGGCCTGCTGGGCGCCGGTGGTGACGTCCCGGACCACGGCCAGGGCCAGCCGGCCGGCCTCGGCCGGGAGCGGGCTGAGGCTGATCTCGGCCGGGAACGTGGTCCCGTCCTTGCGCAGCCCGGTCAGCGGCGCGCCGGTGCCCATCGGCCGGGCCTTGGGGGCGCGGGAGCAGGCGGACAGGTGGCCGCGGTGAGAGGCCTGCAGGTGGGCCGGGATCAGGCGCTCGACCGGCTGGCCGGTCAGCTCGGCGGGGAGGTAGCCGAACATCTTCTCCAGCTGCCGGTTGGCGAGCACCAGGGTGCCGCCACCGTCAGTCAGCGCGACCCCGTCGCCGACCGCGTCGATCATTTTCCACAGCACGTCCAGGGTGACCGGCGGCGCGGACCTGGCCGCCTGGTCTCCCGGCCCTGGAGCCTGCTTCAGGTCCCGGACAGGACGAACGGGCCTGGTCCGCGGCTGGGATCTGGCCAGCGACAGCGTGACCGTCGCCCCCACGCACCGGCCGTGGTCGTCCAGGCGAGAGGAGATCAGCACGTCGAACCAGCGTTCGGTGGCCGGGCTGTGACACGGCACCTCGACCGCCAGCAGGCCGGGCAGATCGCCCGCCAGCGCGGCGCGGATGGCGGCGGCGACTTCGGCCGCCACCGGGTCGTCGCCGGCCGCCGCACAGGCCTGCAGGTACGACACGCCGGGGCCGGTCCGCGCCGGGTCACCCCCGTTGGCGGCCGCGAAGGCCTGCCACGCCTGGTTGACCCACGAGATGGTGCCGTCGCGGTCCAGCAGGGCCACCTCCACCCCGGCGTCTATCCCCGGCTCGGGCCGTTCGGGCCGTTCGGGCCGTTCGGGCCGTTCGGGCCGTTCGGGCCGTTCGGTCAGCTTGCCGTTTCGGTCAGGCCGGGGGTTGGCGGCCGGCGACCGCGCGGCCAGGGCGGCTTCCACCGAGGGGTAGACGGGCACCAGCCGGCCGACGCCGGTCATGCCCAGCATCCGCAGCACCGATCCGCTGGTGACGACCAGCCGCAGCTGGGTCCGGCTGGCCGCCGCCCGCTGGTAAGCCCGCGCCACCGCATCGGCGCCCGCGTGATCACAGGAGACCGTCGCGGTCATGTCCGCGATCAGAGCCTCGGCGCCGCGATTGAGGACCGCGAGCAGCTCCTCGCGGATCCGCCCGGCATTGGACACGTCAATATACTCCGGCAGCGCCACCAGGGCCTGCTGGCCGACCCACTGCACCGGGTAGGTATCCTTCGGCACGTTTGGTCCGATCCGGCAATAACTGGCCGTGCCGCCGACGGACCCGGCACGGCCTCTGCGCCTCACTCAGGCCAGCGCAGGATGTGGGTATACCTTCCAATCGTGACCTTACGCTGCTGCCTGCGGTCCTGGGTAGCTCGGGTGAGGGTCAACGTCCGGGTCAGCCGGCCAGGCCGTCCCCGATGCTCCACACACAGCGTTTCCTGTCGTCTGTTACCTGAGCTTGCGCAGGTAGGGGTCTTCGGGCTGGTAGGGGGCCACCTTGACGCGGGCGTCCACGGCGAAGGCCCCGTCGGGCCGGGCGATGACCGGGTTGAGGTCGAGGTCGGTGATTTCGGGCAGGTCGTCGGCGAGCCGCGAGACCCGCAGCAGCAGCTCGCGCAGCGCGCCGAGGTCCGCGGCGGGGGTGCCGCGGTGGCCGAGCAGCAGCCGGGCGGACCGGATGGAACCGATGAGCTGGTCCGCGTCGGTCCCGCTCAACGGCGTGAGCCGGGCCGCGTGGTCGGCGAGCACCTCGGTGGCCACGCCGCCGAGCCCGAAGACCACCAGCGGGCCGAACATGTGGTCATCGACCACTCCGATGATCACCTCGGTGCCGCCGATGATCATCGGCTGCACCAGGATCCGGCGGAGCCGGCCGGTGAAGCGGCTCTGCAGCGAGCGGTAGGCGTCGCGGACGTCGGCCTGCGTCCGCAGGTCGAGCTGGACCGCGCCGGCGTCGGTCTTGTGCACAAGTCCGGGCACGTCGGCCTTGAGCACGACCGGGCCGCCCGTCGCGGCGGCGGCGGCGACGGCCTCGTCTTCGCTGGCCACCGGGGTGAGGCCGGTCAGCGTGATCCCGTAGCAGCGGAGCAGTTCGGCGGCCGGGCCGGGCGGCAGCCAGCCGCCGGCCGGAGCGTCGTCGAGGAACCGGTACACCAGCGCGCGGGCATCCGCGGGCCTGATGTCGGCGAATTCGGGCACCGGCTCGCTCGGCTCGGCCCGCCAGGCCCCGTACCTGACGGCTCGCGCGAGCGCGGTGACCGCCGCTTCCGGGAACCCGTAGGCGGGTAGCTGGCCCCCGCTGGCGCGGGTGATGAGCCGGACCGTCTCCGGCTGGTTGAGGACGACGGCGGCGACCGGCACGTCGAGATCGGCCTCGGCGATGGCCGCGGTCAGGTCGCCGGTCGCGGCGGTCGGCAGGACCAGCACGATCATCGCGTCGACGTCCTCATCGGCCGCGAGCAGCTCCAGGCACTGCCGGAAGTCCGCCCCGGAGACGGCCGCGGTGGTGTCGACGGGGCCGCTGACCGTGCCCCCGGGAAGCAGGGCGCGGAGCTTGCGGCTGGTCTGGCCGGCCGGGTGGTGGACGGCCAGCCCGAGGTCAGCGCAGGCGTCAGCCGTTAGCACCCCGGCGCCGCCGACGTTGGACACGATCGCCACGGTGCCTCCGGCCGGGATGGGCTGGGTGGCCAGCAGCGCGGTGACCTCGGTCAGCTCGCCGAGGCCCGGCGTGGCGATGATGCCGGCCTGCTCGAACAGCGCCTCCCGGCTGACCAGCGGCGTGGCCACCGCGGCGGTGTGCGAGGCCGCCGCTCGCTGACCGGCCGCGGAGCGCCCGGCGTGCACGGTCAGCACCGGCATGGTGGCGCCGACCCGGCGGGCGGTGCGGGCGAACTTGCGCGGGTTGCCGAACGACTCGATGTACAGCACGGCGAGCTTGGTCAGCCCGTCTTGTTCCCACCACAGCAGCAGGTCGTTGCTCGAGACGTCCAGCTTGTTGCCCACCGAGGCGAACGAGGAGATGCCGATGCCGAGCCGGGACAGCTGATCCACCATGGCGAAGCCCAGGCCGCCGGACTGCGTCACCAGGCCGACCGGGCCCGGCCTCGGATGGCTGGCGGCGAACGTCGCGTCCAGCCCGATGCCGGGCACGGCCACGCCGAAGCAGTTCGGGCCGACCAGCCGCATCCCGTGCCGGCGGCACGCGGCGAGCAGGCCGGCACAGCCGTCGGCGTCCAGCCCGGAGGTGATCACCACGACGGACTGCACGCCGCGGCGGCCGCATTGCTCCACGGTGTCCAGGACGCTCGCCGCGGGCACGGCGATCACCGCCAGGTCCGGTGCCTCGGGCAGGTCGGCCACGGCCGGCCAGCACGGGACGCCGCCGATCGGCTCGGCGTGCGGGTTGACCGCGTACAGGCGGCCGAGGTACCCGCCGGTCCTGACGTTGTCCAGGATCGCGCGGCCCACCGTGCCCGGGCGCCGGCTGGCGCCGATCACCACCACCGACTCGGGCGCGAACAGGTGCCGCAAGCTGGCCGCGTCGGCCAGGCGTTCCCGCCCGGCGACCGCGTTGAGGTAAGTGCCGAGGGCGGGGCCGTCGTCGGTGCGCGGGATCGGGAACGTCAGCTCGACCACCCCGCCGGCGTACCGGCGGTGCACCGGCAGGCCGGCGTCGGCGAACACCTTCAGCATCGCGGTGTTCTCGGCCAGCGTCTCGGCGGTGAACGCCTGGACCTGATGGCTGGCCGCTACCGAGACCAGATGTTCCAGGAGCAGGGTGGCGATGCCCCTGTGGTGCATGTGCTCAGCCACCGCGAACGCGATCTTGGCTGTGACGGGCGTGACGGGTGCGCCAGGGGTAACGGGAGCGCCGGGGGTGACCTGGTCCGCGGGGGCGGCCGTGGCGCCGAACGTGTAGTAGCTGGCGCAGCCGACGACCACGTCGCCGGACAGCGCGAGCAGCGAGACGTGGCCGGGGCTGGGATCACGGCAAATCCGCTGGGCCTCCGCCTCCGCCGCGCGCCAGCTCAGGTTGAAGAACCGCAGGTAGGTGTTGTCGGGAGACATCGCCTCGTACATGGCCAGGACCGCGTCGAAGTCGGCCGGGGTGGCCGGGCGGATTTCCACCGTGGTCCCGTCGGCCAGCAGGGCGTACACGCGGCTGGCCTGCTGCGTGCCGTTCATGGCCGTCAGCCCCCGGCCGGGCTGTGGCTGGGGTAAGGCTCGGAGAACAGGCGGGCGGCGTAGGCGGCGGCCTGGGTGCGGCGTTCCATGCCCAGCTTGGCGAACAACGCCG
>OCTA010003658.1_pt1 | contig 13626 bp, 18 predicted proteins | sample 1538991 | NCBI WGS metagenome assembly OCTA01 (sample SAMEA3539302, study PRJEB22396) | soil metagenome | biome: tundra; feature: field; material: soil | place: USA | collected 2010-05 | depth 0.15 m
GCACCCCGGAGGCGATCGCCTCGACGCCGAGGTGGTCACCGTCCCGGACGGTCTCCAGCAGCGCGACACGGGCGGCCGTTACCCGCAGGCCGGCACCGCGCAGCTCCTCGGCGGTGGCCGGAGTCTGGGATGCGGTCATGGCACCAAACCTACCTTCATAAACACGAACAGTCCAAGACAACGAATGGTACAAGTCTAGCGCCGCGTCAGGCAACGTTTGCCCCTGGTCACATCGGGCTAGTTGGCGGGCGTTGGCCGCAGAATCTAACACCGCGCTAATCGCCCGGATCTGCACGCCGTGGCTGATAACAGGCGGCACCCAAGTGGCCGCGCAGACCGGCGGCACTGCGCGCGTATCTCAAGACGAGGGCTAATCAGGGAGCGTGAGCAGCTCGCCGACTTCTGCGGAACCATAGCAGCGGATCGCGGTAGCCCCTATCAAGTCCAGGGTCTGTGCGTACCTGGCTCGTTGGCTGATCAGATGGTTAGGCGGAAAGCTGATCAACGATACGGTGAGCGTGGCCCCGGGGGTGATCAGGCTATGACGACCTCGGGTGTCATGAGGGGTGGCGAGCGGCAGCACCTGCTCGGCGGCGATTCCGAGGTATTCCAGGACCGCCGTGCGGACCGCAGCCGTGGCGCCGAGGCCGAGCGCCACGGCCAGTGCGCCGTCGGTCTGCCCGGCGGTGGCGCCGGCCAGTTCGGTCACGGTGACCGGCAGGCCGTAGCGCTCGGTCAGGCTCCCCAGCGCCTCGGCGACCAGCCGGGTCTTGCCCACCCCGCCGGTGCCGGTCACGGTGACCAGGCGGTGCGTCCCGACGGCGTCGAGGAGGGCGGCGGTATCGTCGTCGCGGCCGACGAACGCCGTGGACGCGATGAGCCAGGCGGCCGCTGCGGGCACCTGGCGGTGCGCTGGCGGCGGCGCTGCGGGCAGGTTGTGGCCGAGGATGCGGACCTGCAGGTCTCGCAGCGCCGGTGACGGGTCGAGGCCGAGTTCGGCGGCCAGGAGCGTGCGGTAGTCGCGGTAGCGCTCCAGCGCTTCGGTGGGCTGGCCCGCGCGGTAGAGCGCGGTCATGAGGAGGCCGCGGGCCCGCTCTCGCAACGGATGCGCGCGACCGACGCCGGGGTGGCCGACCGGGTTCGGGCTCGACGCCGGCGGGCCGTGGCGGGGGAGCTGGACGTTGTCATCCATCAGCAGTGCTGCCTTTGTCGTGCGGTGAGCCGAGCTGAACAAGCTGATTTCGCAGCCTGCCGGCTTCGGCCTCTGCCTGGCGGAGGCCATGGAGTCCGGCGATCTGGGCGTGCAGCAGGACGTGGCCGAGCTGGTGGGCGAGCGCCGTGACCGCCGCAAGCAAGCGATAGCCTTCGTCGTTGAAATACATGGCTTGCCATGCAATACTTATGGCAAGCCATATAAAGGATGCTTACATGCCGAAGCCGCTCCTCGCCCGCCTCCACGTCGCTGCCGCCGCTGGCGCGATCGCGGTGATCACGACGTTCCTTGTATCGAGCGGGGTCACCGAGCTGACCGGCGGCACCGGTGACATCCGCGTGCTGCGGCACTGCATCCTGCTCGGGCTGCCGCTGCTCATCGCCTGCCTGGCCACGGCCGGCCTTACCGGGCGGCGACTGGCAGGCGGCTCCCGTTCCGCCGTCGTGCGCCGCAAGCAACGACGCCTGCAGGCCGCCGCCGCAGCCGGGATGCTGGTGCTGGTCCCGTGCGCGCTGATTCTTGGCCACCTGGCCGCGGCCCCCGCCACCGGCGCCGCGTTCACCGCCCTGGAGATCACCGAATTCTTCTTCGGCACCGTCAACTTGTCCTTGCTGGCACTGAACTTCCGCGACGGGCGCCGCATGACCCGCCACCGGAGGACAGCCCGGCCCGCGCACCTGGCGGACAACAAGCCGGCGCACCTGGCGGACAACAAGCCGGCGCACCTGGCGGACAATAAACTGTGACCACCCCGCCGCTACGGTCGGCATCTTCCGTCGGCGACCAAGTCAACCGGCTGGCCCGCCTGTTCGAGACCGCCCTGCGCCAGCGCATCGCCGCCCACGGGGTGGTGCCCGGGCAGTTCCCCGCGCTGCTTGCCCTGTTCGAGCGCGACGGGCGCACGCAGCGCGAGCTGTGCGAGGTCGCCAGTGTCGACCAGTCGACTATGGCCAAGACCCTGGCGCGGATGAGACGTGACGGCCTCGTCCGCGAAGAACCCGATCCCGGCGACGGCCGCCGCACCCGCTACCACCTCACCCCGGCCGCGCGCGCCCTGGAACCCGAACTAGCGGCCGCAGGCCACGACGTCATCGCCCAGGCCACCCACGGGATCCCCGCCGCCATGCTCGCCGCCTTCGACCAGACACTCGCCGAGATGGCCCGCAACCTAGTCCAGCCTCCCGCCCGCAGCACTGGCTCATGGCCGTCGACGTACGGTGGCGTTGGAAGACCTGGCGCAGGGACAGCGGCGAGTGGCCGGTGACTCTTCGAGGAGCCCGGCGTACTGCTGCGCATCGACCAGCTCGGGGCCGGTGACGTCGTAGGCCCGCTCCTGGTGTCAGTCAGCCCGCGCGACGAAGGCATGCGAGCCGTCGCCCATGTTCGTCGTCCACTGGCGGTCGTGAATATATCTGGCCGCTGCCTGGACGCGCAGGTCCGCAGACAGCGAATTGCGGAGGATCGTCCATGCGACACCGGTCGCGCGGATGCGCCGCAGCAGTGTCCCGCACGCCGATGGTGCTGGGACGCGGTCAAGCAACGCCGCCACGACAAGGCGTCCAAGCGCCCCTGAGGCCCCGGTGACAACGATGTGCATGAAGGCGCCCCCAAGCAGGACAACCAAGGCGTGCACGGCCAGGGTCCTGCCGCCGGGCTGCTCACCGGCTCCAGCGACCCCGCGCCCGGCGACCTCCGCGCCGGCCTGGTCGGCGCCCGCCCCGGGGCTGCGGTCACCGATCTAATCCCGGCGACCTCGGCTGCACCGCAGCCAGCGGCACAGCCCGAGGGACATTCCCGCCCTGCGGAGCTACCGGCGCAGCACCGCCCAGCCGGCCCAACGATCTCAGCGTCAGGTAGCCGCCAGCGCCGTCCCGCAGAAAAATCGCGTGCAGAACTGGCGAGCGCTTCGTAACGGGGCGGCCGCATACCAGCCCGTCGACAGGCCAGAACGCAGTCACGACGACTTCATGTTCTTCGGCTCGCGCAGCCTGTACGAACGGGCCAGATTCCACGAGGTGGTGCGGCGCTCACGCGATCTTCCCGATGAGCGTGCGCCCTCATCGGGGTTATGCCGGTGATCCGGAATGCCGAGATGAGGGCGTTGGAGGCGTCCCGTTTGGGCTGTCCTTGCACTCGTGCGGAGCCGACGAACGCGGACGGCCAGAACGTCGCTCGCGACGGCGCAGACCTATGGTCACCGACGACTGAGGCTCAGCTCTCTCGCGGCCGATTCCGGTCGCCGAGGTGCGATGCCCCTGGACACCAGAACCACTGCGGACGAGGACACGTCATCCTACATGGGTGATCCGGGTTGGCTTCGCGGAGACGATTATCGACGGGAAACCACGCCAGCTGAGACCGAACGGAGCCTGCCCATGCCCGGACTGGAACTCGCCGGACCCCGGATCGTCGGCTGGACCTGATGCGTCGCGGCAGGAGGCGTAGTTGAGATGGAACTCGAATCGCTGGACGCTGCCACCGTCATCGACGTCTTCCTGCTGCTGCTGATCGGCGTCGGACCCAAGATTGCGCTTGTCCCGTTTCTCGAGGCGACCGAGACGATGCCCGGGGCGACGAAGCGTCGCGTTCTGCGGAAGATGCTGACCACCGCCACGGCGGTTTCAGTGATCCTCTTGGTCCTCGGCGGCCTGCTGACCAGGCTGCTGCACTTCTCGCCTGGCGCGCTGGGCGTTGCCAGCGGCGTCATCCTGCTGATCATCGCGGTCACCATGGTGCTCGGCCAGGGCGGCGGAAACGGCGGCAGTCACCCGGTCGATGCCCGGGACCCTATGCAGGTAGCTGTCTTCCCGCTAGCCGTGCCGTACCTGCTCAACCCCGCCGGGATTGTCGCCTTGGTGACCGCATCGGCGGAGGCCCGCTCGTTCGCTGTCTACGCCGTCGTGGCCGGCATCCTCGCGCTAGTGCTCGCCATCGACGTGGCGGTGTTCCGCTGGGCCGCTCACGTCAGCAGCCACCTGGATGCGAGCCGGATGCTGGTGACCGAGAAGGTGTTCGGCTTCCTGCTCGCCGCACTCGCGGTGCAGCTGATGCTCACCGGGCTGTCGGATGTCGGCGTGATCCACCTGACCACGCACTGACTCAGCGATCTGTGACGGGCTGCGAAGTAGCCCAACCTCGCCACCGGACCGGTGATGAGGTTGGGCAGCTTATCTTGCCCGCTTCTGGGTCAGCCGCGCAGCGCTCAGACCTTGCCGCCAGTTTCTCCCGGGCCGCGAAGGCGCCAGCGTGCGAACCATCCAAGGCGCGCTCATCTGACGCGGGTAGCGCGTGAATCGGAGCTTGTCTTGGCTCAGAGCGCCTGGAGGAGGATGGCCTGCAGGTCGTCGGCGCTTAGGGCGACTGGATTGGCTTGCATGCTGCTTGATCTGATGGCCTTGGCGGCAATGTCTTCGGCGTGTTGCGGCCGGATGCCGAACGCGGCGAGGCCGGGTACCGCGAGCAGGGTGAGGGTCTCGCGGATCCAGGCGATGCCGTCGTCGATGGATGCGGCGGATTTCCCGGTCAGCAGCTGAGCGGCCTGGGTGTACCGGTCAAGAGCGGTGTGGCCCGGCTGCTCGGACCGCAGCGCCTGCACGTTTGCTTCCATGACTGGTGCCAGCAGCGCGGCGCAGGCCATGCCGTGCGGCACGTCTGCGGTCCCGCCGATGATGCCGGCCAGGCCGTGGACGGCGCCCAGCCTGGCGTTGGCCAGGGCGATCCCGCCCAGCAGGCTGCACATGGCCATGTCGGCCCGTGCCTCGATGTCCTTGCCGTCGGCATAGGCGGCGCGCAGGCCCGCCGCCGCGCGGCGCAGCCCTTCGCGTGCCAGGCCATCGGTGAGCGGGCTCGCCCGGACGGAGACGAACGGCTCCAGGCACTGGGTGAGCGCGTCCAGGCCGCTGGCAGCGGTGACTGGCGGCGGGCAGGATGCGGTGAGCTGCGGATCGACCAGCGCGACCCGGGGAATCATCAGCATGCTGCGTAGGCTCGCTTTGACCCGGTGCGCTGGTGAGGCGAGGACGGCGTTGGCGGTTACCTCCGCGCCGGTGCCAGCTGTTGTGGGCACCGCGATGCATGGTACGGCGGGCCGGGTGATCTTCCGGCCGGTCCCGACGACCTCCAGGTAGTCGAGCGGGTCGCCGCCGTTTCCCAGCAGCATGGCGACAGCCTTGCCGGTGTCGATGACGCTGCCGCCACCGATCGCGGCGACGACGTCCGCGCCATGCTCGCGCGCGGCGGCGACGGCAGCCCGAGCTAGCTCGATCGTGGGCTCGGCGGCCACCGTGACTACCGCCGCAGGCATTCCCAGCCCGGCCAGCAGCTCGGCGTGGCGGCCCGGGTTCGCGCCCGTGCACACCAGCACCCGGGATCCGAGCCCGGCGAGCACGCCCGGCAGCTCCGCGGCCCGCCCGGCACCGGCCATGATGCGGCCAGCGGTGGCGAACTCGAATGTCATCGTCACGGCGAGTTGCTCGCCCAGCCCGCGCTCTCCGCCGGGAACACCGCGGAGTACCTCGTCGAGTCCCGCGGCTCAGCCATCATCTCCGCAACCGAATCGCGCCAGGCCGCATAATGCGGCGTCAGCTTATGCGCAGCCGACGCATCGCCGTCACGGTAGACCTCCGCCAGGACCACGTGCGCTGGATCGGCCTGATCCTGGATAACGTCGAAACGCAGAACGCCAGGCTCGGCCAGCGACGCTCGCGCATTCACCAGCGTCGCGGCCAGGAAATCCCCGACCCGTCCCGGCCGGACCCGCGCATGAACATGGACTACAAGCATGTGCTCATCCTGCTACACAATGCCCACCCGAGGACGCTCCCGGACCACACGATCCCGGACGGCCGCGCAGATGACCCGGTTCTGTGCGGTTGGCGTCAGGCCGGCGCAGAGTGCCAGTTGAGGCGCCATGTGCCGCCTGGCCGGGTGACGGCCAGGAGGCACGCCCGGGGCCTGGCGCTGTGGCCCTGACGCGGACAGTGCCTGGCACCAGAGCGTGGGTTCACGTTCAGCCCGGTGATGGCAAGCCTGCGCGTCTTTCCTGGCCGGGCCTTCCCCGGTTAGCCAGCCGGCCTGACCTCGGCGCCCGGCGCCCTGGGAGCCGCGAGCCGTTCAGGGCCCGGCGGTTCAGGACCTGACCGGGTGCCAGGTGCGCCCGGCGTCCGATTTCCGCAGCAGCTGGTCGAAGCCTGCGAACGACGGCTCGCCTACCACGACCCAGCCCACTGTCCGGCTCAGGTAGGACAGCGAGCCCAGGCTCACCCCGCCGCCGATTGGCGCCTGCCCGGTCAGGTGCTCGGTCTTGCCGCCGTTGACCGAGAGCAGCACGTCCTTGACCGTGTGGAACGGGCCTTGCGCCTCGGCGCGGAGGAATGCCACGTGCGAGCGGCTGGCCGGCGCGATGCCCCCGGCCCAAGGCCGGCCGGGCAGCGGAACGGGTACTTGTGCCAGTGCACACCGTCCGCGGCCGTCCACAGGTACGTCTTGGTTCCGGCCGTGCTGGCGCCGAACCAGGCCGCCTTCCCGGACACCGCCGCTGATCCGCAACCCACGCCGTGATCCCCTACGCACCTCAGGCTGCTGCTGTCTGGCCCGGTGAGCAATCGGCTGGCCTGCCGATCCCGCAGGAGTCCGGCTTTGTGTCACGACATTGCTGGTTCGGGGAAGCCGGACGTCCGGCAACCGGCCGGGCCGGCAATCGCGGCGAGGAGAACCAACGCCAAGCGCAGGATGAAGAAGACCACGATCCCGCAGCCGATGATGAACAGGACCGGGGCTGCGATCAGGAAGCTGAGCGCGCCGAACGACATGCGGCCGATGCGGATCCTCGCTGCGCTCACCCCCTCCTACCGTTGCCACCCCGGCACCGTGGCACCGGGGTAGGTCCTGAAGTACCAGCGCTGGATACGGCGGACGCCGCGCTGGTGGTACGCCCACTTCATCCGGGTGTAGAACAGCTTCGCGCCGTGGTGGACAGCCCGGCTGAGCGTGACTGCGACATAGCGGTGGGTGTAGGGGCACTGGTACGTCGGCGTGCAGTACGGGTTCTCCAGCATCCACAGCCTGCCGCTAGCCCACGCGCTGGTGGCGTTCCAGTGGGTCCAGTGCAGCCGGTCGACGAATGGCGAGCCGCCCTGGCCGACGTAGATGGCCCGGGGCTTGACGGTGCCATGCCACCCGCTGACGTTCGCCGAGACGACGGGAACCGTGCCGGCCCCCGCGACTGCGGCGGAGCCTGTGACGGCGACGACGGCGAGCGCTAGCGCGGCGGCTGCGACGGCGGCGGGCACGAGCGCCCGCGCGTTCACGGCTTCGCCTGCTCGCCGCGCCGTGCTGCGCTGATGGCCGCGCCTTGCGTCGGCTGCCGGTACCAGGGCTTGCCCTGCGCAGCGTCATCAGCTTCGGCAGTGCGGTCGGCGGCAGCCTCGGCAGCCTCGCCGCGCCGTTCTGCCCGTAGGCCCTTCCGCTGCTCGTCGGCCAGCTTGGCCTCGGCTAGCGCCGCCTCGGTCACGGCTTCGCGCTTGCCGGTGTACTTGACTGCCCCGCCGGTTGAGACGGAGGTCAGCTTGCTGATGAGCCCCATCGGGCTCGCCTTCCTTTCGGGCTGGGCGCGCTCATGGCGCGCTGATCTGCTCGCCCCAGTCGGTGCCGCGCGCGATCTCGGCTGCGGGGCGCGAGCCTGAGCGCTTCATGGCTCCTCCTCGTCCAGGAGGGGCAGCGGTCCCGCGCCGTGGCGGTGCCGATACCCGCTGCTGTTTACTACAGCTAGTACAACCTCAGTCACAACCTGCTCGTACCGCCGAAAGGCCCTTCTGGCCAGGAACTTTGGCTTTCCTCACTGCACATATAGCCATTCACAGGCCATTACGCCCGTCACGCAAACAGCGCGCCCCCGCAGTCAACGTCAACTGCGGGAACGCGCTCTGCTGCTGTGCCGGAGGGCTAGAAGCCGCCCCGGCCGACCGCGGGCGCGCCGCGTTCGATACGCAACAGAACGCCCGCTCTGGACGCCGGTGTACCCGGTGCTTCACCGGGTCACGTCCAGCCGGGCGAGGACCACTGGTTGCAGCGCGGCCTTTCCTGTGTATACCATCCGTATAGATGGTGAGGAGATGGCTGGCGGATGGTTCCGAGTGAGGGAGAGAAGACTGAGAAGATCACTATCAACATGGGGCTGATCGACCTCGGCCAGATCGATCTGCTGGTCCAGGAGGGCTTCTACACCAACCGCACCGATTTCATCCGGACGGCCATTCGGGCCCAACTCGCCGCCCGGAGCGAGGCGGTCGACCAGACAACGGCCCGGCGCACCCTCACCCTGGGCAGCTGTCACTACTCACGCCGCGATCTGGAGGAGATCCGCGAGGCCGGGCAGATAATCCATATCCAGGTGCTGGGTTTGGCGAGTATCGCCGCCGATGTCTCCCCCCAGCTGGCCCTGGCCACGATCGCCTCGGTGGAGGTGCTCGGTGCCTTCCGCGCCCCTGCCGCGGTGAAGGCCGCTCTCGCAGCTCGCATCGTATGAGCCGCTGAGCTAGCAGCGGTCACCGGACCGCTGGACCGGCTGCCTTACGGGCCGTCCCGTCACGAAGACCTGCGAAGAGAACCACGAGAAGGGATGCGGCCGTGGATGCACGCCAGATGGAAGCGATGACTGAGGCCACCCGCCTGACCCGGCAGGGCCGCCTCGCCGAGGCAACCGCTCTGATCCAGCAAACCCTGGCCACCGCGGCGGCAACACGGCCCGTGCCTGATCCGCCACACGCCGAGGAGCCGCCCGGCGGCGCGACCCCCCGCTCCCCGGCATCCCCGCCACCGCCGTCCGTCCGCGGAGCCACCCAGTTGAGGGGGCTTCATTCCGGCCGGGCTAGCCGCCTGCGCCCTTTCCCGAGCCTGAGCGCATCCGGTCCCGGCCTCACCCACCGGGCCGGCGCTCCGGCCGCAGAGCGATCGGCAGGCCGCTTTGACGTCTTCTCCCACACCAACCCCGCCGGCACCCGCACCTACCGGCTCTATACCCCCGCCGACCACCCCGGCGCCCCCATGCCGCTGGTCGTCATGCTGCACGGCGGCACTCAAGACGCCGCCACCTTCGCCGCCGCTACCGGCATGAACACCCTTGCCGAGCGAGAAAAGTTCCTCGTCGCCTACCCGGAACAGCCGCGGTCGGCGAACGCGGGCCGATACTGGAACTGGTTCGTTCCCGGTCATCAGCGCCATGGCGCTGGTGAGCCGTCACTGATCGCTGGGATCACCGGCCAGGTGACCGCACGCTACGGGGTGGATGCCGCCCGGGTGTATGTGGCCGGGTTTTCGGCCGGGGGCGCGATGGCCGCGGTGATGGCCGCGGTCTACCCCGATCTCTACGCCGCCGTCGCCGTGCACTCCGGGCTGGCCTACGCCTCGGCCGCAGATGTGCCCTCCGCGTTCGCGGCGATGAAGCAGGGCCCGGCACGGCCGGCCAAGCCCCCGGCGCATCCCCGGCCGCTGATCGTCTTCCATGGCGACCGGGACGCGACCGTGGCCCACGCCAATGCCGCATACCTCATCGACCACGTCCTGCCGGCCGGCGGCCCCGGCCACCGGCCGGGCACCGCGCCCGCCGCAGTGACCAGCAGGGGGCAGGTGCCCGGCGGCCAGGCTTACACCCGCACGTGCTACCAGGACCGCACCGGCGCGGCCCAGGCCGAGTGCTGGATTGTCCACCAGGGCGGACATGGCTGGTCCGGTGGCGCCCCGCACGGGTCGTATACCAATCCCCGGGGCCCGGATGCCAGCGCCGAGTTCATCCGCTTCTTCGCCGAGCATCCCGCCCCCGCACCAGTCCGCTGACCGGCGCTCCCGCCAGACGGTGCCCCCCGCACTCGATGTACCGCAGGAACCACATGATGATCATGGTCAGGACCGCTACGCCGTGCCGAGGCCGGACTGTGCTGACCGCATCCCGCGCCACTGTGTATTCCTTCGACGGCAAGCCCCTGCCCGGTTCGGCCGTGACCACACCGGTGTCATCGCCCCGGCCGCCACGGCAGGAGGGTGGCGGCTTTCCCACGAACGAGCGACGGGCTAGCCGGGTCCGGAGGGGCAGCGATAGCGGCCGCTGGCCCTACCGTCGGCAACTCTCTGCCACTGTGGGCGAGCCAACGTCACAGATCGAAAGGTTTACCGCTCATGCATGTGCGGGGGTCGACGGCGTCGGTGTCGCAGGGCCAGGAACCCCTGCATGCTGGCCGGCTGGGCCCGGCCTGCTGGCGGCCTGTCGCGGGCTGCCTGGCAGGCGGGATCATGCTGAACGCCTCGGAGGCCGGGCGGCGGCGGGTGCCCGTCGGGCTGGCTGCGCGCGCGTGGCCGGGCTGCCTGGTGCACGCCGCGTGCGCTGCTCAGGTCCGCTGGTACACCGAGACATGCTTGCCGCTGCCGGAGTCGAACGGCTGCCGGTCCCAGTCGCTGTAGCGTTCCCGTAGCCGAAGGTCAGCCTGCCCGGCCATCAGGTCCAGTTCGCTCGGCCACGAGTACCGCAGGGCCACGGGATGCAGGTGCATCCCCTGCCCGTCCAGGGTGACGATCTGGGTGGTGACGCGCTGCCCGGCCGGGTCGTGACGGGACAGTTCGACGGTCGCGGAGTCTTCGGTCACGGCCAGCGTCTGGACCCGCTGGTCCCGGTCGTAGCGTGCCAGGTCAGGGACAAAGCATTCGATGACGAACACCCCGTCCGGGCCGAGCGCCTGCGCGACGTTGCGGAAGCAGCCGGCCTGACGGGCCTGGGTGAGCAGGCCGAACAGTGTGTTGAACACCAGGTACACCAATGTGAATGGCCCGCTCACGGGCACCTCGGCCATATCGCCGATGGTGACCGGGATCGACGCCCCGCCCGGCTTCGCCCGGAGCCGTTCCACCATCGCCGCCGAGGCATCGACGCCCTCGACCGCGATTCCCCGGCCAGCCAGGGGAAGCGCGACCCGGCCAGTCCCGATCGCCAGCTCCAGCACCCGCCCGCCGCCGGCCAGCCCGGCGAGGAACTCCGCGGCGGCAGCCGGGTCGAGATCGGCGTGGTGCTCGTCATAGACGCCCGCCCAGCGGTTGCCGTAGAACGAGGGATCATCAAACGTGGCCACGTCAGTCACGAAACCAGACAGCAGGCGGTGGACGCTACCGGTTTTCCGGGCCCGCCACCGGCCGCCTGCACCGCGCTCATGTGCCGCCATCCGGGTACTGGCTATTCGTAGTCGGTCGTGGCGGCCAGCAGGGTGGCCACCAGGCTCGGTCAGGCTGGCTCGGCGCGGGCCTTCCGCGGTTGGCGAAATGCCGGTCGGGATCTAGGGTCACGCCATGGACCTGCAGCAGTACCTGGCCGACATCAGCCTGAAAACCATGAGCCAGATCCACCGGGCCATCGTTCACCTGAGTGGCGGCTGGGTGCTGGGCTCGGCCTTCGGGATGCCCGTCGTCGAATTGCACACGGTGGGGCGCAAGTCGGGCCGGCCGCGCTCGACCATGCTCACGGCGCCGGTCGTCGACGGTGACCGGGTCGTGCTGGTGGCCTCCAAGGGCGGAGATGACCGTGACCCTGACTGGTACCGCAACCTGGTGGCCGATCCCGAGATCGAGCTGACCATGGCCGGCCGGCGCCGGCCGATGCGGGCCCGCCGGGCGTCGCCGGAGGAAAAGGCGGCGTTGTGGCCCCGGGTGGTGGCGGCCTACCGGGGCTATGGCAGTTACCAGCGCCGCACCGAGCGCGACATCCCGCTGGTCATCTGCGAGCCGCGCTGAACGCTCACTGCGCTCGCGTCCGCTATTGCTGCATGGCGGTTCCGCCGGCCAGCGCCCTGCTTTGCGAACCGCCTCAGAGGCGAGCCAGCCATCACGTCCTGTCACAGGGGGCAGTGCGGAACCGCCAGCCTGCTCGCCGGCCCTCTCGGCGGGACAATGAAGCCGGGGCCCGCACCGGTCGCGAGGCATGCTGCGAAATTTCCCGGAATGGCTGCGTGCGGTCTCGGCGGGGTGTCCTGGTCGCCGTCGGGGGTTGCTAGGAGTCCGCACCGGGATCCGGTGTGTCCCGCGGAACCCGCGATGGCAGGCGCGCGATGACGAGGATGGCGCCGCCGAGGGCGACGACGGCGCCGACAGCCAGCGCTACCTGGTTCCCGCTCATGAACGCGGCGCGGGCAGTGTGCGCGAGCAGGGCGCCTGCGGCGCCCCTGGCGTCCGCCGCGACGGCCAGGGCACCGCCGAGTGAGGCGAGGATGGTGTGCGTGGCAGTGGCCGGCACGTGCCGGCCGGCCAGCGCCGTGCTCATGTGATCCTGGTATCGGGTCGACAGCACGCTCCCGATCACGGCGACGCCGAGCGCGCCGCCGACCTGCAGGGCCACGGCGTTGGAAGCTGATCCGATCCCGGAGTCGCCCTGGGGGACCGAGCCCACGACGGAGTTCGTCGCTGTCGGCAGCAGCAGGCCGGCCCCCAGCCCGATCAGCAGCAGGCCGGGCACCACGTCCCCGTAGGTCGTGGTAACCGCGGACACCGCCGAGATCTGCCACAGGCCGCCGGCTATCGCCGCCAGGGCGAGGGCAACGGTGAGCTTGATCCCGATGACGCGGGCGAGGATCGGGGACAGCGGCGCGCTCACGCCGAGCAGGGCGGCCATGGGCAGGATGCGCAGGCCGGCCTGCAGGGGTGAGAGGCCGAGGCCGAACTGCAGGAACTGAGTCTGCACGAACAGCGCCCCCAGCAGCCCGAAGACCCCGAGGATCTCGGCCGCCGCAGCTACCGAGAACCGGCGATCAGAGAAGAATCCCAGGTTCAGCATCGGATGGCTGCTGCGGGCCTCCCAGGCAATAAGGTACCGAGAACAACAAGACTGGCCAGCCCGGCCCCGATCACCTCCGCTGAGGCCCAGCCCCTGGCAGGCGCTTCGATGATCGCCCACAGGAGCAGGCCTAGGCCGGTGATCGACAGCACCGCCCCCCAGGGATCGGGCCGCTCGGCGGCCGGGTTCTTCGAGTCGGGCACCAGCACCAGGGCTGCTGCGAACGCGGCGACCACGATCGGGACGTTGACGAGAAACACTGAGCCCCACCAGAACCGGGCCAGTAGCAGGCCGCCTGCTATCGGGCCGATGGCGATACCGAGGCCGATGGTCCCGGCCCACACGCCAATCGGCCGGGCCCGCTCCGCCCGGTCGCGGAACACGTCGTTGATGATCGACAGCGACGGGGGGATCGTCAGCGCCGCGCCGGCCCCCATCAGCGCCCGCCACCCGATCAGCACGTCCACCGAACCTGAGAACGCGGCACCGATCGAACCTGCGGCGAAGACGGTCAGGCCGATCAGGAAAAATCGCTTGCGCCCGAACCGGTCGGCCAGGCTGCCGCCGACGAGCAGCAGGCCCGCGAACACCATCGCATAAGAGTCGA
>OCTA010003659.1_pt1 | contig 13624 bp, 10 predicted proteins | sample 1538991 | NCBI WGS metagenome assembly OCTA01 (sample SAMEA3539302, study PRJEB22396) | soil metagenome | biome: tundra; feature: field; material: soil | place: USA | collected 2010-05 | depth 0.15 m
GCAGTCCGGCATTCTCGGTATAGAACGTGTAGCCATCGGCCAGGGCGTCCATGGCCGCGCGCTTGATGAAGTCCGGTGTGGGCAGATTCGATTCGCCAAAATACAAGCGCAGCACGCCCTCCATGGACATGGCGATTTCGGCCAGCTCGCGGATGCGGGAGTGCGGAACGTGCTGTACAGAACGTGCGACGTGGGGCATTCATCACATTTTCTCATTTGCCGGACGCACTTTTACAAAACTTTTACCGCGCTCTCACGCATCGTCTGGGCAGTCGCCGGCATGATAGTTGCAGAGGAAACAAATATGACAATGAATCGTTCGGGAACATTCTTGCGGAGCCTGGCAGTACTCGCGGGGGCCATTCCGCTGACCTGTGCGGCCCTGCTGGCGGACGGCGGCCCCGCCTTCAACACCCCGGGCAACATCCTGATCGCGGACCAATCCAACAATCGGGTGATCGAGGTGGACCCCAACACCCACAATGTTGTGTGGACATTCGGCGATGGATCGAGCACTCCAGGTCCAACGTCGGTGGTGGGGACGAACGATGCGCAGCGGGTGGGCAGTCTGACGCTGGTTGCTGGCACGGGCGTGCCTCCGGGCCTCGAGCCCAGTTGCCCCAACGGTTGCGCCGACAACCGCGTCATGCTGGTAAACCAACAGGGCAAGATTGTATGGCAATACGGACAGGCAGGCGTTACCGGGTCAGGACCGAATCAGCTCAACACACCGGTCCAAAACACGTTTCTGACCAATGGAAACGTGATGATCACCGACCAGGTCAACGAGCGCGTGATCGTCGTAACCATGCAGAAGCAGATCGTGTGGCAATACGGGATGACGGGTGTCAGTGGCTCCGGCTTCAATCAGCTCAATAATCCGAATAGCGCCGAGCTGCTGAACAACGGCGACATCCTGATCGCCGACGAGAACAACAACCGGGTGATCGAGGTGGACCCCGACACCCACGAGGTGGTCTGGCAGTACCCGGCTACGCCCGATCCGGCGTTGTTGAATGGCGCGGCGTTCGCCAGCCGCCTGCCGGACGGCCATACGCTGATCACGGACTCGAACAACAACCGGATCATCGAGATCACATTGGGCGGGTATTCGTCCTTCGACCGTGGGAAGAATAGTAGGGTGGTCTTCTCGTACTCGACGCTGGACCCGAATGGCAACCCGAATCCGCTGCCGACGCGGGCGGTGCGCCTGCCGAATGGCCTGACGCTGATCAGCGATCAGTTTAACGACCGCGTGATTGCGGTGACGCAACAGGGAAAGATCGTCTTCACGCAGGGGACGCTGAACGCGCCCGGCAACGGATGGAACCAGTTGAATGCGCCGTACGATGCGAAGGTAATCGGCGACTACTTTGGTTTGACGCCTCCGTAGGCGAGCTTCGCTCGCCAACCTCGACAGAAAGCGTCGATGTCAAGAGCGGGCGACACGGCGAGGATCCCGTCCGGGCGGCCTGAGAGGCCGCCGCAGGCCGAGGGCCTGCCCCACGGCGAACGATTCCGACAAGCCAGGAGGACGTGCAGTGGGCGGGGTTAGGTCCCGCCCACAGTCCTTTTTACAAAGTCTTCAGGTAGGCGATCAGATCGTTCTTCTCCTCGTCGCTCAGCATCTCTTTGTAGGCAGGCATGCCGTTGCCGCCTTCGTCGACCTGGGAACGCACGTTCTCATCCGTGGGCTTCTTGCCGTTGTTCAACTTCTCCTTACTGAAAAGACCCTTCAGGCCCGGCCCCATTTTCTTTTCCGCGCTATCGGCGTTGTGGCAAGGGGTGCACTGCTGGAAGACCTCTTTCCCCTTATCGGGGTCTCCCTTCTTTGCCGCAAAAGCAGTCGAGGAGGCAATGGCAAAGGCCAAGCCAAAGACGCAGACTTTCGAGTGAAACATACAGATTAGTGTTCTCCAGACGGGCGAAACAACTAGTCTACAATTTTTTGGGCACGGATGGCTGGACGCCGGCAGAGGCTGGGGCAGGATGACGGTTTGCGCCGATTGCCAATCGGCGCGCAGGATGCCATCCTGCCCCACAAAAGCTAATTAGCGGGCGATGGTTAGCAGGTTCAAGGTGTTGGTGGCATCGTCGACAAAGTAGAGGCCTTCGGCGGCGGTGGCGAGCCCGAAGAGCGCTCCACTTCCGGGCGGTGTTCCGCTGCGGTCCAGCAGTAGGCGGCCGGCCGGCCCACCCGTGGGGGTGGTTTCCAAGAGCAGGCCGTTATTGCCGTTTACCGTGAAGATATTGCCATTGGTGGGACGCACGACCAAGCCGAGCGGATCGTTCAGGAGCGGATTCATGGTGACGGTCGTTCCAAGCCCGGCGGTCGAAGTCCGGTTGACCGCATCGGCTATCGAGGCAATGCGGTTCTCCAGGCTGTCGGCGACGTACAGCGTCCCGTCCGGGGCCAGCCCGACTCCGGTCGGACCAATCACCATCGCGGCGGGGTCCGTTCTTTCAGGGAACCCCGAACCGATCGTGGTCATGGACACCACGGATGGCATGCTGGTTTTCGAAAGGGCCAGATTGATGCGGACGACCGTGCCTTCGTCCACCAGGCCGCCGTTGCCGGCCACCGTGTCGTTGAGCACATTGGTGACGAACAGGTCCGCCGTCGATCCCATATCCAAAGCCGTCATATCCCAGGGACCATTGATGAGATTGTTGAAGATCGTTTCCACGACTGTGCCTGCGTGATTCAAGACAATCAGACAACCCCCTTGCGCGGTGGCCGATGTGCCGTCGGTCGTGGGCAAACTGCCTACAATAACCCAACCCGCGCGCAGGACCACCAGAGCCGTCGTCAGGCCCACGCCTCCCGGGCACTGGCCGGGAAGAGTCGAGGCGTCGATCCACGCAAACAAGCTGACGGAGCCATTGGGCGCGATATCCATGATCGTCGTGCCAGTACCCTGCAGGTTCGCGCTACTGTTGAAATTGCTCACCAGGATGTGGCCTTGGACCAATTTTCCAATCGAGGCAGGAACCACGGCCACGCCGTAAGGGTTCACGTCCCCGTTGGATGGCACGGTGGAAGCCACGGTAACGATCGAAAGCTTGGCGTCCTGGGCCAGCAGTCCCGGCGCAATAACCAGCGCCAACGCAAGGGCGCCCATCCACCGGCTTGTAACATACTGTTTCATGTCGGAATCCCCTCCATAATTCGATTCCCTGAAGCCGGCGGAGGCATGCATATGACTCAGGCGGCTCAGGCTATCTCGATGTTAGGCTTCGGACGGCATGGAAAACAAGCGAAATACCGTACACTCTTGTAAAATAAGCGTCAGTATCGTTTGGTAAAGAGTGGAAAGATACAAGACTTACCAGCACTCTACTGTCTCTTACGGTTACAAGTGTAAAGCGGGCTGGTGATGCAACGTAGTCTCCCGGGCACGGCGTGGCCGAAGTCACCGAGAGTCGGGAAGGCAGGCGAAACCGCCTGCCCCACCTGGCGGCGCGGCTACGCTATGATGTAGAAATTACCTTTATGAACCAAGACGGCATTCCCGAAGGCCTCACTTTCGATGACGTCCTGCTCCAGCCGGCGCGCAGCGATGTGCTGCCCGCCGACGCCGATACGCGCACCCGCCTCACCCGCCAGATTGCCCTGAACATTCCCATCGTGAGCGCCGCCATGGACACGGTGACGGAGTCGCACCTGGCCATCGCGCTGGCCCAGCAGGGGGGCATTGGCATCGTTCACCGCAACATGTCCATCGAGCGGCAGGCCGAAGAGGTGGACCGGGTCAAACGCAGTGAAAGCGGCATGATCGTGGACCCCATCACGATCGGGCCGGATCAGAAAATCTCCGACGCCCGTGAAGTGATGAGCCACTACCGCATCTCCGGCGTGCCGGTCACCGAAGGTCCGCGGCTGGTGGGCATCCTGACGAACCGCGATCTACGATTCGAGACCCGCTCGGATGTGCCGATCCGGGATGTGATGACCAAGGACAACCTCATCACCGTGCCCGTCGGCACCACGCTGGAGGAAGCCGAGGCGATCCTGCATCAGCACCGCGTGGAGAAGTTGCTGGTGGTGGACGATCACTACCATCTGAAGGGCCTGATTACCGTTAAAGATATCCAGAAGAAGTTGAAATATCCGTATGCCGCCAAGGACGAGCAGGGCCGTCTGCGCGTGGGGGCAGCCATCGGCGCCACCAACGATTTTCTGGAACGGGCGCAGGAACTGGTGGCCCGCAAGGTGGATGTGCTGGCCATCGATACGGCCCACGGGCACACCGAGCGCGTCATGGCGGCGGTGAAAGCGCTCAAGCGGGCTCTGCCGGAGGTGCAACTCATCACCGGAAACGTAGCCACGTATGAAGGCGCTTGCGAATTGATCTCGCTGGGCGTGGATGGCATCAAGGTCGGAATCGGTCCGGGATCGATCTGCACCACGCGGGTGGTTTCCGGCGCCGGCGTGCCGCAGCTTACCGCGATTGCCGAATGCTCGCGAGCCACCGGGCCGGCGGGCGTGCCGTTGATCGCCGATGGCGGCATCAAGTTTTCCGGCGACATCACCAAGGCCATCGCCGCCGGCGCGGATGCGGTCATGATCGGCAGCCTGTTGGCCGGCACAGACGAAAGCCCCGGCGAGACCATACTGTTCCAGGGCCGCACGTTCAAGACCTACCGCGGCATGGGATCGCTGGGCGCCATGCAGGGCAATGCCGACCGTTACGCGCAGGAAGCTAACGGCAAGCTGGTGCCGGAGGGCATCGAGGGCCGCGTGGCCGCCAAGGGACCGCTTGCGGAATTGGTTTATCAACTCGTAGGAGGCCTGAAATCCGGCATGGGATACTGCGGCGCGCCGGACATCCGGGCGCTGCACGAGAATGCGCGGTTCCTGCGGGTGTCGCCGGCGGGCCTGCGCGAGAGCCACGTACACGACGTGGTGATTACCAAGGAAGCGCCCAATTACAGGATTGAATAGCGGTACGGCTCAGGCCACGCCATTACGCTATGATCCGGGCGAGCTACGCTCGCTACGGCAGGCGAAACCGCCTGCCCCACCCTCGAGTAGCTTGCGCTCGAACGGCAGGGTTTCACAGCCGGGAACGGCGAGCGACGATTGAGCAAAAAGAGCCGAGGAGCCGGCGGCTAGCATTGTATGGCAGTGTACATCCAGGACAGGCCAGGAGGCCTGTCCTACTCGACGCGGAGGGCTTCCACTGGTTCGATGGCCGTGGCGCGGCGGGCGGGGATGTAGCTGGCCAGCAGCGCGGCGGCGGCCAAGACCAGGGACACGGCGCAGTAGGTGGCGGGGTCAAGCGGACTCACTTCGAACAGCAGGGCTTTCATGAGGCGCGTAAGTCCCGCGGCGGCGGCGAGGCCACAGACCACGCCAATGGCCGTCATTAGCAGCCCCTCACGAACGAACATTTGCCGCACCGATTGTGGGGGCGCGCCGAGCGCGATGCGGATGCCGATTTCGCGGGTGCGCTGCGACACGGCATAGGAGATGACTCCATAGATGCCCACGATGCCGAGCAGCAGCGCCATGCCCGCGGCGATGCTCAGCATCACGAGCGTAAAGGCGGTGCGGGCCATGGAGCGGTCGTAGACTTCCTTCACCGTGCGCACGTTGGCGATGGGCAGGTCCGGATTCACCGCCCACACCGCTCGCCGGACTTCATTCAAAAGGCTCGCGGAACCGGTGCGGCCGCTGCGTATGGCGAAGGCCTGGCCGCGTTGGGCGATCATGGGGAAGCCCCAAAAATCGCGGAGCATCATGGGCCAGTAGACGATGGTTGTGGCTTTGTGGTCCGCTCCGTCGTCACGCTCATTGCCGACTACGCCGACGACCTCGCGCCAGGGCGCCTTGGGGTTTTCGCGAATCCGCTTGCCCAGCGCGGCGGCGGGGTCGCGCCAGAGTTCGCGCGCCAGGGCGTCGGAGACCAGCACCACGGGGCGGGTCTCGTATATATCGGTCCAGGTGAGGTCGCGGCCAGCCAGCAAAGGGTTTCCCATGGCTTTGAAGAAGCCGGGTGAGATGAACTTGTAGCGGCGCATGGCGGGAACTTGTCCATCGGCATAGGATTTGTCCGCGGCGAAGATCGGGTCGTTGTCGTTATCGCCGTCCATGGTGATGGAGTTGGTTAGACCCGCCGCCGTGACGCCGGGAATGGCCGCGACCTTCTCCAGGATGTTGTTGTAAGTACGGGCGGCCTGCTCGGGCTTGGGAACTTCGGCGTCGGGAATGGAGACATGCAGGGTAAGGATCTGTTCCGGCTGTGTGAAGCCGGGCGGCACCTGCTTCAAGGCGCGGACAGTGCGAATCATGAGGCCGGAGCCGATCAACAGAACCAGCGCCAGCGCAACCTGCACGACCACCAGCACACTGCGCGCGCGGTGGCGTTCGCGGCCATCGCTGGAGTTGCGTCCGCCCTGGCGGAGGGCGGCGTTCAGACGCGGACCGGCATACTTGAACACAGGGATCAGGCCGAACAAAAGGCCGGCCACCAGCGAGATGGCCAGCGTGAAGAGCAGGACGGCAGGATCGATGGAGATCGATTCCAGGCGCGGCAGGTTGGCAGGGCCGATGGACACGAGGAGCTTCAGCGCGGCGTAGGCGAGACCCACGCCAGCCAAGCCTCCGGCGACGCCCAGCGCAATGCTTTCGAGGAGCAGCTCACGGGCGATGCGCGACCAGCCCGCGCCCAGAGCGGCCCGGATGGCGAGTTCCTGCTGGCGGCCTTCGGCGCGCACCAGCATCAAGTTGGCGACGTTGGCGCAGGCGATGAACAGCACTACGGCGATGGTGGCCATCAGGACCCACAACACCTTGCCGATGTCGCCGATCACGTCGACTTTGAGCGGGCGCACACTCGGCCCGAAGCGAGCTTCCTGGAACATCTTGATACTGATGCCGGGGGCCGGCGGGAACTTGTCCAGCATCATGGGGAGCATGCGTGCGACATCGGCATTGGCCTGGGCCAGTGTGACTCCGGGTTTGAGACGCGCGACGGCCCGGTAGCTGAAATTGCCGATGAAGACTTTGGCTCGGTCAAGCTGGAGGGGCTCGATCAGGGCGGCCGTGGAGTTCATGAAACGGAAGCCAGGCGGCAGGATGCCGATGATTTCGCTGGCCTCGCCGTCAACTACGATGCGCCGCCCGACGACGGATGGATCGCCGCCGAATTTGCGCTGCCAGTAGCCGTAGGACAAGATCACGGTCTTGGGGCTGCCGGGCGAATCGTCTTTATGGGTGAACCATCGGCCGCGAATGGGCTGCCCGCCGAGGATGGGAAGCAAGCCGTCGGTGATATCCAGAGCGTCGATCTGCTCGGGCTCGCCAGTGCCGGTGATATTGACGGAATCGTAACGCCACAGACCGATGTCCTGGAAAGTGCGGCTTTCTTCGCGGAACGTGAAGTACGTGGCGGGAGAGGCATTCACCTCCTGCATGCCCTGGAGGTGGGCCGTTTCCCAGACTCCCACGAGACGATCGGGATCGGGGTAGGGGAGCGGCTTGAGCAGGACTCCGTTCAGGACACTGAAGATGGCGGTATTGGCGCCGATGCCGATGGCCAGGGTGACGAGGGTGATGACGGTGAACATCGGCGAGCGGGCGAGTCGGCGGAAGATGGGCTTCATGTAGGTTAATACGCTGGAGGGTGGGCGGAAGGTCCAGGGTTCCGGGGTGCGTGATGGGTTATGGGTGACTTGGGGCTTGGGTTGTGGCCGGGGTTCGTTTGTGGAGGGTCTATTTCATATTGGGTGGGCGTCATTTTCAGAGACCGGGCGGGGCCGGAGCGGGGGTTTGGGTGGCGGAAAAGGCCATCTGTGGGACTTCGGAATGGCCGGACGGTGTTGGGTGGACGGGAGTTACCTTTGATTTCGGGTTCGTTTCGACAATTTCTTTTTTGCGCGCGGCTTGCAGCTTTTGCAGGTCGGCCAGACAGCGGGTATACTCGCGCTGGATGCGGCTCTCATAGCGGCCGAGCCGGTCCAGGACTCCCTTGTGATCGTTGAGAAAGGCCCAGGCCAGCGGGTCGGCGAGGCCATCCTGGTTGTATTGCGCGGGCACGGGTTGGATGCGGAGGCGCAGGTCGAGGAAGCCGGCCTCGATGCGCGCGATGCGGCGGAGGCGATAGGCGGCGACGGCAAGGCGCTCGACCAGGCCTTCCTCGACTGGTCCTTTGGGGTGCAGGTCGTCGCGGTATTGGACGGCGAGCGACCGGAGGCCGGCGGGGTCTTCGCCAGGCAGGACGGGGGATTTGCCCGTGAGTCCATGGACGGTGCTGTTACGGCTGGAGCGCGCTTTGCCATCGGCAGTACGCGGGCCGGTGGATTTTTCGGAGTTCTTACGATTGGAATCGGTTTGTGATTCGGTTGACATGTTCTACCTCGATTCCAGGGTAGGGGTGGGCGGAACGGGATCGGCGGGGCGATTTGGTCCAAGGCGTTGAGGGAAAAGGGTGAAATAAAATGGCGAGAGTTGCGAACGGTTGGGAGGCGACGGGCCAGGAGGCCATAGGCGCTGAGTTAAGATTAGCCGCCATGTCGATGGCAACGGTGCAGGCGCAGACGGACACTGAGGTCGTGCTGCACAATTCCCAAAGCCCGCCGAAGGGGGCAACCCCCTATGCAGGTGTGATCCGCGACACCCCGGAGTTTTGATACGCGATCCGTCCGGCAGCCTTTTTGGGACTGCGGGCGGCGGCGCAGGTGGTGGCGTGGTGTACAAACTGGATGCGTCCGGCCAGGAGACGGTCCTCTACAGCTTTACAGGCGGGGCGGACGGGTACGGACCGAACGCTATAATCCGCGACTCGGCAGGCAACTTCTACGGAACTACTTATGCCGGCGGGAAGCACTCTACCGGCGTGGTGTTCAAGCTCAAACCGTTGTTTGTGGGACAGGCGGTTCCGCGTGCCTTCCTCCAGCCCTCCGGCGTTGCCGGACACGCATTGCTCATACGGTACACCGGCGCCGCCTCGAGCGTAACGCTGGCGATGCTCGCCGCGTGGGCCGACGCGGTTAGCAACAGATCCAGCGGCGGTGTATACTGGGACCACACGAAGGGCTGAGACGGGCCATGGAAAGTTAGGTGTACGAGTCCCGATTTGACGGTGCAGGTCGCGGCCACCTTTCAATCCGTTCCGTAACACTGAGGTTGAAATGATGGTATTGAGTATAGGGCGGAGCCAGGGTATTCCTGGTTTCGTGGCGCTTCAAACGATCTGCGTCGCTTTGGTTTTTTGCGGCACCCTGGCGGCGCGCACGGCATCCTTCAATGCGCCTCTGGTCTTTGCCACGCCTTACGGCCCTGAGTCGATGGCGGCCGGCGATTTCAACGGCGACGGAAGACAGGACTTGGCCTTGTCGCTCGGCAGTGGAGGCGTTTCGATCTTCCTCGGTGATGGCGGCGGCTCCTTTCACCGAGGTGTGACTTACGCAATTACTAATTCGCTTCTCAACGCCATCGCCGTTGGGGATTTCAACCACGACGGCAAGCTCGACCTGGCCGTCGCTGTGGAGGCCTCCTACTCCGGAGGCATGGGGGCGCCGGGGGTCATCGTACTACTGGGAAACGGTGACGGAACCTTCCAGAGTCCGGTGCATTACAATGCCGGGCCAGCCTCGTCCATGCTCGACTTGGCCGTAGGTGATTTCGACCACGATGGAAATCTCGATTTGGCCGTCACGACCAATGCCGGCATCGCTATCCTGGCCGGCAGCCGCAATGGAATATTCCAAACGCCCGTCGTATATGTTGCCGGTGACGCCTTCGGGTCGCTGGCGGTGGGCGACTTCAACAATGATGGGAATCCGGACCTCGTCGCGGTGGACACCACTACCAACGAAATCGCCATCCTCCTTGGCAAGAGCGATGGAACATTCGGATCACCGGCGGACTTTCCGGTAGGCGGCAACCCCTGGGCTGTAGAGGCAGCGGACTTCAACAACGACGGAAACCTGGACTTGGCGGTCACCAATTCAATCAATTCGGTGGCGATCCTGCTCGGCAGCGGTAACGGCACCTTCGGCCCGCCGATCCAGACAAATGCTCCAGCCCTGGGCGGGTCATTGGTTGTAGCTGATTTCGACCGCGATGGGAACCCGGACTTGGCTGTAGCCACGACTGGCGGAATCGCGATTCTTATCGGCAAAGGGGATGGGACTTTTCAGCCCCCCGTTAATTACGCGGTCAATCCCGTCGATGCCATGGTTGCCTGCGATTTCAACGCGGATCGTTATCCCGGCCTGGCCGCGATCAGCTACTCTAGCCAAACCCTGACCATTCTGACGGGCAGAGGCAACGGGACTTTTCCCTCGGCTCCGGTCAACCAAGTCCCGGGAAACGGACTGGGGCAAACGGCCGTCGCCGACTTCAATCGCGACGGCAAGCTCGACCTGGCCATCGCGAATCCGCCGAATGTCTCGATCCTGCTGGGCAACGGGGACGGTTCGTTCCAGTCGGCGGTCAATTATCCAGCGGGCAAGTATCCTTCCGCCGTCGCCGCGGCTGATTTCAATGGCGACGGGAGGCTGGATTTGGCGGTCACAGACAATTCCGGCATATGGATCTTGCTTGGCAACGGCAATGGTACGTTTCAACCCGCGGTGGCATTCCGGGCGGGACTGTATCCGAAAGGCGTGGCCGTCGCCGACTTCAACGGCGATGGAAAGATGGATCTGGCGGTCACCGACGGCGGAACAAATAATTGTTGCGCCTCGCTCTCGATTCTGATGGGCAACGGCGATGGGACCTTTCAGCCTCCCCTGCGCTATTTGGTGGGCGGCTCGGCTTCCGCGCTGGTGACAGGGGATTTCAATGGCGATGGAGTGGCGGATGTGGCGGTGGTCAATATGGCCAGTTCGAGCGAAGGCAGTGTCGCCATTTTCATCGGGAAGGGTGATGGGACTTTTCAGGCGCCCGTGCTATACGGAGTGGCATCGCCTTCGGGCGCGGCGGATGCGCTGGCTTCTGGGGATTTCAATCGCGATGGAAAGCTGGATCTGGTAGTGGCCACTCAGACCGGGCAGATATTCGTGCTGCTGGGGAATGGAGACGGCAGCTTCCAGCCGCCGGCGCCCTGGTCTGCCAGCCTTCCGGGCCTTCTGGATTGGTGGACAGGCGGGGTGGCCGTGGCGGACTTTAACCGCGATGGCATTCCAGATATCGCCGCTGTCTCAGGCGGCAGTGCCATCGCGATTCTCACCGGCAGAGGTGATGGCACGTTCCGCCCTGCAAGGTATTTTGGCACGGGCGTGGCCTATTTCCTGGCGGTGGGCGACTTCACTGGCATTGGCAAGCCGGATGTGGCGGTGATCGGGGGCGTGACGCTTTCGATTCTGCTCAACACCACACGATAGGAGACGTTATGAGGCAAGCGATCTGGCTGGGGTTGTGTGCGGCGGTATTTTGTGCAGTAACCGTAAGCGGCTCCGCACCGGCCGCACAGAATGTGTCGTTCGACGCGCCGCGGGTATTCGCCGGCGGTACGAACTTCAACCATATAGCGGTCGCCGACTTCAACGGCGACGGCCAGCCGGACCTGATAACGGCGGACGTGTTGGGATTCGCACTGCTACTTGGCAATAAGGACGGAACATTCCGGTCTGGCTTCACTTACAACATGCCTTCCGGAGATTTCCTAAGTACCTTGGCCGTGGGTGATTTCAATCGCGACGGCAAACAGGACTTAGTAATTACCGCGGCGAACGAAGTTTGGATCTTTCTCGGCAACGGAGATGGAACCTTTCAGAATCCGCGCACTTATTTCGCCGGAAGCGGCGCGAGTTTCGTGGTAGCCGGGGACTTCAACGGGGACGGCGTGCCGGACCTGGCGGTGCTGTGCCCGTTGTACAACGAAGTTTCGGTGCTGACCGGCAGAGGCGACGGCAGCTTCGGCCCACCCGTGATTTTTCCGGTGGGCTTTTCTCCAAACTCCGCGGCAGTTGGCGATTTCAACGGCGACGGAAAATTGGATCTGGCGGTGGCAGACGGCGGTTTCGGCGCGAAAGCGCCCGGCGAGGTCGCTATCCTGTTGGGTAACGGCGACGGCACTCTGCGGCCATTCGCGAAGTATGGCGTGGGAGACTTCGGCTCGATTGTAGCCGGCGATTTCAACGGCGACGGGAAACTGGACATCGCGGTGACGCAGCTCGATAACCTGGGCCTGCTGATCCTGCTCGGCAACGGCGATGGCACTTTTCTGATGGGTGCGGATTATAAGTTGAGCGGCGCGGCCGGTGCGCTGGTGCGCGGCGATTTCAACGGCGATGGCAAGCCGGACTTGGCGGTGTCCAGTGGACAAATCCTGTTGGGGAATGGGGATGGGACCTTTCACTTCGGGCCGCCCTTTCAACCCTACCCGGTAAACGCCCTGGCAGTTGGTTACTTTAATCGCGATAGGGTTCAGGACCTGGCCGTCGCCGCATACCCTGGGATTGTCATCCTGCTGGGCAGCGGCCAGGGCACGTTCCAGCGTGTGGTTACTTTTCCAGATCCGGCGAGTCCGGCGTCCGTTGCGGTGGGCGACTTTAATGGCGACGGCAACATCGACTTAGCCGTAAGTAACATCGATCAAGCCACCGTCACAATTTACTTAGGCGATGGTCACGGCTCTTTCCAAACCGGGGGCAGCTACAGCACCGGAGATTATCCTTATGGTCTGACTGCCGCGGACTTCAATCAGGATGGCAAGCTGGATCTGGCTACGGTGAATTGGGAAGGCAGTATCTCGATTCTACTGGGAAACGGCGACGGGAGTTTCCGGGCCGGTCCTACTCTGGCCGTGGGACAGACTTCCTACCCCTCTGCGGCGGTGGCCGTGGACCTAAACGGCGATGGCAAGCCGGACCTGGTGGTGAACGATGGCTACGAGAACCAACTATATATTTTCCTGGGCAACGGCGACGGCACGTTTCAGGCGCCCGTCCTATACAACGTGCCAAAGCTCGTCTCCGTGGCTACCGGTGACTTCAATGGCGATGGGATAATGGACCTGGCCCTGTCCACTGCTCCGACATCTGCCGGAGGGCTGGGCCTGGTCATCTGGCTTGGGAACGGCGACGGCACCTTTGCCCAGGGAATGACTTATGGCGATATCCTCTCGGGCGACCTCGTGGCTGCCGACCTCAATGGAGACCACATCCTGGACTTAGTGGTATCGGGTCCGCCAGCCCTGGTGCTGCTGGGCACGGGCGATGGCGCCTTCCAGCCTCCGTTGCAGATGAACTTCGGAGGCACGGCCCTGGTGGTGGCGGATTTTAACGGCGATGGCAAGCCGGACCTGGCCTTCTCGGGCCTTTCGGCAGGGTCCTGGTTAGGGACGGGCATCGCTCTCGGCCGGGGCGACGGCACTTTCTCCGAGCCGGCATATTTCGCTCCCGTGGCCGTTACCCCCGGGTCCTCTCCGCTGGCGGTGGCAAAGCTTAATGGCGATGGGCGGAATGACCTGGCCGTTGCGACTGGCAACACAGCCGTCGCCATACTCATGAACACCACGAAGTGATTTGGGTGATTGTCAGGAAATTCGAACCCATTGAAAACGCACGGCTTTCCGGGGAGGGTGGGTGATGCGCCGAGAAAAGATCGATCTCGCCCGAGTTTGGTGACCAAACCGGCACCTTATGGTCGGGTTGCGGCAGCTATGATCTG
>OCTA010003660.1_pt1 | contig 13623 bp, 9 predicted proteins | sample 1538991 | NCBI WGS metagenome assembly OCTA01 (sample SAMEA3539302, study PRJEB22396) | soil metagenome | biome: tundra; feature: field; material: soil | place: USA | collected 2010-05 | depth 0.15 m
CCAACACCTGCATGGGAGGCTTGGTGCCCTCCGCGAAGGTGGCCATCTTTTGCACGATGCCGTCTTCGTAGATTTTGAAGTCCGTATTCTTCAGGCCGTTGATATAGCGATTATGGCTGTCGGTGACCGTGAAGCTGAGCACCACCATGTCCACTTTCACGCGGAACACCGGGCGCTGCGCATCCTGCGCCTTCAGCAGCGCCGTGCCCGCTGCCGCTCCTAGAAAACCCCGCCGGGATATGAGATGCATGAATGCCCCTAGTCGCTAGTTGCCTGCATTAGGAAGTTGTGATGGCGGCACCTGCGCCACGGCCTGCTGGCGCGCCTTGTTGCGCACTTCGTCGCCCACCGCGCGCAACGAGCGCAGCACCGCCGGCCAGTCCTCCAGGTGCGAGGCGAAGATACGTTCCACCAGTTTAGCGGTCCACTCCGGGATGCGCAGATTGAGCTGCGAAGGCTGGACGTTGGTCTCGTCGGCCAGTTCGGCCCAGTACAGAGTGTTGGACTCCCAGCTTTCGGCCAGAATGCGGCTGGAATATCCCATCAGAGTCGGGAAAGTGCGCAGGTTGAGCAACTCCGGCCGGTAGGAGTTGGCCAGCGTGGGCTTGGGCGTGCCGAAGGCGGCGGAGATGGCTGCGTAGTTGATCTCGCGGGGCGACTGTGCGGCCAGCCGGCGGATTTCCGCCAGCACCGGCGAAGGCTCGCGCTTGGCGTTGGCTTCCGTCTTGGCTTCCATACGGGAGGCCAAAACAAATAGTTCGGAGGGCGTCACTCTGGTCAGGGCCGCCTGCACTTCGCCCGCTTCCAGCAGCGCATCCACCTGTCCGACGCGTGCCGGCGCCGCTTGCGCGCTCAAGATACCGAGCGCTTCCCCCCTGAGCGCGGGGTCCAGCGCGGATTCGGCCAGCAACGACGCCGCGTAGCGCATGTGCAGCGCCACCCAATGCAACTGCGAAGGCGTGACATTCCACCAGCGCGGGATTACGGCGCTCACGATCATCTGCGGCACCAGGTCGCCCCAGATGAGCGCCTGCGTCTGCTCCGGCACCAGGAAATTCTGTTCGGCCTCGGCCAGTGCGTAGGGCAGTCCGGCGAGCGAACCCACCAGCCGGCCGCCGCCGTTGGAGGGCCAGCCCGAACCGAACACTTCCGTGGAGCGCCACATGTGGCTAGTGCCTTGCACACCCAGAAAGTCGTGGCTACGCACGAACAGCGGATTCGTGTAGAGGACCTGCGCGCCGGGTGGCGCGTAGTGGGCATAATTATAAGCCACCAGCGTGTCGCGCAGGAACGGCGCCAGCAGACCGCGCACGTCCCGGAGTTTCTCGCCCGAGGCTTTCTCGACGGCGGCGCGCAGATTCAGCTTGCGCTGCAAATCGACGTGTTTATCCGTCCAATAGCCAAAGGAGAGCGCGTTCTTCTCGACAGCGCTCAGAGTGGCGCGCGACAGCGGGATGTCGGCGATGCGGGATGCCAGGCGGTTCACCAACGCCGTATTCAGCTTCTCGCCGCGCGCGAGCGAGTCCAGGTGATTCGCCAGATCGAAGAGATCGTCGAGGGGGACGATGTGCTGGGCTTCCAGGATGCGCATCATATCCTGCACGATCTGGGTGTGGGATTCGACGTCGCTGGAGTCCGCCGCGCCCGCCAGCAGGTTGAGGAGGCGCGCTTGCGAGGCGGAGCCCGGTTTCGAGCCGGTGGCGGAGAGCAGCAGCATCACGCCGCCGCGTCCGGCATCGAACAGCGTGCGGTTGTCGCGCACCGCGGAGAAGGGGCTGAGCAGGGCCGCGAAAGTCTCGTCGGCTTTGGCCGCCGGCAGGCTCCCCGGGCGGGAAAAGATCTGCCACAGTCCCATCAGGGACTGCATCATGCCGAGCGTGTCGGCGCGCAGCATGGGATCCTTGAGGTGGGTCAGCGCATCGGCCGTATCCATGAATTGGGCGATGGATTTGTCGCTCACCGTGGCAGCCTCGTTGAAAATGGCGTACTGGCTTCCGTACACACGGTAGTTGCGCGCCAGCAAGTCCACGGTCTCCGGCGTCAAGGGTTTGGAACGGTAACGATCCAGGTCGCTGAGCGCCATGAAGATCTTCAGCGGCTCATTTTCCACGGATTTGCGGGTGAGGCCGAAGAGGGCTTCCAGCACGTCATCGGCTTCCTTCCAGGCGCCGGCGGCGCGCGTCAGCTTGGCGTCGTACTTGCCCTGCGGATGATTCACAAACAGGTCCTTCCAGACCTGCAGGTTGCCGGGGACGTGCGGCCGGCCATCGGGATCGATCCACAAGCGCGTGGTCAGCAGCATCATGTCCGCGTTGGAGCGGAAAACGGGGCGCGCCGGTCCCGGGCTGGTGACCTTGCCGCGGATGGCCATATAGAAACGCTGCATACGCGCGGGCTCGGTCAGGTATTCCCGGACCGGCCCGTTGATGCGCGCCAGCGCATCGAAGTAGCTGGCCATCCAGCCATCGTCCTTGGCGATCAGCTTTTCGAAAAACGCGGCGCCCTGGTCCGGCGGCGCACCCACCAGTGCGGTCCAGGCCGCCACGGTGCGTGGCGCACCCGGTACTACGGCCTTGCCCGAGCGCACCTCGAACATGCCGCCGAAGAAGTCCAGCACGTGCGCATAGGCCTTCAGGCGGGGCATCGTAATGTTCTTGCGGAATTCCTCGGCGGTCTCGCGATCCAGCTTGGAGATCCCCAGATACAGGCGGCATAGCGCGGGATCGGAGAGCAGCACGTCCAGGAAACCGCTGGTCTCTTTTTCCTTCGCGGAGAGCCAATAATCGGCCCCGAACAGCACGGGAACGCGCGCCGGGTGATAGTCGTAGGTGAAAGGACGGTTGGTGCGCAGCGCCTGCTCCAGGGCAGGAAGGGGGAAGCCGGAATCGGTGGTGAGAAAGGCGCGGGTGGCGTTGACGGTCTCCAACACGACTTCGCTTCCGCATCCGCCGCGCATGCGGAAGCCCAGAATGTGCAACAGCTCGCCCGCGTTGGGCGAATCGCAATTCTCGATTTGAATGACCTTCCCGGGGCCTGCCAGCTTTTCGAGTTCGCGCGCCTGCGAGAGATAGCGATGGACGAGTTTGAGATATTCGGTCTGTTCCAGAGCCTCGTTGCTGTGGGCGGCCTGGAAGCCATTGGTGACCACATTGCGCGCCAGCGCGGGCAGCAGATCGTCGGCCTGCGCGTCGCTGGAGACCGCCGCCATGCGGCCGAACGAGCGCAGGGGCCCGGGTATCTCGGCATACGTCTGGCCGGCGCCTGGGTTGTCCGGCGGCGCGGCCGGAATGGCGGCGGGCCCTGAGGGCACTCCGCCGGCGCTCCGGTAGATCTCCAGTGAGCGTACGGCGCCGGCACGGTCCCCCTGCAGGAAGGACAGTTCGGCCATGCGCCGCGCCACGATGGCGCGCTCGCCGCGGTGGGCGGGCTGGTCCAGCGCCGCCAGGAGCTTGCTGTAGGCTTCGATGGCGGCCGCATCGGCGTGGCAGTCGAGGAACTCCGCGTATTCGGTTAACGCGGCGATATCGCCCGGGGCGCTTTGCGCGGCATGCGCCAATAGCGCGCGCGCGCCCGCGCCATCCCCGGATTCTTCCAGTTGCCGGGCACGCTCCAGATTCTGACTTCCCCGAAGGGTGAAGCCGGTGAGAACAAAGACGAGGAGAAATACGATGGAGAGGGCCTTCATGGTGGTTCCCGTATCTGTGGTGCTACTTTACCATGTCCGGCGGGTGCATTGGGACGGGATGGTCCCAAAGCGTGCGGGAGGGTTGTAAATTCATGGCGCTGGGTGCCTTTTGGTGGGGCAGGCCTTCGGCCTGCGCCGGCCTCTGAGGCCGCCCGGACGGGCTTTCAATAACGTGCGACGGGTTTTCGACCGGGATCGCGAAGTTCGCGTGCGCCATTCATGACCGCACCAGCGTCGGGGCAGCCGGTCTCTCGCGCAGCCGCAAATGCGGACCTCGGCAGGTTCACATTGATCTCCTCTCAATCCCCAACCTGGGGACCCGCTCCGAACGTATGTGTCTCCTTGGCTGGCTTGGCGGACCTTGGCGTCTCTGCGTGAAACTTTAGCTAAACTTTGTAACTATAACAACTCGCCCGGGAAATCTTCTTCGCGGAACTCTCGCGCGCCCTGCGGCGACCCGCTGGCGCGCAACTCGACGCGGCGGATCTTGCCCGAAATGGTCTTCGGCAATTCCGAGAATTCCAGGCGGCGAATGCGCTTGTACGGCGCCACGTTCTGGCGGACGAATTGAAAAATGCTGCGCGCCAGATCCGGTCCCGCGTTATATCCCGGCGCCAACAGCACAAACGCTTTCGGGACGGCGTGCCGCACCGGGTCGGGACTTGCTACTACCGCCGCCTCCGCTACCGCCGGGTGCCGCACCAACACGCTCTCGAGTTCGAAAGGGCTGATGCGATAGTCCGACGATTTGAACACGTCGTCCACACGACCTATGTAGGTGATGTAACCGTCTTCGTCGCGGGAAGCCAGGTCGCCTGTGTGGTAGTAACCGTCGTGCGCAGGATAAGTCCCGGCAGGCTGAATGCCTGCCTCACCGTAGCCGAGCATTAGTCCCAAAGGTGGCGGGGAAACGTCCAGGCAGATCTCTCCTTCGGGCGTGGGCCGGCCTTCGCTATCCAACAGTTCCACCCGATAGCCGGGCAGCGGACGCCCCATCGAGCCGGGCTTCACCGCCTGCCCTGGCGAGTTGCCGGCGACCGCGGTGGTCTCGGTTTGGCCGAAGCCATCGCGAATCGTGATGCCCCAGGCAGCCTGCACGCGCTCGATGACCTCGGGATTCAGAGGCTCGCCCGCCGAGACCACCTCCCGCAGGTTCACCGCGTAATCGCCGAGCTTCTCCTGCACCAGCATGCGCCAAACGGTGGGCGGCGCGCATAGCGTGGTGATCGGCATGCGGGCCAGCATGGTGAGCACGGCCTTCGCATTGAAGCGGGCATAGTTATAAGCGAACACGGTGGCCCCGGCGTTCCAGGGAGCGAACCAACAGCTCCATGCGTGCTTCGCCCAGCCCGGAGAGCTGATGTTCCAGTGCACGTCGCCGGGCTCGAGGCCGATCCAATACATGGTGGATAAGTGGCCCACCGGATAGCTCTGGTGCGAATGGTGCACCAGTTTCGGTTTGGCCGTGGTGCCCGAGGTGAAGTAAAGCAGCAACGGGTCGGTGGCGCGCGTAACGCCGTCGGGAGCGAACGTGCCGCTTTGCCGATAGGCGTCTTCGAGCGAGTGCCATCCCGCGGCCGGCCCACCGGCGCAGATGCGCGTATAAACGCCCGCGAGGGCCGCAAACTTGGCGGTGTGCGCGGCGCCCACAATCACATGCCGCACCGCGCCGCGATCCAGACGGTCTTCGAGATCTTCGGGAGCGAGCAAGGTGGCGGCGGGAATCACCACGGCGCCGAGCTTCGAGGCCGCCAATAGCGTCTCCCAGAGCGCCACTTCGTTGCCCAGCATGAGCAGCATGCGGTCGCCGCGCCGCACGCCCAGTTCCCGCAGGAATTGGGCTACCCGATTCGAGCGCTGCGACATCTCCGCAAAGCTGAGCCTGAATTCCGCGCCTGATTCGTCCACCACCCACAGGGCGGGCTTGGTGTTGCCCGCGGCCATGACGTCGAAGTAGTCCAGCGCCCAGTTGAATTCGTGAAGTTGCGGCCATTCGAAGTGCCGGTAGGCGAACTCGTAGTCCGTGCGATGGCTCAGCAGGAAATCGCGAGCTTTCAAGAACTCCGCGGCGCCACTCATCACGATTCGTGCGTATGCTGTTAACTGTATACGAATGCGGGTAGCACTGCATGTCACAAGCAACCGGCACCCTTACAAACGCCTTCATCGGCAAACCGGAGATGCCTACAGACGACGATCTGGCGGCGGAGCTGGGCCGTTCGGCCAAAGCGCTCTGGGATCGACTGCTCGCCGGCCTGGCTGAGCGGCATAACATCGTAACGCGGGAATGGAACTCCTACTCGCCGAAAGCCGGATGGTCGCTGCGCCTGAAGCGGGACAAGCGGACCATTCTGTATCTTTCACCGTGCCGAGGCTGTTTCCGCGCGTCATTCGCGCTCGGCGGCAAGGCGGTCGAGGCAGCGCGGGCGAGCGGGCTTCCCCAGCGCGCGATTCAGATTATCGACAGCGCCAAGCGCTATGCCGAGGGAACCGGAGTCCGTATCGACGTGAACGGGCCAGCGGACATCGCCGTCGTGCTGAAACTGGCTGCGATTAAGCTGGCGAATTGAACTGCCCAATTTGTGATACAGTCGGGCCTTGCCATGACCCTGAACGGTTATCTGGTCAAAAGCACCATCGTGGCGGCGTTGGGGGGCCTGCTTTTCGGTTTCGATACCGCGGTGATCGCGGGCACCACCCACGCCCTGACGGAAACCTATCACCTCACTCCCACCTCCTTAGGACTGACGGTGGACGCCGCCCTCTTGGGAACGATTCTGGGCGCCATGTTTGCCGGCATCCCCGGCGACCGCTGGGGCCGGCGCGACAGTCTGCGCGTCATGGCCATCTTGTACCTGATCTCGGCCCTCGGATGCGCTTTCGCCTGGGACTGGTATTCGCTGGTCTTCTTCCGGTTCATCGGCGGCCTGGGCATTGGCGGATCATCGGTGCTCGGTCCCATGTACATTGCCGAGATCGCCCCGGCAAAGTGGCGCGGCCGCCTGGTGGGCTTGTTCCAGTTCAACGTGGTCTTCGGGATCCTGCTGGCCTACTTTTCCAACTTCGTCATCGGCCTCGCGGGATTTGGAGCCGCCGAGTGGCGCTGGAAATTGGGAGTTTCCGGCATCCCCGCGGCGCTGTTCATGCTGATGCTCTTCGGCATTCCACGCAGCCCGCGCTGGCTGGTGAAAAAGCGGCGTGTGCCGGAAGCCCGGGAAGTGCTGCGCCTTACAGGCGAAGAGAACTTCGAAGCAGAACTGCAGGACATCGTCACGTCGATCGATGCGGAACACGGCCACGGCGACGAACCGCTGTTCACGCGCAAGTATCGCGTGCCGATCTTTCTGGCGGTAACCATCGCAATGTTCAACCAGCTCTCCGGGATCAACGCGATTCTGTATTACCTGAACGACATTTTCGCGCAGGCGGGATTCAGCAAGGTCTCGAGCGACCTGCAGGCAGTGGCCATCGGCGCGACCAACCTGCTCTTCACGATGATCGCCATGTCGGTGATCGATCGCATCGGGCGCAAGACTCTGCTGCTGGTGGGATCGGTGGGACTCACGATCTCACTAGCGGGCGTCGCAACCATTTTTGCCATGCACCGTCATCAGGAGTTGCTGGTCTGGCTGCTGGTGGGGTTCATCGCCTCTTTCGCCTTTTCGCAAGGCGCCGTGATTTGGGTTTATCTCAGCGAAGTGTTCCCCAACCGCGTGCGAGCCAAGGGACAAAGCCTCGGCAGCTTCACGCACTGGGTGATGGCTGCGGCTATATCCGGAACATTTCCCTCGCTAGCGGCCAAATCCGGGGCCGCGCCATTTGCGTTCTTCGCCGCGATGATGGTGCTGCAATTCTTCGTGGTGCTGTTCACTTATCCCGAAACCAAGGGAGTCACCCTGGAGCAAATGCAGAAGAAGATGGGGATCGCCTGATGAAAAAACTGTTGCTTGGCTTCGTGCTCGGTCTGGCCGTAGTGCTGTTGGGCGCGATTGCGTACTTTGGCCTGGGTCTGGCGCCCGTGGCGGCATCCGCGCCGCCCATGCCGTTTGAGAGCCTTATGGCGGGAATGGCGCTGCATGCGCGGATATCGAAAGAAGCGCCGGCGAAAGCGCCGATTCCGGCGGACGAACCAAACCTGCTGGCGGGCGCGCGGACCTATCGCGAGCAGTGCGCCGTTTGCCACGGCCTAAGCGGCCAGCCTGAAACAGCCGTCGCCAAGGGCATGTTCCCGCATCCGCCGCAACTCTTCGCAGGCCACGGCGTCACCGACGACCCGCCCGGCGAAACCTACTGGAAGGCCGCCAATGGCATTCGCCTGACAGGCATGCCGGGATTCAAAGGATCGCTCAGCGACACGCAGCTTTGGCAGGTCAGCCTGATGCTGGCCAATGCCGATAAGTTGCCTTCAAGTGCCAAGGCCGCCACCAGTGACACTCAAGTAAGATAATGAAAGCGTGAAATTTCTTCCGGCGCTCCTGCTCCTCTCCGCCCTCGCGCTCGGCGACGTACGCAACTGCACTTGCGACATCGCCAGCGCCGAAAGCATGGCCAAGCGCGAATGCGGGCTATGCCGCGAAGCCGAGAAACAGCCGCAAGATACGCCGATTTTCTTCTTGAAAGACATTAATCCGAATAAGCCGCATCGCTGGCTGGCGCTGCCGAGAGCGCATGCTCACACCTTCGCCGATCTGACGCCCGCGCAACGCCTCGCGCTGTGGACCGCCGCCATCGCGAAGGCCCAGGAGACTTGGGGCGACCAGTGGGGGCTGGCCGCCAACGCCGATAGCCGGCGCACCCAATGCCATGTCCACGTGCACATCGGCAAGCTGCTGGAGGGCGCCGAAACGCAGGACTTCGTCCTCATCGACGGCCCCGCCGATATTCCCGTTCCGCACGATGGCGGGGGCATCTGGATTCATCCAGCAGGCGGAAGGTGGCACGTCCACCTGGGCGAAGACGCCCCCGAGACGCTGCTCATGAGATGACCCGGCCGGGCTCGTCGGGCTCCGGACGACCTATCGGATCAGGATTGGCATCGCGCGCGGAGGACGGTCCGAAATCGCGTCCGGAACAGGGATCTCGCCGGCTGACGTGAAGGTCACGCTCGAATCCACCGCACTTTGGCCAACAGCCGTGGTGTAGATGGCCTCGTTAAAAGTGCTGCCGGATTTCGCCTTCGCTACGGCAAAGACACCATACGCCTTGCCCTGCGAGAAAGCTGTCGCAATGTAGTCGCCCACCATGCGTCCGTTGGACGTGGCAGGCAGCCAGGCCAGCTTCATCGGCCCGGCCAGGTGTACGGGAGCCGACCAAGTCGCGCCGCCGTCCTGTGAGGCGGTGAAGCCCACATTCAACTGGCACGTGGAAGCCGTGCAGTTGCCCTGGGAGTAGTAGTAATACGTCAAGCCCAGGTGGGCGCTGCTGCCCGCCGTCTGCGGATCTGCGCCAAGCCCGGGGATGAAATGATCGACGCCGCTGGTCGTCGCATCAATGGGAATCCGCGCCGGTGCCGACCATGTCGTGCCATCGGTAGAGGTGCTCATCACGATGTCGTTGGCCGTGCACCCGGAGCGGAAGCGGCAATCTTCCCAAGTGACGAAAACTGTGCCGTTCATGTCCACCGCCGCCGAAGGCAGCGCCCCGCTTCGAATCCCACCGGGGTCGAAGTGCTCCCGGATTCGTGAAACTGTGACCGGGGAACTCCAACTGGCGCCGCCGTCGTGGGATGAGAATGCAAGGATGGCTCCCTGTGAGCCGTTGTCGATCGGAACGACGACGGTTCCATTCGGCTGGACTAGCGGCTGGCCTCCGATTCCGGGAGAGCTGTTGGCGGTGGCAAGTGGCGATCCCCAAGTCAGGCCGCCATCCGTGGACGCGCTCATCTGGATCAGTTCGCCCGCGCCGGGGTCGTCCCACTCCACATAGCAGTTCCCAAAATTGGGGCTGCTGGCGCCGTTGTCGCAGACAATCCAGCTCTTGTCCGAACTGCTGGTGGTCGCGAGGCCTACCGGATTGCCCCAGTGGATGCCATCCGAGGATCGGCTGACAACTACGGCCGGAATCTGCCCGGATCCTAGTGGTAAAGAAGCGATCAGCCAGACGCCGTGCTTTGCGTCAAACGCAACCGAGGGATCGCTGGCGTATTGATACGGATTCGCCGGGTTCTGAGCTTGGGTGAGGCCTGGCAAATATCCAGCCGTCCAGGTGGCGCCGCCGTCGGTCGAGGTGGCGAAGCCTATGTCGGCGGAGCCGCCGCCATACACCCGCCCGACCTGAAACGCGCTAACCAGCGTCGCGCCATAAGCGAAGATGTGCGGCTCGACTTCCGTGGCATGCTGGCTTGCGGTGTTGGTGAATATGTCGCGGCTGAGCTGTTTCAGCGCGACCTGCGCCGGAGCCGAAGAAAGCGGGACAAACGAAACAAGTATGACGAGAGAGGATGGACGACAGAGTGTAAACATGTGGGAAGGCTAACAGATGTCATCAGCCCAGTCAATCTTCGTACAATTGCCTTCGTACTATTGTCATTGTGCTATCGTTTATCGCAGGATGCTGCTCGAAATCGCGAAGCTGCCGACGGCGGAGAACTCCGTCATCCATTTGCATGCCACCGACAACGTGGCCATCGCGCGCGTGCCGCTGTCCGCCGGGACCGCATTGAAGGTGGATGGCCAGGCGCTCGTCGCGCACGAACCGATCCCCGCCGGCCACAAAATCGCGTTGACTGCCATTCCGCGCGGCGCGGTCGTGCGGCGCTATGGCCAAGTCATCGGCCGCGCCAAGGATGATATCCACGCCGGCCATCACGTGCATACGCACAACCTGGCCTTCGAGGAGCTGCACTTTGACTACGAATTCCCAACCGGCGAAACTCCGCTGCCCGCGCGCCGCGCCATTCCCACTTTTCTGGGCTATCCGCGCGAGGATGGCTCGGTAGGGACGCGCAACTATATCGCGGTGGTGGCGGCCAGCAACTGCGCCGCGCACACCGCCGAGCTGATCGCGCACAGCTTCGACGGCGAATCGTTGCCGGCCAACGTGGATGGCGTGGTGGCGTTCCCGCACGGCGAAGGTTGCGGCCACACCATTGGCCCGGACACCGAGCAGCTTCGCCGCACGCTGGCCGGAGTATTGGCGCACCCCAATGTTTCGGCCGCCATCATCCTGGGACTCGGCTGCGAGGTGAACCAGATCGAGCACTACCTCGGTCCCAACGCCGCCCGCACCAGCCGTTTGGTGGGGATGACCCTGCAATCGAGCGGCGGCACGCGCGGCGCGGTGACGGCGGCGCGCGCCGAGATCGCCCGCCTGATGGAGCATTGCGCCGCCGAACAGCGGGTGGAAGTGCCGGCCTCCCGCATCGTGCTAGGGCTGAATTGCGGCGGTTCCGATTCGTTTTCCGGCATTACCGCGAATCCGGCGCTGGGCGTCTGCTCGGATATGCTGGCCGAAATCGGAGCCACTGCGGTGCTGGCGGAGACCACCGAAATCTTCGGCGCCGAACATCTGTTGGTGCGCCGCGCCCGTAACCGGCAAGTAGCTGAAAAACTATTAAGTTTCGTCCAAGGCTACAAGCAATACTTGACCCGCTTCGCGGGCAGCTTCAACGACAATCCGTCGCCTGGCAACAAAGAAGGCGGCCTGACCAACATCCTCGAAAAATCGCTGGGCGCGGTGGCCAAGGCGGGCACCTCGCCGCTGACCGATGCGGTGGACTACGCCGAGCCGGTCCGCACTCCCGGCTTCGTCTTCATGAACACTCCCGGCTACGATCCGGTCTCGCTCACTGGCCTCGCGGCGGGCGGCTGCAACCTGATCGCCTTCACCACCGGACGCGGCAGCGCGATCGGCTTCCCTTCCGTACCGGTGCTCAAGATCGCCAGCAACAGCCACACTTACCGGCGCATGCAAGACAATATGGACATCAACGCCGGCGCCATCGCCGACGGAGAGAAGAGCGTCCAGGACGTGGGCCGCGAGATCTTCGACATGCTGTTGCGGGTGGCATCCGGCGAGAAGACCTGCGCGGAACGCCTGGGCCACCACGAATTCGTGCCGTGGCGGATTGGTCCAGTACTGTAGGGCATTCTCACTGGAAGCGAACCTCGAAATCCCATGTTAAAATCGATTGGTCTTCGCCGAGGGGGTGAAGCACCACACTCAGGAGGGTATCAATTCGAATGAAGACGAGTTTTTTGAGAAATACGCTGATCATCCCGGTCGCCGCGTTGTCGCTGACAGGCTTGGCCCTGGCGCAAGACGACGAGACCAACACCACACCGGACAGACCAATGTTCGTCACCCTGCCGCCGCGGCCGAGTACGAACCTCGTACGGCCTGACGCTGCGTTGCCGACGTGGAACGGTTCCTACACGTATAGCGGACACAACTACAGCTACACGATGGTTGGCACGGCGCCGTCCAGCAACGCTTCGACGACCGTTCCGACCTACATCATCCCCGTCAAGGTTGTGATTACCTCCAGGACCGGCACGAAGACCACGTTCGATCCATCGCACGTACTCACGAATGGAAAGACGGCAACCCAGAACACAGTGGCTTCGCCGCTCTTCGATTCGACGACGACGTACGTGCAGGGCGGAGTCAATGTGGGCACCACCCAATACATCGACGCCTTCCAGCGCGCCAATTTCTGGGGCACGGTCAGCAGCAATCCGAACTACCATTTGTTGTTGGGTGGACCGACGGTGCTTGCGGAACAGACTCTCAGTCCGCCAGCACGTTACGGTAAAACGGCATCGGCCTTCGGATTCAAGGCCGGCGAGGTGGACATCAACTGGTTCGACGGACAACTGCAGACTCTCATGACAAACTTGGGCATCCAAGCCAACTCGCTGCCGATCTTCCTGACCTACAACGTATACCTGACCCAGGGCGGTTGCTGCATCGGGGGCTACCACAGCTACACTGGCAGCGTGGCCTATATGCACGCCACGTATGTAAGTACGGTCGGCGCGTTCTCCCAGAATGTGTCGGCTTTGTCGCATGAGATCGGCGAATGGGCCGACGATCCGCTGACGAACAACACCAACGTCCCGAGCGCGTGCGGGATCCTCGAAGTGGGCGACCCATTGGAGAACAACCCCAACTACGGGGACTACCCATACTCTCTGGGCGGGTTCACTTACGATTTGCAGGATCTGGTGACAGTGCCGTATTTTGGCGCTCCGCCAAGCACCTCGCTGAACAGTTGGTCTACGTTCCAAGGGGAGACTCTGTCGGTTTGCCAGAACGGGGGCTAGCCTTCACGGGAACTCGAGAATTTGAACGGCAGGCAGGCGGCGATGGCCGCCTGCCTTTTTTTCTATTTAGCGTGGCACTTTCCGTGCGCGCCGGCGCGAAAGATCAATCGAATCTCCGCCGCGGTCAACGCCCGCTGGTAGAAAGTCAGTTCATCGATATAGCCCTGGAAGTAGATATTCTCGCCTGCGGCATCGTGGGATTCAGTTGGTGGGATGGATGTTCACGTTTGCGGCTGCCCCTTACAACCTGGTACGGATTCGGAACTTGGTCGCGGCAAATGCTGAAGGGAAGGCATGAGGAGTACTGTGTCTACTCGCGCCGGGAAGGCACAAGAAAGCACGTATGCCCTCAAAAAAGCGACTGACTTATACTCCCACTACTCAGTGGGTCAATCCCAGATCCAGTTTCTAACTTAAAAGAAACGCTGCCTGCGGCAATTTCCTTTTGGGTGTCTGTCCCCATGTGAAGGCACGCTATGGTGTGTAAGCGCCTCGACATGAGCATCCGTCAGGGCGAGAACCATCTTTCGCGTTCAAGGCCCGGTCGGTTCTCGTCATCTCCAGCTCAGACGCGCCAGGAGTGCTTCTGGTACGCCCGGACTTACACCCAAACCTTCTGTACCGGCGCGCCCTCCTTGCAGAGATCGCAATGCGCGGCGTCGGCGTAGTAGCTGG
>OCTA010003661.1_pt1 | contig 13623 bp, 12 predicted proteins | sample 1538991 | NCBI WGS metagenome assembly OCTA01 (sample SAMEA3539302, study PRJEB22396) | soil metagenome | biome: tundra; feature: field; material: soil | place: USA | collected 2010-05 | depth 0.15 m
TGGTGGCGCGGCGGCATGATATCAACAGCAATATCGTCTTCCGCTGGCGCAAGGAATTTCGGGAAGCCGAGCGCGACCGGGCCGCCCAATCGAAGAAGGGTCTGACCCACAGCAGAGCGACGGAAAAGCGATCTCCAAAAATTGCTTGCATGCCTCGACAGGGTGGCGAAGAAAAGGCGAATATGGTAGCCTACGACTAGGCCGATCCTTGCGACTTCGCCGACTGGCGGGGACGTACGGGGAAGCCGAGTTGAGGTTTCCATGCCCATCATATTTCTGGCTTTCCGTATTGACAGAAAACTGGCTATCCGCCTATACTTCTTTAGGCGTCAAGAACATACGCGCCACGAATTGTTCTGGAAACAGGAGCCGCGAGCGTCATGGACGGAGCGAAGACAACCTCACAGCGTAAGGGCCAACAGAAACCGCCTTCCACTGGGGCGGACACAGAAACCATTAATTTCAAGGTCACGACCGAATTCAAGAAAGAGTTCAAAGGATACGCCGTCAGCCAAGGCATGACGATGCTTGAACTCCTGAGAGAAGGTTTTGAGCTTAGCAAGCAAAAGCGGAAGCAGTAACGCGGGGAGAGCGCGCTAATGCCTGAGACAATCGAACCACGGGTCGTTGAGTTCGGCAGACAGGCCTCGCCGGGTTCCTGGTTTCTCTCGAAAGAGAGCGAGATTGAGGATCAGCGAGAGCTGCTCCCCTATGCGCACTATCTCCGCCAGGCATGGACTGAACTAGATGATCTAAACGGTGTGTTGTGCGTGGACGGCCGCCCGGCCGTTTACCTCTGCGAGGCCCAGCGCTTCACGCCGGAGAAAAAAAGGCAGCACCAGCGTTTTGTGTGGAACCAGGGGCTAGTGCCTCTGCTCGTTTTTCTTACGCCGAACGAGGTTGAGGTCCACAGCGCCGTCAAGATGCCGGAGAAGGAACCGGCGGACGGCGTGCTCTTTGATCGCGAAGCCTCCAGTCTGATACCGAATCTCGGGAACATAGCCGAGGCGCTCGAAATCGCTCATTTCGTACGATCCATCGAGACCGGCCAGTTTTTTCAGAAGTATGCAGATTTCTTTCCACCCGAAGAAACGGTGGACCGGTGTCTGTTAAAGAATCTTGTGCATACCGCCCGTCGGCTGAAGGATGCCGGTTGGGACCTAGCACGCGCACATGCTTTTTTGGGCCGCGCCCTGTTCGTATCCTTCCTTCACGAGCGGGAATTCATCAAGCCTGATTATTATCCTGCCCGGACAACCTGTCTGCTAGACATCCTCAACCAGCCGCGAGTGGAGGAGACGAAACGCCTCCTTTACCGAGAGTTCTTTCCCCGTCTCAAGCAAGAATTCAACGGAACTATGTTCGATACGGCACTGGCTGAGGAGGAACGCCATGTCAAAAAGGCCCATCTCGACATACTGGCTGATTTCCTGGGTCGTCAAGACATGGAATCTGGCCAAATGACGTTTGGTTTTTGGGCCTACGACTTCCGCTTTATCCCCGTGGAGATCATCAGCGCGATCTACGAGGAGTTCATGAAAGATGCCGACCTGGAAAAGAAACGTAACGAGGGAGCTTATTACACACCGAGGCATCTGGCGGAAACGACGCTTCACGTTGCACTTGAAGGCCACTACACGAACGTCCTCCGTTGGCGCGTGCTCGACCCGGCATGCGGGTCCGGGATCTTTCTTGTCGCGATGTTCAATCTTCTCGCCGAGCAGTGGCTGCGTGAGAATTCAACCCGCCGCAAGCAAACTAAAGCACAGGCGCTGTTGGACATTCTCCAGAAGCAGATTCGCGGCGTGGACCTCAACCCGGATGCCTGTCGCATCACAGCATTCAGCCTCTATCTCGCGCTCTTCGAGAAGCTGAAGCCGATGGACGTGGAGGAGTTCAAGGAAAAGGTAAGCCAAGGCCCGTTTCTCCCGCCATTACTTTGGAACGAAGCCGACCCGATAGACAGTCCGGTCGTCTTGCATGGCGATTTTCTGAAGGACCATCTGCCTTTGGCGAACGACTTTGACCTGGTCATTGGCAATCCGCCGTGGGAAAGTCGGGGCAGGGAACAAATCGCTTTACACTTTGCCGTGCGTTCAGCGGACTTTCTGCGCGATGGGGGTATAGGCTGTCTGCTGCTGCCTTCGGCGATTCTCGTAAATCGCACTGGCACCCTCGATGGCAACTGGTTCCGCAAGGTGACCGTCGAAAGGATCGTTCAGCTTGCCGATTTCCGCCGTGTGCTATTTAAAGCAACGCACCCGTGTTTCATCCTCCGGTATCTAAAGACAACCCCCTCTCTTGAGCACACTGTCGCATACGAGACTCCAAAACTGAACCGGTTCGACCGTCGTCAAGGAGTGATTGTTGTCGAACCGGACGACCAGAAGTTTGTACCCCAGCACGATGTTTTGGAGGCAGCGTTAAAACATAGCCTACAGACAATCTGGAGTCGGAAGTTCTGGGGAACACCTCGTGACGAAGCGTTCTTGAGGCGTTTAGACTTCTTGCCACGATTGTCCGAGGCCGTAAAGAAAAAGAAATGGGCCGGCGGTGTGGGTTTCCAGCCGTTTTATCCGGGAGCTTCTCCCGGCGAGCCCAAGCCCCTAAAGCCGTGGAAACTGTCGGATAACTATCTGCCCAACTACGACAACTTTCCGCAATTGGTATTGAGCGAACATGATTTCACCACGCTGAAGAAGGGCCTTGAGGCTTCAATACACCGGCAGAAGAGTATTCCTGCCCAGCTAGACGGCTTACGCAGGAAACCAGTCGATTCCACGTTTACGCCACCGATGGTAATCTTCAGCAACGGGTTTACGAAATTCGCCTTCTGCCGTCATCGAGTGCTTTTTCAGGACTCTCTTCGGTCCATCACAGGTCCTGACAGAGACGCTGATTTACTAAGGTTTGTGACGGCTGTGCTGGGGTCACGTTTGATGCAGTACCAAGCCTTCCATTCCGGCTCAAGCAATGGCATCGGGCGCGACAAACTGCACCTCTACGAGAGTCTCAATCTTCCGTTTCCGCTTCCTGACCACGAACTGGCGCCGGCGCACGCCGACAAAATAATCCGCGAGGTCGCGAGTATCTTTAAAGAGGTCGAACGCTCAGACGCAAACGCCGCGATAAGAAGCTCGAATCTCGCCAGTGAGGCTTGGGGTCAAATTCAGCCACTTGTCGAACAATATTTCTCCGTCACCGAGGTCGAGAGAATCCTCATTGATGACACGCTCAACCTTAGCCAACCGAGCATCCATCGCCCCAACCTCGACAAGAACATTCCATCGCTAGTGTTTCCCGAACCTGCTGACCGGAAACGCTACGCTGACACCCTTTGTGATGTGCTCAACCGCCGCGCTCGCAAACATGACATCAGGATCAGCGCCCAGGGAAGAGTCTCGAAGGCCCTGAACCTGATTTGTCTTACAGTGATGTTTTCCGACGAGCGCAAGCCTTACGGCGAGATCAGCGGCGACGATGAACTTTGGACCGCGTTGGACCGAGTCAGCGAGGCCGCGAAAAACGACAACAGGTCTTTCAGCTATCTGCGTGGCTTTAGCTACTTCGAACCCGATCGCCTCCACATGCTCAAGCCCGCCACGATGCGGAACTGGTCCCGCACCGCGGCGCTCAACGATGCCGATGCTATCTTCGAGCACCTGGTAAGGCGGAATTCATGAGCGGGCGAAGATTCAATGGCAGGCTTGAGCCGAAATTTAATCCCTTCGATGATGACTACCTTGCTGAGATTCTGGAGGCCGCCGCGGTCGCATGGAACCGAATGAAACATCCAACCGCAAGCGAAATCGAAGACAGAATCACGCGTCGCTTAGCAGGACGACTGGCCAATGATCCCCATTTCGCTGAGCTACCCTATGACGTCATCGCTCAGTGCTGCCTATTGGGTTTGAACGGAGACTATCTTGGGCGTTTGGACCTTCGTTTTAGGCACCGCCATTCGCAGCGTGACTACTTCGCTTTCGAGTCGAAAAGGCTGCACGTGACTTACCCCGGAGGAAGCTTCTCAACGGAATATCCGACCTATGCCGGCGACGATGGAATGATGGCTTTCGTCGAAGGACAATACTCTAATGGATTTCTGGCAGGGGGGATGCTCGGTTACGTCATGGACAACAAGGTGGACACTGCGTGGAGCGGACTGGAGAAACGCATCGATGCTCAGCGAAGCTCCCTTAAACTGGTCGGAGGCTCGAAATTGTCAAAGTCGGTACTTTCAAAAGCGATAGGGAAGGGGATGAAGGGTAGTCATTTGGGCGAGACGGAGCATGATCTTAAAACACACCACCTGCGGCTCTTCCACCTGCTTCTTCCCGTTACTTACGGCTACAGCGGAGCGAAGACATGATCGTGGGCGGACCGGCCACGTCGTTGCCGTTGCCCTCGATTCGCCGGTTCACCAAGTACCGTCTTGCCCCTAGGACGAAAACCGCTTAACATGTTGATTATCGAGAGTCGCAAATCTCAATCGACTTCGGGGCAATCCCCGGCGGAGGATTGAATATTGACGCCGTACATTTTACTTGGCCGCAAGAAGCTCCCAACCGAGAGCGCCCCATCACCCGAACACGTATACGACGATCACAGGCAGCTCTGGATCGACAAGATCTCGGGCATGCCATTGGTTTCTTGCAAGCGGACACACGCTCAACCAACACAGTTTGGCGAGACTACTTTAACGGAGACGCGCGAGGGAGCGGATCAGACCGAAGGAACCTCTCTTCAGGCATCGGAATTCGGTGAGACGATCCAGACACGGACGCGCGAGGGCGTGGACCAGACTGAAGGAAACACCATTCAATCGTCTCAACTCGGTGAGACCACAATGACAAAGACGCAAGAGGGCGCGGATCAGTCAGAAGGGGCAACCCTCCAGGAATTTGATGCTCCTTATTCTCACTTCTGACAAGGACTTAACCGCCGATTTCCTCATTGTCGAGTTGATTAATCGTCAGTTACCCTATTTTCGCTTGAATGCCGAAGATCTGACGAAAGCGGACTTCACCTTCTCCCTGACCGAGAACACGATGCGGCGCGGAGTCTCCGTCGGCACAAGGACTTTGGACCTAAACGAAGTTAAGTCGGTTTGGTATCGTCGGGCCATCCATCCGGGTTCAATAGCCGCGCTTCCGCGCGGCGAGAGGGCTTTTGTCGCGGGCGAGCTGCGCCACCTCGCAATGGGTCTTGTCTTGAATCCGGACATCACTTGGGTTAATCCGATTGATAGCGTATCCGTCGCCGAACACAAGCTCTACCAACTGCAGATCGCTCGACAGTTGGGCTTTCGAGTGCCCCGCTCGCTGGTGTCACGTGACCCGCTGGCTCTGCGGAACTTTGCGTCCGAAAATGAATTTGGCACCATCTGCAAGCCAATCTTTCACGGGATGTTCGTTGACGAGGCAGCTTCCTATTCCGTATACACCCGCCGCGTGACCCCGGAATCCTTCGACGCAGAGAGCGTGAAACTTTGCCCTGTCCTCCTCCAGGAGGAAATCGTCAGGAGGGCGGACGTACGTGCGACGTTCATCGGACCACAGTGCTTCGTGGCGGACATCACGGGGGAGCCGTCACTGGTTGATTGGCGAGACCCTGACGTTCCGGTTTCCTATTCCGCCTCCGGCTTGAGCGACGAGGCCCAGAGAATGTGCAGAGCGATGCTGGCGAAGCTCGGCTTGATATACGGCGCGTTTGATTTTGTGAGAACGCCTGAGGACGACCTGGTTTTTCTGGAAGTCAATCCTACAGGCGAATGGGCTTGGCTTGAGGACCGGCTTGGGTTCCCGATGCGCGATGCGTTTATCCAGCTCTTTTATGGTGGTTGCGAATGAGCCCCCGATTTATTGCTGAGCCGCCCCTGCCGGTACACCGTGGGTCACTGAGGAAACATCTTCGGCAGATGCTTCTCCGTCTATGGTTCATTGTTTGGCAGATCGTCGTTCCTTTCAAGTCTCGACCTGAAGAAATTGACGCCTTCCCAGAGCCGACGGCCGAGGTCAGTGACGCGCACGTAGAACAATGTCAGTGGATATTTGATCAGGCTGAGGAGAGGCGCGTTCATCTCGAACAAAAGGCGCAATCGACCTTTGGGTTGATGGTCTTCCTGGTCCCGCTTCTCGCGTCTCTTTTCGTTTTCATTATCACCAGAGCCACTACTTCCGGCGCATCAATCCGCGCGGTTGCGATTGGCTTGTTGGTTATATCTGCCGTCCTGTTGCTCCTTGGCTTCATTTCGGCCGTGCGCGCTGTCGCCGTGAAAACGATTGAGACGCTGTACCTACATTCGGTCATAGACGAAGCAGGCCAATTCCGGGAATACAAAAAAGCTTTCCACGCGCAAGGGTTGCTCTATTGCGCGGCAATGAATCAGGCGATGAATGATCACCTGGCGCAGTTTGTGAAGGGAGCACATATCCTTACCGCTGCTGCCGTCATCACCTTGGTCGTCGCATCGGTTCCGACAGGCGTCATGTTATCAAGCCTGCCCTCTTCTTCACCCACACAGACTAAGATCGTGGGACCTGTGGATGTTTCCTCCCCGGAGCTGACAGGAGTTCGCGACGATATCGCGAATCTGAAGAAGGATATTGGGAAACTGTCAAACAGCAACTCCACGGATGAGGGGCTCAAAAAGCTTGAGGAAAGAGTCGCAAAGCTCGAAGCGAAACTGCGAGAAATGCAAAAAGCGATGCCGGCCCGTCCTGGCAAAAAGGGCGATGCCACGCCGCCGGGGCGAGAATCTTTGAATCGATAAAGACCGCGCCATTTGTCAGCGGTGTTCGGTTGTGGTCTATTCTCAATATGATGAGACGACAAATCAACATGGACGAGCTGGCTGACTTCTATCGGAGGATTGGCGCTGCGCTTTGGCATGTCCAGCACCTTGAAAATGCTCTGGTGCAGTTCCTGACCATGAAAGAAATCCACGAGCGTCGTCGCGCCGGAAAGAAGGTCGTCGAAGACGCCGCTTGGAAGCTATTGGCGGAACATCGAAAAAAGCTGACGATAGGACCGTTGATCGAAACTTGTAAACGGCGACGGATCATCAAAAAGGAGGACACCGCCAGATATGATGCTCTCAAGAACGAACGACATTGGCTGGTGCACCGTTCATTGATCGAAAACGGCGATGATCTGTATCGCGAGGCCACCCGGGTTGCGGTGTTTCGTAGAATCCAAGCGATCGAGAACGAAGCTTCCGAGCTACGCGACGGCGTCGCTGATGATCTCACGGCCTGGGCGGCATCACACGGCGTAAATGTCGAAGCTGCCGAGAAACTGGCGCTAGAGAATATCCACAAGCTTAAAGGGTCTTGATAGGAGTAACTGCTAAGCCATTGCCTCACAAAGGAATTTTGCGATGTGATAATGTATCTTATGGGAATATATTCCTAATTTCAGGGCAGGGGGCTGTAACTTTCCCTGCTAACCCATCACTCTCTTGTCCCGGTATTCCATCACTTGTCTTTTGGTTGAGTTCCAGGCAACCTACGAAGGGGTCAATTCAAGACGGTCTTCGGTGAGATTCAGGTATTCGGCGTCGTCCTGGCACACCCAACGCAGAAGCGTCCCCGCCGGGTCCGGGTTTCTTGTGAAAGACGCCACCGCTTTTTCATACTGCGCGTCCGTTGTTTTCGAGTGCAGGATGCGCGGAAGATGGCTCTTGAGCACCGCCAGATTCACCTGCCCGATTTCGGAGCGGAACGTGGTTGCGCCCCCATCCGAGATGAGCGCGAAGAAGTAATCTCCGCTTTCCACCATCGCGGTCACGACCGCCCGCGCCAGCGGATTATTGGGGTTCACGAGCGCGTTGTACGTCCCGAAGCCGTAAAACTGGAAAATAAACTGCACCACTTCAAAGCTTGCGTTGCCCCGCAAGGTGTGACCGAAATGGAACCCGTCGTCGCATACCGCTGGCGGAATGGGCTTGTCAGGCCGCAGGGCCACCAATCCGCACTGCCGCTTGCGCTCTTCAATCATGCCCAGGGCGAAGCAGGGCGCATCGGCGGAGACGAACTCACGCATGAACGTTCCGTTGACAGTCAGTATGGGCAGCAAGGCAAGACTCCAGACGTTTTCTCATCCGCGCTGGCAGCCCCTCCCGCCCCGTCTCGCTTCGCGAGACAACGCCCTTTTAAGAAGCGCGTCTTCACGCGCGGGCGGGAAAAGCTTCTAAACAGCGCACCGCAGAGCATAAGCGGCGCTTTTCTCATTGGAAAGGAGTTTTTTGTCAACTATCTTTTCGTGGTGGGCAAGAAACCCCTGGTTGCATTTGCATTATATGTGGATTAAGTATTCTTGAATCATCAGAGGAGGCGACCATGCGCAGCAAGTTACCATCAACACCAGCCGAAGTGTTGGACATATCAACCCGCACCCTCAGGCTCAAGATGAATATAGTGGTCACATTAGCCAAGCTGCTCGGATTCTGGGATCATCCTTATAAAAATGCGGCAACTGACTTTGAAGAAATGAAATTATCGGACATCTACTACTGGGCGTATAAATCAGCAAATCCCATCACGCGGATGGAGAAGGGCGAGCAGGCTGCGGATGTGTTTATGACTGATAGAACTGTTGTTGGATTGCCGCGGGGCTTTGAAACACACAGCTTGCTCACGATGGGCGCGGGTGGTGATCTGCTTCAGGCGGAAGGCCTTGAACTTTCAAAAGACGTGCTCTTTGAGAGCGTTGCCGACCTGTTGTTTGATCAAACCATTTCATATGCAAACTTTGAATCTCCCGTAACCAATCAACCGCTGGTAAAAGAGGTCATCGGCGACAAGGCGGCTCCCATCGAATGTTCTTCGCGGGATCAGTTCGATGTTCTCACAAAACACAAAGGCAAGCGTTTCGACGTGCTGAATTTCGCGAACAACCATACGTTCGATATGGGGGTCGAGGGCATGGACAACACGCTCAGGATTTTTGCGGAAGAAGGTATTCTGGATAGCGGCACCAATAGAAAGCCAGAGGAATACGGTCAGGGAAGAATCCTTGTGAGACAAGGTATCAAGCTCGGTTTTGTGTCCGCTACGTTTGGTCTTAACGGGCAACCTGTGCCGGCCAGTGAGCGTTACCGCATCAATGTCTCGAAACTGCTTTCAAAATTTGTCGCCCCGGACCTAGATCTCCTGAAGCGCCAGATCGATCATTGCAAGAGTCGGGGATGCGACTTCATCATCGCATCCATGCACTGGGGCTTCGAGTTTGAGTTTTTCCCGCGTAAGCGGCAGGTGGAAGCTGCGCGCGCCCTGGTTGAATACGGCGCCGATGCTATTTTTTCCCACCATCCGCATGTGATTCAGCCGGTTGAATATTATCGCACCCGCAGAGATCCAAACCGTGTTGCAGTAATTGCCTATTCTCTGGGAAGTCTGACCTGGGGGTACACCGCTCCTCATATAGTGCTGGGCGCTATCCTGAATCTCACGCTTTCAAAAGGCATGTTCGAAAGTCGGGAACTGACATATATTGAAAAAGCCAGGGTGACGCCCGTGTTCCGCAGCGCCATCGATAGCGGCGGCAGAACCCTGACACGTATTGAAAAACTCGCCGATCATGTCGATGGACGCAGTACCCGTCATCCACGGGAATATATTGCAAAGATCAAAAGCTACGCCGATCTGGTGCTTGGCGAGGATGTTTTGTCGGACGAACAACTGGCGACTTGGGTCGAAGGTAAGCCTTCAAAAGTGGCCGCCTGAGTTTTGCGTCTACATCTGAAAGCAGCACCGGCCACTTGAAAAGATCACATCTTCCGCCCGGTCGTCGGACTGAAAGCCCTCTGCGCCGGCGACTCCTTCTCCCGGTCCGTCTCCGCGCCCCTGCTCTCCGGGGCACGGCGATTATATTCGTGCCGCCTGCGGGCCTCCCCGTTCGGGCGCGAGTCCGCCGCACCCGGACCCGCTTCTTCCGGACCTTCGCTTTGTGGGTCGCCCACCCCTTCCTCGGCCCCGGCCGGCGGCGCGATCTGCCGCTCGCCCTTGTCGAGATCGAGCGCCGCATTCAGTTCGGCCTGGCGGGTCAGCAGTTCCTTGAGTTTGACCTCGTGCTCAAAGGGCTTGCCCGCCTGCTCCTGGAAATCCCCCAGCATCTTTTCAGCGCGGGCAGCTCGCTCCTCCTCCTCCGCCACGGCCTTGTCCAGCCCGCGCAGCGCATACTCGATGCTCTGCATGGTCCCGACGGGATTCTCCGCGTTCAACTGCGCCTTGTAGATCCCGGCTCCCCTGATGAACAACTCCGGCAGCCGCTCCTCGTCCGAACCAGCGAGGAGCGTCGCCCCCCTGCCCCGGCTCAGGATCTCGAAGCCGCGGAACAAGCCCCGCACCTGCAAGGTCAGATCCTCGCGCCACGACAGAATGGCCTGCGTCAGCGCCGCCGCGCCTTCCTCGCGCGCTCCCTTGCCGGAATACACCCGGTTGCCAACCTTCATGGAGAACTCTTCTCCGCCGTGAGCGTCGCGGGTTGCGATATCGGCTGACAGCCGCGCGATGCGCTCCTGTCTTTCCTTGATCTCGGACGGCAGCGAACGAATCTGAAGCCGGATGCTGTGCTGCTGATTGAGATGCGCCGCCCGCAACTGGTCCAGCTTGCGGACTTCCGTATCGATTTTGACCTTTTCCATGACCGCCGGGTTGCCCGAGGCAATCGCCTTGATCTCGGCATAGGTGAGCGCGCCGCCGTCGAGGTCCTCGGCCGAGCGCACCGACGTGTGGCCGTTCATCACCTGCTGGATGAAGCGGGCCTTGGTTTCCAGGGTCTGCCACATATAGGGGTCACTACATAAAAGTGTGATTTTTGTACGCTAGAAAGAACGGACCCGGAACAAGGACACTGCTTGTCACAAAAACAAACGCAGACGGCATTTGCAGAGCATTGACAGAGTGACGGGTTTTAGGACACTCTGCGCGTCTTCAGGATAGTTTTTCCGGTCTGTCATTTAATCGGACGTTTTTGTGACATGTTACTTGGCTATGCGCGCATTTCAAAAGCTGACGGCTCTCAGGTTCTCGACCTGCAACGCGACGCGCTGTTCGCCGTCGGCGTCACAGCCGAGCGGCTGTATGAAGATCGCGCCTCCGGACGCCGTGACGATCGCCCCGGTCTTGACGCATGCCTGAAGAGTCTGCGCACCGGCGATGCCCTCGCAGTCTGGAAACTCGACCGGCTTGGCCGTGACCTGCGGCATCTCGTTAATCTGGTCCATGATCTCACCAGTCGTGGCATAGGGCTGAAGGTTCTCACCGGCGAGGGCGCTGCGATTGACACCACCACAGCAAACGGACGGTTGATGTTCGGTTTTTTCGCGGCCCTGGCGGAATTCGAGCGGGAACTGATTGTCGAGCGCACGCGCGCGGGACTCGCTTCGGCACGTGCCCGCGGGCGGCATGGCGGGCGGCCGCACAAGATGACGGCAGCGAAGCTGCGCACCGCACAGGCTGCCATGGGAAAGCCGGAGACAAGAATCGCCGGCCTTTGCACCGAGCTCGGTATCACCCGTCAAACCCTGTACCGCCACGTTGACCCACGCGGAGAATTGCGCCAGGACGGCCTCAGGCTCCTTAGCGAGTGCGCGGTACTGCCTCTGAAACCGTCTCCTCAGTAAGGCAGGCGGTTGAATGGCCAGACGCCGACTGCTTACCGATGAAGCCTGGGAAAAACATCTCGCACCGCCGACGGATGAGCGGGAGATCGTCCGGCATTACACTCTCAGCGGCGAAGATCTCGCCCACGTATTTGCAAAGAGAAGCGATGCCACTCAGCTCGGCTACGCGCTCATGCTGTGCTATCTCCGCTACCCCGGCCGCGCCCTTGATGTTGGCGAGACGCCACCAAAAGAAGTGATCAGCTTTGTTGCACGGCAGATAGGTGTCCCGGTAAAGGCCTTCAGAGACTACGGCCGCCGTGACGAGACTCGTCGGCAGCATCAGGCCGAACTGATGCAGGTTTACGGTTACAAGAACTTCAACCGCTCAGCGTTGCAAAGCCTTTCTGCCTGGCTGACACCTCTCGCCCATGGTTTTGATGCCAAGCGCCTGACCGCCATGGCCCTCGATGAATTGCGCAACCGGCACATCCTGTTGCCGCCGCCAACCGAGTACGGCATTGAACTGGCGGTGCGTCAGGCAATTGCCCGCGCAGAACGCATCACGGACGACGCATTCATCCAGGGCCTGACCGATGAGCAACGCCAGTCGCTCGATCAGCTTCTCCAGATCAAGCCCGGTACCAGAATTTCCTGGCTTGCCTGGTTGCGGGGCGCATCGGAATCGCCCGCACCGCGCAATATTCTGGCTCTCATCGAACGGCTGGATTATATCCGCAAACTCGGTCTGGACCGCGGATGCGAGCGGGCTGTTCCGGCGATTGTATTCGACAGGCTCACCAAGGAAACCCTGACGATGACGGTGCAGAACCTTGGCAAGCTCGATGACGGCCGCCGGTCTGCCGCACTGGCTGCCACGGCCATCCGGCTGGAGAGCACCCTTACCGATTCCACGATTCTGATGTTCGATAAGCTTATGGGCAACCTGGTCAGCCGCGCCGAGAGGAGCATGCAGGAAAAGACCTTGCATTCTGTGCGCGATTTGCAAGGCCACCTGCTGGCGCTCGCGACAGCCTGCCGGGCCGTCATTGATGCGCGGAAGGAACGCCGTGACCCGATCACCGCCATCGAGAAGCATCTCGACTGGCCGTATTTTGTGGACTGCGTAACAAAGGCCGAAGAATTCGCGAAGCCGGAAACGACGGACACCAGGACCGAACTGATTGCCCGCTATAAGACGGCCCGCAACTTCGCGCCGCCGATTCTCAATGCTTTCAGGTTCCAGGGTGCCCGGCCGGTGGCCAGTCTTCTCGATGCTGTCGATGTCATCGGACAGATGTATCGCGCAGGCAAACGGACCTTGCCGCACCGGCCACCGACGGCTTTCATTCCGCGCCCATGGCGGCCATTCATTCTTCAGGATGGCGTCGTTGCCAATCCGCATGCCTATGTCTTGTGCGCGCTTTCCGAATTGCGCGCCCGGCTTCGTGCCGGTGATGTATGGGTGGAGGGCAGCCGGCAATATCAGGATTTTGACAGTTACCTCATACCCCGGCCGACGTTCGATCTCCTGAAAGCCCAGGGACCGCTTCCCCTGGAGGTTGATACAGACTTCACGAAATATATCGCCCATCGTCGTGAAGCCCTCGACCGGGAGTTCCCGGCTGTCGCGGCTTTAGCCGAAGCTGACCAATTGCCCGATGTTAGTCTGAATGATGGTGAATTGAAAATGACCCCATTGCGGGCCAACACACCCGCAGAGGCCGAAGCGCTGAAAGAGCAGGCCTACAATCTTTTGCCGCGGGTCAAGATCACGGATCTTTTGCTGGAGGTGGATGCCTGGACGGGTTTCTCCGACTGCTTCACGCACCAGAGCAGCGGCAGAACCGCCGATAACAAGACGGCCCTTCTCAGCACCATTCTGGCCGACGGTATCAATCTCGGACTGGGCCGCATGGCTCACACGTCACGCGGCGTTACGGAGCGGCAACTCGCATGGATACATGACTGGCATATCCGCGAGGCTTCCTATGCCGGGGCGCTGACCCGGTTGATCG
>OCTA010003663.1_pt1 | contig 13622 bp, 8 predicted proteins | sample 1538991 | NCBI WGS metagenome assembly OCTA01 (sample SAMEA3539302, study PRJEB22396) | soil metagenome | biome: tundra; feature: field; material: soil | place: USA | collected 2010-05 | depth 0.15 m
GCTACGGCGACGAGGACATCTGCGGCTCCATCCGCGTGCTGGAGAAGCTGGCCGGTTGCGAGGTGGTGGCGAAGCCTGAAGGCGCGTCATCCTGAGGGGGTAGCCAACCGATGCGACCGATCGCAAGCAAGCTGGCCCGGGGTATTGCTTCCCTTCTAGTGTGGGGATGGCCCGGATGGATGGTCGCACAGGCCCCTGCGGGCGCAGGCAAGGCCGTCTTCAACATCCTGGATTACGGTGCGGCCAGGGATGGCTCGGCGAGTTCCACCGAGGCGTTTCGCAAGGCCATCGCGGCGGCGCAGAGAGTGGGCGGCGGCACCGTCTATGTGCCGGCGGGAAATTACACGACCGGGCCGATCCAGATGGTGAGCAACCTGACGCTCGACTTTGACGCGGGAGCGATCGTGCGCTTTCCCGCGACGGTGCTTCCGTTGACTCCGGGGCGGCAGCAGGGCATCGAGACGCCCACGCCGATTCCGCTGATCGGAGGGCACGATCTGGAGAATGTAACTGTGATGGGCCGGGGCGTGCTGACGACCAGCAACCTGGACTGGATGCGGTTGCATGCTCGCGCGCTGCGGTCGGTGGCCGACGCTGGGAGCGCCAACGGGGCGAACTGGGAGCGGTTGCTGGAGGACCTGGAGGCGCAGAAACCGATCTCCGAGGAGGAGTACCACGCGGCGGCGTCGGAGCTGCGGCCATCGTTTGTGCGCTTCATGAACAGCAAGAACATTCGCATCGACGGGCTGCGGTTCATCGGGTCGTCGATGTGGACGGTGCATCTGCTGTACAGCGAAAACGCGGTGGTGGAGAACCTGGTGATCGAGACCTATCCGGGAGTCCATGGCGATGGGATTGTGATCGATTCGAGCCGGTTCGTGAAGCTGGAGAACGACTATATCGATGCCGGCGACGACGGGCTGGTGATCAAGTCGGGCAAGGACCGCGACGGGTTGCGGGTGAACCGGCCGACGGAGAACGTGACGATCACGAACTGCACGGTGCACCATGCGCAGTCGGCGCTGGCGATTGGCAGCGAGACGTCGGGCGGCGTGCGCAATGTGGTGGCGAGCAATATCACGGCGAAGGATACGGTGAATGGGATTCACATCAAGAGCCGGCGCGGGCGGGGCGGCGTGGTGGAAGACATTCGCTTCGACAACTGGACGATGGAGAATGTCGGCCAGGCGATTTCGATTTCGGATGCGGGCTACCAGATGGAGGGCGAGGCGCCGGACCCGGGTGCGGGAGCGGCGACCGATCGAACGCCGGTGTTCCGGAATATCGCGGTGAGCCACGTGACCATCGATGGAGCGCGGGGGCTGATCGACGTGAGCGGGATTGAGGAGATGCCGGCGACGGGCGTGCGGATCAGCGATGTGGTGGGGACTGGCCGGCGCGGCATGACCGGTTCGTACACGGACGATCTTGAGCTGCACAATGTGCAACTGAACGTGGAGGCGGGGCCGGCGTTCCAGATGACGCACTCGACGAATCTGGTGCTGGACGATGTGAGCACGCGCAAGCCGATTGCGGGAACGCCAGTGATCCGGCTGGAAGAGACGCCGGGAGCGGTGGTGCGGAATAGCAGAGCCTATCCGGGGACGGGAGTTTTCCTCTCCGCGCCGGAGGGCGAACTGAAGGACGTGGCGTTCGAGGGGAACGTGATGGCGAATGCGGAGACGCCGACTGCGGCAGGAGCGCGGGTGAACGGACGCTCCGGGCCGGCGAGACCAAGGGAGGCTTGCCTGGTGCAGTTCGATGTGGACACGAAACATCCAACGGAGGTTGGCGATGAGGCGATGGTGTGCCTGAACACCATCGCAGCGGACCTGAAGCGGGGCCGGACGACAACGCTGGCGCTGATCGGGAACAGCGGGGTGACCCAGGTCGCGGGCAGAAAGGCTGGAACCACTGAAGCGGATGCATTGCAGCGTGCGCGCAACAGCAGGGATTATCTGGTGAAACAGGGAATTGAGCCGGGGCGGATACAGGTGTATGTGGGCGATCCGAAGACGGATGGGCCCGAGGACATCGACAGGATTGAAGCACAGATGGTTGCGGGGACGGTGGCGGAGGGCAATGTGGAGACGATCCTGATCCCGGCGGGCGCGGCGATGAAGTATGGGGGCTTGACCGAGGTGAAGTAGAGCGGAATCGGCGTTGGCTGCGGAGCCGGCAGCGCAGATGCAGGAGAAAGGGATGGAAGCGATGACAAGCAGACGCAAGGTGGAAGTGTTGGCTGCGGTGCTAACGATTGCAACCGGGTTGTGCGCACAGGAGACGCGCAGGGTGCTCCCGAACCCCTCGCCGAACCCGAAGGACGACAGCAAGCCCAACAGCAGCGCGGTCCCGGACGCCTATGCATTGGTGGGCCACTTCGACAGGATTGTGGTGATCCGGCTGAAGTACAAGGCGAACCTGCTGGAGGGAATGAAGAAGATCGTGAAAGAGCAGCACATTCAGAATGGCGTGATTCTGTCCGCGGTGGGATCGCTGCGCGGCTACGAGATCCATACTGTTTCCAATCGCGACCTGCCCAGCGAGGACACTTTTGTGAAGAACCCGACGCAGCCGGCGGACCTGGTCGGCATGAACGGATATGTGATCAATGGCCGCATCCACGCGCATATGACGATCGCAACGCCGGACCGGGTGATTGCCGGGCACGTAGAGGAGGGGAACGAGGTGTTTACCTTCGCGATCGTCACGATCGGCGTAATGAACGGCACGAACCTGGACAAGGTTGACGACAAGACCTACCGCTGAGGAGCAAGGTGGGGAGTGCGAGGCTGGATGGCGGAAGGCGAGCAAATCAAGGTGAAAATGTCGGGCAGGGAGTGGACGATCGTCCTGCTGCTGGTGGCCTCGGTGGTCATCAACTACATCGATCGCAGCAATCTTTCGCTGGCCGTGCCGCTGATCCAGCGGCAGTTTTCGCTGACGCCGGTGCAGCTTGGGGCGTTGCTGTCGGCTTTCTTCTGGACGTACGCGCTGATGCAGATCTTTGGGATTGCGGGCTGGCTCTCGGACCGTTTTCCGGTGGGCTGGGTGATGGTTGGAGGCTACCTGTTGTGGTCGTGCGCCACGATGGCCACGGGACTGGTCGCAAGTTTCTCGACCCTCTATGCGGCGCGGCTGCTGCTGGGTGTGGGCGAGTCGGTGGCGTACCCCTGCTACTCGCGGGTGTTTGCCGCGCTTCCGCAGGAGCATCGCGGACGAGCGAACTCGTTGATCGATGTGGGGACGAAGCTGGGGCCGGCGATCGGCGCGTTTGTTGGAGGCATGCTGCTGGTGCACCTGGGATGGCGGATGCTCTTCATGGTGCTGGGAGCGGGGGGATTGCTGTGGCTGCTTCCGTGGATCAAGCTGATGCCGCGGGTCGAGCGCAGAGTGGAGGCGGAGAGTGCGGCGGCGCTGCCATCGATTGCGAAGCTGCTGCGGATGAAGTGCGCGTGGGGGGCCTTCTTCGGCCATTTCTGCGGGAACTACTTCTTCTATTTCCTGCTGGCATGGCTGCCCAACTACCTGGTAGTCGAGGAGAAGATGGCGATCGGCTCGATGTCGAGGCTGACCTCCGTAGTGTTCCTGCTGATTGCGACGGTCACGCTGGCGACCGGATGGACCACGGACCGGTTGATTTGGGCGGGGTCGTCTGCAACGCGGGTTCGGCGGGCGGCGGTGGTGGGCGGACTGGGCGTGGCCTCGAGCTTTCTATTGCTCCAATTCGTGCACAACGGACCTCTCTCCCTCGCCATCCTCGCGGTGGGGTGCGCTGGGTATGGGGCGTTTGCGTCGAACCACTGGGCGATTACGCAGACGCTGGCCGGGCCGACCATGGCGGGGCGATGGAGCAGCTTGCAGAATGGCGTGGCGAACCTTTCCGGGATTGTGGCTCCCTGGGTTGCCGGGCATATTGTGCAGAGCAACGGCAGCGCGCGCCTGGCGTTTGCGATTGCCGGAGCGGTCGCACTGGTTGGTGCATGTTTGTGGGGATTTCTGGTGCGGCGCGTGGAGCCGGTGGATTGGGGCGAACCAACCTAGGTTGTGGAGAGTCTCTGATTTCGCTATAGCTTGAGCTTTTGGTGACGGAAGGGGAGCGCGTTGGTTCCGGTGTAATCGCGAACGATGTGGCCGGAGCCGATGAGGCGGTATTTGTAGGTGACGATGCCGTCGAGCCCGACCGGACCGCGCGCATGCAGCTTGCCGGTGCTGATGCCTACCTCGGCGCCGAAGCCGTAGCGGAAGCCATCGGAGAATCGGGTTGAGCAATTGTGGAGGACGTTCGCGGAGTCCACCTCGGCGAGGAAGCGCGCGGCAGCGGCGGCGTCCTGGGTGAGGATGGCGTCGGTGTGGTGGGAGCCGTATCGCTCGATGTGGTCGAGCGCGTCGTCGAGCGAGTCGACGATGCGAATGGCGAGGACGAGGTCGGAGTACTCGGTGTGCCACTCCGAGTCGGAGACGGGGTCGATTGCGGAGGAGGGCAGGAGGGACCGGGTGCGGGCGTCGCCCCGAATCTTGACGGATTTTTCTGCGAGGGCGCGGACGAGCGAAGGCAGCAGGGCGGGCGCGATGGCAGCGTGGATGAGCACGGTCTCGACCGCATTGCAGACGGCGGGATATTGGGTTTTGCTGTCGACGACGATGCGGTTGACGATGGCGGGATCGGCGGCCCGATCGATGAAGATGTGGCAGACGCCGTCGGCGTGGCCGAGCACGGGGATGAGGGTGTTGCGCTGGATGTGCTGGACGAGGGCGTTCGATCCGCGCGGAATGACCAGGTCGATCAACTGGTTCATGGAGAGCAGGGCCTGGACGGACTCGCGGCCATAGACACCGCAAACGGCGCCGGCGGGGACGTGGCCGCGATGCTGGAGGGCGGCGTGGATCACGTCGAGGATGGCGCGCATGGTGTGCTCCACCTCGTGGCCGCCCTTCAGGATGACGGCGTTGCCGGACTTGATGGCGAGCGCGCCGATCTGGGTAATGGCATCGGGGCGCGCTTCGAAGATGACGGCAAGGACGCCAAGCGGCACAGTGATTTTTTCCAGCGTGAGTCCGTCGGCAAGGAGGGTGCGTTCGAGAATACGGCCGGAGGGGTCGGGCAAGCGGCGGACCGCGCGCACGCCTTCGACCATGACGCGAAGCTTGTCCGCGGAGAGCAACAGACGTTGAAAGAGGGCCTGCGAAAGCTCTCCGGTGCGGACGAGCGGCCCGGCAGCGGCGACATCCGCGGCATTGGCAGCGAGGATGGCTGCGGCGTTCGCTTCCAGTGCAGAGGCGATCGACTCCAACGCTTCGTCTTTCGCAGTGGTGGGCAGAGTGGAAAGCAGGCGGCTGGCGGCTTTGGCGCTGCGCGCTATCTCGATCACCGGTGGGTCGGCAACTGTAGCTGCGGCGGCGGTGCTCATGGGTGGACCTTTGCGCCCTGGGGATGGGGATGGGGATGGAAGACGGTGCCAATGGATTCGCCCGCGACCACGCGCTCGACAACGCCGGGAATTCGCCCGTTGGCGATGATCGTGATTTTGCCGGCTTCGGCAACGATGCGGGCGGCCTCAATCTTGGTGGACATGCCACCGCGTCCGCGGCCTTTCGAGATCCGCGCGAAGGCCGCGAGTTCAGGGGTGATCTCCGCGACCTCGGAGACGAATTCGGCTCCGTCGTCGTGGGGATGGCTGGTGTAGAGGCCATCGACATCGGAGAGCAGGACGAGCAGGTCCGCATCGATCTTGGTCATCACCAGCGCGGACAGCTTGTCGTTGTCGCCGAAGACGCGATGGCGCCCCACGGTGTTGCTGGGGCGATCGAGTTCGAGGGTGGAGACGGTATCGTTCTCGTTGATGATGGGGACAACGCCGAGCTTCAGCAGCGTGTCGAGGGTTGCGCGCAGGTTGGAGTAGCGCTCAGGATTGAGGAAGTCATCTTCGGTGAGCAAGACCTGGGCGGTGGTGACATTGAAGTGGCGGAAGGCATCGCGATACATCGACATGAGGCGGCCCTGGCCCACGGCCGCGCAGGCCTGCTTGAGCGCGAGCTCTCGAGGAGACTTGTCCAGACGCAGCGACTTGGCCCCAAGGCCGATGGCGCCGGAGCTGACGATGAGCACCTGGCGGCCGGTGCGGAGCACGTTGACGGCCGACTCGACGATTCCGTAGACGAGGCCGATGGCGGGTGCGCCGTCGTCGCGCATGATGACGTTGGTTCCCATTTTGATGACGATTCGCTGCGCGGCGGCGACACGCTGGCGCACCGTCGCTTCCAGTGCTTCTGCCGATCGGCTCATAACCACTTAAGGGTATCAGGAATGAATTCGATGCAGCTGTTTTAGGCCGAATTGGGCCGTTGACCGCGTGCGGCCTGCGTCTATAGAGTCGGATACGGCGAGAATGGATGGGCCGCACATGATGAGATTTGTTCCAGCGCCGGTGTGGACGTTTGCAGTGTTCGCGATGCTGGTTGCGGGGGGGCCAACGGCGCGAGCGCAAGCTGATGGTCCGCCCCAGCCGAGTGCGACGGCGAATAAGCCTGCCGACGAGCGGCAGTTTGTGCAATGGCGGAAGCAGATCGAGCAGGCGCTGTTTATCCCGGACCCGCTGCCGGCTATTGATGCGCACAACTATGGGAGCTTCTCGCCGGTGTGGGGGGTGGTGGCAGAGCGGGTGACGTACGCGACGATCTATGGGATGCGCGTGCCGGCGATTGTGTACCGGCCGGCGAAGGCAAGCGGGCGGCTGCCGGGACTGGTGGTGGTGAATGGCCACAGCGGCGACAAGACAGCCTGGTACGCCTATTACACCGGCATTCTCTATGCGCGCGCCGGAGCCGTGGTGGTGACTTACGATCCGGTGGGCGAGGACGAGCGCAACAGCGGACGCAACTCCGAAACCAAGGCGCACGACACGTTTGTTCCCGGCGTCGAGATGCCCGAGCGCATGGGCGGGCAGATGATCGGCGATGTGATGCAGGCGGTCAGTTATCTGACCCAGCGAGCGGATGTCGACGGGAGGCGGATTGCGGTCGCCGGTTATTCGATGGGCTCGTTCCATGCCGCGATCGCCGGCGCGCTCGATCCGCGGATTCACACGCTGGTGCTCTCGGGCGGCGGCAACCTGGATGGCGCGGGAGGGTACTGGGAGTCGAGCTCGAAGGTGATGTGCCAGGCTGGTCCGTACAAGGCGCTCAGCTTCCTGGGCGATCGCGGCGCGGTCCTGTACGCGCTGAACCAGCAGCGCGGCGCGACCTTCATCATCAATGGAACGGCCGATCCGCTGGTGCTTTCGAAGAACACGCTGGAGCCGTTTTTCGAAGATTTGCGCGACCGTACGGCAGCGATCGGCGGTACGCGGGCTGGGCTGTTCGAGACGTTCTGGATTCCGGGCGCCGGGCATCGGCCGAACTTTGTTACCCGGCCGGCGGCACTGTGGCTGGAGAGCCAGTTGCACTTTCCCAACTGGACCGAGGCCCAAATTCGCGCCATGGGCGAGGTCCACATCAGCGAGTGGGCGGCGCAGACCGGCGCGCACATTGGCAGCTCTTTTGCGAATGAGGCGTCCGAGGGCGGGGTGCGGGCGCTCGATGCGGGCGTGCCCAACCTGGCGCGGGAGGCTTTGTTCGCGGTTCCCGGCGAGGGATGGGAGCAGCAAAAGAGCGATTTTGTGTGGGAGTCGTGGGTGGAACGCGCACGGGCGGCGTCGCTACGGAGCGCGGGGAATGCAGGGGCGGAGCACCCGGTCTCCGCGCGATAGGGCCACTGCAGGAACGGGTCTTAGCCCGCTAAAGCCGCTTAAGGCGGGTCTCAGCCCGCTATTGCCTCGCCGGCGGCATCCAAACCGAGCGCTTTCACAATCTGTGAGGTTTTAGTTGGAATTTTTGCGAGGGACAGGAGTAGAGTGTTTTGACCGGGTTTGGTGTGCACCGAGATTTCGTGATTCGAAACCACGAAATCATCCGTGGAACCGGGAATCGGCGGTATCCAACTCCGGCGAAGTAAGCGGCCTTCGAAAGATATTGGTGTCCAGTAAAACTATACCCATCAATAATTTGCGGCTGCACTGCACTGAAATCGCGGCATTCGGCATTTGAATCTGCGGGAGGTTTAGGCGAATATTAGGCGAAGATTATGCCGTCCGCCTTCGCATTGCGCTCCCAGATCGAAGCTGCCCTCGCCGAGAGAATTCCGGCTGCGCTGACACCTGCGACCAGAATCGCCCGGGAGGTTGTGCCGACCGGCATTGAGACGGTGGATGCGGTGCTGCAGGGCGGCTTGCCGGTGGGTACGCTGACGGAGATGATCGGCGCCGAATGTTCCGGACGCACCGCGCTGGCGCTCTCCTTGGTTGCGCGGTTGACGCGAGCGGAAAAGGTTTGTGCGTGGGTGGATGTGTCGGATGCGCTGAGCCCTGAATCGGCCGCGGCGTATGGGGTGGACCTGGTGCGGCTGCTGTGGGTGCGGTGTGGGGTAGCGCGGCCGGTTGGTGCGCAATTGATTTTGCAAGAGGAAGGTCCGAGGGAAGGCGGTTTCTCGCTGCCTAAGAAATATTTTGTGCCAAAGCCAGCGATCAAGGGACTTCATGGTGGAGGAATGGGCTCGCATCCGCGGGGCGAGGCCAAAGGGATGGACACGGCAGTAAGCGGCTTGCTGCGGGCTGAACCCAGATGCGCAGAGCCGCAGCGGAGAGTGCGGGTGGAGCGTGAGGTCTTCGAGCCTGCGCCCGCGCGGAATTTTGCTTTGGGGCAGCGGGCGAAGTTTGGTGGCTACGGGAGCGCGGCGGGAAGGCCATGGGGGCGGATCGAGCAGGCGCTGAAGGTGACCGATCTGCTGCTGCAGGCGGGCGGATTTGGAGCGATTGTGCTGGACATGGGCAGCATGGCCCCGGAACACGTTTCGCGGATACCGCTGGCGACGTGGTTTCGCTATCGGGCCGGCGCGGAGCGGACGCGGGCCAGCGTTGTTCTGCTGACGCAATATCCGTGCGCGAAGAGCAGTGCGGGGCTGGTGCTGCGCCTGGAGGGTGGCGCTGTGGCGACGCAGGGAGCGGCGGTGTTGGCGGGATTTGAGCGCCGGATTGAGGTATCGCGCCAGCGATTCGCGCAGGTGACGGAGAAGGCGATCCCGATGCGCAAACCGCCGCAGCGAGTTGGAGTCGCAACGTGGCGCAGCGGGATGACATGGGCGGGATGCAGATGAACGGGCAGGCGCTGGGAGTGCGGGGAGGGCCCTATGCGTGCGTGTATGCGAAGGAGTTTCCTGCGCAGGCGATGCTGCGGCTGAGGCCGGAGGTACGCGAAAAGGCGGTGGTCGTGATCCACCCCAGCAATCAAAGATTGCCGGGGACCCCGGTGATCCACCCCAGCAATCAAAGATTGCCGGGGACCCCGGTGATGGAAAGCGAGGCACCGCTGGAGGAGGTGTGCTCGCTGAACGCGCGGGCGCGGAGGATGGGGGTTGCGCGCGGGATGACGCGGGTCGAGGTCGACACATTCGATTCGGTCGCAGTGCTGCGGCGTTCGACTGCGGAAGAAGCTGCAGCGAGAACGGCACTGCTGGAGTGCGCGGGCACATTTTCTCCGCGCGTGGAGGAGCGGAGCGATCGCGGAGTATTCCTGTGCGCGATCGATATTGCAGGGACGGAGAAGCTGTTTGGTCCGCCGCAGGCGCTGGCGGAGAGCTTGCTGCGTCGCGTGCGGGCGCTGGGCGTGGCGGCGTCGGTTGCGGTGAGCAGTAACTTCGATGCGGCGATCTGTTACGCGCGTGGGGGCAATATGCAGCGCGCGGTCATTCCCGAGGGGATTGAAAGTATCGCGCTGGCCCCGCTGCCGGTTGCGGTGCTCGATCTTTCGGCTGAGCATGCCGAGATTTTTTCGTTGTGGGGGATTCGCACGCTGGGGGCGTTGGCGGCGCTGCCGGAGAAGGAACTGATCGCGCGGTTGGGGCAGGAAGGAAAACGGCTGCGGCAGTTGGCGCGGGGAGAGTTCCCGCATCTATTTGTGCCATTGGAGCCGGAGTTCTGCCTGGAAGAGCGCATGGAACTGGATGCGCCGGTGGAGGTGCTGGAGTCGCTGCTCTTCGTGATTGGCGTGATGCTGGAACAACTGGTGGTGCGGGCGACGGCGCGGGTTCTGGCGCTGGCTACAGTGTGCGTGGAGTTGAAGCTGGAGGGCGGGGGGACGTATACGCGCACGGTGCGGCCGGCATTGCCGAGCAATGACCGGAAGATGTGGTTGAAGCTGCTGCATCTCGATCTGGAAGCGCATCCGCCGGGAGCAGCGGTGCTGGGGATTGCGCTGAGGGCGGAGCCGGGGAGTACGAGCAAGGTGCAGATGGGGCTGTTCTCGCCGCAGCTTCCGGAGCCGATGCGGCTGGATGTGACGCTGGCGCGGATCAAGGCGATTGTGGGCGAGGAGTGCGTGGGCCGCGCAGTGCTTGCGGATACGCACCGGCCGGATAGCTTTCGCATGCAGCAGTTTTCGGTTTCGTCCGGACTGGTTTTGAATGCGAATGGGGATGCGCCGGACCGATCGATTGCGGCGGTGCGGCAGCTTCGGCCTGCGGAGAGGGTTGCGGTGATATTGCGGGGGCAGCAGCCGTCGGCATTCACATTTCGTGAGCGGCGATACGAGGTCGAGCGCGCCTATGGGCCGTGGCTCGCCTGCGGCGATTGGTGGAACCCGTCGCGGTGGGGTGTGGAGCAGTGGGACCTGATTGCGCGGCCCAGTGACGGAGGGCTGCTGTGCTGCAGTGTGGTGCGCGATCCGATGCAGCATGGGTGGTCGATGGTGGCGCTGTATGACTGAAGCAGGTTCGAGGTCCAAGGTTCGAGGTCCGAGGGAAAAGCAAAGACAAATACAACAGCAGATTCCCTTCGGGAATGACAACAAAGAGTGCGTATGAGTGGGTATGTGGAGCTGCATGCGGCGAGCGCGTTCAGTTTTCTGGAGGGCGCGTCGCAGCCGGAAGCGCTGATCGAGCGGGCGGCCGAGTTGGAGATGCCGGCGATGGCGCTGCTCGACCGCAATGGCGTCTATGGGGCTGCGCGATTTCACACGAGTGCGAAGCGGAATAGTGTGCGCGCGCATGTGGGCGCGGAGATTGCGGTCGAGAGTTTCGGTGCACGGCTTACACCTCCCACATGGCTTCCGCATCGATGCCTCAGGGAACCGGCGCGGCTGCCGTTGCTGTGCGAATCGCGTACCGGCTACCAGAACCTTTGCCAGTCGATCACCCAGTTCAAGATGCGCGAGAAGATGAAGTGCGAGGGCGCGGCGACATGGGAGGATGTGCAGCAGTACTCGGCTGGGCTGGTGTGTTTGACGGGAGGAGAAGAAGGGCCACTGGCGGCGGCGCTGGCGAGGGGTGGTGAGGAAGCAGGGCGCGAAGTTGTGCGGCGACTGGTGGAAAGTTTCGGCAGAGACAACGTCTATGTTGAAGTGCAGCGTCATCGCGAACGCGAGGAGGAGTGGCGCAACCAGGCGGCATTGCGAATTGCGCGGGCGCTGAATCTGCCGGTGCTGGCGACCAATGGGGTGCGCTATGCGACGGCGTATGAGCGGGAGGTGCTCGATCTGTTTACCGCGGTGCGCCACCACACCGATCTCGACCACGCCGGGCGGCTGCTGACGCTGAACGATCAACGGCATCTGAGAACGGCCCGAGAGATGGCGGGACTATTTTGCGATGTTCCGGGCGCGGTCGAGAACACATTGGAGCTGTCGTCGCGCTTGCGGTTTGAGCTGGACGATCTGGGTTACGAATTTCCGCGTTATCCGGTGCCCGACGGCGAGACGATGGACAGCTTTCTGCGCAAGCGGGTCGCGGAAGGAGTGATGCGGCGGTACGGGGGGAAGAACGATTGCGGGCTGCTGGAACGCGCGAAGAAGCAGGTGGAGCATGAGCTCGCGTTGATTGCGCGGCTCGGCTTTGAGGGATACTTTCTCATCGTCTGGGACATTATTCAGTTCTGCAAGTCGCACGACATCCTGGTGCAGGGAAGGGGCAGCGCGGCAAACTCGGCCGTCTGTTATGCGCTGGAGATTACAGCGATCGATCCGGTGGGGATGGAACTGCTGTTCGAGCGGTTCCTGAGCGAGAACCGGGGCGAGTGGCCGGACATCGATCTCGATCTGCCCTCGGAAGACAAGCGCGAACAGGCAATTCAGTACGTCTACCAGCGGTACGGCGAGCTGGGCGCGGCGATGACAGCAAACGTAATCAGCTATCGCGGCAAATCGGCGGCGCGCGAGGTGGGCAAGGCGATGGGGTTCGATGCGGAGTCGCTGGGGCGGCTGGCGGGGCTGGTGAGCCAGTGGGAGTGGCGCGGGAAGAACGATACGATGGCGCACTCGTTTCAACATGCGGGGTTCGATCTGAAGCATCCGCGGATTGCGAAGTACCTGGAGCTTTGCATGCGGATTCAGAATCTGCCGCGGCACCTGGGGCAGCACTCGGGCGGGATGGCGATCTGCCAGGGCAAGTTGAATTGCGTGGTGCCGCTGGAGCGCGCGTCGATGCCGGGACGCACGGTGGTGCAGTGGGACAAGGAAGACTGCGCCGATCTGGGAATTATCAAGGTCGATCTGCTGGGGCTGGGCATGATGGCGGTGCTGAAGGATTGCCTGGAGCTGATCCCACGGCATCACGGCGAGCAGGTCGATCTGGCGCAACTGCCCGAAGACGAGGAGATCTACAAGGTGTTGCAGAAAGCGGACACCGTGGGCATGTTTCAGGTGGAGAGCCGCGCGCAGATGGCGTCGCTGCCGCGGAACTTTCCGACCAGGTTTTACGACCTGGTGGTGCAGGTGGCAATCATCCGGCCGGGCCCGATCGTGGGCAAGATGATGCATCCATACATGCGGCGGCGGCAGGGCAAGGAAGAGGTGAGCTATCCGCATCCAACGCTCGAGCCAGTGCTGAAGAGGACGCTGGGCGTGCCGCTTTTTCAGGAACAACTGTTGCGCATCGCGATGACGGTCGCCAACTTTTCCGGTGCGGAGGCGGAGGAGTTGCGGCGCGCCGTGGGGATGCGGCGGTCGTGGGAGCGAATGAAGAACCTGGAGGCGAAGCTGAGGGCAGGCATGGCGGCAAACGGAATCGACATGAAGACGCAGGACACCATCGTCGAGAACATCAGCTCGTTTGCGCTGTATGGATTTCCGGAATCGCACGCGGCGAGCTTCGCGCTGATCGCGTATGCGTCGGCGTATTTCAAGGTGAAGTACCTGGCGGCGTTCACGTGCGCCATCCTGAACAACCAGCCGATGGGCTTTTATATGCCGGCGGTGCTGGTAAAGGATGCGCAGCGCCACGGGCTGCGAGTGAAGCCGATCGACGTGCAGGTGTCCGATTGGGAGTGCACGATCGAGCATGAGAGCGACATGTCGCTTTCAGTACGGATGGGGCTGGGCTATGCGAAGGGATTGCGCAGGCATGCGGCGGAAGCGCTGGTTGAAGCCCGTTCGCGCAGTGGGCCATTCCGATCAGCGGAAGATCTGGCGCTGCGGGCGCCGATACTCAATCGCAAGGAGCTTACACTGCTGGCGCGGATTGGAGCATTGAATTCGCTCGACGGGATCGAGCACCGCAGGGATGCGCTGTGGCAGGTGGAACGCGCGGGCAAGCTGGA
>OCTA010003664.1_pt1 | contig 13621 bp, 6 predicted proteins | sample 1538991 | NCBI WGS metagenome assembly OCTA01 (sample SAMEA3539302, study PRJEB22396) | soil metagenome | biome: tundra; feature: field; material: soil | place: USA | collected 2010-05 | depth 0.15 m
GTTCACCTTGATTGAGCTTTTGGTGGTCATTGCCATCATTGCCATTTTGGCCGCCCTGCTTTTGCCGGCATTGGCGAAGGCCAAGGAAAAGGCCTTGCGAACTGCTTGCAAAAGTAATTTGCGTCAAATAGGCATGGCGTTGCTAATTTACAGTCAGGATAATAACAATCTGCTGCCGGATTTAAGATATCCACCTTATGCGCCGCCTGCGACTCCACCAACTGCGGTGGGACGCTGGGCTTGGGACATCTCCACTAATTTAACCGACGAAGTCATAAGGAATGGAGGCAGCCGGGACGTGTTTTACTGCCCGTCCTACTCTGAGTGGAATTGTGACAGTACTTGGGACTTTGATCCGACTTTTCGCATTACCGGTTATGTTTGGCTGCTGCCGGGTGCTGGCATGAATGCAGGGGGAACACCTCTGGAGGCACCGTATTGGAAAACAAATACGATCGGAATATCAGGACAACTTGTTCCGTCCGATGCCGAAATGGTTGTTGACGTGGTCGTCCAAGACACTGTGACCTACAGTTACGCTAAGATTTCAGTTGGCGGGCTCCCGAAGAACATTATTCAACGCACCAGTCATTTGGCGGGCGGCCTGCCGGCCGGAGGCAACGAACTGTTTGAAGACGGCCATGTTGAATGGCGGCAATGGCGTGTGATGTATAATAATAAGCATCCTGCCAAATACTTTGGCAACAACCCGCTCTTTATTTTTTAACAGCCATTAAACCACAAACCCAAACAAACCGAATATCACTCACATCCTCGACATTAACCACAAAAAAGAAAGGCAATACTTATGAAACTAAAAAAACTGTGTTATGCAGCATCCGTTGTTCTGGCGGCGTGCTGGGTTCAAAACGCTTCAGCGTGGCCCGATAGCACCTGGACAGGTCTCGGCGGTGACGGGCTGTGGGCTAACGGGCTCAACTGGACAAACGTGGGCCTCGGTACCACCGGGGTGCCGACCAACTCACAAGCCAACGTGCAGATTGATGCGGCTAACGGTTGGTCGGTGATAACGATCGTTGCGGGAGAAACGGAAACCCCTGGCCTCAGTACGGCGTACGGTACAATTTACCCGGAATGGGGAGTGACTCTCAATATTTACGGCACTCTGAAGACAAGTTGGTACATCGCCCCGATCGGGGCCGCTGGGTCACCAACTATCATTAACATGTACGACAATTCAGAGTATTCCGCGGAAGGCATCGCGCTGGGTTACAATTGGTGGTTTAACGCGGCACCGTATTGTAACTGGAACATGTATGGCAACGCCCTGGCCGGCGTCAACACCCTTTATTTGGGTGGGCACTTGAATATGTATGGCGGGACGATGACCATCACGAACGGCGTGGTTGACGGTGGGTCGGATCAAGTGTCCGATTTGACGCGGTACATCAATCTCGTTAATGGAAAACTGATTCTGCCTGCCAGTTTCACTGCCACTGTCAACGACTGGATTGACAGAGGTGTTCTGTTTGCCTATGGGAAAAAGTATCAATCGGTGGACCTGGTGATTAACGAGGCCGACCCGAATTATCCGGGCCGCACCGTCGTTTCCACGATTCCGTTGGGCGGCTCTCTCCTAAACGTAGGCCTCTCGCCCCGCACGAACATGATGGTCGGCACGTTTCAACAGATAGACGTCCTGGGAGATTACCCGAGCGTAACCAACGTGGTTATGCGCTATCTGGATCCGGCCACGGTACTACTGACCCCGACTTTCCAATCGAGCGCCCCCAATGTGGTTTCGGTGACAACCAACGGCTATGCGGCTCCACTCAGTCCGGGCAGCGCGAACATCACCGTCACGTTCGGTGCGTTTTCGGGCACCAACTTGATCACCGTGACACCTTTTACCAGCAGTCTGGTACATCGGTATAGTTTTACTGAATCGTCGGGCAGCACCACTGCGGATTCGGTGCCAGGAAACAGTCCGGCTTGGGACGGCACGCTAAATGGCGGCGCCACCCTCGGTGGAGGACAGGTCACCCTGGACGGTTCCAGCGGCTATGTGCAATTGCCTGCCGGCATCGTCAGCAACATGGACGCAGTGACGGTTGAGGCTTGGGCCAACTTTGGTACTCCAGCCGCTAATGGAACATTCTTCGCCTTTGGCAATCAAGATGGTTTAATCTCGGCTCGGGGCATGAATTACATCGGTTTCCAGCCGTTTACTGGCGCAACCGTTCCGGGGGCCGCGGTGCTCTATGGGCGCGGTGATCCTGGTAATGCTGGTGATCAGGGCACCGCGTATTCCTTGGTAAGTGGCGGAGTGACCAACTATCTGGGCAATGTGCAGATTGTGGCCGTCTTTCATCCGTATGCCGGCTATGTCGCCCTCTACACCAATGGGGTGCTCGCCGCAATCAACAGCAGTGTGGTGAATCCTCTTGCTTCGACACTCAGGGACGATCCGATCAATTGGCTGGGACAGTCGCTCTATAGTATTGACCCCTTTCTCAGCGTCTCCATTGACGAGTTCCGCATTTACAACGGTCCGCGTTCAACATCGCAAATCATGGCGGATTATGCCCTCGGCCCCAACCAACTCATCGGCACGTCCACAAGTGTGTCCTTGTCTGTGTCTCTCTCGGGCGCCAATTTGATGGTCACTTGGCCGACGAATTCCGCGCTGGTCACCTTGATGTCCAGTCCGGTGCTCGGATCCGGTGCCGTTTGGTCTCCGGTGATTGGTAATTTGGCGGTGGTGGGTGGCAAATATCAGATGGCCATTCCGACCACGGGTTCCGCCTGGTTTTTCCGGTTGCAGCTATGATGGGGAAATTCCCGCCGGGTGGCGGAGGCGCTGGGAAGCGTCTCCGCCCTGGTTAAACTGGAGCTGCGCGGTTCAAATTATAAATACGCCTCATTGAAACACATCAGCCGCGAGGGAGCATGACAATCCAATCCCACGCGGCTTTTTTATGCAAAGGGCGGACAAATTAAAATAAAAGATTTAGACGGGTTCGATATTAAAGTATTTTCATCCCCAAAATGAAAAAATCAAAATTACCCCCCTTCGCACTGGCAACCATCGCCGCTCAGGCAATTTTAAGCGCGGCAACCATCAACCCATTCTCTCTTGCCCGCGTAGCGTCAAAAAGCAAATTTCTGTCAGTGTTTGGCTTGCTCATCACTGGAAGCCTGTGGGTAGCGCAGGCAAGACAGGTGGACGTACACGACCCCGCCATGGCCAAGGAGGGCGATACCTACTACCTCTTCAGCTCCGGGCCGGGAATCACATTCTACAGCTCCAAGGACATGAAAAATTGGGCGTTACGGGGTCGTGTGTTCCCGGGCGATCCGTCCTGGGCGAAAGGAGTGGCCAGCGGTTTTAATGGCCATGTCTGGGCACCCGATATGGCTCATCATGATGGCAAGTACTATTTGTATTATGCCGTGTCCGCCTCAGGTCAAAACAGCTCGGCCATCGGTGTAACCATCAATAAAACGCTTAATCCTGACTCTCCTGACTACCAGTGGGAAGACCAGGGCATTGTGCTTCGCTCAATACCCAACCGCGATCTTTGGAATGCGATTGACCCGGACATTATCGTAGATACCGACGGCACGCCCTGGATGAGCTTTGGTTCGTTTTGGTCAGGCCTAAAGCTGGTTAAGCTGGACTCAAGCTGGAAAGCCGTGGCGGAACCGCAGGAATGGTACTCCCTTGCCAAAAGAGAGCGGTCGGTATTGGTGGATGACAGAATAGGGGGACCCGCCGAGATCGAAGGGCCCTTTATTTTCAAAAAAGGTGATTACTATTATTTGTTTGTCTCCTGGGGCTTGTGCTGCCGCGGCAAGGACAGCACCTACAAAATGATGGTTGGGCGATCAAAAGACGTGAGAGGCCCTTATTTGGACAAGGACGGCAAGAGCCTGGCTCAGGGCGGTGGGAGCCTGGTGCTGGCTGGCAACAAGGATTGGGCCGGGATGGGGGGCTGCAGCGCTTATACCTTTGACGGCAAAGATTATCTCGTTTTTCACGCTTATGAAACAGCGGATAACGGTTTGCAAAAATTGAAGATTGCCGAAATCAAATGGGATGAAAAACAGTGGCCGGTCATTGATGAAAAAGTCCTCGACGAGTACAAGAGCGTTTTGGTCAAGTAACCCGTTTCCAAACTTGATCACCCCGTCTCCTCTTATATGATCTGGAACCCCGGAACTGAGCCATGCCTGCGATCAATCGGTAAATATAATAATGAAACCCCCTAGGCTTACCGTCCTCGAAAAAATCGGATTCGGCGGCGGCGACGCGGCGGTGAATGTCGTCTGGTCGTCACTCGCGCTTATCATCACGTTCTTCTACACCGACGTGTTCCGGCTGAATCCGGCCTACCTCGCAATGCTCGGACTCATCCCGCGGCTGGTTGATGCGTTTGCCGATGTCGGGATGGGCATGTACACGGACAGCCACACCACGCGCTGGGGCCGTTACCGTCCGTATTTCCTCGTCTTCGCCGTTCCGTTTGGACTCTCGGTCATGCTGGTGTTCACGACGCCGGAGCTGTCGGACAGCGGCAAACTGATTTGGGCGTACGCGACGTATATTCTGATGATGCTCATTTTCACGGCCGTGACGATTCCTTACATTTCGCTGCCCGGCGTGTTGACGGCCGATCCGCAGGAACGGCTTTCGGCCAACGGGTACCGCCTGTTTTTCGCCAAGGGCGCGGCGCTGATGGTCACGACGTTCGTTCCGCTCTTCGCGGCCAAGTGGGGGCCGGAACATATCGCGAAGGGCTACCAGGTTTCGATGGCGGTAATGGCCGGAGCGGCCACGTTGCTGTTCATTTTCTGTTTCTTCACCACGACCGAACGTGTGGTGCACAAGAGCGATCGGAAACCCCTGCGGCAGCAACTTGGCTTGCTCTTCCATAACGATCAATGGATGGTTCTGGCCTGGGTTTGCGTGATCGGCACGATCGGTTACGTGATCCGCGGGTCGGTGGCAATCTACTACGCAAAATACTTTCTGGGCGGCGACGCCAAGCTCGTGTCGGCGTTCATTACCACCGGGGTGATTGGCAACATTCTCTCCATGGTCGCCTCCACGTGGATCACGAAGAAGTTCTGCAAGATCCAGCTCTTCCGCTTGTCACAATTGACCACCTTCGCGTTGAGCGCGATCATGTATCTGGCGGTGAAGCCCAGCGACATTGCCGCTGCTTTCGTTCTGTATTTCCTCATCAACTTCATCGTTGACCTGCAGGGGCCGGTGTTCTGGTCCATTATTTCGGAGGCCGTGGACCACGGCCAGGTCAAGAGCGGCAAACGCGTGGCCGGCATGGCGTTCGGTGGCATTTCCTTCGCACAGAAGATGGGCATGAGCCTGGCCGCCGGAATCGTGGGCTGGTCACTCAACTTCATCCTCTACGTGCCGGACACGGTACAAAACACGTACACGCTGAAGTGCTTTGCGCTGCTGCTCACGGTCATTCCCGGTTTCTTCCACCTCGCCATGGGGCTTTTGATGTACAAATATTTCATCACCGACAAGTACTACAACGAAAAGATACGCGAGCTGGTTACCCACGAGAGCGCGGACGGCGCCAAGGAGGCGACCACCGCCTGATTTATTTCGCCAGACGTTTGCCGGAAAAACCATGAAATACTGCCGCCTCTGATTCAGCAACACTCTCCGCCGACATGACGACCATAAAAGTTCAGGTGGACAAACCGGGCGCGAAGATCAATCCCGCAATGTGGGGGATTTTTTTCGAGGACATCAACTTTGGCGCCGACGGCGGGCTTTATGCCGAGTTGGTCAAGAACCGCGCGTTCGAGTTTCCCGAGCCCCTGATGGGGTGGACAAAAATCAGCCCCAGTCTTGCGCGGGGGGGAATATCCATTCGTGATGACGGCCCGTTTGCTCCAGCCAATCCTCACTGCGTGCGCATTCAGTCGGAAGGCACGGCGCCTTTTGGAATTTCCAACGAGGGTTTTCGTGGCCTGGGAGTTCGTAAAGGTGAAACGTATCATTTTTCCGCGCAAATTCGCGGAGTGACCGGTTCGCCCGTGTTGTTCGTGCAACTCTATGGTGCCGACGGCAGTTTGCTGGACTCGGCGTCTTTGGGGGAATTCCCCTCCAATTGGAAAAAATACACGGCGACTTTGCGCCCCAACGATACCGACGCAAAAGCGCGGCTGGCGCTCCTCGTGGAAGGCAAAGGCGCGGTTGACCTTGCCCTGGTGTCGCTTTTCCCGGAAAAAACGTGGCAGAACCGGTCCGGTGGCCTGCGCGCGGACATGGTGCAAATGCTCGCCGACCTGAAGCCCGGCTTCCTGAGGTTCCCCGGCGGCTGCATCGTCGAAGGCAGCGTGCTGGAGCGGCGTTACCAGTGGAAAAACACCATCGGTCCGATCGAAGACCGCAAGCTGCTCGTCAACCGCTGGAACTATGAGTTTCTGCACCGGCCGACGCCGGATTACTTCCAGTCGTTCGGCCTGGGCTTTTTCGAGTTCTTCCAGTTATGCGAGGACATTGGCGCGGAACCGCTGCCGATCCTGAATTGCGGCATGGCCTGCCAGTTCAACTCCGGCGAACTTTGTCCACTCGACCAGCTCGATTCCTTCATTCAGGACGCGCTCGACCTGATCGAGTTTGCCAACGGCCCGGCCGCCAGCCCTTGGGGTGCCAGACGCGCCGCGATGGGCCACCCGGAACCGTTCAACCTGAAAATGTTGGGAGTTGGAAACGAACAGTGGGGACCACAATACATTGAACGGCTCGTGCGTTTCTCGAAAGTGCTCAAGGAAAAACATCCTGAAATCGCGCTCGTCTCCAGTGCCGGGCCATTGCCCGCTGATGATCGTTTTAATTTCCTGTGGCCGAAATTCCGCGAGTTAAAGGCGGACATCGTGGACGAGCACTGCTACGCAACCCCGCTCTGGTTTCTCGCCAATTCTCATCGCTACGACAATTACGATCGCAACGGCCCCAAGGTGTTCTTCGGGGAATACGCCGCGCAGAGCGTTGCCATGGTCAGCACCAAGAACCGAAATAATCTGGAATGCGCATTGTCCGAAGCGGCCTACCTGACCGGCCTCGAACGCAACGCGGACGTCGTGCGCATGGCCTCCTACGCGCCGTTGTTTGCGCATGTTGAAGGCTGGCAATGGACGCCGAACTTGATTTGGACCGACAACCTTCGCGTCTATGGCACTCCCAACTACTACGTTCAACAACTCTTCAGTCTCAACCGTGGTGACGTGGTTCTGCCCGTGACCTTGGCGGAAGTTGAACTCCCAGCCGTGCCGGGCGGACGCATCGGTTTGGGCACAAATCAGACCGCCGCGGAATTCAAGGACGTGCGGGTGACTCGTGATGGCCGGACGCTGCTGAGTTCTGACTTTTCAAACGGCACGCCAGGATGGTCGGTTGAGAGCGGCAATTGGTCCGTCAAAGACGGCGCGTATCAACAGGCCGATTCAAATGCAACGGGCATCGCTCTGGCAGGTGATGCTTCATGGAGTGATTACACGCTCTCGCTCAAAGCGCGGAAGCTTGGCGGTTCGGAAGGCTTCACAATCGTGGTGCGCTACGACGGACCGGAAAATCACGTGGTTTGGAACATCGGCGGTTATCAAAACAAGTTTCACGGCATCCAGGCTCGTTTGGCGCAACAGGATCATCTTGTCGCGCAAGTGCCCGGCTCAATCGAGACCGGACGCTGGTATGACGTCAAGGTTGAGCTAAAAGGTTCGAGATTGAATTGTTATCTCGACGGCAAGCTTGTGCAAAACGCCGACGTGCCGCCGCCGCAAACCCAACGCCTTTACGCCAGTGCCACGCGCGACAATGGGGCGGGGGAAGTCATCGTCAAGGTGGTCAATCCCGGCAATGATGCCACCGAAACAAAAATCAGTCTTTCGGGTGTATCGCACATTGAGCCGGAAGCGTTGGCTATCGTGCTCGCCGGCGACAATCTCCACGACGTGAATTCCATGGAGCAGCCGAAGAAAATTTCACCGGACGAATCCAAGTTCGATAAGGTTGCGTCAAACTTCACTTACAGTTTCCAACCTCGTTCCATGACCGTCCTTCGAATCAAAGCGCGCTAATTTTTTGGACTTATGAAATATCACATCTTGTCACACGGTCTTGTGGAATTGTGTGTGCGGATGTTCCGGCGGCAAAACGTTAACAGCGTTGGAGTTTTTATCGCGCGACAAATATGGATGCTGGCGATCAGCGCGACTGGCCTTTGCGCATGGGACAGCGCCGCCCAGGAACCAATCACCGGCAATCTCTCGATACACGACCCGTCCACGATGATCAAACACGGCAACCGCTATTACAGCCGCGAAGTCCGCACGCATGACCCGTCCGCCATTATCAAATGCAAGGACGAGTATTGGGTCTTTTGCACCGGTCCCGGTGTTCCGTCCTATCATTCCAAAGACTTGAAGAAATGGGAACGCAGCCCATCCGTGTTTACGAACGCGCCGGGCTGGATCGCCCAGGCTGTGCCGGCAAACCGGTGGATTCATTATTGGGCGCCGGATGTCATTCACCTCGGGGACCGTTACCTCCTTTACTATTCCGTCTCGTCTTTCGGCAAAAACCGGTCGGCCATCGGCCTGGCAACCAACCCCACGCTGGATCTCGCGGATCCAAAATTTCAATGGATCGACCAGGGAATCGTCGTTCAGTCCACCAATACCGATAATTTCAACACGATTGACCCGGCCGTTTCGCAGGACGCCAATGGCAATCTTTGGCTCGCGTTCGGTTCCTTCTGGGGCGGAATCAAAATAATTCAACTTGACCCAAACACCGGCAAGCCGATGGCCACCAATTCCCCCCTGTATTCGCTCGCTTTTAATGATGCCATCGAAGCGTCATACATCCATCGGCATGACGGCTATTATTACCTCTTCGTGAACTGGGGACGCTGTTGTCTGGGCACGAACAGCACCTACGAGGTTCGTGTTGGCCGGAGCAAAAAAATCATCGGGCCATACCTGGACAAGGATGGAACGGATTTGATGACCGGCGGCGGCAGCCCGTTTTTGAAAACCGACGATTCCTTCATCGGCCCGGGTCAGGTGGGCATTATTTCCGAAGGCGGCACCAATTGGCTGAGCTGCCACTTTTACGACGGAACCCGTTCCGGCATGCCGACGCTGGCCATCCTGCCCCTCCGCTGGGATGTCCATGGCTGGCCGGAAGTGGATTTGCCCCGCTAGATTGAAATTGAGTAAACAAACCAACAGGATCACACCATGATACAAATTGCCAGCCGACGTAAATTTCTTGCACAGCTTGGCTGTTCCAGTGCCGTTCTGGCTGCGGGATCGTGGCTGGGGGGCATTGGTTATGCCCAGACCACCCGGAACACCGCCCGGGCGGTCATCAACCAGGCCAGATATCACGCGGAACTCGATCGCCGGCTGTTCGGCTCCTTCCTGGAGCACCTTGGCCGGGCCGTTTATACGGGAGTATATGAGCCAGGCTCAAAGCTCGCCGATGAAAAAGGATTTCGCAAAGATGTTATCACGGCCGTCAAACAGCTTGGCGTCACAATCATGCGGTATCCGGGCGGCAATTTCGTCTCCGGCTACCACTGGCTCGACGGCGTAGGGCCCAAAGACAAGCGGCCAACGGTTTTGGAACGGGCGTGGAATTCGCTCGAGACAAACCAATTCGGCACGAACGAATTCATCGAGTGGTGCAAACTCGTCGGCACCGAACCGTTCCTGGGCTTCAACCTCGGCACCGCCACACCGGAAGAAGCCGTGGCTTACGTCGAATACTGCAACGTGGACAAAGGCACCAAGTGGAGCGAGTTGCGGCGGCAGCATGGCTATGAGCAGCCCCACAACGTGAAGTATTGGTGCCTGGGCAATGAGATGGATGGCCCATGGCAGATGGGCCACATGCCGGCACGCGAGTACGGACGCAAGGCGCGGGATGCCGCGCGCCAAATCCGTATCATCGATCCAGAAACAAAGCTGATCGCCTGCGGTTCCAGCAACACCATCATGGATACTTACTTGACCTGGGACCGCGAAGTCCTCGAAGAATGTTACGACCAAGTGGATGGCATCTCGTTGCACAATTATTATGGCAACACGCAGCCATTGACCGGCAACAACGCCGCCCGCTATCTCGCGATGAATCTCGACATGGAGCGGCAGATCCGTGAAATCATGGCCGTCTGCGACTACGTGCAAGGGTTGAAGAAGTCGCCCAAGCGTCTGTGGCTCTCGTTCGACGAATGGAACGTGTGGTATCGCGCGCGCGGCGGCCGCTTTGCCAATGGACAGCGAACGTTCGCCCCGCATTTGCTTGAGGAGGTCTACAACCTTGAAGACGCCTTGTTGATGGGTGGCTTTCTCAACACGCTGCTGCGCCAGTCCGAACGCGTGCGCGTGGCGTGTCTGGCCCAGATCGTCAATGTCATCGCTCCCCTCGTCACCAACGAAACTTCCGTGTTGCGTCAAAGCATTTACTACCCCTACGCGTGGGCGCTCAAATTTGCCCACGGAAAAGTCCTCGATTTGGTGGTGGAATCGGAGACTTACCCGATCAAGGCCGAGGGCCTGCGGGCGGATTTCGCCCGCAATGATCAGGTCCCTTACCTGGATGTTGTTGCGACGGTCAACCCGCAGAATGGGCACGTTTGTTTGCTGATGCTGAATCGGGACCTGGAATCCGAGCGGGAACTGGTCCTCGATTGGCGTGATCCGGTTCCCACCCGCGTGCTGGCTTGTGAAACCCTGACGGGCCCGGATTTGAAAGCAGTCAACACGTTCGACAGGCCGACGCTGGTCGCGCCCCGAATGCTCGACGCGCCCCGAGTCGGTTCCAGCATGACTTTCAAGCTACCGCCCCGCTCCTATAGCGTCGCCCACATCGCGACTTCATAGTCAACTATTTCGCGCCGAATTTGAAGCAAACGGTTCAAAACACGCGTAGGGCAGGTTTACAAGCCTGCTGTGTCAGTGACTTTCCGCCTTCGCGGCGCGCCAAAGCGCCGCTCCGGCGACGGCGGCCAAGTCGGCACTGTGTCGGACAGGCTGTGGCGGCGGCGGCTTTGGGAAACAAAGCCCGGATCGTCACCCTGACGAACCCCGATCCGGACGCCGAAAATTTGCTCGACCAACCGGACACCGTCGTGCCGCAGAAAGGCGAGCTCCCCGGTGTTGCGCCGGTGTTCACCTGCACGCTGGCACCCAACTCATTGACCACGCTGCGGATTCCGCAAAATTAAGATGTTTGAGCGTTCGTATTTTGGCGGTCTTTTTCCGCAAAATGGCGTTGTTTTTCTTCGCTGCAATGCAATATTGGATGTTGAGATAATGGTTGGGCTGAGGCGCGGATGACATTATAGGATGCAAATGAACAGCTTTGAACATGGATTGCGGCAGGCAGTATTCTTCTTGCTGGCGTTGCTTTGCGCGCAGACGGCCAATGCCCAGATGCCCGTTTACGGCGATTACTGGGCACACGACCCGTCCACGATGATCAGGGACGGCGACCGCTACTACATCTTCCGCACCAGCCAGGGCATCATGGGCAAGTATTCCACCGACCTCCGCAACTGGACTTACAGCGGGCAGGTTTTTCCCGGAAATCCCCCGGCGTGGACCACCAATGCCGTGCCCAGCTTCACCGGATTTTTCTGGGCGCCGGACGTGGCCTACTTCAACGGCAGATATAATCTCTACTATTCGTGCTCCGCGTGGGGAACGATTGATTCAGCCATCGGACTGGTCACCAGCCCGTCGCTCCAGTCGCCGACGTGGACGGATCGAGGCAAGGTTGTTCAATCCGACGCCGTATGGGAGGCTGGAACGAATACCGACCTTACCTCATACAACTGCATTGACCCGAGCATTCTCGTGGACAGCAACGGCACGGTATGGATGTCGTTCGGCTCATACTCCGATGGCATCTTGGTGATGCAGCTTGACCCCGCCACCGGCAAGCGCATCGCCACCAATTCTCCGATAACCAAAGTCGCCAACAACGGCGCGACGTTTTTCAGCAACACTGAGGAAGGCTCGTGTCTTTACCAGCACGGCGGCTATTACTATTTGTTCGTGAATTTCGGCGGCTGCTGTTCCGGGGTGGACAGCACCTACAACATTCGCGTGGGCCGCAGCACCAGCGTCACCGGACCCTACCTTGACCGCAAAGGCGGCAGCCTGTTGAGTGGCGGCGGAACCATGCTCCTCGAAAGCACCGGCCGTTTCATCGGTCCCGGCCACGCCGCCATCATGAACGACACCGGCACGAACTGGTTCACGTATCATTACTACGACGGCAACAACGCCGGCACGGCCACGCTCGGCCTGACGCGGTTAAGTTGGAGCGACGATGGCTGGCCGGTGCTGACCAACGACTGGAGTGCGTTTTACCCGTTTGACACCGACGCCCGCGAACATCTGGCGCTTTACAACGGCACGCTGCCGAACGGCGCGGTTGTCACCAACGAGCCCGGACGCGGCAATGTCCTGGGCCTGGATGGCATTTCGCAATATGTCTTTCTGCCCATTCCCGTCGCGAACGCCGGCACGTTCGCCGCCTGGGTCAAGTGGAACGGTGGCGGCGACTGGCAGCGCGTGTTCGATTTCGGCACCGGAACGGGCCAGTACCTGTTCCTCACGCCGCGCGCTTATAATGGCAAGATGCGTTTTGCCATCACGACCAACGGAACCGAACAAATCATTGACGCTCCCAGCGCCATGCCCACCGGCTCGTGGTGCCATGTCGCCGTCACGCTTGACGGCACGAAAGGCCTGCTTTACCTCAACGGCAACCCGATCGGAACCAACTCCAGCCTGACGATTCGCCCCTGGCAAACGCTGGCGCGCAGCAACTACCTCGGAAAGAGTCAATGGCCCGATCCCACCTTCAGCGGAAAGATTGATTCCTTCCGCATCTTCGGCCGCGCGTTGAGCGGCGCGGAAATCAGGGATTTGTCCTATGCGCATCCGGCGCTGGCACATCGTTACAGCTTTACGAGCAACGCGTGGGACTCCATCGGCATGGCGCATGGCACGCTCATGGGCAATGCCACCGTGACCAACGGCGCTCTGAAACTCACCGGCGCCTCCGGCGACTACGTCAACTTGCCCGGCGGCCTGGTTTCCGGCTCTTCGGCGTTGACGATTGAATTCTGGGCCACGTTCGGCGTGAACGGAAACTCGGCGTGCGTGTTTGACCTGGGAAAAGTTTCCGGCGTGCTTGTTTCGCAATATCTTTTCTTCACGCCGCACACCGGAAGCGGAACGCATCGCATGGAAATTTCCTCCGGCAGCACGGTGGACTTCGATGCCTCCGGCACGCTGGATAACCGCACAGTTTGTGTCGCCTGCATCGTGGATCCGACCAATGGCTACAGCGCCTTTTACACCAACGGAATTTTGGAAAAGGCCGTCACCAACACATTGCCGGCGTTAAGCGGTGTGAACACCAATTGGTCGTTCATTGGCCGCTCACTCTCCAGCACTGACCCCTGGCTGAACGCAACCATTGACGAGTTCCGCATTTACGACGGGCGGCTCACGCCGGAAGAAATCGCCACCGATTACAAGTTTGGCCCTGACGCGCTCGCGTTGCCGGTCACGCTTGTCCAGTCAAATGCCGCCA
>OCTA010003665.1_pt1 | contig 13621 bp, 10 predicted proteins | sample 1538991 | NCBI WGS metagenome assembly OCTA01 (sample SAMEA3539302, study PRJEB22396) | soil metagenome | biome: tundra; feature: field; material: soil | place: USA | collected 2010-05 | depth 0.15 m
GGGCAGGGCAAGCTTTATCAGATTGCGCCGCCCAGTTTCGACTCAACCAATGAAGTGGGCAAGGAGCCTGCTGTCAAAATCGTTGAGACTGCGCAGAACGGAGTTCCTGAGACCGTGCAGGTTCCGCCCTTTAGCGTTAGCCTCTACGAATTTGAAGTTGCGTAAGAATTCGTAATCGTCGCGCATGGTCAGTCGGCCACGGTCAGTAAGCGTTCAAAAATGCTTCGAATGCCTCGATCAGCTTCACCCCTGCAATTTAGTCCGGGAGCATCAACTAACATGGTCCCTACCCGTGGGGCTTTCATCGGAGCATTCTGACCCCGGCAGCCACACCTTCTATGGGACGGGGAAGGATTCGAGCGGGATCGAAGTGGCCGAAAAAGGAGTGGACTACTACTCCTACAAAGATGTGCCGCACGGCGATGTGCGCATCCGTCCGTGTTTTTCCAAGACCACCGGCAAATGGCGGCGCTGCTTTGTGTACACTCCGCCGGATTACGATACCAACGGGAGCGCGCGATATCCGGTTCTGTATCTACAGCAGGGCAGCGGCGACCCACGGCGGCGGCCAGCCGCCGAAGCCGGCGCGGTGTCCGCGGTGCGGCTATCTGTGCACGTCGACGCGGCGTGCGCTGGGGACACTGCCTTGACTGCGGGCCGCGCCCCTGTCTGAGGCCAATGCATCGTCGACGGGCGACGCCGATGCCGGGTTCGATGCCGGATTCACAGGGGCGGTTAGGCCAATCCTACGGCTTCGAAGCCCGGGCGGCCGCCGCCCTGCTACTGTTTCGCGAACTCGTAGATATCGATGCTGATCGGCGCGATCGTCAGTGCCTTGGGCGTTTCGGTCAACGGCGTTTCCACGATCCGGACTTCGTTTCTACCCAGGCCGGTCGCGGCATTCAGACTGTCGCCGGTCATTCGCCACATCCGCCCTTTTCCGAGGAGCGCGATCCCCTTGAAGCTGAGGTCGAGATCCTGGGCCGATTCATTCGGGTTGATGACTGCCACGGTCAGGAACTTCCCGTCGCTCGTCAAAGCGGCGCTCACGTCCACCGGATAAGTCGGACTGCCGGCGTTTACTTTCGGCTGATCGGCTCCCACCGGATACAGGGGAGGAGGCGGGGGCGAGTTGCCGCCGACCTCCACGGGCACGGAGCCGAAGTGGTCCCGATAGAGCTTGAAAAGGAGCCCGGTCGTGTTAAGCGCGGCCTCCGTATCGTTATACTCGATCGAGGCCGTCCCCATCGTGTGGCCGGCCATCTTGATGAGATCCGAGTGACGGAACATCTCCTGGAGCACCATCGCGTTCGCCAGGCTGCCTTTCAAATTGCTCCCAGAGCCGGAATAGGCCCATTCGTCGATCGCCATGGGGATACGCCTGGTTTTGAGGGCTGGAATGCGCTGAAGGTACTCTTCGTAGGCCTCGACCTTGTTGCGCACCCGGTTCGCCGGACGGCGCGCCCATTCCACCAGCGGCTCGTCGAGCCTGAGCATGTAGTTGGCGCGGTTGAAGGCGCCCGGCTTGACGCCCGAGGAATGATCGAACCTCTGCCCGGCATAGGAATAGAAATGCTCGGACATGACGTCGATGTTTTCGAAGCAGCGCGTGAACAACCCGAAATCCCAATCGCCGGGGGAGCCGAAGTCTGGTATCAGCTTGCCCACGATGGGAAGCGCGAGGCCGTAGATGGTCATCTCCTCGGGAGTGGCGCCGGTCGCCAGCAGCGTGATCGACGGGTCCACCTTGCGCATCGCTTCGGCGAACATGTTGTGCTTGACCACGTACTGGCCGAGCGCCATGTTGCCGAACTGCCACGACCCGTACATCTCATTCCCGATTCCCCACCACTTGATCTTGTAGGGCGCCGGATGGCCGTTGGCCGCCCGCTGCCGGCCCATGGGCGAGGTCGCCGCGCCGTTGGCGTACTCGACCAACTGCGCCGCCGACCAGGCGTCTCCGAAACCGGCATTCACGCTGATGAACGGGTCCACACCCAGGAGTTCCATCAGGGTCATGAACTCGTCGGTACCGACGTCGTTCGGCTGAAACCCGTTGCGGACGGGATCCGGACGCGGCGGCCGCTTATCCGGATCGCCGATGGCGTCGCGCCATTCATGCGCGGAAAGGTAATTCCCTCCTGGAAACCGCCACATTCCCGAGCGCTGCTGTTTTAGGAGGCCGATGGTATCCGGACGGAAACCGCGGATGTTGTCGGCCGGCATGAGCGAGACGGCCCCGATATGGAACGAACCTTGGCCTGTGCCGGAGATCTCGATCCGTCCGTCCTTGCTGTCGCCTCCGGCAGTGAACTTGAGCGGAGACTTTGAATAGGACGCGCCCAGGCTCGTAATCGGGATCGCCTGCCGGCCGCCGGGGCCGTCGCCCCACACGAGACTGACCGTGACCTTGGCGCCGGGCGCGCCCGCAAGCACAATGCGCCCCGTGTAGGCTTTCCCCTTGCGTAGCGCCAGGCCGGCCTGCTGGATGCCTCTCGGCGCGTCTCCCGCCAGCCGGACCAGGGGCGTGTGGTTGCCGACGTACGGATTCTGGCGGTCCATTACCACGGACTCATCCGGGCCTATCGGCCGCCACGAGGCCGCCACCCTGCCGCGCCCGGCGCTCCGGCCGGAGGCCTTCGAGTCGATGTCGTAGTAGAACTTCCGATCGTCGAGCATCTCGGCCCACAAGCTCCGGTTGATGAGATCGCCTATGTGCTCGATGAATTGACCGTAGATGTATGGGGAGATGGGCGGGGCGGTCCTGCCGGCATCGATGCTCACGGAAATTCGCTTTCCGGGCGCATTGGGGGTCTGCGCGCTCAACGCGATAATCGATGCAACTCCCGCCAGAAATATTACGAACAGTCTTCTCGGCATTGCTCCCTTTCTGTCATAAGTAGACCTGAAACTCCGGTATTACCTGCTTGGGACCGTTGATTATGCATCCAACGGCCCTAGGAACCGTGTTCTTCAGCATTTTCGTCTTGAGGGACTCCGGTGCGGCCAGGGAGGCGGCCGACCGTGCCTCCTCCGGCTGCGGGAAGGCTAGTGTAGTGCGGCCGAAATCCCGCCGATTATTCGTGCTCACAACCTCCCTTGCATTTGAGCGACGAGCCCGCGTGGGGCAGCTTGGTAAGCTGCGCGCCGGTCAGGGGAGCCTGTGGGCCCGGCGCGCGCAGCGCTCTTGCCCGAACCCCTCGAGTCGCGTCGCAGAATGGCGTTCCGCCCCACACTCTTCGGACCAGCCCCGGCTACGACGCAACGAAAGGGGACGGACGCACTTCTGTAACACCGGCAAGAAATGCGTCTCCCCCATTCCCCCTACTCAACGAAACAGCAGTGACGCAAAACCGGCCGCCGAGTTTCGCAGACGCTCCACACATGCGCGCCGGTTCTGCACGGCTGAGTGGCCGTTGACGTTTATCCGGCCTCAGAACCTGAACTTCGCAACCAACTCCACTTGACGCGCGCCCACACTGACACCGCTGATCTTTCCGACGTGACCCGGGCCGATCTTAGTATCGGGCAGCGCAAACGACGGATGATTTAACACATTAGTCGCATTGGCGCTGAAGTCCAGCTTGAGACGCTCAGTAAAACTAAACGTCTTGATGAGCGACATGTTCACTGCGCTCATCCCCGGTCCGTATACGACGTTTCGCCCCATATTCCCGAATGTCCCGGGAGTGGGAGCCGCAAACGCATTCACGTTGAACCAGGAATAGATGTTCGGACTGGAAAGTTGGGGGTTTCCCACGACGTTCGGATACCAGAGATTGTTGCTCGACAGGCTGTAACTGTTGTTGACCGACATGGATGGGGTAAAGGGGGGGCCCGTTTGAACAATGAGGTCCCCAAAAAGGTTCCAGCCGCCGACTGCTTCATCGAGAGCCTTGCTGGTATTCACGAACTTCCGGCCCTTGCCAAAGGGAAGGTTATAAGCCACGTGTCCCTTGAACATGTGGCGAATGTCGAAGTTCGAAGGGCCATAGTTGGCCATCTGGTTATAGGCATTCTGGTATGGCGTGGCGCCTTGCTCCGAGCCCCAGCCCGAGGAATCCTGGTCGTCCAGCAGGTGGGACCAGGTGTAGTTGAAGTTAAACAACAACCCATTGCTGAAGCGGCGAGTAATCTCGGCCTGGAAGGCGTCGTAATTCGAAAGGGCGTTGCTCTTGTATCCGGTAATGCTTTGGTACTCGGGATACGGACGGGAGGCGGAATCGTTCGGCCCAAGCAGGCTCTGCGGAACCTGATTGAGGTCCGTAGTGAAGGCCAGGTGCGTTTCACGGCTTCCGATATAGCCGATGTCGGCCATCATGTTTCCGGTCAGTTGCCGCTGGACGGTGAAATTCCAGGATTTGAGGAGCGGGGACGGCTGCGTGTATGGCTGAAAACCGACCGCTTGCCCATTAAAGGCTTGCGCGGTGTTCGGCTGGAGTCCATAGAGCGCGTTGATGGCGGCGCCCTTCGCTCCCTGATAGTTGGTGTTTCCGTTTGAGGAAAGGATCACCACCGGTGAAACGTTGCCGGTGGAATCTGTCTGGTTGCCGCTATAGGCGGCAGCATTGCCCAAGCAGCAGGCGGCGTAGGTGTCCACATTCCACGGGAAGGTGTACATGCCGAAGCCGCCACGGATAGTCGTCTTGGTGCCGAGCAGGTAGGCGAAGCCAACTCTCGGAAGCCAGTTATTCCACACCGATTTCTGCAGCCTGTCTCTGCCATTGGCATGCGTGGTGCCGTACCACATCGCGCCGGGGGCATTGGTGGCCGGATTGATAACGGTCGTATCGAAGGAACGCTCGTTCCCACTTATGTCGGACCATCCTGTGTTCCCCTCCCACCGTAAGCCAATGTTCACCGTGAGCTTCGGGTTCACTTTGATGTCATCCTGGGCGAATATTCCCGGATTCTTGAGCCTGCCGCCATATTCCGGCGAAACTAAGGCCGACCAGTTCTGGACATAGCCCAACAGGAAGTCCGCATAGGACGAACCCGTTGTGGAGGCGAGCGTTCCCACGTTGCTGCCCGCGGTGTAGACGCCGGTGAAGCCAACATTTGCCCCATAGTAGTCGCCCCAGGCACTGGAATCGGCGCGGAAGATAAGCACCTCACCTCCAAAGTGGAGGATGTGGCGTCCACGGACGAGCGTCATTTGGTCCGAGATGTCGATAGTGTTCTCATGGTACTCGGTATCGAGGCCGCTGCCGAGGGCGTAATAGTTGGTGATGCTGACGGTCGGGAAAACGTCTGCCTTGGAAATCTGGAGGCCCAGCTTGGCCGGGTAACCCATGCCGCGAGTCTCGGGCGTGAACTCATCGTATTCCCCCATCAACCCGATCCGGAATTCATTTATGGTATGGGAATTGATAGTCCAATAATCGGAGAGCTGATTATTCGTGTTCATTACGTCCCCGGGGGCAAGGTTGATCGGGGCTACGGGGCCGAACGGGATCGACGGGCCGTCGTTCCAGGCTGCCGAACCGGTGAGGCGGTTGTTGCTCGTTATGTCGGCATCAAAACGCCCAAAGTACTTCCGCTTCGGGCTGCGGGACGGCACCTGGTAATCAAAGTTGTTGGTTGTGATGCCATTCACCACCTGCCCAGCCAGATTGGGCTGAGGGTAGTACGACTGGATGTTCTGCGCTACCGCATCGAGCTCACTGGCTGGAATCTGGTTATTGGGGAAAGGTTGCCGGGTCACAGCCCCGGTGCTTGCATTCACGGTCTGCGAATTCGGATCGTAGATCGTGTTCAATCCGGCGAAGTTGCCCGAACGCATGGCCACCGTGGGTAAGGTGAGAAAAGTCACGGCTGGCGAACCATGGCTGACAGTGTTTTCTATGCCGAAGAAGAAGAAGACCCTATTCTTGATCACCGGGCCGCCGACGTTGCCGCCGAAGTCGTTGAAGCGTATGGGACTCCTAACCCCGGCGACGCCATTGAACCCAAAAGGAGCGGCATTCAAATCGGTGTTCTTGAAATAGTCGTATGCCACACCGTGAAACGTGTTTGTTCCGCCCTTGCTGATCTGGTTGTAGACAATACCGCCGGACCCGTATTGCGCCGAAAATACCGAATCGTTCATCTTGACTTCGGCGATGGCGTCGAAGATCGGAGTGTTAATGACGTTATTGCTCATGGGCGAGTTGGTCGACACGCCGTCCATCAGCGAGTTGGTAAACGGCATGGCTCCATTGACCGACATCAGTCCCATACCCCCGCTATTGTTGTCGGCCCCGTTGCCTCGCGTGCCCGGCATGAACACAAGGAACGACTGCCAATCCGGGATTCCCCCGGCCTGCGGCAGGTCCTTCAGAGTTTCTATAGGTATCGTCGCGGAGATTTCGGCATTCGTCGTCTCGAGCAAAGGCGCAGCCTGACTTTCGACCTTAACCTCCGTCGTCGATTGCCCCAGGGTCAACTGCGTGTTCAGACCCGTGACGCCGATGCTCAGCGTCATGGGCCCGCGCTGCAGCGTAGCAAAACCCTCTTTTTTGAAGACGATCAGGTAATGGTCGTCGGGGACGAGCGGGCCGGTATCGTAGATCCCGGAATTGTTTGTGACAAAAGTGCGTTCCACGTTCTTGTCGACATCTTTTACAGTAACCGTTACACCAGGAACGACCGCTCCCGAGGGATCGGTCACAGAACCGGTGACGTCTGCTGAATTCGTAGCTTGGCCCCAAGCTATGCCAAGAGATAAGCAGGAAATGCAGGCAAACAATGGGACCAGTTTCCTCAGGGATTGCGTCCGTACGTTCATGATCAGCCCCCTGTCGGGTGTATCTTACTCTTGAAGGTGCCCAAAGTCAAGACCATTTTCGGCGCCGAAAAAGCAAAGTCCGGCGCCGTCTGACATATCCTAAGGCGCAAGTGCCGCACTGTCTAGGTTTGGAACGGTAAAAACGCGTTCGAGGACAATTGAATCATGGTGTTAGAGCCTTGAGACAGCCCGGGTGTCGCCCCGCTTTAACCGTTAAAAAGACGGTTAAAAGCAACCGCTTTCGCCTTTCCTATTCGACAAGGCAAGCGAGGAATCCGGCTGTCGGTCGCAACCAACTGGACTGCGCGAGGGCGGCGCGAAAATAATAGGCCTATTTGACCTCGAATACCTAAACACTGATGCTGCTGGTGGGAGGCAAGGCGAGTCTGCGGGATGATTGGGGCAGTGAACTCTCCGCCATCGTCGCCGGAGGGCCGGCGAACCCTCCTCGTGCGGCCCCGGCCGCCGGCGGCGCAGCCCCGGCTGGAGCGGCCAACTGCCAAAGCCTCGCAGCCACGCTGATCTGAACGCCGGTCAGATTCGGAAGGTGAAGAGAACATTTACATCTCAGGATCGTTTCCGATTATTCGGGCTCTTCAATAGGACTTCGCGACGCGCTTCCTTCATTTCGGTGTTGGAGTAGCCGTGGGCCGGATGCTAGCACAAGGAACTACGCCCGCACCCTCTTTGACGCAGTAGAAACGATCCGCATCGAGGTTCGTCAACACTTCGGTCGCCCCTGATGGCCAGCGGATTTCCACCTTATCCGCCTGGCGATGATCACCCAGGCCGAAGTGCAATCGCAGGTCGTGCTGCGATAGATAGCTGCCGCCGCTCCTTACTTCGTCAGTTTGTGCCAGGTCGCCGGCGATCACCTTGGCGCGCGTATTCAGTGCCTGTTTATTGCTCTTGGTCCCGCCGAATTCAAAACTAATCCAGTGATTGTGCGGTCCCCTTTCGGGACGAAGGATGAACGGCTCACCGTCCAGATCTTCGACCACGACTTCCTGCACCCCGTCGTTAAACAGGTCACCTAGAACCAGGCCACGTCCCACTCGCGGAACCTTCATTGCCGCTCCTGCCTGGTCGCTCACATCACGGAATGTGCCGTCACGTTGATTCATGAATAGCAGGCTCGGCTCGCGGAAGTGAATCCCGACGCCTGCCTGATCCATCTGCGGGTACACATGACCGTTGACCACAATGAGGTCAAGCCACCCGTCGTTGTCGATATCGTAGAAGGCATCTCCCCAACCCACATAGTGAATCGTCGGGTACTTGATTCGTGCAATATTCGAGACGTCGGTAAAGTTCAGATCGCCATCATTACGGAAGAGCTCCAGGTATTGGTCGCTGAAATGACTGATCACGAGAGAGAGACGCCCGGTGTGCAAATAATCTCCCAGAGCCAGCCCCATATTTGCCAAGGATCTACCGTCTTCATCCAGTGCCACCCCGGCCTGGTAACCCACGTCGGTGAAGTGACCCTTTCCATCGTTCTGGTAGAGATAATTGTGCGCGCCATCGTTGGCCACGAAGAGCTCGAGTTTCCCGTCATTGTTGAAATCCGACCAAACGGCAGTCAGGCCGAGCAGATTCTCGGGATCGTCGACGCCGGCTTGTTTGGAAACATCGCTAAACGTTCCGTTGCCGTTGTTGTGATACAGGTTGTCCGGCGATCCTTTCAGTCCGGCAGGCCCGCACTGGACTTTGATCATGTAATAGGTGCAGGTCACCATCGAACCGAAGGCAGGCAGGTCGTGCAGATTGTAGGCGGCGTAGTGAGACACGAACAAGTCCTGGAACCCATCGCCGTCATAGTCTGCAAACGCGGCGCCCATTGCCCAAAGAGTGTCGCCTCCGAGTCCCGCCTCCCGCGTAACATTGGTAAACGTCCCGTCGCCGTTGTTGCGGTACAGAACCACGCCCCCAAAACAGGTCACCAACAAATCCGGCCAGCCGTCATTGTTGTAGTCGCCCACCACGGCGCCATTCGCCCAACAGGGGTAGCCCACGCCTGCTTTGTCGGTGACATCGGTAAACGTGCCGTCGTGATTGTTATGGAAAAGCGCGCTCCGGGCCTTCTTGCCGGCCAACTGCATGTCCACATCCGGCGCGTTCGTGAAGTAGATGTCCGGAAAGCCGTCGCGATCGTAATCGATCAGAGCCAGGCCGCCGCTCATTGATTCCACAATGTATTTCTTATCCGGCGAGGTGAGATGCTTGAAATGAATCCCCGTGGAAGCAGTAATATCCACCAACTGCGGAATCACTGCCGGTTTATCCGTGGGAGCGGCACGCCCGGCATGCTGTGCCCGAAGGAAGACTCCCAATAGGGCCAAGCCAAGGATCACCACGAAACCGGACCGGATTGTGCCGCTCACAAACATCAGTCTATCCCGATGCGGGCGTGCATGCCGCATTGGCTCGTGACCGGCATCTCACATGGGGCTGTTCGGCCCAGCCAGTTGTTTGAATATCTTGCCGAGTTTGTCTTTCAGGTCTTTGTAATGCTGAAACTGATCCAGCTCATGTTGAGCTTCTGCTGGCCGTCCGGCGCGCCGGTACAGTGTGCTCAGGCGGAAGTGCGCCGTGATGTTGGTCGGATCGTCCTTCACAGCGCTTTCCAGAAGGGAAACCGCTTCGCTGGTTTGATTCAAAGAAATCAAAACGATGGCCAGGCCGGTTTCGGCTTCCGAATCTTTCGGCTGCAGAGCCAGGGCCTTTTTGTAATCCTCCTCGGCTCCTTTGAAATCTCCCTTTGTCGAGAGGATTCCGCCGAGTTGGCGCCAGGACAACTCATCGTACTGATTTACCTTGAGAGCGGCTTTGTATTCGTCTTCCGCCTGTGCGTTCAGCGCGGGATCGGTGGAAGTCCTCAATTGCTCCGCCAGTAGAAAGTGCGCTCCGGGGAACATTGGATTCAACCGGATCGCCTCGCGATATTGCGCGATCGCATTGCTGTGATCCCCCTGGCGTCCGAGTTCGCCGGCCATGATCACGTGCATCTCCGCGGAATCCGGCGCAACCATCATTATGCTCAGCAGGCTCGCGTCCATGATCTGCCGCGAAATCTGATTCGTGGCGAACAAGATTTGCGGATCTTGCGGCGCCACTTCCTCCAGCTTGACGGCCACTGCCAGAGCTTTGTCGAGTTGCGCCGACGCGGAATCGAGCTCGATCAGTTCCAAACCGGCCTGGATCCGGATCTTCATGTCGTCCAGATTGGAAAATGCACGCTCCAGGTCGTTCTGCGCCTCTTTCGGATCCCCGGTCCGCTTCTCCGCGATTCCCAACAGCGCCTCGATCCTCCAGAGATCGGACTGCACCTGCAACGCGGCGCGCATGTGCGGGATGGCTTCGGCGTAGTCGCCCTGAAAGAACAGCAGTACGCCGAGGTTTCCCTGAGCATTGAGGTTCTTCGGATCTAGCGAAGTGATTTCGCGCAGCACAGGAATGGCGAGCTGCGGTTTTTGTTCCTGAAGATATTTCTGTGCTTGCTGTTCGAGCGCTCCGACTCTATGTTGAACATCCTGGGCGTTCTGCGCCATTAGAGCCAGCCAGGGCAGTGAGACGATAAGCGTGCAACCGGTTCTTGAAACAAGACGTCTCATGTGCATCACGTATACCACGATTTATGATTGTCCGCAGCCCGCTCTTTCCGAACGCGGAGGTTCGGTTCCGGGCTCTGGTTTTTAAGCGCGAGCATAAACGCTGCAACGACAAAGAATCTGAGCCGAGCTGCGGGCAAGTGAATTCCTCTAGATCGAGCGACCGATCGCGACGGTAGTGCGCACGGGCACGGCGATCTATGGCCGCGCCGACATGCCCGGTCATAGGTCTGCCCCAATCGCACCTGCACCTTCTGGAAGTCGGGCGCACAAGTCGAAAGGCCACGCGATCGTCGGGATAGATGCAGGGGAACTGGGCTCCGGAAATATTGGCCGAAGCCCGCTTGCAGTCGCTCTCCGGCTGCCCCAGCAGAGCGCGGCAGCCAGTAATGCGAACCGATGAGTCGTTGCAGGCTTTTCTCCGTTGGTCTACTTGAACAACCTCGGAGCGAAATCGTTCAGGCACCGGCGCCACGTCAGCCATTCGTGGGCCGTGCCGGGCGATTCGAAATACACGTTATTGATGCCGGCTTTCGTCAGCGCATCGCCGAAGGTCTTTGTGCCCTGCCCCTCGACCGAGCCGATTCCGAGGAACAGCACCTTCACCTTCTTGTTGAATGCGGCCGGATCGGCAAACGCGCCCCCGCAGGTCGTCTTGGGATCGAAGGTTGCGCCACGCCCGCCGCAGCTTCCGCTGAATCCCCCGAGATAGGCGAACTTGTCCAGGTTCTGGAGACCGGTAGTAAAGGTTTGCGCTCCGCCCATCGAGAGTCCGGCCATCGCGCGGCTTTCGCGTCCGGGAAGTACGCGGTACGTCCGCTCAATCGTTGGGATCAGGTCGGTGAACATCATCTCGGTGAATGTCGGACGGCCCAGGCCGCCTCCTCCGGCACCGCGTCCAGCCGGAGCCGCGCCAGCTGCCCCGCCCGGAGCTGCGCCTCGGCCAGGTGCTCCCGGTGCGCCAGTGCCTCCACGGCCAGCGGGCGCAGCTCCAGGAGCGGGAACCAACCCCCGCGACGCGAAGATGGCCGCGCTCTCATCGGGCTTAGCGGCATTCAGGTTGTCCATCACCACGATCATCGGCTTCGCTTTGCCGGCCGCGATCAGGTTGTCCATGATGCGATCCACGTGGCCCTGGGCGTACCATCCGGTCTCGTCTTCGCCCCAGCCGTGCATCAAATAGAGGACGGGATACTTCTTGTTACCACTGGTGTAATCCGGCGGGGTGTAAACATATGCCCGGCGCCATTTGTTGGTGACCTTCGAGAAATACGCCTGCTGGCTCACATGCCCATGCGGCACTTCCTTGAGCTGGTAATAGGCGGAATCCGCTTCCGGTTCGGGAATCTCGATACCGCTGTTCTGCCATCCGGACCCGAAGAACGTCATCGTCGAGGGATCCGCCACGATGGCTCCATCGATCGTCAAGGCGTAATAGTGGAAGCCAACCACCAGCGGCTTAGTCGTTACGGACCAGATGTTGTCCGGTCCCTTCGTCATATCCGAACCGCCACCGAGCGACACCCGGACTTTTTGGGCATCCGGGGCGATGACGCGGAACGTCACGCTGTTGTCCGGATTTATGCACGGATATTTAGCTTCAGGAATATTCAAGATGTTGGGCTTGCAATCGTCTGCCACCTGCCCCCAACATAATCCGCCGCCCAACACGGCCAAAATCAACGCCGATTTCATCAGTCCTCCTTTGAACAACAACGGCCGCGGCATTCCGGCCGCGGTCGTGCGAAGCGGCTAAGCGCTCGCGATTATCATTTCGGTTTGAGTCACAGTGACCTTCGCCCCGACGACGGATCCGCCGGTAGCATCGGTCACTCGACCGGTTATGTTGCCGTTGTCGATCTGGGCGCAGACTGGCAACGCAGGCGTGAGCGCAAACATCAGCGCTGCAAAAACTGTTATTCGCATTCGATTTGCCGCGTTCCTGGTTCCCGCCTGGTCCCTTCGATCTCCCGCGCTGCCCCCGGGAGTTCCCTGCCGCCCTTCAGGGCACTGGGATCACGATGTAAACGCTTTCATGGTCGGGTACGAATACCCCGCCACCGGACCTCAAGCGCTTTGGGGTGGGATCCCTCCGCCCATCTTTTCGGAAGAGCTCTTAGGACCCAACTCCAACTCTGGATTGAGCTATCCTAACGCGCAGGTCCCGCGGAGACTAGGTTTGGTACGGTGTCCGGTGTTTAACGCTAATAGAATCTTTCTGTTGCGCGTACGGGATGAACCTGGGCGTCTCGCCCGGTTAACGGTTAGCCGAGACTGTTGCCCCAGGTTAAGACCCTTGCTAGCCCCTTGCTATTCCCCTCGACCCGCCGAAACTATCATGATATAGTCACACAGGACAGAGGATGGGCGAAAGCGACAAGACGGGACTCGACCAGCCACGGGAGCAGGCCATCCGCGCGGAACTCAATCGTTTGTTGGACAGTGCTGCATTTCGCACCAGCAAGCGATGCAAGGAGTTCCTCGTGTATGTCGTCGAGCACACGCTCAACGGCCCGAACGGCGCCCTCAAAGAACGCTCGATCGGAGTGGACCTCTTCCAGCTTTCGTCGGATTTCGATTCGGGCCAGCACACCATTGTCCGCGTCACAGCCAATGAAGTGCGGAAGAAGCTCGCTCTACAGTACCTTGTCGAGCACGGCTCGTACCATCCAGTCAGAATCGATTTGCCGCCGGGCTCCTACACCGCCGAATTCAGGTGGGAGACGCCGGCCGCGGACACGCTTATTCCGGCAAGCCCAAGCGGGATTCCGGCAAGCGCAAGCGGAATTCCGGCACGCCGGAGTTGGCTCACGCGCCCTGCGATTGCCTGCGCCGCGACCGTTTTGGTAATCGCTGGCGCCTTTTCCTTATGGCGATGGCACGCGGTGAATCCGATCTCCGCTGCCAAGGCCAGTCCCGTTGCTGGAGCTGTTCCGAACGCACCAGTCGGCGGCGAGAATCTGCGGATGATCGTGGGCTCGACCACTCCCTACATCGACCGCAGCGGACGGACATGGGGCCCGGATCGCTTCTTTTCCGGAGGTTCTGTGCTCGTCCGGTCCTCCGAGAGAATCCTACGAACAATGGATCCGGATATTTACCGGCACGTACGCCAAGGCGATTTTGGGTATGACATTCCGCTGAAGCCGGGCTCCTATGAACTGCATCTTCATTTTGCCGAGACGGGGTTGCAGGATTTCATCAGCGCGGAATCCAGCGGCGAGGGACAGCGCCTTTTTCGCGT
>OCTA010003666.1_pt1 | contig 13619 bp, 10 predicted proteins | sample 1538991 | NCBI WGS metagenome assembly OCTA01 (sample SAMEA3539302, study PRJEB22396) | soil metagenome | biome: tundra; feature: field; material: soil | place: USA | collected 2010-05 | depth 0.15 m
CTGCACAAGCGCATCATTTCCCAAGAAAAGGCCATCTCGGCGCTGGCCCGCGCCATCCGCCGGTCCAGGGCTGGTTTGAAGTCGCCTGCCCGGCCTATCGGAAGTTTTCTCTTCCTCGGTCCCACGGGCGTCGGAAAAACCGAAGTAGCACGCACGTTGGCCAACTTCCTCTTTGGTTCGGACAAGGCCCTCATCCGCTTTGACATGTCGGAGTTCATGGAGAAGCACTCTGTCTCGAAGCTCATCGGCTCGCCTCCGGGCTACGTTGGTTACGAGGAGGGCGGCCAGTTGACCGAGCGTGTCAAGCGTTCGCCTTACTCCGTGGTCCTGCTCGACGAAATCGAGAAGGCACACCCCGACGTATTCAACATTCTGCTCCAGGTCTTTGAGGACGGCCAGTTGACCGACGGCCTCGGCAACACGGTCGACTTCAAGAACACCATCATCATCATGACCTCGAACATCGGCGCCCGCCATCTGCAAAAGAAGCAGGGCCTCGGCTTCCAGAGCGACCGCGAAGACATCGTCAACGACAAGGTCGAGGAGTTGGTGAAGCAGGAAGTCAAGAAGACCTTCAACCCGGAATTCCTTAACCGGCTGGATGAAGTGATCCTGTTCCAATCGTTGTTGGATTCGGACCTGATCCAGATCGTCGAACTGCTTGTTCAGAGTTTGAACGCCAACCTGGCTCAGAAGTCCATCACCATCTCCGTCACCGAGGAAGCCAAGAAGTGGATTCTCGACAAGACCCTTGGCGACCGCAGCTACGGAGCGCGCCCGTTGCGGCGTGCCCTGCAGCGCTACGTTGAGGACCCCTTGTCGGAAGCTCTGATCGCGGGAAGGATCTCGGCGCGCCCTGCTTTCCTCGAGGTCTACCTCGACGTCAACCAGCTCTTCTATCGCCCGGTAAGTGCGAGCGAAGAGGTGGCCAGCGAAGAAAAGGCCGCCGGTATCCTGCTGTTCAGCAATTGACGCTGAAACCTTCGGCGCCAACTAAAAGCCCCCGGTCAACCAGCCGGGGGCTTTCTCTTTTTGGATCAACCCGCTCCAAAACACGATTTTGCAAGGCAACCATCGTGGTCATTCCAGACGGTTTGTCTGGCCCCTTTGCGATTTTACAAAGACTTTACAGCGTAGGGTTAGACTTACAACAACTTAAATGACAACAACTTCATCTATCAGGATAGCTTCTCCTCTCCACAAACGGGGCACGAATGCGGACTTCCCCCCGCCGCCCTTAGGAAGCCGATCGATTTAGAACATGCGCCGCAGGCTGGGAACCCGGGGCGCAACGAACGCAGTTCAACCAGTATGAATGGGGAGTACGAATTACATGGCGACAGCACAATTGTCCCAAGCAGTTCCTCAGGGCCTGAGGGGGTCCTCCACAACAGAATCCACCATCGCGGAACGCTCAGTCATGATGTGCGCGTCCGCGCTCTTCGCCGGCCTCACCCACCATGAAATTCTGGAGATCGCATCTTGTGCCAGGGCTAGGTCATTTGCCCGCGACGAACTCCTGTTCATGCAAGGTCAGAGCGCCCGCCACCTGGTGATACTCCAGTCTGGAAGCGTAAAGCTCACTCAACTCAGCTCCAACGGCAGCGAGGTTATCCTCCGCATGACTGGCTCGGGGGATCCAGTCGCAATGCCCGCGGAGACTTCATCGCAATGCCACACGTGCTCTGCCCGTGCCATGGAGAATTGCAAAGCCCTGGTTTGGGAATATTCCAAGCTGCAACAGCTTCTGGTCGATTACCCGCAGATAGCGAAGAACATCAGCCAGATTCTCTCCAGCCGGCTCAATGAACTGCAGGAGCGGTTTCGCGAAGTGGCAACCGAGAAAGCCGCTCAACGGCTGGCGCTGGCGCTGCTCAGGCTAATCAAACAGGTCGGCAAACCGGCTCTCGGTGGAGTCGAAGTGTCCTTCTCCCGCGAGGAATTGGCGCAGATGACGGGGACGACTTTGTTCACCATCAGCCGCCTGCTGTCGAAGTGGGGAGAGAAGGGCTTTGTCTTGCCCCGCAGAGAAGCGGTTGTTGTGCTCGATGCCGGTCGTCTCGGGCTGGTAGGCGAAGGGGGAGACTAGGAGTATCGCGCTCCCAAGCACCCGCGGATGGGTCGGCGACGATGTCTGAAAAACACTGATTATTCAGACGTTTGAGACGGCTCCCAGGATGGTTCCGTGGGCCGGCGCGGCAGGATGCGCGCCGGGACTCCGACGGCGATCGAGTTTGAAGGGACGTCGGTGATGACAACAGCGTTGGCGCCGATGGCCACGTCGTCGCCTATGTGGATCGGACCTAAAAGCTTGGCGCCGGCGCCAATATCTACGCGGCTGCCGATCACAGGCGAGCCGCGCTGACCGGTGGTACGCAGCCCGATAGTGACGCCGTTGCGGATGCGGCAATCGTCGCCAAAGACGGCGTCGCCGCTGATGATGATGCCGCCGAAGTGATCGATGACGAAGCGGTGGCCAAGAGTGACTTCGCAGGGCAGTTCGATGCCCGTGAGTATCTCCGCCAGGACTTTGAGAATCTTGTAGGCAAGTGAGAACGGCATGCGCAGCGGACGCCAGCGAATGCTATAGCGCCACCGGCCAAAGCGGTAGACAAGCATGGTCCAGAAGCCGCGGCGGCTCCAGTCGCGGTCGTGAGCGCGATAGTCCTCGCGGATGTCAGCGAACATGGGGCCTTTCCGCCAAGTTCGATGGGTGCGAGCCGGGCGTCGGCAGGCGAACTGGCCGGGCTTGCTCGATCGAAATTGAACTCGGGTAATCTTCAGGCATCGTTCTTACCTTTACCAGGGCTGCGGCGGACTGATTCGTCCACCCTCGGTTTCTTTCCAGGCCCGGCGCATTAGGTTAAGCAGCAGCCTGAACTCCCTCGCACGTTCGCGGCGAGTCGAGTCCGTGCTCAGTTGATTGCGCCAGCGGCGAAGTGTGTAAATGCACTCTTCCAGGCGGCGTGCCAACTGCGCCTGCCAACCGTGGTGCTTGCGATAGTAGAGCAACGTGGAGCGCATGCGCCACAACACCACCTGCGCGCCGGTTTCTGAAAACGTGAGCGACTTCAATTGACGGCCGGACTCGCCGCCCAGGTGGGTGACGACGATATCGGGCCAATACTGGACGCGAAAGCCGGCGGCCTTCATGCGGCGGCAGAGATCGACTTCTTCGCAGTAGAGGAAGAAGGCCGGGTCGAAGAAACCGGTTGCGGCGAGGGCCTCGCGGCGCAGGATCATGAACGCTCCCGGTACCCAATCCACCGTGGCCGGTTCACCGGGGTCGGCCCAGGAGCGGTCGGGCGCGCCGAAAACACGTGAGCGCGCAAAACGCGAGGCCAATCCGGTGAGCACCAAGGCGTCTCTGGCGATGGAAGGGAACTGGCGCGCGGAGGGCTGCCATTGGCCATCGCTGCCGACCAATCGCGCCCCGCCAATGCCCGCGGCGGGGTCGGCGTCCATATGTTTGATCGCCCGTGCCAGCGCCCCCGGATGGAGAAAAGCGTCGGAGTTGAGCAGAATCGGGTAACGCCCCTGGGCCGACTCCAGCGCCAGGTTATTCGCAACTCCAAAACCGAGATTCAAGCTGTTGCGAAAGAGCCTGACAGGGACGGAACAGGCACTAAATTCGCTTGCCACCATATCGGCCGAGCCGTCGCTCGAGGCGTTATCGACGACCAGTACCTCCGCAGTTAGGCCAATGGGCAGCCGTTCGCACTCGGCGAGGAGGGATTGCAGGCACTTCCACAGCAGGTCGCGCGTGTTGAACGAGACGACGATGACGGAAATGTCGAAGCCGTAAGCGGAATGAAGGCTCATGAGCGCGCGGCCTCCCTTGGGCGAAGGTCGCTGCGAACCGTTGCCGTGGGCGGCAAAGCTGACACGGATGCGAGCCTGAATTTCAAGGTGGTTCAAGTATAGTGCCGGGCCGGGGTACCGGGTATCTGTGTCTTTGCAGCCAGCATGCAAGCATTGTTGCCTGGAGCCGGGCGAAGGCAATATGATTTCGTCTCTCACCTCTTTTTGATCGAAGAGACCACCAACCGAACTCGCATGAGAGAGCGAGGCCGTTCGAGTTCTCCATGTTTGCGAGGAATTCAATTCAGTTGCACCGGTTGACCAAAAGGAGTTACCGCGACGCATGATTTCAGAACGCATATTGAATGTCTGGCGGAGGGTGTTCAAGCCCTTCGAATACCCCGCGGAGCTGGAGCATGCCATCGGCGATGCGAAGACCGTGCTGGACGTGGGTTGCGGGTACCCCTCTCCTATCAAGGGGTTCAGCAAGAAGTTCCATGCGGTGGGAGTAGATCTCTTTGAGCCCAGCATCGAAAAGAGCAGGGCGGAGGGGATCCATAACGACTATCTAAAAATTGACGTGCTTGAGATCGGCGCGAAACTCAAGGATAAGTCGTTCGATTGCGTCTTGGCCTCCGACCTGATTGAGCACCTGAGCAAGGAAGATGGAATCAAGCTTCTGGAGATGATGGAGCGAATTGCCAAGGAACGAGTGGTCGTTTTTACTCCGAATGGCTTTCTTTCTCAGGGGGAGTATGACGGGAATCCTTGGCAGATACACAGGTCCGGCTGGACGCCGGCGGAGATGAACCAACGGGGCTACCGGGTTGTCGGCATCAATGGTTATAAATCATTAAGAGGCCCATACTCTTATTTGAAGTACAAGCCGGAGTTCTTTTGGCAAATCGTCTCCGACATGACTCAACTGGTTTTGAAGAGATTTCCAAACGCCGCCTTTCAGATACTCTGCGTGAAGGACGTTCGCAAGATTGAGAATCGAATCTAATGAACCTGCGCGTTATCCTTCAAGTTCTCGTTCTGCTGGGCGCAGCCACCGCGACCCCATATCGCTCGGCGCAACGGGTTAATGGCGAAAGTACTGGCGTCACTCGAATGCGCGTAACCAATCAGGTGGTTCTTTCAGACGTCAAGAGGTTGGGCATCAATCTAGGCACCCAAAGCTACTACGACGCCGGGCAGATGATGAAGAACCTGCTCTTCCGCAATCCAGGCTTCGAGGGAATGAGTTATCGCAGCATTCAGCAATGCGAAGCGGGTGGGTTGACCAGTTGCGTCAATCGCCGCGATTGGATCAGGTTTCCTGCGGATTTTTGGAACGGCGCAACCTTTGAGGTGCTGGACGGGGTTGCGGCGGGCAGGACAGGCAAAGTGCTGTCAAGCGAGCCCGTTGCCGGTGTCGGCGGGTCCGCGCTCGGCCTTGACGGCAAAGGCAAACCGATCGGGGCAGGGGACTGGCTGGCCATGGCAAAGGAGTTTCCCGAGGACCCTGCCGCCGGTTGGTGGACAACCCTGAAGGGCGGCGCAGTTTTGAAATCGGAACGATCCGATCTTCCGCCCAACACCGAGGGTCGCCAGGCGCTGCGTGTTGAAGCCTCCGGCCCCGGGCAGTCGGCGCAGATCAAGTCCTACTTCGACGCCACTGAAGGATTCACCTTCGTGCGCCTCAAGGGCCGCTTCCGGTTGAGCTTCAGGGCCAAGTCCGTGGCCGGCTCCGGAACCGGATCGAAAATGATTCATGTGCGCGTGGCGCGGCTCGTTCAAGGGATGATGTCCTATCTCGAACGTGACCTGCGGATCGCACCTGATTGGAGCGACTACCAGCAGGAATTTGTTGCCAACGAGGCGGCCGGCCCGGTGGGCCCAGTCGAAGTCAGCTTCACAATGGCAGGCGGCGACATGCTGCTGGATGACGTCGATCTCGAGAAAATCAGCGGCGACGCCGCCAACCATACAGCCTTTCGAGACGAAGTGGTGCAGACCCTGAAGGAACTCCGCCCCGGAGTGCTTCGCTTGATGTCAACCAATGCCGGCCTTGGCAGCACCGTAGACGACCTGCTTGCGCCTCCGCTCGCACGCCAGCGGGCCGGCTTTTCGTTATGGTTTGCCAAGCAGGAAGACATCCCAATCGGGATTCCGGAGTTTCTCGAACTATGCCAGGAGGTGGGAGCCGAGCCCTGGATCGTTGCCCCCACGGCCATGAGTACACGGGAAGCGCGGAAGTTGTCCGAGTTCCTTGCCGCAGGCACCGAGACTGCCGGCGGCGCACTGCGAGCCGCCGGCGGCCATGCAATGCCGTGGACCCAGGTCTTCCCGACCATTCACATCGAGCTGGGCAACGAAACCTGGAATGGACTTTACCAGGGTGAATCGATGGGGGACCCAGCCGCCTACGGACGGCGGGCCAACCTGATCTTCGCGACTCTGCGCGACGCTGCTGGGACGGATGCCGGGCGACTGGACCTGGTGGTCGGCGCTCAGACCGTTTGGCCGGCAAGAAACGCCGCGATGCTTGCGGCCGCTCCCCTGGCCAACACCGTGGCCATCGGACCGTACTTGATGCACAGCGTTACCCGTTGGGCCAGTGACGATGAGCTTTATGGGCCGCTGATGGCCCAGGCGGAACAAATGTCCAGGGAGGGCCCGGTGCAGGCCTCGCAGGCATCGGCGCGCGGACGCCATTTGGCTGTCTACGAGGTCAACCTGCACACCACGGAAGGCACGGCGCCACAATCGGTTTTGGACCGTCTTGCTCCATCGGCCGCAGCCGGGGTGGCCGTCGCCGGCCACATGCTGCGCATGATGCGCGATAACGGAATCCGCGATCAAATGCTCTACAGCTTGCCCCAGTTTCAATTCAAGCGGGCCGACGGTGCATTCGTCAGGCTCTGGGGGGCCGTTGTCGAGATGGGCACAGACGGCCGCAAGCGCCCGCAGTTCCTGGCCGAGAGCCTGGCCAATCGTGTAATTCGCGGCAACCTGATGCAGGTCGAGGTTTCCGGCGAAAATCCAACGCACGACCAGCCGGAAGGCAACGACGAAGTACACCTGAAGGGGGTTCATGAACTCGATGCCTACGCTTTCCAGCAAGGCAACCGGCACGGGCTTGTCCTCTTTAATTATGGTTTGCACCAGCCGAGGCGCATCAGCTTGGATGCCCCCGGCCTCGGAGCCGGGAAGAACATCAAGCTATGGAGATTGACGAGCCCTGGGCCCGGAGCTACCAACGAGCAAACGGTCCAGGTGAAGATCGAAGAGGACAAATTCGTTGGCACGGAATTAGTGCTTCCTCCTTGCTCGATTGCCGCGCTCGAGTGGTCCGAATAGAAATTCAAAATGACAGCTTGCATTGATCGAATTCATTTGGCACGATCAAGGAGCCAAGGGAGGAACCATGTTGAAGGGATTTCGCGACTTCATTTTACGCGGCAATGTTGTGGACCTGGCAGTGGCTGTCATTCTCGGCGTGGCCTTCAACTCCATCGTCACATCGCTGGTGGGCGATGTGCTGAATCCGCTGATCGCCGCGACAATCGGCAAACCGGACTTCAGCAGCGTCATCCTGGACCTTAACGGCGGCCACATCAAGGTGGGCAACTTCCTCAACGCCGCCATCTCGTTCCTCATCGTGGCTTCGGTCGTCTATTTTGCGGTCGTGCTGCCTGTCAACGCTCTCCTGTCCCGGCTAAAGAAGCCGGAGCCGGTAGCGCCGCCTGCCACCAAGACCTGCCCTGAGTGCCTCAGCGATATCCCTTTGGCTGCCCGGCGCTGTGCCCACTGCGCCCAACCCGTGGCGTAGTTCTCAATCCAACTCGCGCAAAGCCGGCGAGAAGGTGTAGAACCCCAGGAACACCACCATGGCCACGCCGGACATGGCCGCCAGAGCGTGCGCCGTGGGAATGTGCCGCGACAGCTCCCCGGCCAGCAGCGCGCCCAATGGCGGGAGCCCCAGGAAGCACGTCCCGTAAATGCTCATCACCCTGCCCCGCATGGCGTCGGATGAGAGTGTCTGCATGGCCACGTTGACCGAAGAGATGGTCAGAATCATCCCGTAGCCCTCAAAGAGCATCAGGAAGACCGACAGCGCGAAGAAGTGTGTGTAACAGAAGATCACCACCACCGCCATCACTGCCGCCCCGCTGAAGGCGATCACGCCGCCCCGGTTTCGGATGTTTCCTCGCCAGGCCACCGTGACGGCGCCCAACACCGCGCCCGCCCCCGAAGCGCCGAAGAGCCACCCCATCCCGCTCGCCCCCACCCCCAACTGCGTGCGCGCAAAATACGGAATAAAGGTGATGAAGGGAATGGTCAGCAAACTGGCGACCCCAATCATCCACACCAGCACAAACATCTGCGGGCGGCCGCGGACGTACCCGAGGCCGGCGCGCAGGCTGGACAACATGCTTTCCTGGCGCGCCTCTTGTTCCTCCGGGTAGCGAATGCGTGTCAGCGCCCACAAGACCGCCAGAAAACTCAGGCCGTTGAGGAAGAAGTTGCCCGCCACGCCCATCAGCACCATGGCATAGCCGCCCAGCGTTGGCCCCAGGATGCGCGACATGTTGTATTGTCCGGCGTTGAGCGCGATGGCGTTCGTCAGGTCCTCGCGCTTGACCAATCGCGGCACCAATGCCTGATAACTTGGCTGGTTCATCGACATGGCCGTTCCGTTGAGGAAGGCGATGACTGCCACCTCCCACACCGTGACGACCTGGAACCAGGCCAGGGCGGCAAGCAGAAAGGCCAGGATCATCATGGTGGACTGGGTGGCGAGGAGCAGCCTGCGCTTGTCCACGCGGTCGGCAATCACCCCGCCAAACAATGTGAAGAAGAGAAAAGGAATGGACCCGGCAAATCCCACCACGCCCAGCCAGAAAGCGGAGTTGGCAGTGAGCGTGAGTACCAGCCAGCCCTGGGCCACGTTTTGCATCCAGGTGCCGATGTTGGAAAGAAAGTTGCCGCTCCAGAATAGGCGGAAGTTGGGGTTGCGCAGGGCGCGCACAATTTGGGGAAAGCGCGAAGGCGTTTCGACGGGGAAGGCTTCGGCGACGGTCACGGCCTCGGCCGCTGCCACCTCCAGGCGCGGGTTCAGGCGTTCCTTATCCGACTCGCGGCCAGCGCCCAGAACAGGTACCCCCTGGACCTTAGTGTAAGCCGCAGGGCAGTTGCGGTCGGGCGAATGAGCATCCAAGCATGGGAGGAAGCACACCCCTTATGCCGCTTGCAAAGATCTCACGTCGGGAACTGTTGAGATTGGGAGCCGCAACCGGTGCGGCGGGTTTGGTCGGGTCGGTACTGCAAGGATGCGGCGGACACGGGACCCTCCCAATACTCCCTGGTCCAAGCACATGCGCCAAGGTGACGGACATCGACCACGTCGTCATCCTGATCCAGGAAAACCGCTCGTTCGACCACTATTTTGGCAGCTACCGCGGGGTCAAGGGATTTTCCGATCAGAGCGCCGCCTTCAACCAGCCTTATCCCGGAAACACCTCGAACGCGCCCGTTGGCGTGCTGCTGCCCTTTCACCTGGACACAACCAAGACTAACGCAGCCTGCACCCACGACATCACCCACGATTGGGTGCCGCAGCAAAAGAGTTGGAACAATGGAGCGATGGATGGCTTTGTCACCTCGCGCCTGGCCATCAACGCCAACGATGCGGTGCTGGCCATGGGCTATTACACGCGCGCCGATCTGCCTTACTACTACGCCGTGGCGGACAACTTCACGCTCTGCGATAACTACTTCTGCTCCGTCATCGGACCCACCGATCCCAATCGCCTCTACAGCATGGCAGCGTCCATCGACCCGGACGGAAAGAACGGCGGGCCAGTGCTTCAGACTCTGGTCACGAACCGATCGGCCTTCTTTGGCAAGCTGAGCTATACCACAATGCCCGAGCAGCTACAGGCACGCGGTATCTCCTGGAAGGTCTACACGTCGCCGGACCAGAACATTCTCAACGGTCTCTTCTCCGACAATATCCTCTCCTACTTCAAGAACTTCCAGGACCATACCTCTCCCCTCTACCAGAACGCGTTCCTGCCCCAGTTTCCGGTCGATTTTGTTACCGATGCGGTTTCGGGCAACTTGCCGCAGGTCTCCTGGCTCATCGCGTCGGTCATCGACTCCGACCATCCACCGTCTCCGGCGCTCTTCGGAGAAGCCACCTTATCCGCGATTATTACGGCACTCACCGCCAATCCCGTAGCCTGGGCCAAGACCGCCCTGTTTGTTACCTACGACGAAAACGGCGGCTTCTTCGATCATGTCCCGCCGGTTACCGCGCCTGCGGGCACGCCAGGCGAGTACGTGACGGCGCCGGCGGTCCCTGACCCCACGGTAGCGGGGAATCCTCCGATCAGCGGGCCGATTGGCCTGGGTTTCCGCGTACCGGCGTTTGTGATCTCGCCCTTTAGCCGCGGCGGGTTTGTCTCGTCCGATTTGTTTGACCACACGTCGCTGCTCCGTTTTATTGAGACGCGATTTGGCGCCGAGGTGCCGAATCTTTCTGCGTGGCGCCGCGCCACCGTAGGCGACATGACGAGCGCCTTCAACTTCACCAAGCCCGATACGTCGCTGCCGACATTGCCGAATACGATTGCAGCGCTGCCCGGAATCCTCACCGAGTGCATCAACAACCTGGCGGGTTTCACGGCCAGCCAGCTACCCACGCCGCAAGCTATGCCCGCGCAGGAAGCCGGAACGACAACCCGCCCGAGCGGCGCTTGCTAGTCGAATTCGACGGTTGCTGTACAGGCTGCGGAAGAACATCTCGGCCAGGGCTTTGTAACAGGGCATGACTTCAGTCATGCCGATAAAGCCAATGAAATCAACAGGGCTTTAGCCCCTGCGGATCCACAAATTACCCAGCCCCCGCACCACTCGTGTACCATGAGCAATCCGGCCTTGTTATCCCTTTCAAGAAGGTTCCATTTCATGATTTTGCGCAAGTCGCTCGCTCTCATCCTCCTGTCTCCATTTGTCTCATTGCTTTTGCCTGCCCAATCCACGCAGCCGCCAGTCTTCGGCTATGCAGACTTCACCACCCAGGCGGGCATCGAAGCAAAATTCCTCGCCGTGCCGGATGCGCAGCTGGCCGGCCAGCACCTGAAAACCCTGACCGCCGAGCCCCACCTGGCCTCGACGCCGGAAGACCGCAAGACGGCGGACTATGTGGCGGAAAAGTTTCGCGCGGCGGGTCTTGAAACGGAGATTGTTCCCTACCGCGTGCTGATGAACCAGCCCAAGGCAGTGCGCGTGGAGGCCTTTAGCGCAGCCGGGCAGTTGCTCATGTCCGGCCCCGCCCGCGAGCACGTCGACGGCGACCCCTACCAGGACGATCCCCGCGTGGTGATGCCTTTCAATGGTTCCTCGGGGTCGGGCGACGTGACCGGGGAGGCAGTCTATGCCAACTACTGCCGCCTTGAGGACTTCGACCAGCTTGCGGCCCAGCACATCGACGTGCATGGCAAGGTCATGGTGTGCCGTTACGGGTCCAACTTTCGCGGGGTCAAGGTGTATATCGCCGAGCAGCGCGGCGCGGCGGGAGTGCTCATCTACTCCGACCCGCAGGACGACGGCTACTACAAGGGCGATGCCTATCCCCTGGGCCCGTGGAGGCCGGAGTCGGGCGTGCAACGCGGGTCAGTGCAGTTCCTGATTAAATATCCGGGAGACCCGGAGACGCCAGGGGTGGCCTCCACGCTCGACCTGCCCGACTCGGCGCGGGTTCCCAATGAGAAGTCGGGCAATCAGCCGCGCATCATCTCCATCCCCATCAGTTATCACGATGTGACGCCGATCCTGCAAAATCTAAAGGGTCCAGGCGTGCCGCAGGGCTGGCAGGGTGCGCTGCCGTTTCGTTATCACGAAGGGCCGGGCGGCGTAAAGGTTCACCTGGTTTCACAGCAGGATTATCAGCGGCGCATCATCTGGGATGTGATCGGGAAGATCAAGGGATCGGAGTACCCAGACGAACTGGTCGTGGCCGGCAACCATCGCGACGCCTGGGTTTATGGCGCCGTTGACCCCTCGAGCGGCACCGCGGCCATGCTGGAATCGGTGCATGGGATGGGGGCGCTACTCAAAACGGGCTGGCGCCCCAAGCGGACGATCTTGTTTTGCAGTTGGGACGGCGAAGAGGAGGGGCTGATCGGCTCGACGGAGTGGGTGGAACAAAACGCAAAAAGTCTTGAGAAGGCCGTTGCCTATTTCAACATGGACGTCGGTGTCGCGGGGCCGGACTTCGGCGCGTCGGCAGTGCCTTCGCTCAAGCAGTTCATCCGCGAACTCACGCGGTCGGTCCCCAGCCCGATTGGCGGTACGGTCTTTGAGGCGTGGAAGGCGCGCCATTCGAGCGACAACGAACACCGTGCCTCGAATGCTCCGCCGATGGCCGGCGAAGATGTACGCGTGGGCGACCTGGGTTCGGGGTCCGACTTTACCCCTTTCCTGCAACACATTGGGGTGCCTTCAACCGACATCGGCTCCGGGGGCCCCTATGGCGTCTACCACTCGGTCTTTGACAATTTCGCCTGGTTTACCCAGAATGCCGACCCCAAATTCGTATATTTACAACAAATGGCGCGAGTATTTGGCCTCGAGTCCCTCCGCATGGCCGATGCGGATGTGCTTCCCTACGATTACGTGACATATGCCAAGGAGATCGACGCCTATATCGATGCCGCACGGCGAAGGTGTGTCGATACGAAGTTCGGGCCACTCGACTTTGCCCCGGCCCAGGCGGCGGTTGCGCGCCTCACCGCTGCGGCGGAAAAGGTCCATGCCAGGCAAGTCGCTCCCTCCGGGGACCTGTCCAAACTGAACCTGGCGCTGCGCCAGGCCGAGACCGCGATGATCTCCGAGGCGGGCCTGCCCAATCGGCCGTGGTACCGGCACACCGTCTACGCTCCCGGCGAGTTCACCGGCTACGCGGCGGTCGTCATCCCCGGGGTCAATGAGGCAATCGACGCCAAAGACGTGAATCGCGCCGCGCAGCAATTGGCGGTGCTGACCCACGCGCTTGAGCGGGCAGCTCGTGCCTTGGAATCGGCTCGCTGAAGCCGGAACGGCCAGGCCGTCCCTGAAGGAACAACTCCGATCGGCGACAACCGCGAATCCCGGCGCGTGTCCATACCACCTTTGTGGGATGCGGACTAACACTCAAGTTTGCAGAACATTTGTTGAATCAACAGGTTAGCGGTGGACTATTTCGGAACGGTTGTTGCATAGTAATAAAACAAAGTTACCCAAACCTATACCAAATGTGTTACGAGCGATGCAAAAAGCGATTACGTCGCTTCGGTCTGGTTCTGGGTGTTTGAACTTCGAAAAGGAGTCCTCCTGATGCACGACATTCTGGTTGCGCTTGCGTTTGTTGCAATGGTGGCCTGCCCCGCGATTGTTGCGGCCATCCCAAGAACTAAAACCGAAGACGATTTCTAGAGAGTTTGTCAGGGTCGGGGCCATTCTCGCGTCTTGAGTGGCCCTGGCCAGCGGCACGCCCAGTTCGCCCGGCGCTCGGTGCCGGCCCCCGACCCTTCCCGCTATTCGGTCACTCTCCTTCCGGTTACCAAGGAAGCACTCCTTTTCGACAAAGGAGCTATTCCTATTCGTCTTGGGTTGCTCTAGCTTCTAGATGCGGTCGCACTTCGCGGACTGCGGGTTTGGGATGTCCCCTCGGAAGGAGTTAATTTTATGGTCGATTTCATGATTGGCTTGGCGTTTGTGGCGATGGTTGTGACACCGGCGATTGTGGCCTCTTTTCAGAGAGCCAAGTCACCTGACAGCGAGGCATA
>OCTA010003667.1_pt1 | contig 13619 bp, 16 predicted proteins | sample 1538991 | NCBI WGS metagenome assembly OCTA01 (sample SAMEA3539302, study PRJEB22396) | soil metagenome | biome: tundra; feature: field; material: soil | place: USA | collected 2010-05 | depth 0.15 m
CTTTCCCTACACGACGCTCTTCCGATCTGAACGGGATGCTACATGAAACACAGCGGGAGTAAGTTCACCGGCAATTTTATACATGTTGGGCAGCATCAGCATTAATCCCTGAGAAGCCGTAAAGGTTGTTGTAAGTGAACCTGTTTGTAAGGCCCCGTGTACCGTGCCGGCTGCCCCTCCTTCACTTTGCATTTCCATTACTACGGGGATATTTCCCCATATATTCTTTATTCCTTTTGAAGCCCATTCATCTGCGAGTTCAGCCATTGAAGAAGAAGGGGTTATAGGATAAATGGCGCAAACTTCGTTTACCCTGTAAGCAATATAAGCTGCTGCTTCATTTCCATCGATCGTTGAGATCATATTTTTACTTTTTGACATCATTCATTGAATTAACAGGTTCTGGAATCATTTCAATAGCGTGACAGGGGCATTGCTCGTAACAAACAGCACAACCTGTACAGGCATTATAATTAAACTTATATCTGTTACCCACACCTAATTTAATAATTGCATCTTCAGGGCAGGCTCCGAAGCATCCATCACATTCAAAACAATTGCCGCAGCTCAGGCATCGTTGGGCTTCGAATCTTGCTTCAGGCTCTGATAATCCGGCAACTATTTCATCAAAATTTTTTACTGCCTCTACCGGCGCTTGTTTCTCCTGTTCTTTTTGAGGAGCCTCAGTTTTATACCACATATGCAATTTTCGATAACTGGCAGTAGGATGTTTTTCAGGTTTAGTAAGCGGGTTATGCATCAGGTATCCGTTTATATATTTTGCCGCCTTTTTACCATGACCAATGGCTATCGTGGAACTCCTGTTTTCTCCCGGCAGCATATCACCCCCTGCAAAAATTCCATCATATGCCGTCATTCTCTGTGCATCGATTGCTATGGTGCCATCATCATTAATTACTACTCCTGAAACAGAGCGAAGAAAGCCAGAATCGGCTTCCTGCCTGTTGGCCACAATCAGTACATCAGCATCAATAGTTTCAAATTCATTAGTACCAATTGCCTTACCCTTTTCAACTTTACCCTTCTCGAGGGTAAAGGTTTTATTTTTTATTTGTGTTATGCGGCGTAAAAGACGAACTTCTACACCTTCTGCCATAGCATCTTCCGTTTCATAATCGTAGGCGGGCATCATTTTTTGGTCTCCGGCAAAATATACTATTGCTTCTGAGTTCAGACGGCGGATAATCCGGGCGAGGTATAAGGCCAGCTTACCACCACCATATACCACCACCTTCTTTCCAACATACTGGGAGTTAATTGATTTGGCGTCTTTAAAAAAGGAAAAGGCATCTTTGATTAGAACAGAATTATCATACTCAAATTCTTCTTTTCTTATTAATTGTGCCCCTATGGCGAGGTAAACTGCATCAAAACCGCCAACTTTCTTCTCCATTAAAATGTCAATCACTTTATGATTCAGCCTAATTTTTACGTCCAATCTTAAAAGACGGTCTACCTCTGCATCAAGGATTTCCTTTGGTAAACGATAATCAGGAATCCCGGACCATAAAAGTCCACCCGGGTGGCTTGCCGCTTCAAAAATCTCAACAGTGTGACCCATGCGTGCCAAATGATATGCAGCAGATAAACCTGATGGACCCGAACCAACTACTAGGACCCTTTTACCTGTTGAATCAGATACAAACTGAATGGGCCATTTTTCCCGGATTGCCTGATCTCCAATATATCGCTCAACAGCGTGAATGTTTACAGTCGTATCAATATGGTTCCGGTTACAACCGGTTTCACAGGGTTTCACACAAACTCGTCCCATTATAGCCGGGAACGGATTGTCTTCGACGAGTTTTTGAAAAGCTTCAAAATAATTTCCTTCCTGCGCAAATGCCATCCATGCCTGGATATTTTCTCCAGCCGGACAAGCACTATTGCAGGGAGGCATGAAATCAATATAGACAGGTCTTTGAAATCTTTTGGGACCTGTCCCTTCCGCATGTGTAGTCAGGTCAATTGGCTTGGTGATATCATACATGATCTTACTGATATTTTGTTAGAATGAGTTTATTAATTTGCTATAAACTAATTGTAAATCCAGCCAACAAAGTATCATCAATCTGAGTTTCAAAAGATGATATTCTTCAATGGAATATATGATTTATGTCATAATTAAAAATCTTTTGTATACCGGCAATAATAAGGTTATTGCTTTCCCTATCATGGATAAATTTCCATTCCGGAAAAGAAATTTTTTTGCTGAAATTGAAGATTTTCAGGTTCAATTATATGGCAGAAGGCCATTGGGAATAAGGCAAAATAGATCAATCAATCTTTTCTTTACCAAAATAGCTTTGCAATGCTCTTGGTAAATGTATCCCATCATTATTTTGATTGTTTTCAAGCAAAGCCGCTACAATTCTTGGTAATGCTAATGAGGACCCGTTTAGCGTATGAACGAGCTGGGTTTTGCTATCTGTATTACTGCCCGTTGCCGGTGCAGGTTTAAAACGGATTTTCATCCGGTTACTCTGAAAAGATTCAAAATTGCTTACTGAGCTTACTTCAAGCCATTTTTCCTGGGCAGCGCTGAAAACCTCAAAGTCATAAGTGAGCGCTGAAGCAAAACTCATATCACCTCCGCATAAGCGCAGAATTCTATAAGGCAATTCAAGGCTTTGCAATAAAGTTTCCACATGTATCACCATTTCCTCCAAAAACTCATAACTCTTTGAAGGATGCACTATTTGAACGATTTCCACTTTATCAAACTGGTGCAGCCTGTTTAAACCCCGAACATCTTTGCCGTAACTACCAGCCTCGCGGCGGAAACAAGGTGTATAAGCTGTGAGCTTTATTGGCAATTCGGTTTCCTTTAATATTTCATCGCGATAAATATTGGTTAGCGGCACTTCTGCAGTGGGTATCAGGTAAAAATTATCAGCGCCGGCGAAATACATTTGACCTTCTTTATCGGGCAACTGGCCTGTTCCATAAGCGCTATCTTCATTAACCATTAATGGCGGTTGGTATTCAGTATAACCGCCAGAAGTGTTATAATCCAAAAAATATTGAATTAATGCACGTTGAAATTTTGCGCCTTTATTTTTGTAAAAAGGGAAACCACTTCCGGTAACTTTATTTCCTAATTCAAAATTGATGAGATCATATTTTTTTGCCAGGTCCCAGTGTGGCAAGGATCCTTTTTGAAGATTGGGTTTCTTGCCGCCTTCTCTTACAATTTCATTTTCTTCTGGTGTCTTTCCCTTTGGAACTGAAAGATGTGGCAGGTTTGGTAATTTTACCAATTCATCATGCAGCTCTTTTTCAACAGCTGATAATTTTTCATTTACAGGTTGTAATTGTGTTTTTAAAAAACCTACTTCTCCTTTTTTTGCTTCAGCAAGTTCCTTTTTACCCGCAACCATCAATTGCCCTATTTCTTCAGAAGCAGTCTTTATTTTTGACTGAGTTTCATCAATTTCAAACTGAAGCTTTTTTCTTGTATCATCCAGTTCAATGATATGGTCTAAAACTTTAAGGTTCGTATAATTTTTTAAAGCAAGTCGTTCAATAACCACCTCCTTCCTCTCCCTGATTACGTTTACCTGTAACATAAATATTTGTCTTATTTCTTGGATTGTAGCAAATATAATGAGACTTGCTTCACCAATAATTTTTTGATTACGAATTAAATCTTAAAGAAAATGAGGAATAATTTTTGGTTTATTTTCGTGTCATGATTCATGTAAATGACGATCTGCAGGCACGATGGTGGAAGCTGGAAGAAAAGTTTGTTGGCAAATTTGGCAAAAAACCTGATGTAGAAGCTATACTTTTTCTGATTGGGATTCAGGAGGTAAGAAATCTCAAAAAAAAATTTACGAAAGAACAGAAACAGGAACTGATGCATGTTGCCGTTTGTTCGCTGCTTTCCCAAAGCGGCTATTATAAATTGGTGGGGTATGATATGGAAGGCTGGCCCCATTTTGAGCAACTTAAGCCGCTACCGCAGTATAATATGCCAGAACAGGAAAACTTTCTAAAGGATCATATTTTACTTTATTTTGAAGACACCGAAGATTCTTTCGGAGACCTTCAATAATTATCAAGTCAACCGACCTAAAATGAATCATTGGCAGGAAAATATTAAATTGCGCATCATTTTTATTATAATTACTTAAATAACAACCATGAACTTTCCTGAAAATATTCGTTATACTAAAGATCACGAATGGGTGCTACTTGAGGGAGATATTGCTACCGTGGGTATTACCGATTTTGCTCAACATGAACTGGGAGACATCGTATATGTAGAAATAGAAACCAAGGGCAAACCCCTTGCCGCCGAATCGGTTTTTGGTACGGTTGAAGCTGTAAAAACAGTGAGTGATTTATTTCTTCCAGTTTCGGGAACAATCATTGACGTAAACCCAAACCTTGACTCAGCGCCTGAAAAAGTGAACTCTGACCCTTATGGTGAAGGTTGGATAATTAAAATGAAAGTAGATAATCCTGAAGATGCGATGAAGCTCATGGATGCAGAGGCATACGGGAAATTAGTAGCCTGATTTATTTAACAAGACGAATGCGAAAAATTGCTGTAAAAAAATTTCTACCAGGGATCGCCTGGTTTTTTATTGTTCTTTTACTTACCTGCATGCCTGGGAATGATGTGCCCAAAATCGGGTGGCTTGATAATATTTATTTTTTTGATAAATGGGTACATGCCGGATTGTTTGGAGGACTCACCTTTCTGTTTAGCTGGCCCTTTTATAAGTCAGATTTTTCAAGAACGCAGCGTTTGCACTATTTCATTAAGATCGCATTGGCTTCCAGCATCTTTGGATTAATGATTGAATTTATTCAACTTTTTTATATTCCCGGCAGGGATTACGAATTGTTAGATTGGGCTGCCGACACTTTTGGGGCATTAATTGCCTTCCTTGTGTGTTTAAGATATTTTTTAAAAGCCCAAATTTCTAAGCCAAAATAACTTAACAAAGTGTTCCTTGCAACCTAAAATTTAAAATAATACATTTGCGTATGAAAAATGTTGAGAATATGGAATACAATACCACCCGTAATCACCTTGTAATTAGAGAATACGGTCGCCACATTCAAAAGATGGTGGAATACGTTTTAACAATAGAAGACAGGGAAAAGCGCCAGAAGAATGCTTACGCTCTTATTGAATTAATGGGTTTTTTAAATCCTCATCTGAAAAATGTGGAGGATTTCAGGCATAAATTGTGGGACCACCTTTTTTTGATAAGTGACTTCAAGCTCGATGTTGACAGCCCTTATCCGATACCCACCCGGGAAACATTAAAGGCCAAGCCTGAAATCCTTTCTTATCCCAAGCGATACCCGAAGTATAATCACCTTGGAAAAAATATTGAAATAGTCATTGATAAGGCACTCAAAGAAGAAGATCCTGAAAAGCGACAAGGCTTTGCAAATTCCATAGCTTATTATATGAAGCTAACATACAGCAACTGGCATAAAGAATTGGTGCACGATGATAATATTCAGACAGAACTCAGTTCAATAACCAAAGGGGAATTGGAATTTAATAACAAACCTTTTGTTAAGCATAGGGTAGATAATAGCAGGGAAGAATTTATCAGTAATGTCGGTAAATATCGTAAAAACTTTGGTGGAAGAGGTCGCAATCAGGGAAGGGACAACCAGGCCAGAGATAACAGAAGTTCAGGCAGAAACAAGTATCCTAAAAAAAGATATTAAAAATCTTATTGCATAAAAATAAGTTTGCTACCCCGGCTATTATTTTCTGCCGGGGTTTTATTTTTGTTCTTTTAGTGAAATAATCTCTGATGGGCATTTTTGAAGTTAATGGCGGAAGGAAATTAAAAGGGGAAATAACCCCTCAGGGCGCAAAAAATGAGGCCCTGCAGGTTATCTCTGCGGTAATGCTTACCAGTAAAAAAGTTACCATCTCTAATATTCCTGATATTATTGATGTAAATCTTCAGATTGAATTGCTTGAAGGATTAGGTGTAAAGATCGAAAGAACAGATAGTAATACCTGTTCATTTGAGGCCGCATCAGTGGATATTGAATTCCTCGCTTCTCCCGCCTTTAAAAAAATGACCGGTCGTTTACGCGGAAGTGTGATGCTGGCAGGCCCTATGCTGGCAAGGTTCAAAAAAGCGTATATCCCGAAACCAGGAGGCGATAAAATAGGTCGCAGGAGACTGGATACGCACATTATCGGATTTCAAAAAATGGGTGCCAGGTTTGACTATTATGCAGATGAATCTTTTTTTCTGCTGGAAACCAAGCAGCTTAAAGGGACCTATATGGTCCTGGATGAACCAAGCGTTACAGGCACAGCAAACATCGTGATGGCTGCTGTATTGGCCACCGGAACCACAACTATTTATAATGCAGCTTGTGAGCCCTACATTCAACAATTATGTAATATGCTGAATGCGATGGGTGCAAAAATATCAGGCACAGGCAGCAACAGACTGGTTATCGAAGGGGTCCTCGAGTTATCCGGAACCTCTCACCGAATTCTTCCAGATATGATTGAAGTCGGTTCCTTCATAGGCCTTGCAGCGATGACGCAAAGTGACATCACCATTAAAAATTCAGGTATCAGTCATTTGGGGGTAATACCTGAAAGATTTCAGCAATTGGGTATAAAAATGAATTTTGCAGGTGATGATATTCATATTCCAGCGCAGGAGATTTACCGAATCCAAACATTTATGGATGGTTCTGTGCTGACTATTTCAGATCACCCGTGGCCAGGATTTACACCGGATCTGCTTAGCATCATTTTGGTAGTAGCTACGCAGGCTAAAGGCAGTGTGCTGGTGCATCAAAAAATGTTTGAAAGCAGGCTATTCTTCGTTGATAAAATTATTGAAATGGGAGCTCATATTGTATTGTGCGATCCCCACAGGGCAGTCGTTATTGGTCTGGAAAGAAAAACCCCTTTAAGAGGAATACAGATGAGCAGTCCGGATATAAGAGCTGGGGTTGCCTTGCTGATTGCTGCATTAAGTGCGGAAGGTATGAGCGTAATTCAAAATATTGAACAGATAGACAGAGGCTATCAAAATATTGATGAAAGGTTGATAAAATTGGGTGCAGACATTGTAAGAAAGTAATATAAAGCAGCATAATTAGTAATTGACAAATAGATAAGACACAACAGGGCCAGTTACAAATCACAGGAAGCCATCTAACAAATTTAATGAGTAAGAAATATAATAAGATCATTCTGGTAACAGCCCCCTCCGGTTCAGGAAAAACCTCAATCGTTAAATATCTTTTGAAAAAATTTCCTCAACTTGTTTTTTCTGTTTCTGATACTACCAGAAAACCCCGGGAAAATGAGAAAGATGGGAGAGATTATTATTTTATTTCAGAAAAAGATTTCGAAGAGAAGATTCATGCAAAAGAATTCTTAGAATGGGAAATGGTTTATGAAGGAAAATATTATGGCACACTTAAATCGGAAATTGAGCGTATATGGTCAGAAAAGAAAATCCCGATTCTTGATATAGATGTGCAAGGCGCCATTCATGTTCAACAGCAATATCCTGTAAATACAATATCCATTTTTGTGCAGGCGCCTTCTTCCAAAGAATTGAGAAAAAGACTGCAAGGACGAGGTTCAGAAACGGAAGACTCGCTGGAGGCCCGCATCAATAAATCTTCTTACGAAATGACATTTAAAAATCATTTCGAAAATGTGATCATCAACCAGGATTTTGAAAAGGCTTGCCAGGAAGCCGAAAGCATCGTTTCTGCGTTTCTGTCCGGGGATTAAATTTGCACGTTGTTCTCCTGCAATGTTATATTTTTGAAATATGGACTGGATGTCGCTTTTAGCAATTATTGCCTCGCTCGTGCTTATCGGATTTTTTGCAGGAATTGAAATTACCTTTATATCAGTCAGCAAGCTTTCTATCGAGTTGAGAAAAAAACAAGGTAGTTATGCCGGTAAAACCTGGTCTGCATTTATGGAAAAGCCGGCACGGTTTATTGGGACGACGCTGGTAGCATTCAATATTTTACTGGTAATTTATGGCCTGCTTTGGAGCAGCGTACTTGACAGTGTTTGGATCTATTGGAAAATTGACAATCCATTCCTGAAACTTTTTGCCGAGACAGTTATCTCAACTACTTTATTATTATTTTTTGAATTTATATTCAAAGCATTTTTTCGGGCTTCCGGCAATTCCATAACCGGCAGCTTCATTATTACTTTCATTGTAAAATTTTTTTATTTCCTGTTCGCCTGGGTTGCTTCCTTTTTTGTAAATATCGCTGAATGGATGCTCAAATATATTTTCAATGTAAAAATCAAAAATAAGAGCGAAGCATTTACAAAAGTAGACCTGGAACATTTCATTCACCAAAGCAAAACGAATGATGAAGAAGATAGTGAAGAAATGAATAATGAATTATTCGAAAATGTGCTGAGCTTGTCAGAAGTGAAAGCCAGGGAATGCCTGATTCCGAGGAAAGAAATTGTTGGCATAGAAATAAATGCTTCCCTTGAGGAAGTGAAGAATAAGTTCATAGAAACCAAGTTGAGCAAGCTTGTTGTATATGAAGGAAACATTGATAATATTCAGGGGTATATTCACCAGCTTGATATGTTCAAAAGCCCAAAGGACCTCCGTTCCATAATTTTACCAATTCCAACTATTCCGGAAAGTATGAGTGCCACGGACCTGATTAATAAATTCAGCAGGGAGCGGAAAAGTATTGCCTGGGTTATCGATGAATTTGGTGGTACTTCAGGTATTGTAACAATGGAGGATCTGCTGGAAGAAATTTTTGGTGAAATCAATGATGAATACGATATCAGCGAAGAATTTGTTGATAAACAGATTTCAGCTAATGAGTATATATTGAGCGGAAGACTGGAGTTGGATTATCTGACTGATAAATATAAAATGACTTTCAGAAAGAAGGAAGAAACTGAAACCTTATCAGGATATATTATCAGCAATCACGAATCTATTCCAAAGCAAAAGGACAGGATTATTATTGATGATTACCAGTTTGATATTTTAAGTGTGAGTGATACCCGCATTGAAACGGTAAAGCTGAAGGTGCTCAAATAATACAAGTATTTGCAGACAACACTTTTTAAAATATCCCGCCAGCTTTACCCCTAAATTAGAAGAAGCAAATTAATTTAATTTCTCTAATGGTAATTGCAATAAATACAATAATGAAGGGCGGTACTATCCCGTATGATAATGAGATCTTTATTTTTGAAACATTCAGGAGAATAATAAAATTACATTCCAGTCATACTTTTATTCTGGTTTCCGGTGATAAACCATGCGAATTATTTGGATATTCAGACAATATTATTCATGCAGTAACGGGATTGAATAGCGAAAGTCCTTCAAAATTATATTTCCGGTTTAATATTAAAATTAATGCGATTCTAAAAAAATATAAAGCGGATATTTTTGTAGGTTTTGGCCTCGGTTCTTCGAAACCAAAAGTTCCCCAAATAATTATTGCTCCTGATCTTTCATTCATTCATTTCCCTCAATTATTCAAAAAGACTCACCTTTTATTTTATAAATCTTTTTTACCTCGACTTCTGAAAAAATCAAAAAAGATTATTGTGTTCTCCCAATATGGTAAGGATGAAATCAGCAAGTATCTTAAAACGGAAAACGGGAAAATAGATGTTATTAAATGTGGTATCAATGGAAACTTTCATAAAATTTCCTTTACGGAAAGAGAATTGGTAAAATCAAAATTTGCAGGCGGTAATGAATATTTTATTTACCCGGGAGAGATTGCGCCTCATAAAAATCTTATGAATTTGCTAAAGGCGTTTTCTGCATTTAAAAAAAGACAAAAAAGCAGTATGCAATTAATAATTGCCGGCAATCCCGGACATAATTATGAGGACTTTATTGAGGATCTGCGACTTTTTAAATTTCGAGAGGATGTAAGGATTTTTGAAAATGTAAACATTGAACAACTTGTTCAGCTAACCGAATCATCATATGCAATTGTTCAGATATCGAATTACGAATGTTTTGCAACACATGGTTTGCAGGCGATGCTTTGCGGCATTCCGGTTATTGCTTCTTCTGCGGGAGCATTACCTGAAATATTTGAGGGTGCTGCCTTATATGCTGATCAAAATGATTATAAAGAAATTGCCATAAAAATGATGATGCTTTTCAGAGATGAAAACCTGAGGAACGAATTAATTAAGAAAGGAGAAATTCAGGCAGCTAAATATAATTGGGATACAGCAGCCTCCATGCTTTGGAAAAGTATCGAAAATACTGCGATGTGAACTGTTTTGAATAAATCCTGAATATCGTTTTTTTAATAAATCCTCAATAGTATTAATTTGCGCTTCATATGAAAGAATCCGAGATAAATATTAAGGTGCATCTTGATGATGAAAAAATTCCCCAACAAATAATCTGGACTGCAACGGGAAGCACTGCAGAATCTCCCCAAAATGCAAAAGCCATGTTCATTGCCTTTTGGGATGCTCTTGACAAATCAGCCTTGCGTATCGATCTGTGGACAAAAGACATGATGGTAGATGAAATGGCTGACTTTTATTACCAGGTATTTACTGCAATGGGTGATACTTTTCAAAGGGCTACCAAATACAACAGTTTAAGTAATGACATAAAATCTTTTGCAAAAGAATTTCACGCTAAGTTTATAGAGATGGAAAAGGAAAAGTGAATGTAAAGACCGAAGGACCGGGATTTTGGTAAGGAATGCTTAAAAGATTATTACAAAAATAATTATATTGTAAATTAATAATCATATATCATGAGCTTAGAACAAAATGTAATGGCTGAGTTAAAGACAGCGATGCTTGCAAAGGATGAAAAATCTTTGCGGTCTCTCCGAGCAATAAAGGCTGCAATAATAAACCTTAAGACCTCAGAAGGATTCAGCGGGGAAATAAAAGAAGAAGATGAAATAAAGCTGCTTCAAAAATTGATTAAGCAGCGAAAGGAATCCCTTGAAATATTTGAGAAGCAGCAAAGAACAGATCTTGCTGAAAAAGAAAAAGAGGAAATTGTGGTGATTGAAAAATTTCTTCCGAAACAATTAAGCAAGGAAGAACTGAATAATATTATTGAAGGAATTATTAAACAAACCGGGGCCAAATCCCAGGCAGACATGGGAAAGGTGATGAGTTTGGCCAACAAACAACTCGCAGGCAAGGCCGATGGCAAAACAATTTCTTCAATCGTAAAAGAGATCCTTAGCTCAAATTCATAGTAAAATAATAAAGCAGATTTAGTATATTGGGTATCATGTCATCAATGCTTAATGGTAAATGATTTATGATTATTGATATTACGTTTGCTTTCCTGATGCTTATTGCGGTAATTAAGGGGTTGCGCAAAGGTTTTATTTTAGGTATTTTTTCTACACTTGGATTCCTAATAGGTCTTGCCGCTGCGCTTAAGCTATCTGCTATTGTTGCAGTTTACCTTGGTAAAAATGTTATTTCTGCCACCAGGTGGTTACCTTTCATTTCTTTCTTCTTGGTATTTATTGTGGTAATATTTTTGGTGGGGTTAGGAGCAAGGCTCATAAAAAAAACTATTGACCTTGCCATGCTGGGATGGATTGACAGACTTGGAGGAATGATACTTTATGTAATTATTTATACAATTATATTTAGCGTTTTGTTATTTTTTGCTGAAAAGCTTTTTTTACTGAAATCGCCCGAAATAGCCAATTCTTCATTATACAGGTATATTCAACCATGGGGTCCAAAAGTGATCGATAATCTGGGTAAAATAATACCTTTCTTTAAAGATATATTCGGGGAATTGGAAAGTTTTTTTGAAAGACTTGCTCAAAAAAACGTAATGCCTGAATGATGATCTAATATTATTTCGTAATTTTTTGCATAGAAACATTTATTTTGCATTAATAACAGTGGGTAAATAAACCCATTCGCCTAAACAGATCAATGGAATATCAAATTCAACTAGACGGCAAGTTCAAATTTATTGAAGAAGGGGAAGGCGAGCCTCTTTTATTACTTCACGGGCTGTTTGGTGCGTTAAGTAATTTTGAGCATCTTGTCGAATTTTTCAGGAAGACAAATAAGGTAATAGTTCCCATGCTCCCGCTTTTTGAACTTGATCTTTTGCACACTACTGTTGGTGGCCTTCAAAAATTTGTCTATAAGTTCATAGAAACCCGTGGATACAATCAAATTCATTTGCTGGGCAATTCACTTGGAGGTCATGTTGCGCTGGTTTACATATTGAAGCATCCTGAAAGAATTAAGTCTCTTATACTTACCGGAAGTTCCGGCCTTTTCGAAAATGGCATGGGTGATAGTTATCCCAAGCGCGGTGACAAAGAATATATCCGCAAAAAGACGCAACTTACTTTCTATGATCCAGCCATGGCAACTGAAGAGTTGGTAAATGAATGTTTTGAAATCACTAACAACAGGATTAAGGTAATCAAAATAATTTCCCTCGCTAAGTCAGCTATCAGAAACAACCTCGGAGAAGAAATAAGTCAGATTAAGCAACCAACTTGCCTGATATGGGGCAATAATGATACGATTACACCACCATTCGTGGCCAAAGAATTTCATAAAGTGATTCCTAACAGTGAACTTCATTTTATTGACAAATGTGGACATGCGCCTATGATGGAGGTTCCCAACGAGTTTAACAAAATTCTAAGTGGATTTCTTTCAAAATTGAAGGTCCATGCTGCAACAGTTCATTAGTTTTTGTTGTCTATATAAGAAAGCTTGTTTATTTTCTAACATTTCAATTGTATTTAAACCATGTTAGCCCAGGAACTCATTAATAGCGTCTTACCTCAATTAAAATTATCTGATACAGTTTCTACAGCTTTACAATTGATGAGCGATTTTAAAATAACTCACCTGCCCGTAGTTTCCGGAGAAAAATATTTAGGCATGATCAGTGAGGATGACTTGCTTGATGAAGAAAATAAGAAAATTCCGATTGAATACTTCCAGAATGATTTTATTGACGCTTCGGTAAATTCAAGAAAACATTTTTTAAATGCAGTAAATATCAGTAATCATTATCAGACTAACTTAATACCGGTAGTGAATGAGACCAATGAATTGATCGGCTCTATTGGGGGCCAGGATCTTCTTGCTGCATTAGGAAATTTTTCCGGTGCAAATGAATCTGGCGCTGTAATTGTATTGGAAATGGAAAGAAGCCGCTTTTCAATTTCAGAAATAAGCCGTATTATGGAAAGTGATGGTTCTGTAATACTTCATTTAAATATAACCATGAAGCCGGATTCTTCATTATTACTAGTGACGCTACACCTTAATAAAAAGGAAATATCTACTATAATTGCAGCATTTGAAAGACATGAATATATCATCTCTTATCATGCCGGAGAAGAATTGTTTGAAAGTGAAATTGATCTGAACTTCAGAAATCTGATGAATTATCTTGATATCTGAGAAGTCCATACCACCTTGCCAGCTTTGCTGAATTCTTTCATTTAAAACACTTTATTTTTACACAATTGGGTTAAATTTATTCTTAATTAGAAAACCACCTGCTTTGCAGGTGGTTATGTTATATTTTGTTTTACATTATTTTTGTTAAAGTGATTAAGTCTTA
>OCTA010003668.1_pt1 | contig 13618 bp, 8 predicted proteins | sample 1538991 | NCBI WGS metagenome assembly OCTA01 (sample SAMEA3539302, study PRJEB22396) | soil metagenome | biome: tundra; feature: field; material: soil | place: USA | collected 2010-05 | depth 0.15 m
CGGGAAGGGGACAAAGTGGATGGTACTGGTCGATGGCCAGGGCATTCCTTTGGGAGCGCAACTGGCGAGTGCTTCACCGGCGGAAGTCACGCTCCCCGAATCGACGGTGGCAGCGGTCCGAGTCCCGTGCTGGGGACGGGGTCGTCCGCGGCAGAAACCGAAACGGACAATTGCCGACCGTGCTTATGACTCGAACCCGCTGCGGGACCGGCTCCAGAAGCGTGGCATCGAGTTGTTAGTGCCGCATCGGAGAAACCGGCAGCGCTGGTGGAGACAGGACGGACGAAAGCTACGTCGATACAGAAGAAGATGGAAAGTCGAGCGCACGTTTGCGTGGCTGCAAAACTTTCGCCGCCTCCTGGTGCGCCAAGACCGCATCCTGACGGTCTATCGTAGCCTGTTCCACTTCGCCTGCTTACTCATCACGCTTAGATATTTATGAAACCAGCTCTAGTCCCCAGTGGCCCTACACTATGACACTTGCTTGACGCCTCTCATATCGCAAAAAGAGTGACTCGTAAATAGATAAACCAATCGCATCTAAAGTGAGAAGGAGGAGGTTCCTACCAGTCAGACTATTCATTCCAAACCAGTACAGTATGCAAAATGCACACCAAGGATACAACACGATCCCGAGAGGTCTTCCCAATTTGACCGACCGCCACACCACGCCGCAGAGTAGCCCTTCAAAGAATACGAACAGCGGCGCAAACCAGCCTACATCCGCGAAAATATAGCCGAACGTTCCCGCCCAGATAGCGTTCTCTCCAAGGCCAGCTGGTCCCATTGCGCGAAATTCCGATTGCCAGTAATCCATGAAACTCGGCCAGCGCAACATATCCCTGAGAGGGATAACCATATTGAGCATATTAGTATAGCCGAGAAAACTAAAAAGATAGATTCCCCGTCCACCATAGGGGTAACGCAGCCGGCCGCTCAGCAACGCTGAGAGTCTATTGTAAGAGGCAATGGTATATGTGAATACGTCTTTGGTCAGGTCCGTCGTTCCCCTGACGAAAGAAGCCAGCAGGAATAGTGTAAGCACGATAGACGCAAATATGACCCCGAACTTGACAAGGAATGTGCTGCCTGACTCTCCACGAACACTCTTTCTCAGCAAATAAACTATCGCGATACCGGTGATCACCGGCATTAACTCACCGCGCGTCAGCGTGAGGATCGCGGTAAGAATCACGGACGCTGTGGCCAGATATTGTGCTATTTTGACCAGACGGCGCTGCCCACCATGGATGTTGAGTTGGTCGCATCGCCACATCGCCCACCACACTATGCCCATTAAATAGATGCCCGCTAAGCCCAGTGATCTCTGAAATTGCAGCTCTGATTTGACCTCGGCGCCACCCTGCACCAGAAAAAGCAGGAACAGGTCCGGATTACTTCGTATAAGGATGATGTTTGATAATACCGAGAACACCAGCCCCACCGCTAAGGGGATCAAAAGGAAGGTTGCTGGTGACAGGCGGCTCACGGCCTTCTCATTGCTAAAGCCGGCAACGGGGAAAAGTAGATCGAGGAGCCAAACTCCAAGAAGAAAGGAAATGACACATAACGAATAGAAGGCTATCGCCGAAATATCCATGAACATGTAATCTGGTTCGTCCATGTAAAAGACATAGGCGCTTGGCGGAAATGAGCACGCCAGCAAAAAGATTGCATAAGACACCAGCGCCAGTCCATATGGCGACACTGCCTTCATCAGGAATGTTGCTGGCCCGTTGCTGCGCATCAAGGTGCCGCCTAGAAAGATCCTGACTGCTTGATGTTGCCAAACTGCGGACTGCGGCCAAGGAGGCTGCGGATGCTCCGCGTAACAGAGTCACAGTTGCGACTGCCAAGCGCATATCCCCCAAGACAGTAGAGGTGGAACATCGGGTATCGCGAGAAGCCCATCTTGCCGAGTGAACGATAAAGTTCTATGAATTCGCTCAACGGAAGATCAAGCTGGTCCCTGACGTACGGGTAAAAATAATTTGCATAGTCACGCATAACGTCATCAACGACATCGATGCCCTTCGTATTTCTGAGTTCCTTAACAATGGAGAGTACACCAGCGATCATTGTGACGCGTGTGAGGGGAGTGATGGTACCGGGTGTGTGTTTGCCCTGTTCCGCGGGGCTATTCCCGAATTCGTACGGTTCGCTGCCGCGGCACAGAATCAGCACCTTTGGAGTAACAGCCGCATTCTTGACAGCTAGGACATTAGCAGTTAAATGCATTTGATAGAAGAGAGTGCCATCGAACTTGTCAGTAGCGGCGGTAACTGCAGTTTCACGGTGTACGACATAGCCTGAAATCACGCCCGACCGCCGGAAGCATATTTTGATTGCCTCAGGCCCGGCAGAGAAGAAGCGTTCTTCGTTGAAATACCGAATCTCCTGATTTATGTTTTCCGGATCGCTATCGAACCATGCGTAGCTCCTCAATACGATGCCGACGTTTTCGTAGCGCGTAAGAACGTCTGCCACAGTCGCCAGCGCTCCAGGGCACATCAAATCGTCGTTGCCCATAAAAAAACAGAACTCGCCGTTGGCCTTTTCAATCAAATTGCGGATGTTAGCGTCGTAGCCGAGATTAGCTTTGTTTTCGTAGTAAAAGACCGTATCAGGATAGCGCTCAGCATATGCGCGAGCGATGACAGCAATTTGCGCCCGTTCGCGTGAACTGTCTTCGCAGATCACCACATTGAAGTTCTTGTAGTTTTGGGCAAAAATGGAGTCCAGCAATGGAGGCAGAAGCTGAGCTCGATTATAGGCAGGTATACAAACTGAGAATTGTGGCCTCTCCTGAGTCATGCTCGTTCCCAAGTATGTGTCGCTGGATTAAAGCGCCTTATGAGCCTTGCCGGAATGCCGGCAACCATCGCTCCCGGTTGGACATCTTCCCGCACCACCGAATTGGCGCCAATGATAGCACCGTCCCCAATCGTGACCGGGCCTACGATAATCGCATTATCCCCGATCAAGACGTTCTCACCAATTAGGACCGGTCCGCCGCCTCCCAGCTTGCGATGGGCCGGCGGTTCGCTAGGTAAGCTATTCTCCACTCCTTTATAGAGACCGTGGTTATGGTCCGAGATGTATATGTGGCTGCCCATCAGCACATTCTTCTTGATGACGATCCGGTCGATGCACGAAATATGCACACCATCCGAAAAACGGACGGCATCCTCGATTCGGATTAGGGGCGCGAATCTCTGCTCGCCGTAGTGGGTGACAGCTTCGAGCCAAAAGCCGCTTTTCGCTCGAATATCTCTTCCGAACGAAATGTACTTAGCTCCGCGCACAAGACTTCCTCGCCCTAGTCGAAGGTCGGGAGCATGAAGGGCAAATCCCAGCACGAGGCCTTTGATTTCCAACAGTATGCGGCATAGAAACAGCCATAATGCCCATAAGAATGGATCTGCGGCAAAAGCCTCTCGCACAATTCCTGTGAATTTTGTCACGCGCATTTCCCCGCAATGCTAGACCATAGGATCAGGTTTAGCAGAAGCAACTCGCTGGCAGTTTCGGGCCCTAACTAATTGGATATCGCCCAACTCCATTTTCCCTTCCATGCTTCTCAGCGTGAAGACATCCCAGGAACGCTTGCTCAGGTCTTATTGATCGTAATTGATCGTATTCAGCACTCATTGAGGGGCGCGTGGGTAGAGACAACAGGATGTCGCACCCTCCCGTTGAATCGATACCTTTTCGCCGAACCTAGCGGATAAGCGATGGCGTGGGGAGGGGGTGCGAACATCCTAGTCATGGCATTCTGTATACTCATATCGCCTGGATGACTACTCGCTGGCTGTTCATCAAGAACGCGATTGCGAACCTCAGCAAAGGTAGTGCGGCTGGGATTGTGGCCCTGTTGTTGCCTCCTCTGCTGGTCCGTCATATGACCGCCGCCGAGTACGGTGCCTGGGTCCTCGTCCTGCAAGCCGCTGCCTATATCGGCTATCTCGATTTTGGGTTGCAAACAGCAATAGGCCGCTATGTCGCATATGCCACTGAAAAACTCGATTACGAACAGCGTAATTCGGTTTTCAGCACAGCTTTCGCGGGACTCTTAGCCGCCGCCCTCCTAAGCTTGGTTCTATTACTTGGCGCCGTCGCCGCGGTGCGAATGGTTTTCCCCAGCATTCCAGCTGACACGATTCCCATGATGCGGTGGGCCTTGCTGATCCTGGGAGCTTCTTTTGTCCTGGGTCTCCCGGCGTCGGCTTGGTCTGGAGTTTTCGTTGGCTTGCAGCGTTACGAGATTCCGGCCCTGGTGATAGGCGGGGCAAGGCTGATCTCGGCTGTCGGCGTTGTCCTCGCGGCCTTTGCCGGCCGCTCGATCGTCGCGATGGCGGCCATTATGGCAACTACCAATGTCCTCTCCTACGGTGCCCAATATGCAGCCATGCGACGGATCGTCCCGGATGTCAAGTTCAGTAGGGAGCTAGTGCGACGCGCCACCGCCAACGAGCTTCTCAAATACTGCTTCGGGCTGACGGTCATGTCTTTTTCCATGCTGCTGGTCACCGGGCTTGACCTCATCCTGGTAGGCCGCTTCCAGTTCGGTGCAGTCACAGCATATTCGGTGTCGGCTGCCATGATTACGTTCGTTTCCGGTGTCTTGTCCGCCATCCTGAATGTCATGATGCCCCATGCAGCTGCGTTGCACGCTCGTCGGAATCCAGGGGAGTTGGGTAGGCTAGTTATCATCTCAACCCAAGTCGCCGTCATTCTGCTGATAATGACGGGCACACCACCACTGATTTACGCCGCGCCAATCCTAAAAGTCTGGATCGGCCAGCAATACGTGCAGACAGGCCAGCCAATCCTAGTTGTCTTATTGATCGCGAATATCATACGGCTCATCGGCCTTCCTTACGCCATTGTCCTTATTTCTACCGGACAACAACGATTAATAAAGGCCAGCCCATTAACCGAGGGTATCAGCAACCTGCTGGCAAGCGTCATACTGGGAGCGATGATGGGTGCTATCGGAGTCGCATTGGGTACGCTGGTCGGATCAATCTTCAGCATCGCGGCGCATGTTTTCTACAGCATGCCCCGCACCCGCGCGGACATCCGCGTCTCCCTGCGGGAGTACATCCTTTCTGCTGTCCTCACACCGCTGCTGGCTACGACACCACTCCTACTTTCGGCAGCACTTTGGATAAGCGGTCTATCGATCGTTGCTCGCCCGATTGTTTTTCTACCCGCGGTTGGATTGTCCCTTCTGGGCAGTGCACTTCTGCTCAGACGCTCCGGGGTGTTGCGAATTGGACGTGCCAAGCCCGCTCACAATTCGACGCTGGAGTAGGTAGCCGAAATCTGCTTCTGGTTACCCGTGATGATTGGCAACACGGAATGCAGCAGCGGTATCGATTGAACGGCGGAACATTCGACCGATCGTTCGATTTACCAGCAGGCGGCGCGGATCGTGGGAGTCCAGACTCTCATAGCCAGCCTTGGCTAAAACCCATATGCATGCCAAGACAAGAGACACAAGCAATCCGAACACGATAAATAAAAGTCGCGGTGGCCAGGATTTGGTCTCGGGCACGACCGGCTCATCCAACACTTTTATCGAGGGAATTTCTTTTGCTTCCTCAACCTTCGCAAGTTCGTACTGTTTGGTCAGAACTTCATAGACAGCCTCATCGATCTTGGCCCCACGGGCAAGGTCGTAATAAGTATTTCCGAGCAGTGGCAGCTGTTCAAGCGAGGGATAGAGTTCGCCGCTTTTAGGCGCGGCATCGTCGGGAGCGCCGCCGGTATCTCCACTCATCCCGCGTAGCTTGCGGCGCAATTCAGCGACTCGAGCTGAAGCCGCTCGCACCCGCGAGTTCTCGGGGCCGTAGATCTGCTCTAACCCCTTCAGCTCGGTTTCCGCCGCGATAAGTTGCCCCTGTAGGGTTGATGCAGCCTCCATCATGGCTTTACCCTGAATCTGCGGATCGAATGTCCTGTTCTTGCTGGAGAAGCGGCTCAACCGCAGGGTTGCTGCATCGAGTTCCTGTTTGATGGACTGCAGGCGTTCCTCCAGAAAGACCCGCTCGCGATGCGCTGACGAAGTAGTCAGCTGGGAAACGCGGTTGTTAAGGTCCGCCACGTACGCTCGAGCCAACGTGGCGGCTCTCTGGGGACTCGAGTCCTCTACGGAAATCGTGATGATACCGCTCTTTTTATCTTCGGAAATGATCGTCCGCTTCTCGAGAATCTTGCGCGTGTCGTTGTAACGTTTCTCGGAATAGACTTTGCGCAGATCGAACTGGTTGATGAGGTCGTCCTGGATGGTCCTGCTTCCTAGTATCCCCACCATAGTCGCCCCACTGGTGCGCAGTCCCAGCGCATCGCCCGCTACCGCTCCAATCGCGTCCCCCGCTTTCGCGGTCAAGGCTCCGAGCATCGCGGCGTTCATATTGGACTGATCGGGCGGCATCAGCCGGGTCATCGCTTCATATCGTTTGGGAATCGAGAACGCTATGGCTGTCGAAATCGCCAGTCCCGCAATGACCAGCGTAAGTAGGGTGCGTCGATTGTGGCTGATAAGATCCAGCAACGACAGCATCCTCTCTGCGGGGGTCTGTGGCTGTACAGCACCGGGTTCGTGGCTCGATGACGCCGAACTTTGCAGCTCGAAAGTCGAGGATTCATTCACAAGAGTGTCTGCCAAATCGAAGTTTTGTACCTACTCCTAAAGTAGCCGTGTGCCGCGCTCTATGGAGTCGCTGCCTGGGGGTGGTCAGGCCGGCCTTTTACGGGGTTGTGCGCCGGCCAGAAGGTTACCTGCAACCCTACGGTCATGTTCTTGTTCGGAACGGGACTGACCAAGGGGAAATTCCATCGTTCATATTGCGCCACCGCAGACACCTGAATGTCGCGCCGTAATAGCCAGTCCACGGTTGTCGACACATCGGTGAGCCCGCCGCCTTCGAGAAAAACCTTGTCATTCCACTGTCGCCGATATGCCACTTGAATTTTGTTCTGCGCCGAAAACCAATAGGTGCTCCACGCCTGGATAGCATCTCCTTGTCGACCCACCCAGCTACCGATGATCTGGCCGTAGGTGCGGTAGCCATCCGCGTAGCGTTCATTGAAGTAGTACGGGCCGACTCCAGGATAGCCGGGAATATTAGTATAGATGCCCTCAACGCGCAAATCGAGGTTCGGCAATTTCGGCAATTGTGGGAAGTAGAGTCCCGGGTTCCATGCCGAAACAGTAGGATACGCGATTGGATTGGGCTCATCGTTGGCCATGCCGTCCGCATATAGCACGAGCCAGTTGCGGAGGCCCGGAATGCGATAGGAGAAGTTAATTCCGTTAAATCGTTTTCCGGGATCGACCGCCTGAGCGTTTCCATGGGTGGAGAACGTGTGCAGCCAGGTGGCAAGCGTCGCCGGCCGCCCCTGGCCTGCGAACATTACCGTAAGGGTGACCCCAATCTCGAAATTCGGACTCATCTTCAGACCCAGCTTGTCACCCCAGGTGTAGGGCTGCGGGTTCACGGTCTGATGCCCATTTCCGACGAGCGGGAACTCAGGGTATGGGCCACGAAGATAGTAGTAGCCGCCAACCCGCCCGACGAAGAATTGGTTTCGAATCTTGCCCAGCCAAGCCAGAAACCCAGGAAGCTGAAACGGAGTGACTCGGCCGAAACGCAGCATCGGCATCGCTTGCGCATTGTCCGACCACATCAGCGAACTGCCGTAATCAGGTCCCCACCACAGGCTTTGCTGCCCGAACGAAACCTGCCAGTTGGCGACGTTCAAAGCAACGTAAGCTTCGATCGGTCGGAACTGATTCGTGACTGGAAAGGTCGGAACTGAGTTTAGGGGAAGCTGGTCGGTATTGGCAATCGCCTGTTGCGTCGCCGGACTGTAGCTCGCGATCGCGGCGGAGTGTTGATACTCTCCCCGGATGTAGAAGGCGACTGGCCCAGCCTCGGCCCGCCCCGAAAATCCGAGAATTGCATTCAGCCCTTGCCCGTAAGGACGTCCATAGTCATCGTAGATGGTTTGAGCAAAGTGGAAGCTGTCGCGCAGCGGCATGCCGCTGATCTGGGTGGCGCGCGCGTACACCGATTGAAGTTCGATCCCGACATTTGCGGCGCCTTCCAGCTTTGCCAGTTCTGCGGCGAATTCCGTGCGCAAGGCTGCAATGGCCCGCGCGGACTCGTTGTTCGAAACTTCTGGATAGCCCGCCTCTTCCTGCGCCTCCAGCGTCAGTCTCGCGCACTCCATCCGAGCGATCGGACGAATGGCTTGCACGAACGTCGGCAAGTACCCCAGCGCTTCTAGGCGATCGAGAGCGGGATACACCCAACTGTCGAGAGGCATATAGGTTGATCCCATGTACCTTGGATCGCGCCCTTCATCCTCGGGAGCCTTTTCGAATGTACCCCAATTCGAGGCATCGATTTGTGGGCCAGCGGATCGCGCTTGGTAAATCTGTCGCCCCATGTACCAACCGAGAGCGCTGCCGAGGACCGCGTCAGAGGTCCAATGCTTCTCTCCTATGACTCGGCCAGCACTTACACCCGCAGCAACGCCGTATGCCATTACCTTGGTGAGTATGCCGGGGTATTCATGCGCTATCACAGTGGCTGCCGCCCAACTCACCGCCGCCGTATTCGAGGGAAAAGAATTGCCTCCGTCAAAAAATTGTCCCCGCTCATTCCCGGTGAATGGACGCTCCCGCTGCGTGATGTATTGAATGGCGGTGGAGGCAGCGTAAGCGTCTATCGCGGCCTCGCCCATCAGAAGCCCCGTCTCACGCTTGTGCTCATCATGAGTCATTTGCCCAACCAAGAAGAGCCCTGCACCAGTGCCAATAAGAGCGGCCATTCCGGCGGTCGATGCATTGGCAGCCATTTTGACGGTGTTTGGCGACGTGGGCAAATGAGCCTCTGCCGCAGTATCACTGCCAACCAGGAGCGCAGTCCCAAAGGTCGCTGGCACGATGAAAGTGAGATCTTTGACATTCAAATGAAAGGGTAGCGTCCAGAAGGCTTTTTGATCAACCAATAGGTTCTTGGGGAGAGAGCGTAGACTGGCGCTGGTTCCCTCATTATTAAATGCCGCCGTTGCAGGCTGAATGGCGACACTTCTCTCCCCTGATGAATCCGCTTGCGCCGTTACTCGCTCGGAATTCTTCACCGGAGTGGATGCTTTCGGCGACCCGGTACTTGACTGCTCAGCGACTGCCGCATTTCTTGCAGATCCAGTGGTGTGCTGCGCTTCAAGACTGGGAGCAGTTGGAGACTCCGGACGTGGCTGCTCCGCCACAATGGAGTCTTTAGAATCTTGATTCTGCGATCCCGCTGCGGAGGGCGGCGCCTGCAAACTGCTTGACGTTTCTGTGGCAAGGGCGACCAGCCATTGCGAAGCATCCTTCGCGAATTTTGGATCTGTCTGGATGCGGCTGTACAGCATTTGATTTGTTATGGACTTTTCGTCGACTTCGGCGCCTTCTATCCGCAGCTCCTGCGCCAGATAACTCTTAAGTACGGCGGCCAATTCAGGCCTACTCCGCAATAACTGCATTAGGCGTACTCTAGCGTCACCAGAGTTCGGGTCGGAAGTCACGGCATTTCCTGACGCAGCACTTTTGCGCTCCTGGGCCGTTGAAGAAGATCCATCGACACCCTGTGCGAACCCGTTTGCGACGGCGAGAAGGAGAAACCAAGCTAACAAAGGGTGGATGCGCATTCTGTTGCAGCAAGCCTCATTGATCAGGACCACAGCCGAATTTTGTCAACCTAACTTGTTGCGGCAAGGCGGCAAGAATGTTCTGACGCCCGAACCCAAGCTACAACTTGACCACGACCGCAGCAGCCAGAGTAAGAGATGTCAGGAGCTGGGCCGTTTCCAGAGTTGTCTTCCAAGCCGAAGATCCGCTGATGAACTTTTCGGGAACCACCAGCACGTCGCCAGGCTGCATTTTGGTGTTCAAAACGCCGCCATTAAAGAGATCTCCGGTGCCGCTGAAATATACCACCGACCTGTTGGCGCGAATGATGTAAATACTGTAAATACCCTTCTTAACCCTTCTTGTATGCCAGCTCGGTTGGTCCCCCAGCCTGTCTTAGATACCATTCCGCAGTTTTACCCGGCCTATACGTGATGGCATTGGGGTTGTACGCCTGGCCAAAAGAAACAATGAAGCTAGGCCGCTTCGGTACGGTGATGCCGTCACCTGCGCGGAGGTTGATATCGGCCGGGGTGTTCTCGCACTTTGAAATATCACTGGTAATGGTCAGCACCAGTCGGCCGGTCACAGGCTGGCTCTTCAATCGGGCTAAAGTCTGCATCTGCTGTTGCTGTATCGCTTGCAGGAGAGCAGCCTAGTCTTGTCCCCTAGTATTTCGGCAGAAACTACCCTAGTGTCACATGAGATTCGCCATCATCGATCGCCACCGATTTTGACGGCCGGCTATCGAGTGGAAGTTGCTGGGGAGAAGACTGTGCTTCCACGTAGCTGGCGACCAAAGCCAACCATACTACCAGACCAACCAACGTAGGCCCGCGTTGCGATCTCAGGATCATCTAGAAGTGCACCGCAACGCCAGCAGCAACAGCAAGGCTGGCAAGCAATTGTGCCGTTTCAAGAGCAGTCTTCCAAGCCGAAGATCCGCCCAGCGCCTTTTCCGGAACTACGAGAACGTCTCCAGGCCGCATCTTCGTATTTAGTACGCTGCCCTTGAACCAGCCTGAGCCTCCGCCGGGCGATACCACTGAACCATTGGCCCGAATGACGTAAATTCCTTTCTTAAGCGCCATCTCGGTGGTATTTCCTGCCTGTCTCAAGTACCACTCCGCCTCTTTTCCGGGCATCCAACTGATGGCCGAAGGGTTATAAACTTGCCCGTTTACCACAACAAAACTAGGTTTCTTGGGTACCGTAATCACATCTCCAGCTCGTACCTGAATGTCGGCCGGTGTGTTCTCCCATTGTGATATATCGCTGGTAATGTTAATTACGAGGCGGCCTGAGACGTCCTGGGTACGCAGCCGGGTGATTGTTCGTAATTGCTGCTGCTGCACAGCCTGCAATAGGGCAGCCTGGTCCTGTCCTGTGCTGGTCGGTGCTACATGCACCGTCGCTGTTGTAGCTTCAATTCGACGAATCAGTTCCTGCTTACCTTTTTCAGCCAAAAGACGTACATCCACTCTATCCAAGACAGCGCCCTGGGGATACGCGGCGCTACGGAAGCCGCCCACCCGCTTGAGAAGCGTACTGAGATGTTCGCCTTCCGTAAGACCGTAGCTCCCGGGATACATCACCTCACCGCTGATCGTGACGTGTTGTCCAATTTCACTCCAGCCAGGAATCTGAAGAATGGTGAGAATATCGCCGGGCTTCAGGTGTACGTCAGAAACAGCATCGCCTGCCAGTGCGGCGCCAATCTTGACCGTCTGCTGATCGGTTTCGACCTTACTGCCGTTCTGTACCATATAACTGGATAAGTTGGCCGTTTCCCGGTAGGCGCTTCTTCTAAAACCACCCGCCATTTCGACGAGAGCTGCAGCAGTCATTCCTGCGCTCATCGGATATTCGCCCGGACGAAGGACCTCGCCATAGATCGTTACTTTAGGAGCGTCTATCTCGTAGCGTCCGAAGATGCGCACCGTATCGAACTGCTGTAGCGTCACTGTTTCATCTCCGGCCAGCGCACTGGACAAGTCGATCGCGATCGTCTGGGGCTTGAAATCCGGAGGCTGCAAGCGAATGATCTCTGCATGGTTCGCCGGTTCGGGCAGTACTTCCTGATACGAGTGGACCAGGTCCGTGACCTTCATTCCCTCCTTGAACGGATAGGTGCCAGGCCGATACACGTGCCCCTGCAGATACACCGACTTGTCGCTGTAAGGAAGAATCGGAGCCACCCAGACCCGGTCACCGTCCTGTACGCGGAAAGGCCCAATAGTCTTGCTCAGAGATTGCTGCTCCGCTCCTGGCGACATCTTGACACTGACCATCACCCGCTTTTCATGAGCTTCGATTCGGTCAATTTTGATTTCGCCCAGGGTTGCGGAGACCGTCACACCACCGGCCATATCAATCACGTCGGCAAGCTGCGTCTCGCCTTTCAATTCATAGATGGCAGGCCGCCGAACCATACCTGCGACCGCCACAAGGGGACCCACAGGTGGGACAAGGATGGTGTCGCCTGGCTGCAGATGTTCAATCGATTTTCGTACGCCACGAATCAGCAGATCGTAGAGGTCCATTTCGCTCACCAACTGGTCTCCACGGTAATGCTTCACTATGCGCAGAGATCCCGTCGGAGTCGGCCCTCCCGCTGCATACAACGCATTGAGCGGAGTGGACAACGAACTTATGTCGTAGGCTCCCGGCCGCTGCACGTCTCCCACGACGTACACTCGCACGGAACGCAACCTCGTAACGGACAAATCGACCCGCGCGTTGTGGAATTGTGGCTCCAGCACGCTCTGGACGATTTTCTGCGCTTGCGCCAGCGTCAAACCCGCCACGACGACCGGGCCGGCGTCGGGAAGAGAGATACGTCCTTCGCGATCTACCGGCCGAGTCAGCCGCTGCGATACTCCTCCCCAGATATCGACTGTCACGGTATCTCCCGGTCCCAGTACATATTCCGGCCCTGCGGGCAGGTCCATGGGGAAGTTGTTCAGCCCAACAACGTCGACCCGAAAGATTTCGGATCCGAACCGCTTAAGGTTCGTGGGCTGCTCTGGGAATTGGGTGTACAGGTCCTTGGCAGAAGGAAGACTGGGATAGGGATTGGTTTTAGGCACCGTCTTAGGGTTCAGCGCAGAATCGTCATATCGTTGTTCCGCCGGCGGGCCAAGTCGCGTAGGTTTCTCACCCAGGCGGGTCCCCGCCGCTCCGCCTGTGAGTTCTTCTGCTACCTGGGCGTTCGACTGGGTACCTAGCAGCGTCCGTGCGTCGTCCTCGGAAATATATCCCAACTGAATCAGTGATCGGATGGCTTCTGTCCGGAAAGCCGGATCGGTCTGCATGCGATCGTACACCGCCTCGTCCGGGACCGTCTGTTCATCCACCAGACTCCCTTCTGCTCGCAAGCGCTGCACCAACAAAAGCTTGAGTTGTTCCATCACCTCAGGACGGTTCTGTAAGAAGTTGCGGATCGCGACGTTCGTCTGGTTGACACTGGTTTCGGTGGCAGTCGATCTGCTTGGGCTCGCCGAACCTTGGCTGATTGCTGTCGCAGAGGGGTTCTGGGGGTTCTGCGCATTTTGCTGGTTTTCGGGATATTGCGGATTCTGATCCGTACTTTGTGCGCATGCAGCCACGGCTAAGAGGCAACACCACAGAATCGCAGCAACGACAGAACAATCTTGGAAAACGTGTTTACTCATTCAAGTGATTCTCCGCGTCACGCGAACGCCGGTGCAGACGCACCTCTACTATCTCCAACCCAACTCGCAGTGCCGCTGCAGGAATAGCCCTTTTAACTTGTGGCCTGCTTTACGTATCCAAAGATTAGGGCAACAAAGTCTCATCAGCAAGCAAACAGGTCATTGTTAGGTCAACTACAGCCACTGAACAGATACGTGATACCTAGGTTATGCACACACCTCAGCCTTTTCTGCGGTTGCCGATTGAATTCCGGTC
>OCTA010003672.1_pt1 | contig 13606 bp, 12 predicted proteins | sample 1538991 | NCBI WGS metagenome assembly OCTA01 (sample SAMEA3539302, study PRJEB22396) | soil metagenome | biome: tundra; feature: field; material: soil | place: USA | collected 2010-05 | depth 0.15 m
ACATCGCGATGCTCAACGCCGTCACCGCCCTCAACGTGAAGCTCGATCAGGATCACTTTCCCGCCCTGCGCTATTCGAGCAACCTGTTGACGATGGTGCCCGCGCAGACCGTGGTCTACGCCAGTATCCCCAACCTCAGCCAAGCCCTCACCGAAGTGCAGCAGGTCTTCGTCCCCAAAATCCAACAGAATGCCACCCTCAGCCAGTGGTGGCAGCAGAACAAGCTCGACCAGGTCATCGCGGACATGAGCACCATGAGCGGGTACCTGGGTAATGAGATGGTCGTTGCCGCCTCGCTGAATTCCAGCGGCCACCCCGGCCAGCCGGTCATCATGGCCGAGTTGAAACAGCCTGGTTTCGAGGCATTCGCGCAAGCTGAAGTCGCCAAGCTATCCACCGGCACAAACGCCCAAAAGATGCGCATCGTCACCGATGCATCCGCCATCGGCGCGATCCCCCAGGGCCAATGCGTGCTGCTGATCCTGCCCCACCTGGTCGCTCTCTCGCCGGATGCCGCCGCTCTCCAGCAGATCGCCAGCAGCGCGCCCACCCAGTTTGCCACCACCGAATTCGGATCGCAGATCGTGGCTGCCTATGGCGCCGGAGTCGGCCTGTTGTTCGCCGCCGATCTACAGGCGATGGCGCCGGCCAGCCATAACCATGCGCCCCATCTGCCTAATGTTCAGTATTTCATGGTGCAGCAGACCGGCAACGCCGGAGCCGCCGAAACACGCGCCGCGATCGTCTTTAAGGGCCAACGCACCGGCGTAGCTTCCTGGCTGGCCGCTCCCGCACCGCTCGGAGCACTGGACTTCATTTCCCCGCAAGCTACCCTGGCATGGGCCGCCGCCGTGAAGCAGCCCAGCGCCATCATTGACGAGATCATGACCATGCAGCAGTCGAACCCGGCGTTCGCGCAGCACCTGGCGGAAATCCAGGCGCTGCTCGGCGTGGATCTGCGCAACGACCTGGCCGCCGCTCTCGGAGGCGAAGTCGCCATGGCGCAGGATGGCCCGCTCCTGCCGCTGCCATCCTGGAAATTAGCCGTCGAGGTGTACGATCCCGTCAAGCTGCAATCCACTATTCAGAAGCTCTTGGCCGCCGCCAACGCTCATGGAGTGCAGCTCCAACAATCCACCGCCAACGGCCGCACTTATTACACACTCTCCAGCCAGAGCGCCATGCCGTTCACACAGCTTTGCTACACCTACACGGATGGCTACCTGCTGGCGGGCTCCAGCCAGGCGCTGCTTGATACTGCGATTCAAAATCGGACTAGCGGCTACACGCTGCCGCGTTCCGCTACATTCACCGCGCTCATACCGCACGACCAATACGCGAACTTCTCCGCGATGGTCTACTACAACGCATCGACTCTTTCGCCGCTGCTGGAGCAGTTCAGCAAGCAACCAGCCGTCCAGGAGCTTGCGGCGAATCTGAAACCCAACTTGATCGCGGCCTACGGCGAGAACGACCGGATAACCTTCGCCACCAGCGGCAGCCTCTTCACCACCATAGGTAATATGAGCCTGCTGCAATTATTACACTAATGTCTTACTATCCATCAGCTTCTTCCCAGTCCGCGACGAATTGTGGGGCAGGCCCCCGGCCTGCGGCGGCCTCTCAGGCCGCCCTCCGGGAAATGCGGAACACAGTTACACTAAAGTGCGTATCTTAACCAGTGCAGCCCGTAATTGAATTAGACAACCTCGAAGTCCGGTTCGGCGAGCGAATCATTCTAAAGAAATTGAATGGTTCCCTCGCCGGCCGGTCCATCGGTCTGCTAGGGCCGAACGGCGCCGGAAAGTCGACGCTCATCAACACCCTGCTCGGCTTCCACCAGCCCTTCGCCGGAACCGCCCGCATCTTCGGCAAAGACATCCGCACCGAAGCCAAAAGCGTCCGCAGCCTGCTGGGCTACATGCCGGAAAACGATTCCTTCATCGCCTCCATGACGGGCGTCCACTTCGTCCGCCTGATGGCCGAACTCTCCGGCCTGCCCGCCGAACAGGCCATGGAGCGCGCGCACGAAGCCTTCTTCTGGGTTGGTCTGGGCGAAGCGCGCTACCGCACTCTGGGCACCTACTCGCTCGGCATGAAACAGATGGCCAAGCTCGCGCAGGCCATCGCGCACGGCCCCAAGCTTCTCTTTCTCGACGAACCCACCAACGGCCTCGATCCGCCCGCGCGCGCCCGCATGATCCAGCTCATTCAGGAAATCCGCGACCGCGGCGACCTCCGCCTGATCCTTTCCTCGCACCTGCTACGCGACGTCGACGAATGCTGCGACGAAGTCCTCATCCTGAAAGACGGCCGCATCGCGGCTTCCTGCAACCTGGAAGAAGAGCGCCGCGCCAATCGCAAATTCCTGGAGCTCGAAACCCGCGGCGCCAACGGCACCTTCACCGCCGCCATCGAGCGGCTGGGCTGCGAGGCCGCCGCGTTCCCCAATGGCCGCATGAAACTGGTCATGCCCGATGGCGTCGAAATCCGCCAGCTTTACGCGCTGGCCGCCGAGCAGAACGTGCAGATCCGCCGCCTCAACCACAAGCGCGATTCGCTCGAAGACATTTTCCTGAAAGCCATGGAGGTGCCCAATGGCGGTGTTTAAGCATGCCTACAAGGGCTACGACGGGCCGCTCACGCCCGCCTGGTCGCGCTTCCTCGTCCTGCCGCGCTACGCCTTCGAAGAGATGCGCCGTTCCCGCTTTTATAGCATCTTCTTCCTGGTCACCATGCTGGCGCCGCTCATCTTCGCACTCATCATCTATATCGAGCACAATCTCAGCGCGCTGAAGATGCTGCAAGTCCGCAGTCTGATCGAAATCAACGCCCGCTTCTTCCTCAACTTCCTCGGCTGGCAAAGCATGATGGCCTTCTTCCTCGCGGCCTTCGTAGGACCCGGGCAAATCTCTCCCGACCTCGCCAACAACGCGCTCTCGCTATATCTGGCGCGGCCCTTCTCGCGCGCCGAATACGTGCTCGGCAAGCTTTCCGTGCTGCTGATCCTGACGTCCGTCATGACCTGGATTCCCGGCCTGCTGCTGTTTATCCTACAGGCCTCGCTCGAAGGCGGCGGCTGGTTCACCCAGAACCTGCGCATCGCCAGTGCTATCTTCCTCGGCTCCTGGATCTGGATTCTGCTCCTCTCGCTGCTGGCCCTGGCGCTCTCGGCATGGGTGAAATGGAAGCCCATGGCGGGCGGCCTGCTCTTCGGCGTCTTCTTCGTGGCCGCCGGATTCGGCGGCGCCATCAACGCCATCCTGCGCACGCAATGGGGCAACCTGCTGAACCTCAGCCACCTGATCGGCGCAGTCTGGGCCTCGCTGTTTGAACAGCCCATGCATCGCGGCACCGGCGCGGTCTTCTTCCGCGTGCATGGCGAGGAGACCCCCATCTGGTGCTGCTGGGTGGCCCTGCTGGCCATCTGCGGCTTTTGCCTATATCTGCTGTCGCGCAAGATTCGCGGCGCGGAGGTGGTCCGATGAAAGCCGTGGGGCAGGCGTCCACGCCTGCGGCGGGTCTCCAGACCCGCCCTCTTGAGGTCGTGCAATGACCGATCCCCGCATCGTCTTCGACAACGTCTCGCGCTTCTACGGCGAAGTGCTGGGCGTCAATCGCGTGAACCTCTCGATCCCACCCGGCATCACCAGCCTCGTCGGCCCGAATGGCTCCGGCAAAACCACGCTCATGAACCTGATGGCCGGCCTCATCCGGCCCTCGCGCGGCACGATCGACGTGCTCGGCATCCCGCCCGGCCGCCCCGAAGAGCTGTTCCGCAAGATGGGATACTGCACGCAATTCGATGCGTTTCCCAAAGGCCTCACCGGCTACCAGTTCATCTATTCGTTCCTGCTCGTGCACGGCATGATCGAGTCCGAAGCCGCCAAGCTAACCGAGGAAGCCCTCCAGCGCGTTTCCATGACGGAAGCCGCCGACCGCCTCGTCGCGGCCTATAGCAAAGGCATGCGGCAGCGCATCAAGCTGGCGCAAGCGATCGCGCATCGCCCCACCGTCCTGGTGCTCGACGAGCCGCTGAACGGTCTCGATCCCATGGCTCGCAACGAAACCATCGCGCTCTTCAAGCAATGGGGCGAGGAAGGCCGCCACGTCATCGTCTCCAGCCACATCCTCCACGAGGTCGATCGCATCTCCGACCAGGTCATCCTCCTCAGCCATGGCTATGTCGTCGCCGAGGGCCAGATCCAGGGCGTGCGCAGCGAGGTCAAGGATCAGCCCATGCAGATCCTGGTGCGCTGCGACAAGCCCGGCCTGCTGGCCTCGCGTCTCTTCCAGCAGGATCATGTCGTGGAAGCCAAGGTCAACGAAGATGGCCGGGGCCTGCTGGTCCGCACCCACGACGCCGACAACCTGTATCTGCTGCTCAACCGCATCGTGCTCGATGACGGCCTCGAGGTGGAAGCCGTCGCGCCCGCCGATGACGACGTGAATTCCGTCTATCAATACCTGATCGGAGCCGAGGGAGGCACCACATGACCTGGAGCCAAATCGCCACCCAGCCCTGGATGCTCTGGCGCCGCCAGGTGGCCGCCATCCTGCGTCTGGAATTGAAGAAGAGCCTGTTCTCGAAGCGCGCCTGGTGGATCTACATCCTGACGCTGGGGCCTGTGCTGGTCACGGGTGTGCATTCGCTCATCCCAGGCACCGGCGGACATACTCTCGCCGACGACAACATGATCTACGCCGGCATTTTCCAGGTTTACTATCTCCGGCTGGGGATCTTTTTCGGCTGCCTCGGCATCTTCTCGAACCTGTTCCGCGCCGAGGTGCTGGAGCGCACGCTGCACTATTACTTCATGTCGCCCGTGCGCCGCGAAGTGCTGGCCGTGAGTAAGTACCTCGCCGGACTGATCGCCGCGACTGTCTACTTCGTGGGCAGCGTAGTGCTAAGCTTTCTGTTCATCTCAGCGCACTGGGGCCCTGTCTTCCAGCAGTATCTGTTCCATGGCCCCGGCTTGCATCAATTAGGCTGGTACGCGCTGACCGCCGCGCTGGCCTGCGTGGGCTATGGCTCGGTGTTTATGCTTACCGGCGTGCTCTACCGCAACCCTATGATCCCCGCCGCGGTAGTGATGATCTGGGAAAACTTGAATCCCTTCTTGCCGTCGCTTCTGAAGAAATTCAGCATCATCTTCTACCTGAAATCGCTCTGCCCGGTCGGCGAGATCCCCGCCGACGGTCCGCTGGCCATCCTCGCCACCATGACCGAGCCGACCCCCGCGTGGCTGGCCATCCCCGGCCTGCTGGTAGTCTCCGCCCTGGTGCTGGCCTACGCCGCCGCCAAATCCCGCAAGTTAGAAGTCAGTTACAGCGAGTAACGGTACTCCTATCCATCACTCTGTTTCCAGAATTGTGGGGCAGGCTCCCAGCCTGCGGCGGCCTCTCAGGCCGCCCGTAGAACGTGAGATTGAAAAATCAACGAACCTAGGCTTGTCTTATCGGTGCTTATCCGGGTTCATCGGCGGCCAGCTTGCCTTTTGCCAGTCACGGCGCGACCGCAAATATGGTGCCTGCTCCCGCAGTCCCTCCTACCGGCGTCGTCCCGTAGAGTACGAGGGATAATCCCGGGAATGAACCCTCGCCGTTCTAATCAGTGAAGCTGTGGAGGATGGTCTCCGTCCAGGTCCCCCCTGGCGTCGCTGGCGGCGTCAGCTCGAACACGGTGCCGCAGTTGGAGGCAGTCTCGAAGCAGGAGGAACCAGACGTGGGGCCTCCACCATACTGAGTAGTGCCATAGAGCACCCCGCCGTAGACAGTGGCGTCAGTTGGAAGACCGTGCCGCAGCCTGAGTCGCCTTAGATCGAGCCGATGCGATAAGTGTTCGTCCCGTACAATGACCGGCCTGCGAAAATCACGCCCGATTCGGGGCCCACCCCCATAGCGGAAGGCGGGTAAAAGTCAAACACGGTGCTCTGTGTCCAACTCCCGCCCTGCGCCGTCGGCGGCGTGAGCATGAATACCAGTCCGAGACCCACACCCCTCTCCCGGAGTGGTACCTTGGTCGAACGCCGTAGCGTATAAGGCGCCGCCGGGGCCCATGAGTAACCCGCCCGTCGCAGTATTCGGAGGCGTGGTGCTATGGTTCAAACTATACAGCACGGCCTCGGTCCAGACTCCGCCCGCAATCGCCGGCGGCGCCAATTCGAAGACAGTCCCGCCGAAGCCGGCTCCAAATGCGTCGTTGCTCCCTCCCTCCAGGGTCGTGCCGTAAAGCGCTCCGTTATCGCCGAAAACCAGACTTGCTCCAGGCGCCGCTCCGTCGGGTCCTTTGAAATTGTGGAGCACGGTCTTGGTCCAGGCGGCGCCCTTGGCTGGCGCCAATTCAAAGACCGTCCCGCACAGGTACTGGGTAGAGGCTGAACCTTCACAAGTGTTCGGCCCGCCCAGGTTGGTTGTGCCATAGAGCGCTCCATTCCTACCAAGGACCACGCCATTTGGCGAAGATCCGTCACTACCGCCCTGAAAGCTGTACAACGTAGCGAAGGCCGAAGCTCGCGCGGCCCCGCCGCGCACCGTGGGTAGCGCCAGCGTCAGCGCCACCAAAACCATCGCTTGCGTTGTAAGGACCCGTCGAATCGTTTTCATCGTTGCTATCCTCTCCACGTCTGGGTTGGCGTGCTGGGCGAGTTTCGCCTCGCCTCCGTCGCTGGAGCACCTTGTACGCCCAGCGGCAGGCGGGTTTCGTAGGTTCTGCTGTTAGCACTGCCATTCCTCAGACGGAGTCCCCGCCAGAGGAAGCCCAAAAGGCACTCTTTCTCTCTTGGACAATATTGAAACTCCAGGTACGGGCTTCAGCCTGTGATGTTAATCCATCAGCGCCTGATACACCAACATCCGTGTCTGCCGCCAATACGGCACGTCGGTAGCCATCGGAACCTGGATCATCAGCACCGTCACCAGCTTCTCCTTCGGATCGACCCAGAAGTAGGTGCCCATAATGCCTCCCCACGAGAAGTCCCCCACCGACCCTGGCACCGGATTCCGGCCTGGATCCGTGCGGACCGCGAAACCCAGGCCGAAGCTGGTGCCCATCTCGGGTGTGGGGCCGAACGCATCCAGCAAGGTCGCGACGGAGGTATGCCGGTCCGTCGATGGCGGGAGTTGGTCGGAGGTCATCAGCGCCACTGTCTTCGGGGAGAGTATGCGCACGCCGTCGAGTTCACCGCCGTTGAGCATCGTCTGGCAGAAACGCGCATAGTCGCCCGCGGTTGATAGCATGCCGCCTCCGCCCGAGAAAACCGCGGGCTTCGCGGTCGGATCGATGCTCCCCATCGTGGTGGCCGAATCCGGACGCGCGAGGCGGGCCGCCTGTGATGCATTCAGATAGAAGCCCGTGTCTGTCATCTTCAGCGGGCCGGTGATGCGTTCGGCGACGAAGCGGTCGAGTTCCATACCGCTGACGACTTCCACGATACGGCCCAAGACGTCCGTGGACACGCTATACTCCCAGAACTCGCCCGGCTGGTGCGCCAGCGGCAAGCGCGCGATGGCAGCGACCATCTCAGCCAGAGACTTGCTGGCGAAGAAGTTGCTCTTCTTGTACAGTTCGTCCACCGCCGATTTGCCAAAGATGCCGTAGGTGAGCCCGGAGGTGTGGCGCAGCAGATCTTGCACGGTCATCGGCCGCTTGGGCACGGCCTTTTCTACGCCAACCTGCACTTCCTTGAACTCCGGGAGGTACTGCGCCACCGGCGCGCCGATATCGAGTTTGCCTTCCTCCGCCAGGATCATGATGGCAACCGACGTAATCGGCTTCGACATCGATGCGATGCGGAAGATGGAATCGGTCCTCATCGGCGTCTGTGACTTCCGCTCCTGAAATCCGAGGGCGTCGAGCTGGGCGATCTTTCCGTTGCGCGCGATCAACAGCACGGCGCCCGGAATACGGCCGCCTTCGATGTCCGCGTTCATCTGCAGGCGGATCCGTTCGAGGCGCTGCGAAGACATTCCCAGGTCCTCGGGCCGGTTGGCCACCGGCAGGGATTGACAGAGCGCCGCGGCCGCCAACAGCACAGCCGGCAGTCCGATCGATAACTTCCGTATGATTCGCATCGGATCAGTTTATCAGCAGAACGATAAGATGCAATAGAGGGCAACTCCGTGAACTGGATCTATTGGTCGTTACTATCCGCGCTCTTCGCCGGCGCCACCGCCATTCTCGCCAAAGTCGGAGTCGCAGGTGTCGATTCGAATCTGGCAACCGCGATCCGGACTTCCGTGGTTCTGGTCTTCAGTTGGATCGTGACCTACGCCACTTTGCAGCCGTCCGCGATACGGAGCCTGACATCGCGCACTTGGCTCTTTCTCGTCCTGTCCGGCCTGGCCACCGGCTTGTCGTGGCTCTGCTACTTTCGCGCGCTCCAACTTGGCGAAGCCTCGCGCGTTGCCCCTGTCGACAAGTTGAGTGTGGCCTTCGTCATCCTGTTTTCCGCGCTCTTTCTCGGCGAGCGTCTGACGCTGGTCCGCGGCGCCGGCGGGCTTCTGATTATGGCCGGAGCGATTATACTGGCTATGGAATAGCATGACGAGCACGAACGACATCCTGAAGCGCCTGCGCGCCGCGGGCAGCGCCGCCAATGTCGTCGGCATGGCCCGCTACGGCATTCGCCCCGCCAAAGCCTACGGCGTCGCCACCCCCGTCATCCGCTCGATTGCCAAAGAGCTGGGCCGCAGCACCGAACTCGCGTCCGCGCTCTGGTCCACGAACGTCCTGGAAGCCCGCATGCTGGCCACCATGATCGCCGACCCCCTGCAGATTCCGGAAGAAGAAGTGGAGCGCTGGGTGCGCGAATTCGACTGCTGGTCGGTCTGCGATTCGGCCTGCATCGGACTGCTTTGGAAGACCCCGTTTGCCTGGCGCAAAGTGCGCGAGTGGTCCCGCCGCGAGCCCGAATACGAGCGCCGCGCCGCGTTCGCGCTGCTCGCGGGGCTGGCCGTCCACGATAAGAAGGCTTCGGACAAACAGTTCCGCGCGGCTCTGCGGCTCATATCGAAGGCCGCCGGCGACGAGCGCAATTTCGTGAAGAAGGCGGTCAACTGGGCCTTGCGTCAGATCGGCAAGCGCAACACCGGCTTGCGCGAGGCAGCCATCGATACCGCCGAGTCGCTGATCGCTACCGAGTCCCGTTCGGCGCGCTGGATCGGGCACGACGCCCTGCGCGAATTGCGCCGCTAGTGGGGCAGGCTCCCAGCCTGCGGCGGCCTCCCAGGCCGCCCCGCCGGCCATGGACCGTTCACCGCCGCCGCTTTTCTTCGAGGGTGCGCCGCATGATCGGAAGCACCGCTAAATCCCGTTCACCGGCGACTTCTTCCTTGACGGCAATCAGCGTTTCCAGATTCAAGACCCGCACGCGCAATCCCTCGCCAACTTCAAGTTCGTGTGTGTGAGGCAGCAGATCGTCGTAACAACGGGACCGCCCGATCATGCCAAGAATGTCCAGTGGACCGAACCGCGTTGTAAGAAGTTGCTGGTCTGGCGAAGCCAGGTGCGATTCATCGGGTTTCAGTTCGGGCCGCGCCCGGTAAGTGGCGTCCAGCGAATCCAGCGCTCGGAGCAGGCGGCCGATATTATCCGGCTCCCTGGAGTGCACGACATCCAGATCGAAAGTGTTAACCGGCACGCCCTCGAGCACGGCCGCGACCCCTCCAACCACGATGAAGTCGACCCCGTGATCGCGGAACTCCCGAAGAATCGCTGCGACTCTAGACCTAGGGATTCCGTGCACGGACCTCCGTCACGAACTCGACAAATCCCTGCAACACATCCAACCGCTCGGCCGGCGTCAGCGACAACATCCACCGGATCAGCGTCAGATCGACACCGTCCGGGCTGTATGCCGGTTCCGGCGCGCATAGTTCATCTGGTTCCAAGGCTCGCTCCACTGCGAACTACGATACCAAACCCGCGAGCACGGTACAATTCATGCAGGAACGGCGCCGCGCCTCGACCGCATGGACAAACTCACAGCCTTCGGCCTTTTCGCGGTTACCGCAATGCTCATCTGTTACGCGCTCGAAAAGCGCAGCCCATGGTTCATCCTGGCCTTCGCAGTATCTTGCACCCTGGGATCCGCCTACGGCTTCCTGCAGGGCGCCTGGCCATTTGGGATCGTGGAAGCCATTTGGTCTGTTGTGGCGGCGCGCAGGTGGTGGCTCGCCAGATCGCGGCGAACCCGGATGTGAGCGGTAGTACCGCCGCAACGCCCTCAAAAACACAAGAATTACCATCCGAACCAAAAAATGGGGTATCGCTCAAATCAGCACCGTCGCCGGCCATAAGTACCGCGAAATGAATGGGGTACCCCAAGGGTCCCACCAGACAAGGCAAGCCAGAACCCAACACCCAGCACCCAGCACCGCCGCGCGCAACGCGGCTGCGGCGCCTGCGGCGCGGCTTCTTGATATTTCGGTCCGATACTCCTGCTAAACTTTGAAGTGAGGGACGCGCCACAATGTTTCGATTCGATCAATTGATCCGCCACAACATGGTCATCCGCGACGTCAAACAGTCGCACCCGGAAACCATACCCGTCTTCGAAGAACTCGGATTCCGTTCCACTTGTGACGATTGCGACATCGAAACCGTCGCGCGCAAGAACGGCATTTCCAGCCAGGACGTCGTGGCCGCCCTCAACCGGGCCGCCTTCGGCTCCAACGCCGATTGAGAATAACTGCCGAACCGCCAACAAATGATTATGCTAGTCACCAAACCAGCCCGTAAAGCCATCAAAGAAGGCACGCAGCCACTCGATGTATTCTTCTCCCCCAAGACCGTCGCGGTCATCGGCGCCACCGAGACCGCCGGCACCGTGGGACGCACCATTCTCTGGAACCTGGTCGGCAACCCGTTCGGCGGTACGGTTTTCCCGATCAATCCCAAGCGGCCGAGTGTACTTGGCGTCAAGGCCTACAAGCATATCTCGGAGGTACCCGAGCAGGTGGATCTGGCCGTGATCGTGACACCGGCGGCCACCGTGCCCGGTATTATCCACGAGTGCGCGGAGGAAGGCGTCCAGGCCGCCATCGTGATTTCGGCGGGCTTCAAGGAAATCGGTCCCGCCGGACTCGAACTGGAGCGCCAAACCCTGCTCGAGGCGCGCCGCGGCAACATGCGCATCATCGGCCCCAACTGCCTGGGCGTGATGAGCCCCCTCACGGGGCTCAATGCGACCTTCGCCTCGGCCATTGCGCGCCCCGGCAATGTAGGCTTCATCAGCCAGAGCGGCGCGCTCTGCACCGCCGTCCTGGATTGGAGCCTGCGTGAATTGGTGGGCTTCAGCGCCTTTATTTCGATCGGCTCCATGCTCGACGTGGGCTGGGGCGACCTGATCTATTACCTGGGCAACGATCCGCGCACGCGCAGCATCGTCATCTACATGGAAACCATCGGCGACGCCCGCGGGTTCCTCTCCGCCGCGCGCGAGGTGGCTCTCAACAAGCCCATCATCGTCATCAAGGCCGGACGCAGCGAAGCAGCCGCCAAAGCCGCGGCTTCGCACACAGGCTCGCTGGCCGGCAGCGATGAAGTGCTGGAAGCTGCGTTCCGGCGCAGCGGCGTGTTGCGCGTGAACAGCATCGCCGACCTGTTTTACATGGCGGAAGTGCTCTCCAAGCAGCCCAGCCCCAAGGGTCCCCGCCTGACGATTCTGACCAACGCCGGCGGTCCCGGCGTGCTGGCCACCGACGCGCTGGTCGCCTCCGGGGGCGAGCTGACCGAGCTGTCGCCCGAAGTGCTGGAGTCGCTGAACCAGATCCTGCCGGCCGCCTGGAGCCACAACAATCCCATCGACGTGCTGGGCGACGCCAGTCCGGAACGCTACGCCAAGGCCGTCGAGATCGCGGCCAAAGATCCCAATAGCGACGGCTTGCTGGTGGTGCTCACGCCGCAGGCCATGACCGATCCGACCCAGATCGCCGAGCACCTGAAACCGTACGCCAAGCTGGAGGGCAAACCCATTCTGGCGAGTTGGATGGGCGGCGCCGACGTGGCGGCCGGCATCGGCATCCTGAACCAAGCCAAGATCCCCACCTTCCAGTTCCCGGATACCGCGGTGCGCGCGTTCACTTATATGTGGCGATGGGCCTATAACCTGAAGGGCCTCTACGAAACGCCGTCTCTGCCCGAGGACTCGGCTGAGTCTGCGCCAAACAAGACGCTGACCGGCGAAATCATCCAAAACGCGCGCGACGCCGGCCGGACCATTCTCACCGAGGCCGAATCGAAGCAGGTGCTGGACGCCTATTACATCCCCACCGTGCGCACCGTGGTCGCGCGTACCTTGGAGGAGGCCGCCGATCAGGCCGAGCGCATCGGCTATCCGGTGGTACTCAAGCTGTTCTCCGAAACCATCACGCACAAGACCGATGTCGGCGGCGTACAATTGAACCTCGCCGACCGCGACGCCGTGGAGCGAGCCTGGCGCCGCATCCGTACCTCGGTGACCGAAAAAGTGGGCGCCGAGCATTTCCAGGGCGTCACCGTGCAGCCCATGATCAAGAGCGGCGACGGGTATGAACTGATCGTCGGCAGCAGCCTGGACGCCCAGTTCGGACCGGTGCTGCTGTTCGGCACGGGCGGCCAGTTGGTGGAGGTCTTCAAGGACCGCTCGCTGAGCCTGCCGCCGCTCAACACCACGCTGGCGCGCCGCATGATGGAGCAGACCAAAATCTACAAGGCGTTGCAGGGCGTGCGCGGACGCAAACCGGTGAATCTGGCGGAGCTGGAGCAAGTGATGGTGCGCTTCAGCCGCCTGGTAGTCGAGCAGCCCTGGATCAAGGAGATCGACATCAACCCGCTGCTGGCCACGCCGGACCGCCTGGTGGCGCTGGACGCGCGCATCGTGGTGCACGGGCCCGAGGTGAGCAAGGAGCAACTGCCCAAGCTCGCCATCCGGCCCTATCCCAACCGCTACGTATCGGCGTGGACCATGAAGGATGGGACCGAAGTCCTCATCCGGCCAATCCGCCCGGAAGACGAGCCCATGATGGTCAAGTTCCATGCGACCCTCTCCGAGCGCAGCGTCTACCTGCGCTACTTCCACTTGATGAACCTCTCGCAGCGCGTGGCGCACGAGCGGCTGACGCGCATCTGTTTCATCGATTACGACCGCGAAATGGCGCTGGTCGCCGAGCGCCGCAACCCCACCAACGGCGGCAGCGAGATTCTGGGCGTCGCCCGCCTGACGCGCGTTCTCGGCAGTAACGACGCGGAAGTGGCCGTGCTGATCAGCGACCAGTTCCACGGCCGCGGGCTGGGCAAAGAGCTGCTCGGGCGCCTGGTGATCGTGGGTGGCGACGAAAAACTCAGCTCCTTGAAAGCGGACATCCTGCCAGACAACCGGGATGTGATGCGCATCTGCGAGAAGCTCGGCTTCACCCTGCGGCACTCGGTGGAAGACGAAGTAGTCAAGGCCGAGTTCCGCTATTAGCACCGTGGCACACGCACTCGTGCGTGCCGCGTCCCCACTCTTGGGGACGCCTTCGGCGAGCGACGCTCGCCTACGGCAGCGTTTCCCGCGCCACCTTGTCGGCCTGCTCCGCGCGGAACCGTTTCAGCTTCTCCCGCAGCTCCGGCCGCGAATTGGCC
>OCTA010003673.1_pt1 | contig 13606 bp, 13 predicted proteins | sample 1538991 | NCBI WGS metagenome assembly OCTA01 (sample SAMEA3539302, study PRJEB22396) | soil metagenome | biome: tundra; feature: field; material: soil | place: USA | collected 2010-05 | depth 0.15 m
GCATGCAGCGAAGCGTCGGTTTGCGCGGTGGTGGTGCGGCCGACTGGTCCGCCGACAATTTCGCCTTGACCGCCCAAAGTGAACTGGTCCGTCAAAAGATGATGGGCCCCTTTGGCGTTCATGACAAGCAGCACAAGATCGGTATCGATGACGCCAATTTGAAACCCGACATTGCCCGCCTCGATGCGGATCGCGGCGGGAGCGGACCAACCGGAAACGGTGCGGCACGAGAAGAAACCTTTACCGTACTTGCCGCCCACCACAAATGCGCCGCCCTTCAGGCCGGGAACGATCACGATGCAGTGCGCGCGCGCCAGCAGGTCTCGGGGAATTCCTTTGTCGGGCGCCGACATGACTTCGGACAGAACGTCCGCGGCGGAATTCAAACGCCTGGCCGTGTCTTCCGCGTGGACAAGCAACGGCATGGCTAAAAGCAGGGCTGTTAAGAAATTTTTCATATACTCCGGACTGGCATGTTCACGATGTCATCCACCTGCATGGACTCCTTCACGACGAACGGTTCCCCATACTTTGCTCCGATCAGATTGCCATAGAAGCGGGCGACTGCGGCAATCCGTTCCTCTACTTCGCGATGCGATGGAAACAAATCGGAGGTTTCGGCGGCATCGCCATATTGTGACACGTAGCTGAACAGAGACGACATGCGCCGGTCGAACTGGCGCGAGATATCGACGACAAAAGATGGCGCGACGTTGGCGTAAATACTGGAGTAAAGAATCTTAAAGGGACGATGTGGCGGGACATCCTCTTCGAGGCGCTTGAGGCCGGAGAGAAAACACGATTCGTAGCCGATCTCGGCCGCGCGGTAGTGATCCGGATGGCGTCCCGTCCAGTAGGGCAGGACGACGACGCGCGGGCGGATGCGGCGAATCACGCCAGCCAATGTCATGCGAGCCGAGATGGTATTTTCGAGACGCGCGTCGGGCCAGCGCAAATTCTGGCGCCAGCTCAAAAGCAAATGCCGCCCCGCTTCCTGCGATTCCTGGATGCGAAGGTCGGGCGTGCCGCGGCTTCCCATATCGCCGGCCGTCAGATCCAGCGCGCCGGTGCGATAGCCCAGCTCAGCCATCTTGATGAGAGTGCCGCCGCACGTTTGCTCGACATCGTCTGGATGCGCCGCGATGGCCAGGACATCCAGCGGACGCAAATTCTCGAACGGTTCATTGGGATCGCGCATGTAAGCAAGCCGAGCTCAGTAAAGATAATGCGGAGTCTTGGCGCGGAAGACCCGGATTAAGAGAATGCCCGCCAGAAATCCGCCGACGTGAGCGAACCACGCGACGCCCTGCGCCTGACTGACGGTAGCCATGGAACCGAGTCCGCTCAGCAACTGAATGGCGAACCAATAGACAAGCATGAATGCGGCGGGGATCTCGATGGTTGTGACAAAAATGACGATGAAGATAAGAGTCACTACGCGCACACGCGGGTAGAGGATCAGGAACGCGCCCATCACGCCGGCAATCGCGCCGCTCGCGCCAATCACCGGAATGGGGCTGCCCAGATTGACGATGAACTGAACCACGGCCGAAGCGATCCCGCTGAGCAGATAAAAGACCAGGAACCTGGACGAGCCCATGGCGTCTTCGATGTGCGATCCGAAGACCCAGAGGAACCACATGTTGCCGATGAGGTGAAGCCACCCGGCGTGCAGAAACATGGAGGTGACGAAGGTCGTGAGTTGGAGGCGGTCCGGCACGAGCGCGAAATGCTCGATGAAGCGGTCGCGCAGAAACATGGGAAAGCTCATTTCATAGAGGAAGCACAGGACGTTGACGCCAATAATCAGCAGCGTCATCACGGGTGCATTGCGGCGATAAAGAAGCGCGCGTAATGGAATCATGGTTAGCTAAGCAGGTTCTTTATTGAGCGGCTGGGGAGATCTCGGCGAGCCGGTCGAGGATTTCGGCGGAAGCATGACGGGCAACGGCGCCACGGGTAGCGGCCAAGAGCAAGGCTTCCACTTCGCCGAGGGCTGGAACATGCCCGCGCGCACCCACCTTTGTGCAGTTTAAAGCAGCCGCCGCGTTCGAAAACGTGAGTGTCTCTTGCAGATTCATCCCGCGCAAAACGGCGTAGCAAAATGCGCCATGGAACACATCGCCCGCGCCGGTTGTATCCACGCAATGTACGTTGAACGCCCCCGAGTACGCCCAGCGACCGTCTTCCAAGGCAAGGGAGCCCTCGTGGCCCATGGTCATTCCCACCACACGGCAGCCGTATTCGCTTTGCAGCGCGGTCAAGGCTTTGAAGGGGTCCGGTTCGCCGGTCCATTTTCGCGGCCATCCCGACCCTGCAATCAGGTAATCGACATTCTTTAACACGCTCTCAAAGCCCGGGTAAACCGTGTCCACGTCGATCGAGACCGGAATCCCGTGCTGACGGGCGATGGAGGCCGCAAAAGCTGCGGCCTCGGTATCGAAACCGTCGATGTGCAGCATTCGCGCAGTGACAATCTCTGCGGGGCGAATCTCAGCCGGGGTCATACGGAGACAGTCGGAGCGCTGCCACAATACGGTTCGCTCGCCCGTGCGCTTGTCGATGATGATGTAGGCGGTCTGGTTCGGGCAGCCTTTCCGGACGATGACGGCGCTTATATCGACGCCGGTACCCTGCAAGCTGTCGCGTTGAATCTGACCGCGCAGGTCGTCGCCGAGGGTGCCGATGTATTTCGCGCGCAGACCGAGATTGGCGCAGGCGACGATCGCCGTGGCCACTTGCCCGCCTGGACTCAACATTTCTTTCTGGAACGGCACCTTGCCGGCGTAGGCGGGAAACTCCTCCACTATGAGGAGAGTGTCGGTGGCGTTGAGGCCAATACCCAGGACGTCGCAACTCGGCGCGTGAGATGCCGGGCTCAAACGGCCCTGCCTTTTGCCAAGCTCAACGGGCCCTACTTTTTGCCGGGCTCAACGGGCCCTACTTCTTAATGGAGTCGGGCACTTCGTACAGATAGATGGTGTGAGCGTCGCCGTGCAGGCCCGCCGTCTCGGCCGTATCGATTGGTTTCCAGCCGGGAATCGGGTAGTCATAAGAAACAACGCGCGTGTTCGGCCTGAGTTCCCGCTCCAGGTTCGGACGCAGAATCTCGTTAGCCGTGGTTACCAAATACAGAGTAACAACATTGGCGGCGCTGAGGTTGGTTTGCATGAAATCGCCGTGAACGATTGTCACTTGGTCCTGCAATCCGGCTTTCTTCACTTTCTCGGTGGCCTGCCTGGCAAGGCGGCCCGAAATCTCCACCCCGACCGCTTTCACCCTGTACTTTTCCGCAGCCCTAAGCAGAATGTTTCCGTCTCCGCAGCCCAAATCGTAAAGCGTATCGCCCGGCTTTAGCCGCGCCATGTCGAGCATTTTCTCGATGACATGCTCAGGCGACCGGACGTAAGGCGCCAAGTTGTTCTTGAACTCGTCGAGGGAGCGCTGCTGGGCATTCAAGCAAACGCTCGCAAACACGAACAAAGCAGCTATTGAAAGAACAGCGCGAAGCAGCCGGAATCCCATGGCGATACTCCCTAATGTATTTAGCTTACCTCGAAATTTGCGAGCGTGCGCGTTACGTTCAGAATCTAGTGCAGGGCCTGCGAGGTTCGCAGCGTTCCCGAGGAAGCGGCGATGGCTCCGGTCAGTGATCGATCGCGCCGGGAACGCAGAATGCGGCTCACCACTTCGGTTGTCGAAAACCAGAGGTCTTTCGGGCGAGAGATGGTGTACTCGGTCCCTTTGAAAACGCGGATGGCGTGGCTGATGGAATCCTTCCATGGAACCGCCTGCGGATTCAAATTGTAGTTCAGATAAAATACGGGGCACTCAATATCTCCGATGCGCCGGAGATCGTCCTGGGGTACATCGGCGCTCAGGATCGCTTTTGGGCCGGCAAAAATGACCCCGTCGGGATGCGTGTTCGGCGTCCCGCCAACCTCTTTCTCGATCAGCTCTTCGAGGAAGCCAGTTTCACTGTGCTTATCGCTTAAGCGGCCGAAATCGACCGTGCCTAGTTTTACCGAATCCAGGGCTTTCCCAAGCGCCGGGAAATCGATGGTTTCGCCATTATCCTGGCGGTACACGACCTTAGTTTCATCGATATTAAACGCCACCAGCGAAATGTGCCCGACGTGGGGATCGCGCTCAATCGTCTTCAGGATGGTGACGAGAGCGTCAACGTCGCTGCGCTTCAGCGACGCCGAACCGCGCAATTGCGGCGCGAAATTCACCAGCAACTTCAGATTCAAGCTGCTGCCGGTGGCTGGCAGGGACCGCGCAAACGCCTCATTCACGAATGGCTCGGGAACCGATTGCGACACATCATTGGATTTGATAAACAGCGGGATCGACTTTTCCTTAGGGGCCAGGGCAGCTTCAACGTCCCAGGCGGAGGAGCAGATTCGCTCGCTGCGATCCCGCATCAGCCAATCGATGTGATACTTGCCTTCGCCGACGTCGATGATTCCCTGTAAAGTGGCGTCTCCTTTGGCCCCATCGTCGATATCGGGAACTTTGAAATGTTGGACAAAGTAGGCCGATCGAGATTTGTCGGCTTCGGGGTAAACGCGGAAGAGCACGGTGAGAAATTCACCGTCTCCCGCTAGTTCGCGGAGGGGAACGGAGACGTCGTAGCCGCTATGAAAACGCAGATCGAAACCCAACTCGGGCTTCCGTTCGGAAACGCTACAGGGCAAATCCTTGCGAGGTTCTTCCGACTCGAGGGAGGCCAAGTCGGTGGGCATCAGGTTAACTTCTTCCCCGGCTTGTGAGGCCCGCAGCAAGATTTGTGACGAGGCGAGCGGAGCCGCTGCCAACGTGGAGAAGACAAGAAGAGCAGACATGCTGCCGGCGAGCCGCAACTGAAACAGAATACGGCCAGGCTTACACGATCCAGAAAACCGCGCTGCCATAATCCCCCAAGGAAAGGTGTCGTGAGGCGCACGACAGAAGATAGAATCCCATTATGATCCAACCCGCCCAACTAGTGCGCGGATATTATTTTATCGAAGGTTTTGTCGTACTATGACCGGAACCGACATGGGTTTCTTGACCGTTAGATGCGGAAAAAAGCGTCTTTCGAAGGAATCTGATCTGGCGTCATTGCTTGGATGAGCACGTCTCTTGCCGCTTTGCGCGGGTGTGTTACAGTTCGAGCATTATGGCATCCCGAAGCGTGAACAAAGTGATTTTGGTTGGACGTCTGGGAAAGGACGCCGAGACGAAGTTTACCCCGTCTGGAATTGCCAAGACCACTTTCTCGGTCGCTACAAGCCGCAGTTGGAAAGATAAACAGACCAATGAATGGAAAGAAGAAACCAACTGGAGCGACGTGGTTGTTTGGCGCCAGGAAGCTGTGGCCAACTACCTGACAAAGGGCAAACAAGTTTACGTCGAAGGGAGTCTGCAGACACGGAGCTACGACGATAAGGACGGCAAGAAGGTTTATAGGACCGAAGTGGTCGCCGACGAGGTGATCCTGCTGGGCGGCAGAGGCGAGGGCGAGGCTCCGCCCCAGGGCCAGCAGTCATCGCAAGCTCCGCGCCGTGCCGCGACTGGAGCGCCGCCGACCGGGGGAGCGCCGCCGGATGACCAATACTCGGGCATGGGCGTCACCGATGACGACGTTCCGTTCTAAGCCGCGCCCTTAGTTGCCGTGGTGCTCCTCCAGACCGGGAAACAAGGCCCCTTGGTGCACCCGCGTGAATTGGCGAAGCTGATCCAGGAGCGGTTTCATAAGGGACGGATCTTTTATGTCTTAATTTGACTTCGACCTTCGTGTTTCTATTTTGCAAAGGCTCTGAAGTCGAACGGGCTGAATTCCCGCTGAATCTGGGTTTGTGTGCTTGGTACTTTTGATCATGAAAAAGACAGGCACCATTGAAACTTGGAATGCGCGAATGGGGACGCATCGGCAGCGCTGGGCGGATGCGCTCCCTGCCCTTCCCCACCCCATAGGAAGCGCGAGCAGTGCTCGATTATTGCGCTGGTCGCGATCCAGATCCTTGATGGTGTGGGGGCGGGAATATTCGGCGGTGTCTCAGTCCTCGTGATCGCCGATCTCACGCAGGGCTCGGGCCGTTTTAATTTCACCCTTGGGGCGATCAGCACGGCGGTCGGGATTGGCGCTTCTCTCAGCCAGGTCATTGCCGGTTCCATCGTGCATCACTCTGGTTTCAACGCGGGCTTTCTCTTTCTGGCGGCGGTCGCGGCTGTCGCACTCTGCATTCTTTACTTCTTCATGCCGGAGACGCGCGACAAACAATTTCCGAATCCAACCCAAGGAGCAGCGACTCCATGAGCGCCATACTGCCGCCGTTTGTTTCGAATTGCTTCAATCGCAACATGCCAAGCCCTTTAAGGAGCTTCCGGCAATGATGCAACACCTAACGGGATAGGCGGGATGATCCTCGGCCAACACAGTTTATGTGGCATTGCCGCAGGTGGCGCACAACGGCGGACCGGCCAGCCTGAAAGCTACGGGCCGATCGTCAAACGTGCCGTTGGGCTTGAGAAACCCACTGTGATAAATGTCTCTGCCGGTGGCGTCGGCAACGCTGAACTCAACGCGAGTTTCGTAGTGGTCGCGAACTTCAGGCGCGAGCCGGAATGGAACGGAACCGAGCGCCGCAACCTTGGATAATCCCCTCACTTATTTGGCGAGCGGCTGGGTGTATTGGTTCAGCCAGTCGAGCACGGTGGCGTACCAGAACTGGCTGTTTTGTGGTTTCAAAATCCAGTGCCCCTCATCGGGAAACTGAACGAGCTTCGAAGCCACGTTCATCTGCTGCAGAGCGGAGAAGAGTTGTTCGCCTTGTCCCACCGGCACCCTGTAATCAAGTTCACCTTGAATAACCAGGGTCGGCGTCTTGAAGCTCTTCACGTAGGAACTCGGCGACCACTTTTCGTAGAGCTCGGGGTTATCCCAAGGGAAGCCTTGGAACTCCCACTTTGGAAACCAGAGTTCTTCGGTGGTCCCCATTTCGCTGCGCAGATCGTAGACCCCCGCGTGCGAAACGAGGGCTCGGAAGCGGTCCGTGTGCCCGAGTATCCAGTCGATCATGTAACCGCCGTAAGATCCACCGGCCGCTACGATGCGGTCTTTATCCACATAAGGGAGGGCGCTGACGTAGTCTACGGTTGCCATGATGTCGTCATACGGCCGCCCTCCCCAGTCGCCATTCACGGCGTCCGTGAAGGCCTGCCCATAACCCGAAGAGCCGTGCGGGTTTGGCATCACAACCACATAGCCCGCGCCCGCGAAAACCTGGGCATTCCAGCGGTAGCTCCACTCCTCGCCCCAGTTGCCTTCGGGACCACCGTGGATTTGAATGAGGACAGGATACTTGTTGTTGGGGTTGAAATCGGGCGGCTTCACAATGAAGCTCTCCACCTTTGCGCCATCGGCGCCGTCCACCAAAATGCTTTCGAGCGGCGTCAACTGGTAGGCGTTCAGCAGGTCATCGTTCAAACGCGTAAGCGCCACGCCACTGCGGTCCTTCGACGAAGCCTTAAACAGTTCGGCGGGATGCGATCCGCTCTGCTCCAGGTAGATCATCGATTTGTCGTCACTGGTAAACTGAACGTCCGAAATCGACGTCCTCCCTTGCGCGATGGTTCGTATGGGACCACCCTGGACTGGCATCATCAGAAGCGGACTGGCGCCGTGGTCGTCGATCGTCATCAAGATGCGTTTCGAATCCGGAGACCAGGTGTAGCTCTCAACCCAGCGGTCCAGCGAGTCCGTCAGCGTGTTCATCTTTCCGGACGCGAGATCGAGAATTGCCAGACGCCACTGGTCGCTTTCATAGCCGCTGCGAATTTGAGTTCGGTACGCGAGATACTTGCCGTCCGGCGAATAAAGCGGCCCCTCGTCGGCGCCCGGATTGGTCGTGAGGCGCCTGGCTTCTCCGCCGGTAACGGCGACAAGGAACAGATCGGAATTGGTGCTGGTCGAAAGATCGCGATCCGTGTTCGCCACATAGGTGACCGCAGTCCCGTCGGGCGTGAACACATAACCTTCCGGGCCTCCCAATGCAAAGGGAGGGACGTTCAATCCGCCGGGTGTGAGATCCCGAACTGTTCCGCTGCCGTCGGAGGCTTGAATCAGCAAGTGCTGGCGGCGCTTTCCTTCGTAGGATGTCCAGTGCCGGTAAAGCAAGGAAGTGTAGACGCGGGCGTGCATCTTCGACGCGGCTTCCTGATCGGCCTGCGTCTTATTGCAAGCGTTGTCGTATTCGGCGCCCGGCAAAGCGTTGGGCGGCGCGCAACTTGGATAAACGGAGCTGGTAAACAAAATCAGCTTGCCATCGGGCGAGACGAGAACGCCATCCGCGCCGGTCGCGAGGGTAGTGATTTGCTTCTGGTCCGTGCCATCGGGGTTCATCGACCAGACTTGCGTCATGTCTTTGCGATCCGAAACGAAGAAAATGCGTTTAGCGTCAGGCGACCAACGCGGCCGGGTATTTGAAACGCCTTCAGTGGTGAGCTTGAGCGGCGACCCTCCATCGAGAGGGACAACATAGATCTGTGTCGGCTTGGCGTTGTTGGCCATATCGACGGTGGCGGCGGTGAAGGCAACCAGCTTGCCGTCGGGCGATAATTTCGGGTCGTCGATGCGGGCGATCCTCATCATCGCGTCGAATGTAAAGGGCGCCTTGGCGGCGAACGACACGGACACGCAGAGGGCGCCGGCGATGAGCGCGCTAAGCGCGTTTTTTCCCATGACTCTCATTCTATGGTGGCTGCTAAAATTGCCCTTTCGCCACTCAAAACACTAAGTGGGCGATGAAAAGTCAGAGGAGGCGACGCAAAGCTCCGCATCGGTTCCAGTTACACTTAATGCTTGTCAACCAGGCTCCCCAGACTACGATTCAACCTTGATTTCATGCCTTCGCCGGACCCGGCGCGACCCGGTTTATTCATACGCGATCCCTATCAGTATTCGGACTCCACGCTGCTGGTGCCGCCGCCGCTGGTGGCAGCGCTGCAGTGCTTCGACGGGGAGCAGTCGGTTCTCGATCTGCGCTCGGAGCTGGTTCGCATCACGGGCGAGATTCAGGTTGGGGAACTTGAGCGGCAACTGTTCGATTCGTTGGATGAGGCGGGCTTTCTCGAGAACGACCGATACCGTGAAATCAAAGGAAAGCGGGAATTGGAGTTCGCCAAAGAAGAATTGCGCGAGCCCGCGTTTGCCGGCGCAGTCTATCCGGAAGACCGGGCCGAGTTAGCGGATCTATTGACGGGCAAAGTGGGCCACGCGGCGGGAAAGGATTCGACAGTCGCCATCGCCGCTCCACACGCCAGTCTGGACGCCGGCTGGGGGACGTACCGTGCCGCTTATCGGGAACTCCCCTCGCTTGACCAGGCGCGCGATACGACTTTCGTGATCCTGGGAACATCGCACTATGGGGCGCCCGAACGGTTTGGCTTAACGCGGAAGAATTTTGTCACACCGTTCGGCGAAGCGCGGACGGCCACTGGTCTTGTCGCTGAACTCGAACGCGCCAGCGGCGCCATTGGAATGGAAGATTACTGCCATGCCGTTGAGCATTCCATCGAATTCCAGGTGGTCTTTCTGCAGCATCTTTATGGACCCGATGTGAGTATTCTGCCGATCCTTTGCGGGCCGTTCGTGAAGAGCATCTACGAGGGCGGTTTGCCGGAAACGCACGATGGCGTGGCGGCGTTCTTCGAGGCGCTTGGGAATCTTTCGGTTAAAGAAGGGAACCGGCTATTTTGGGTGTTGGGTATCGATCTGGCGCACATGGGGCAGCGTTACGGAGACCCCCTGCGCGCCACGGCAAGCGTCGGTGAAATGCAGGCGATCGAGTTGCGGGACCGGGACCGCCTGGCGCAAATACAGAAAGGGGACATCGCCGGCTACTGGTCGCGCATCCAGGATGGAAACGACGACTTGAAATGGTGCGGTTCATCGCCGCTCTATACGTTCATGAAGGTGAATCCCGGCCTGCGGGCCGATCTTCTCGACTATTACCAGTGGCAGATCGATCCGGAAAGCGTGGTGAGCTTCAGCGCCTTGCGGTTCGAGAAACTGTGAAGCGCCAGTGAGAACTCACTGCTGTCCACCGCCCCACCAATATCCGGGCCGGGTGCGGACCTTCAAGCCGGGCCTATCCACGGTCACCTGGATGTGATGGAAGCCCGGCTCCTTGGTATCGTTGGGGCTGTAGCTGAGCAGGTACTGGCTGTTCAAATCCTTGCCGATATCGGTGATGGCGTCTTCGAGTCCGCGTTGATTCGAAAAGCTATACACGTTGCCGCCAGTGAACGATGCGAATGCCTCGGCCGGCGTTTTCTTGAAGAGGTCGCGAATCCCGCGGTACACGGTCGGCACCCCATTCAGGGCATTGCCATTTTCCTGCTGGATGACAGTGGTCTCGCTGTGAGGCGTGCCTCGCATGTCCGGGAGGGCCTCGGGCGGAACACCGCCATTCTGCCGCCCGGGAAAATCGGGCTTCTTTAGCAGCGCCGTTTTCACCCGGGAAATATCGACGGAATAAACGATCACGTTGTCGAATTGCATCCGGCGGACGGACTCCTGCAACTTCGCCTCGCTGCCCTTATCGATATTCCGGCTCATCAATATGATCACGCGGCGGCGTTTGTTCTGCTGATCGTGACGCCTTAACATTTCGTCGGCCTTCATGACGGCGTCAACGAGCGCGGCAGTGCTGGAGCCGGATGTAATTTTGTGCATGGCATCGTCCAATTTGCCGGCGTCGTCGGTGAAGTCCTGCATCACCTGCATGCGGTGATCGAAAGCCAATATAGCGGCGTCGCCTTCCTGCCCCGTGACAAGTCCTTGCAACAGCAGCCCCGATTTCTTGATGGTCGGCAACAGCGGCGCTATCTCGGAGTTTGCCTGGACAACCAGCACGACCGAGAGAGGCTGCTGTGTGAAGTCGCTGTTGATCTTCTGCGGTTTATCGTTGTCGAGAACCTCAAAGTCTTTGACGCCCAGGCCATTGACATAGCCGTGCCCATCGGGGTCGAGGACCGTGGTGGGAACGAGCACGTAGCGCACCGTGACACCCAGACGGTAGTCGCCTGTATCCGCCAGCGAGGTTGCCTGATTCTCGGTATTCGGCTCATTTGGCGCCGGTTCGCTCGGCGGCAGTTGTTTCTGCGCGGGCCCGAGTTGTCCCGGCTGCGGTGGAGGGGCCTGGGATTCGCGGCCCGGCGGCGGCAACTGGCCCCAAACTGCGAACACGCAACCCGCCGCAAAGGCAACCAATGCAGAACGCAGTAATGTTGCGAGACCACGACTGATCGACCGGCTTCTCATATACGGGTGAGATGTGTCCGTTCCACAAGGAGTTTCGTTCACGGTCTTAGTGTCTCATCCGACCCGCGGCGCGCGATCGGTATTGACATGCTCCGTGCGCCCTTGCAGCAAGTCAACGACATGCGGGATCAAATGCTCAATGGCGGCAAGGGAAAACAGCGCGCCCTTGGGGGAACCGGGAAGATTAACAATCAGGCAGGCGCGGCGGGTGCCAGCCACGGCCCTGGACAACGGAGAGAACGGGGTTTGCTCCAGGCCCTTAGAGCGCATGAGTTCGGCAAGGCCGGGTATCTCACGTTCGAGGATCGCGCGCGTGGCTTCGGGCGTCACATCGCGAGCCGCAACGCCGGTTCCACCCGTAGTAAGAATAACGGCCGCGGTCGCATCGTCCGACCAATCCAGCAGCTTGTTTGAAATCGCCGCGAGATCGTCCGCAAGCACTGCATGAACGACGACGTTCCATCCAAGTTCCTGGCACCGTTTTCGCAGCGCCGGCCCCGAAAGGTCTTCCCGAGTGCCGGCTAGAGCGGAGTCGCTGACGGTGAGGATGGCAACGGTAATCATGTATTCTTTTTCGCGCCGGCGCGCCGGTAAGCGCCCGACTTTCCGCCCGTCTTTTCGACGAGACGAATGCGCTCGATCTCGATGCTCTTGTCGAGCGCCTTGGTCATGTCGTAGATGGTGAGCGCCGCAATCGACACGGCGGTTAGGGCTTCCATCTCGACTCCAGTCTGGGCCGCGGTGGCCGCCGTAGCCGTGATCGCAATCCCGTTCTTCATGACTTGAAAGGCGACGGCAACGTGTGTAAGCGGCAATTGATGGCACAACGGAATTAAGTCGGCGGTCTTTTTCGCCGCGCAGATCCCGGCAATGCGAGCCACTTCGAGCGGGTTGCCCTTCTTGTTATTGGGAAGGGCCTCGATCACCTCGCGGCTCATCGAAACGAAAGCCTCGGCGGTTGCGGTGCGCTCCGTAACCTGCTTACCGGAAACATCCACCATGGACACCTGCCCGGCGGCATCGTAATGGGAAAGACGCTTCTTCATAACTTTGCCATGACGCGGATCAGGTCGCCGGTGTCCCATGTTTCGCGGTCGTGGTCAGCCACCAGAAAAGCATTCGCGCGGGACAGCGCGGGGATGTCGCTCGATCCCTGCCAAGGCAGATGCCTAAGTTGTTGGCCATCGCCGCTCAGCCGTGCGGGTAAGAAGCGGGTGAGCCCACGTCTGTGACGAAACGGGGCTTCGAAGCGCGCGCTCAAAAGCGGAAGGATGGGTTCAGTCTCGCCGGCTAGCAGTTCCAATGCCGCTTGTCCAAAAAGCTGAAATGTAATAAGCGTCGAGCCTGGATTACCCGGCAGGCCAAACACCGGCTTACCCGCTCGGGTGCCGAAAGCAACGGGACCGCCGGGCTGAATCCGCACCTGTTCGAAGCGGAATTCCGTGCCGAGTTCACGCAGCATCGGTTTCACAAGATCGTAACGGCCAGCCGAAACGCCGCCGCTGATCAGCAGCATGTCGAATTCGAGGCCGCGCTCCAGCAATGGACGGAGCGCTTCTGGTTTGTCGCGAGCCACCGGCAGGATGTGGGGTATGCCGCCGGTGGTGGAAACGAGCGCCGCCAGCATGCAGGTATTCGAATTGCGGATCTGATGCGGGGCCGGAGCGTCGCTCACTTCTACAATCTCGTCGCCGGTAGAGAGGATGGCGACGGCGGGTTTCGCGCACACGGGAACGGAAGTGTGGCCCGTCATGGCGAGAGTCGCAATGTGACTGGCGTCCAGCCGGGTCCCTGGTTGAAGCAGAACGCTGCCTTGCAACGCTTCCGAACCGCGAGCATTTATGAACTGTTGTAGTTCGGCGCCGCGTTCGATTTTCACTTGGGCGCGTCCGTCGGGGCCGGTGACGCGCGTGACATGCTCGACCATGACAACGGCCTCGGCTTCGTCCGGGACCGGGGCTCCCGTCATGATTTCCAGGGCCTCCCCATCCTGTAGGGCGCTCTTCTGCTCCTCGCCGGCGCGAACTTCCCCGCGGACGTTCAGTGTCCCCGGAACGTCCTTTAGCTTTACTGCGAAGCCGTCTCGAAGCGACCTTCGCAAAGCGGGGTAGTCGCGGTCTGCCGTTATGGAGGCGGCTAGATTTCGCCCATGAGCCTGGTCGAGCGGGACTCTTTCAATGGCGCGCTTGGCCGCGAGTGCGCGGACGGTGTCAATGACGATTTGCCGTGCTTGTTCGAAACCGATCGCGCCGTTTCCGTCTGTCTGCGTTCGCACGATTGAGATTGTAGCGTTGC